>Ga0335069_10016775_pt1 | contig 10215 bp, 6 predicted proteins | sample Lox_Sample_11_FD_206714 | JGI IMG/M metagenome (GOLD analysis project Ga0335069, IMG submission 206714) | Soil microbial communities from Loxahatchee National Wildlife Refuge, Florida, United States - Lox_Sample_1.1 | ecosystem: Environmental > Terrestrial > Soil > Wetlands | place: USA: Florida...
CTCGCTTCATGCGGTTTTCCAGCTCGCGCACGTTGCCCGGCCAGGGGTGGCTGCTGATGGCGGAGATCGCCGCCTCGGTAAAGCCGCGGATGTTGCGGCTGAACTCGCGGTTGAAGCGGGCGAGGAAATAGCGCGCCAGCAGCATGGGATCGCCGCCGCGGTCGCGCAGCGGCGGGATGCGCACCGTCACCGAGTTAAGCCGGTAGAAGAGGTCGTTGCGGAATTTTCCGTCGGAAACGTTGTCTTCGATGGCGCTATTGGTCGCCGAAACGATGCGCACATCGACGGGGATGGTGGCACGCCCGCCGATCCGCTCCACCACCTGCTCCTGCAGGAAGCGCAGGAGCTTGACCTGCAGCGGATGCGGCAGGTCGCCGATTTCGTCGAGGAACAGCGTGCCCTTGTTGGCTGCCTCGATCTTGCCGATGGTCTGCTTCACGGCGCCGGTGAAGGCGCCGCGCTCGTAGCCGAACAGCTCGCTTTCCAGCAGGTTCTCCGGGATGGCGCCGCAGTTGATGGCAACGAACGGCTGCTTCGCCCGCGGCCCCAGATCGTGCAGCGCCCGGGCCAGTGCCTCCTTGCCGGTGCCGCTTTCGCCGAGCAGCAGCACGGCGACGTTGGTGGTCGCCAGCTTCTCGATAGTGCGGCAGACCTTCAGCATCGATTCGGATGCGGTGACGATCTGCTTGATCGGCGAGGGGGCCGGCGCCTCGGCGAGCCGCCGGTTCTCGTCTTCCAGTTCGTGCAGCCGGAGCGCGCGCTCGATGATGGTGCGCAGCAGCGCGATGTCCATCGGCTTTTCGCAGAAATCGTAGGCGCCGCCGCCGATGGCGCGCAGCGCGTGCACGCGGTCGCCGTGGCTGGTGGCGACGATGATCTTCATGTCCGGCACCTGGCGCAGCACGGCCTCGAGGGTGGCGAAGCCTTCGCTGACGCCGTCCGGGTCGGGGGGGAGGCCGAGATCGACGATGGCAACCGGCGGCCGTTCCTTCTGCGCCGCCGCAAGCGCCTGGTTGCGGTTATGGGCGATCACCAGGTCGCAGGCGGGGAAGGCCCAGCGGTACTGGCTGCAGAGGCCTTCGTCGTCCTCGACGATCAGCAGTTTCGGCTTGGTCATGGTGTATTCCAGTCGTGTGGCTCGGTTTTGCCAGATTCCGGGCAGCGAGGGCACTGCCGCGCGGCGCGGGGGCATTCGATTCAACTTGGACGGTTGCATGGCAGGCTGGCTCTAAGCCTGGCGTGTACAAGGAAACATGAAGGAAATCCGGGGCTTCATTACAAAGAACAATTTTGGCACCCGACCGGACCGGCGTCGGCCACGGGCGACGCGAGGCGTTCGTGGCTGTCGGAAAAGTCCTTAACCTTGGGTTCAAAGACAGGGTTGTGGCGGGAAGGATTCGTGCGAGCTTATGGTCCCGATTTACTAACTAACGCTTGTGGTCCCTAAACTTTCCGCGCGACCACGCGGATATAATCGCCGTGGCCGCACTCGGCGGCGATCATGCTGACGGGAATGACGCTCCGCCCCAGCAGACGGGCAAGCCGCTGGCGCAAGCGCGGCCGTGGTGTTCGGGGGGCGCGGTCGCCCTGGATGCCGCTGCACCAGCAATGGTTGGACAGTGGGAACACCTGGTGGATCGAAACGAGCGCGAAACCGGAACTCTCCAGCAGTCGCCGCACCGACCGCGGCGAAAAGCCCCAGATATGCCGGGGCGGGTCATAGCCCGGCCATGCCGCGCCGAACAGCCGTGCGGCCCACGAGGCATGGTTCGGCACCACCAGCACGACCAGCCCGCCCGGAATCAGCGCCGCCCGTGCCTTCGCCAACACCCCGAGCGGATCGTGCAGATGCTCGAACACGTTATTGAGGTAGACGCACGACAAGCCAGCCGGCAGCTCAGCCGCCTCGGCCGGACAATGCTGCAACTGCAGCCCACGCTGCGCGGCTATCTCGCAGGCGCGCCCTGATGGCTCGCAGCCCCACACCTCCCAGCCGGCGTCGCGGAACTCGGTGAGGTCCCCGCCTGAGCCGGAGCCGAATTCAAACACCCGCCGCACCGTCGGCTGCGGGAACGCCAGCACGCCGTGATGCCGCAGCGGCGCCAGCAGCACCAGCAGTAGCCAGCGCCATCGCCGTCCCGCAGCGGAGCGTTCGTCCGGACGCGCGTAGAACACCTGAAAGACCAGCTGCTTGATGCGGCCGACGGTGGACGCGGGCTGCGGCGCCGGATCGCAATAAGGAGCGTAGTCGTCCGGATAGTAGCGCCCCATGCTGGCCAGCGGGGGACGTGGCGACAAGCGCTCCAGGCCGCAGCGCGCGCAGCGCAAGTAGCCGAACAGCTCACCAGTGACCACGTCCCTGGCCACGATGCGCCGATCAGCAGCAACTTCGCCGCACAGGCAAGCGGGCGTTTCCGCGTCGGTGGAGTGTGCCGGAGCTGTTTCTTGCCACTTCATGCCGACGCCGGCACCGCTGCCTGACGCGTGATGGTTTCCGCCAGTGGCAGCAGCAGCCGCATCGTGGTGCCCGCCCCTGGGCGGGTCAGCACGATCAGGTCGCCGCCGGCGCCGCGCACCAGCTCGCGCGCCTGGTAGGCGCCGATGCCGCTGCCCTCCGCCTTCGAGGTGCGGAACGGGCGGAACAGTTCGTCGCGCACGAACTCCGGGGTCATGCCGGGACCGGCATCGATGATGTCGACGATCGCCCGCCGCGCCTCATGCCTGAGCGCGATTCGCACCGGCTCGGATTCCGTCCCCGCCGCCGCGGCGGCCGTCCGCGCCGCCTCGATGGCGTTGTCGAGCAGATGGGTGATCACGGCATCGAACGCCGCCGGCGGCATCGCCACCCCGGCCGTGGCCCCATCGTCGTTGAAGGCGATCTCTGCTCCGCGCAGCCGCCGGCAGATGGCCACCACGGCCTCCAGCCGCTCACCCGGCATCACCAGCGCCGGCGCCGCCTCGCCATCCGGCACCGTCAGCCGCTTGATCAGCGCGCCGATTTTCGCCACCGAGGCGCGGATGGTCGCCAGCATGTCGCGCTGGAACTCCGGGTTTTCCAGGTGTGTTTCGGCGTTCGCCAGCAGCAGCGACAGCTGGCTGGAGACGTTTTTGATGTCGTGCGCGACGAAGGCGAAGCGGCGGCCGTATTCGTGCAACTGGCGCGCCTCGATCAGGCCTTCGGTCGCGCGCTGCTCGGCAACGGTGGTTGCGACCTGCTGGCCGATGACGCGCAACAGGTCAAACACCTCGCGGTCGAGCTTGAACTCGGCGCGCGGGCGGGCCACCACGATCAGGCCGATCAGCCGGCCGTTGTGGTTCAGGGGCGCCGCGAGCCAGGCGTTCGGCAGGCCGGTCTCGAAGGCTTCCGCTTCCACGATCCAGGTGCCGTCGTCGCCGAACGCTGCGACCAGCGGGTGATCGGGGAGGATCGGGGCGGGGGCGGCCGGCATGTTCCACGATCCCGCCCATTGGAACGCCGCATCGCCGCGCTCGCGCAGGAACAGCACGCCACCGGGGCTGTCCACCACCTCGGCAAGCGCCCTGATGACGCGCGTGTGCAGGGCGACGTAGGCATCGGGCGTCGAGAGGGTGGCGATGCAGCGCATCCATTCTCGGCGGTAGTCGTAGCGATGGCTGAAGAAATGGTCGATCAGCACGCCGCGCAGCCGGGAGCGCACCGAACCGGAGGTCAGCAGCACGAAGAGCGTCACCAGGCCGGCGAAGATCAGGCTGATCTCGGCGACCCCGCCCCAGGCGGTGCCGCCGAGGTAGCGGAAGGTCTCGCCGGCGACCACCAGCCCGAGCAGGAAGATGCCGGCCACCACCAGGGTGGCGCTGTGGAAGGCTGCCGTGCGGGAGATGTGGATGTCGACGCCCCAGCTGGAGCGGTTGCGCGCGGCCGCTATCGCCAGGAGGGGGGCCACGATGGCGGTGGCGATGGCGCGGCCGTCGAATAGCACGATCGAAATCCGCCGGAACAGCAGCGCGTCGGCGGACACCGCGATGTCGTACATGGCGAGCGCGCCAAGCGCGATGCAGGGCAGGTTGATGTGCCAGCGGGCATCGGCGGCGGTGTTGAGGTAGAGGTTCTCGATCAGCAGAACGCTACAGACGGCGACGCCCAGGCGCGCCACCACTTCGCCGGTCCAGAGCGCCGCCGCCCCGCTGGGGGCGGCGCGGGTCATCAGCACACTGACGACCACCACCAGCACGGCGATCAGGCCCATCATCAGGAACACCTGGTCGCGCTGCTGGCCACCGCGCACGGCGCGCAGGTAGAGGTGCAGGATGAAGCCGCACCACACGGCCGCCCGGGCGACGTCCAGCGGCCCGGTCAGCACGTTCACGGTGACGCTGCCGAAGCCGGCCACCGAGCCTGCCCAGACGGCGGTCATCAGGCAGGCGCCGGCGAACAGGCGGCCCGTGGGCGTCAGCCGTCCCGTGCGGCTGAGCCGCGCCTGCATCAGGACCAGGGCGGTCAGCACCACGTAGATCACGGCGCAGGCGCCATGCAGCACCGCCATCGCGGTGAGCCAGCCGGGCATCAGAGGCAGTGGCGGGCTATCGCGCGCCTTCCTGGAACAGGATCACGCGCACCGTCGCGAACAGGATCATCAGATCGAGGAACAGGTTGCGGTGCTTCACGTAATAAAGGTCATAGGAGAGCTTTTGCCGGGCGTCCTCGATCGAGGCGCCGTAGGGGTAGTTGACCTGGGCCCAGCCGGTGATGCCTGGCTTGACGCAGGCGCGGTCGCGATAGAACGGGATGACCTCGGCAAGCTGGTCGACGAAATGCGGCCGTTCCGGGCGCGGGCCGACGAAGCCCATCTCGCCGCGCAGCACGTTGATCAGCTGCGGCAGCTCGTCGATGCGGGTGCGGCGGATGAAGGCGCCGACGCGGGTGACCCGCGGGTCGCGCTGTGCCGCCCAGGCAGGGCCGCGCGCCTCGGCGTCCACGCGCATGCTGCGGAATTTCAGCAGCGTAAAGACTTTGCTGTGCAGCCCCACCCGCTCCTGGCGGTAAAGCACCGGGCCGGGGCTGTCGAGCTTGATCAGCACCGCCGTGAGCGCGATTACCGGCAGGGTGGCGACCAGCAGCAGCAGGCTGACCAGGATATCGCCGCAGCGACGCAGGACCATTTCGACCCGGCTGCAGGCCAGCCCGTCGGCGAACAGCATCCAGTCCGGCTCAAGATGATCGAGGTCGATGCGGCGGAGCTGCTCCTCGCGGAACTCGACGTCGCTGAAGATGCGGTAGCCCGCGCGCTTGCTGCGCAGCAGCCCCGGGAGCGGCACCGAGCCGCGCACCTCGGAGGTGACGACCACGCCCCAGATGCGATGCCGGCGCAGGGCTTGCGGCGACAGCTCCGCTGCCTCGGCCGCGGGAGTGATGGCGGCGACCATGAAGAAGCCGCGGCGCAACGAGCCGATCGCTTCCTCGATCCGCGCGGCGCTGCGGGCCGAGCCGATGATCAGCACGCGCCGGGCAAACAGGTTCGAGCGCAGGGCCATGCTGAACAGCAGCCGGGTGCTGAATAGGAACACCACCCAGACCACCAGGATCTGCAACGGGCGCGTCAGTCCATGGTTCAGCAGCCGGCCGAGATCGATGCCGAGCGCCGCCGCCACCGCCAGCGAGGCGACCGATGCGAGCAGCCCGGCGACCGTGGCGTTGATCAGCAGCCGGCGCGTCTGCAGGCAGATTTCCGGCCGGTAGAGCCCGATGGCGATGGAGGCCAGGCCGACCGTCAGCGACAGTACCGCCGCCTGATCCGCCGCGGTCAGATCGATCCATTGATCGGCATCCATGCCGGCGCCCGGCATGGCGGCCTGCGCCAGCAGCAGATACAGAACGAGGAAGCAGGGGAGGAATTCACACAGCCAGAGAACGAACATCTCCAGCGCGACGTAATGTCCAAAGATTCGCGTCATCCCGCGGGGTTATCCAACCGAGGTGCCGCACATGCAATGGTCTGTCGGCGTGAACATTTCGGAATCACGCGACATTTTCGTGATTGCCTCGTTCCGAATTGGCTGGATCGGATATAATGCATGGGTATCCGGGGGCATCCGACCTCGTCTCGACAGGCACGCAGCGGCAACACATTCAGCGATCGTTAGTGGTACTGGCCTAAGTAACCCCGGGAACGCCTTCGTGGCGCCTTTCTTTTGACAGGGAATGTAACGGAACAATCCCGCTACGGTCAAGTCACTTTCCATTACCGCCCTGAGGTATTCCCGTGGCGTTATTGTACGATTGTCTGCAGCGGCCGACCTTCCCGTGTGCCTGCGCGATCGCCGCCACATGTGCGCGATGAGGCATCAGTCAGCACTACCTGGAGTTGCAATGGTTCCGGCTGCGGAACTGCCTAACGTAATCTTTACAGTCAATTGGCGATGGTGATACATGTTTCGCCGAAGCGATCACCGCCAAGCCGGGCGAGGCCGCCGATGAACGCGGGAATAAAGGCGTGTAGCTCAGTGGCAGAGCGCTGCTATTACATGGCAGGGGTCGGGGGTTCGATTCCTTCCGCGCCTATCGCCGCGGCGCTGAACGGCGGCAGCAGGGACATCGGAGAGAGATGATCATTACTCGGCCGTCTCGGATCGCCGCTGGTATTATTTTCACGATGCTTGCTTCGGCATGCGGTAGTATTGGCCCCTCCTCGCCCTCGCCGGCCGGCGCAGGCGCGGCCGCCCCCGAGGCCGCAACCAGTGATGGCGCCGCACCCAAGCCCGGCAGCCAGGAGTACGTGATCGGGGCTGGCGATCAGCTTGGCATCTCGGTCTATCACGCCCCCGAACTGAGCGTCCCCGGCCTGCCCGTCCGCCCCGACGGACGCATCTCGATGCCGCTGATCCCCGACATCGTCGCCGCCGGCAAAACGCCGACCCAGCTCGGCAAGGAACTCGAGGGGCGGCTGAAGGAATACATCAAGGACCCCATCGTCACCGTGATGGTCACGGGCTTCATCGGCCCGTTCAACCGGCAAGTGCGGGTGATCGGCGAGGCGACCGATCCGGAGGCGATCCCCTACCGCGACCACATGACCGTTCTGGACCTGATGATCGCGGTGAAGGGCCTCACCAAATACGCCGCAGGCAATTCCGCCATCATCGTCCGCCAGGTGGGCGACAAGCGTGAAACCATCCATGTCCGCCTGTCCGACCTGATCAAGGACGGCGACATCGACCAGAACATCGAGCTGCTTCCCGGCGATACGCTGATAATTCCGCAAAGCTGGTTCTGAACCCTGGGCGCGCGGAACAACCGAAAGGCTCACGCCATGGCCGCCCTCGCATGCCATCGAAACGTCATTGTCGCATGACGAAATTGTTTATTGCCCGCACCAAGTGAATGAACCGATCCACTAGAGGCCACGGGGTGCCGCGCCAATGAACCAACTGCTCGTCCTGGTACGCCGGATCGCCAAGGCCGCCTGGCGCTATCGCTGGGCCGCGGTCGCCCTCTGCTGGCTCATCTGCGGGGGCGGCTGGGCCTTCGTTTATACCATTCCCAACTCGTACGAAGCCTCGGCGCGCCTCTACGTCGACGCCGACGCCGTGCTGACGCCGCTGCTGCGTGGCCTGACGGTCGACAACTCCCTGGGCAGCCAGCTCGACGTGCTGCAGCGCACGTTGCTGAGCCGGCCCAACCTGGAAAAGCTCGTTTCCAACACCGACCTCGACCTTTCCATTACCGGTCCGGCCGACCTGGAGGCGATGGTCAGCGGGCTCGCCACCTCGATCAAGATCACCCCGCAGACCCGCAACCTGTTCACCATCACCTATCGCAACACCAACCCGAAGCTGGCTTTCGACGTGGTGCAGACGATCCTGACCACTTTCATCGAGAGCAAGACCGGCAACAACCGTTCGGAAATGGAAAACGCCGGGCTGTTCCTGCAGCAGCAGATCGGCGAATACGAGCGCAAGCTGCGCGATGCCGAAAAGAAGCGCGCCGAGTTCCGGTCCAAATACCTCGATCTGCTGCCCAACGGGGATACTGGCGCCACCGGCCTCGATGGCGCGCGGAACTCAGTGCGCGCGCTGCAGGGCACGCTGACCGACGCTCTCTCCAAGCGCGACATGCTGGCGCGGGAGATTTCGGCGACGCCGCAGATGGTGGTGACCGAAGCCGGTGTGGGCGGCGCCGCCGCCGGCAGCCCCGCCGCGGTTGCCCTCAATCCACGCGTGGTGGAAGCACAGCGCGCCCTCGACGAGCTGCTGGTGACGCGGACCGAAAACCACCCCGACGTGGTGCTCGCGCGCAAGCACCTGGCGGAGACCAAGGCCTCGGTGGCCCGCGAGGCCGCCGAGGTGGAGCAGCAGCAGGCGTCGGCCAAGGCCGCGGCGGCGGCCACCGCCGCGGCCTCCCTCGGCGGCAAGCCCGCGGCGGGCGCATCGTCCGCACCGGGCGCCGCAGCCGGCCTGCCGGATGCCAAGGCCAAGCCAGAGTCCGGGGCCAGGGCCAAGGCCGACACCGCCCCGGCCGCCGGCAACCGCGAGGTGCCGAACCCGGTCTACGAACAGCTCAAAGTCCGCATGTTCGAAACCGAATCAGCCATCTCTTCGCTGCAGCGCCAGCTCGCCGACGCTACCCATGAGCGCGACCGCATCGAGGAAATCGCCCGCAGCGCACCGGGCCTGCAGGCCGAATACATCAACCTCAACCGCGACTACGACGTGCTGCAGACCAATTACAAGGAGCTGCTGGCTCGACGTGAGGAAATGAAGATCGCGCAGGCGGCCGACGCCAATGCCGACAAGATCAAGATCCAGGTGATCGACCCGCCGCAGGTGCCGCAGAACCCGGTGGCGCCGAAGCGGGCCATGATGCTGTCCGTGGTGCTCGCCCTCGGCATCGCCGGCGGCTCCGCGCTCGCCGTGCTGCTGGTGCAGTTCGACCAGTCGTTCCACACCATCGACGAGCTGCGCGACCTCGGGCTGCCGGTGGCCGGCGGCATTTCGCTTCTTAACGTGGCGGTGACCCGGGGTCGGCTAGCCTCGGTCTTCGCCTTTGGCATGGCGCTCGTCCTGTTGGGCGCGCTCTACGCCGGCTTGCTCTACCGATTGGCTCATACCGCGGGTATTGCCTGACGATGACGCAGAACCCCACTCATCTCGTGGAACGCGTGGCGGAGCGGCTGCGTGGCGTCGGCGGCCTCGCGGTGCCGGAGACGCCGACGGGACGAAACGCGCGACCGACCTGGCCAGACGAGCCGGCCGCCGAACCGCGCCCGGTTCCACCCGCGCCGGCGCCGGCCCTGCGGCAACGGCTGCGCCGCGAGCTTGCCCGCATCGACGATGACGCGGCGCCCGCCGACACGGCGGCTGCCGATACCGCTACCGCAGCGGAGCCCGACCCGGACGAGACCGGCCAGGAATTCGAGGGCGGCGGCTTTCAGGCCAGCACCGAAAGCGAACTGCAAAAGACCGAGCCCGACGCCACCACCGCTCTGGCCGTCCCCGAAGCGCCCGACCTCGGCCGCATGCCGCCTTTGGACATGGCGGCGCTGGAAAAGTCCGGCCTGGTCGTCGGCCACAAGGTGCGCACCCGCATCTCCGAGGAGTTCCGCATCACCGTGGGCCACCTGCTGCGCTCGATGCAGGCCAATTACAGCCCCGGCCGCGGCGCCCCCAACGTCATCATGATCACCTCGGCGCGGCCGGGCGAGGGCAAGAGCTTCTCCACGCTCAACCTGGCCGGCTCGATCGCCCAGCACACCCAGCGCGAGGTGCTGCTGATCGACGTCGACGCCAAGCAACGTTCGATTTCCTCGCAGCTCGGCCTCGGCGACCGGCCCGGCCTGCTCGACCTCAGCAACAATCCGACGCTGCGCATCGAGGACGTGATCATCAAGACGGCGATCCCGCATCTGTCGCTGATGCCGGTCGGTTCCGGCCAGAGCGGCGGGCTCGACATCACCCAGACCCGCCCCGTCACCACCCTGGTCGAGCGCATCGCCCGCCGCTTCCCCAACTCGGTGGTGCTGCTCGACGCGCCGCCCTGCCTCTCCACCAGCGACCCGTCCACCCTAGCGCCGTTCGTGGGCCAGATCGTCCTGGTGGTGGAGGCCGAACGAACCCAGCGCAACGAGGTCATCGCCGCCCTGGACCTGATCAAGGCCTGCCCGTCGGTGACCCTGATGCTGAACAAGATCCGGCTTACCACGAGTTACACTTTTGGCGCGTATCATTACTTCGGAACGTATT
>Ga0335069_10016776_pt1 | contig 10215 bp, 10 predicted proteins | sample Lox_Sample_11_FD_206714 | JGI IMG/M metagenome (GOLD analysis project Ga0335069, IMG submission 206714) | Soil microbial communities from Loxahatchee National Wildlife Refuge, Florida, United States - Lox_Sample_1.1 | ecosystem: Environmental > Terrestrial > Soil > Wetlands | place: USA...
TGCTCGACCGCACCCTCGGGCGTCCCGTCCCAGACGAAGCACAGGTCGCTGTTCCCGGGCTGCACCGGCCGGCGCGCACGCGGGACGGGGCTCGAGCCGGGGCCGTGCACGTTCAGCTGCTGCTCGGCGGCGAGGCGGTACGCGTACCGGCCGCGCGAGATCTCGACCACCTCCGCGCCGAGGACGTCGGCGTAGAAGCGGTTCGACCGCTCCCAGTCGGTGACGGCTATGACGGCGTGGTCGAGACGGGCCGGCACTCCGCGAACCGTACTCGGTCGCAGAGCGCGCGGAACTCCTCCTCGGTGAGCAGCCGCTTCTCCGCGAGCGAGAGCGCCTTCACGCGGCGGAGCAGCTCGTCGCGCTGCGCATCGTCCGCCTCGATCCCGAGCCGCTCCAGCCAGAGCTCGATCGACGGCAGCCCGCTTCCCTTGCCGAGCACGACCTCGGGCGGTTCGTGGCCGACGACGTCCCAGCGGTACGGGAACAGCTCCGTCGGCATCGTCGCGCCGCAGCGCTTCATGAAGCCGGCGACGATCCCGCTCTCGATCGTGAACAGCTTCTCGCCGACGACCGCGCGGTTCGCGGGGACGACGTGGCCCGCGTACGCGCACACCGCGCGCGAGAGCTCGTTGAACTGCGCGGTGTCGATCCCGAGGTCGCGGCCGTACTGGAGCTTCAGCGAGAGGACGAGCTGCTCGAGCGTGCAGTTGCCCGCGCGCTCGCCGATGCCGGTGACGGTCGTGTGCGCGACGTTCGCGCCGGCGGCGAGCCCGATGACCGTGTTCGCCACCGCCATCCCGAAGTCGTCGTGGAAGTGCAGCTCGAGCGGCACGTCGCCGAGGCGCTCGCGAAGCTTCCCGATCCAGAAGGGGACTGCGTGCGGGCTGATGCCGCCGTACGTGTCGACGACCGCGAGGGCGTCCATGTGCCCCTCGGAGGCGACCCGCTCGATGAGGTCGAGGTACCACCCCATCTCGGTGCGCGAGGAGTCGATCGGGAAGAACACCGTGTACAGGCCCGCCTCCTTCGCCGCGAGCGTCGCCTCGATCGACGACGCCACCGCGCGCTCCATCGGCCAGCCGTACGCGTGCTCCACGAGGTGGTCGGAGGCGGGGATCTCGACCACGATCCCCTCCACCCCGCAGGATGCCGCGAGCTCGACGTCGGAGACCATGCAGCGCGCGAACGCAAAGATCTGCGCCGGCAGGCCGAGCTCGACGATGTCGCGGATCGCCGCCTCGTCGGAGGGCGAGACGGCCGGCATGCCGGCCTCGATGCGATGAACTCCGGCGCCCGCCAGCCGCCGCGCGATGTCGACCTTCTCCTCGCGCGTGAACTCGATCCCGGCCTGCTGCTCGCCGTCGCGCAACGTGATGTCGTGGATCTCGATGCGGTCCGCGAACCGCAGGCCGCTCGTCACCTCGTCGAACGCGTTCCAGTCCGGCAGGAACCACTTGTCGTGCCCGCTCATGTCGTGACCTCCTTCGTCTGCCGGACGCCGCCGAGCACGCGCACGGTCTCGCGCGCGACGACGAGCTCCTCGTTCGTCCACACGACCACGACCGGGACGGAGCCGCCGTCCGGGGAGACGACGCCGCCGGTTGCCTCGGGGTCGAGATTGCGCTCGGGGTCGATCTCGATCCCGAGAAAGCCGAGCCCGCTGCAGACGCGCGAGCGAATCGCGGGCGAGTTCTCGCCGATGCCGCCCGCGAACGCGAGCGTGTCGATCCCACCGAGCACGGCGGCGCACGCGCCGATCTCGCGCACCACGCCGTGGACGAAGACGTCGACCGCACGCGCGGCCCGCACGTCGCCGGCCGCGGCGGCCGTCTCGACGTCGCGCATCTCCGCGCTCACGCCCGAGAGCCCGAGCAGCCCGCTCTCCTTGCAGAGCGCGCGCGCGAGCTCGCCTTCGTCGAAGCGGCGGAGCAGGTACAGGACTGCGAACGGGTCGAGGTCGCCGCACCGGTTTCCCTGCACGAGGCCGGATTGCGGCGAGAAGCCGAAGCTCGTGTCCACCGACCGGCCGTCGAGGACCGCGCACACCGACGAGCTGCCGCCGAGATGGCACGAGACGAGCCGCCGCTCGTGCACCTGCTCGGAGACGTACCGGTGCGACGCGCCGTGGAAGCCGTAGCGGCGGATGCCGTAGCGCTCCGCCCACTCGTACGGGACGCCGTACAGGCGGGACGCCTCGGGGACCGTGTGGTGGAACCCCGGCTCGAACACCGCCACCATCGGCGTCCCGGGGAGGACGTCGCGGAGGATCGCGATCGCCTCGAGGTAGATCGCGTTGTGCGCGGGCGCGACTCGGAGGAAGTCCGTCATCGCCTTCACCACCTCGTCGTCGACGACGCAGCTGCCGGCGAAGCGCGGCCCGCCGTGGACCGTCTTCAGGCCGATGGCGTCGACGGGCCCGTCGATGCCGGCGAGCAGCAGCTCCATCGCGGCGCGGTGGTCGCGCGGCGAGCCCGGGCTGCCGATCGCGCTCACGCGGCCGCGGGCGAGGACGGTCTCGTCCTCCATGTCGAGCAGCTGCAGCTTGAGCGACGTCGACCCGAGGTTGGGGACGAGGACCCTCACGACGCTCTCCGGTGGTGCGCGAGCAGGATCGCGATCGCGATCGAGTGCACCTTCGTCTCGGGCGGCTCCGCACGCGAGAGGAGGATGAGGGGCACGCCGGCGCCGACGATGATCCCGCCCGACCTCCCGCCGGCGAAGTACGTGATCGCGCGGAAGAGGATGTTCGCCGCCTCGATGCTCGGCGCGATGAAGACGTCGGTCGCCTCGACGACGGGGCTCTCGATCGCCTTTCGGTCGGCGGCGAAGCGGCTGAGGGGGACGTCGAGCGCGAGCGGCCCTTCGAGGAACGCGCCGGAGATCTGCCCGCGCCGGTTCATCTGCACGAGCGCGGCGGCGTCGACCGTCGCCGGCATCTGCGGGTTGACGAACTCGAGCGCCGCGAGGAGCACGACGTTCGGGACGTCGATCCCGATCGCGTGCGCGACCTCAATCGCGTTGCGGCACAGGTCCGCCTTCTCCGCGAGCGTCGGCGCGATGTTCACCGCCGCGTCGGTCATGAGCATGAGCCGGTCGAAGCCGGGCACCTCGAAGACGATCACCTGGCTCAGGAGCCGGCCGGTGCGCAGGCCGGAGTCGCGGTCGAGCACGCCGCGGATGAGGCTCGCGGTGGTGACCTTGCCCTTCATGAGCAGGTCGGCCTCGCCCCCGCGCACGAGCCGGATGGCCGTGCGGATCGCCTCGTCCTCGCTCGCGGCCTCGACGATCGCGTCGTCGCGCAGCGCGTACCCGACCTGGCGCGCGGCGCTCTCGATGCGTGCGCGCGGCCCGACGAGCACCGGCTCGGCGAGCCCGAGCCGCTCGGCCTCGAGCAGCGCCTCGAGCGCGTCCGGGTCGTAGGCCTGAACGACCGCGATCCGCGCGGGGCCGTGCTCGACGGCTCGCTCGACGAGCTCCGCGAGGCTCGAGATCGTGCTGGGGGCGGCGACGGTGGCCACGGCGTCCTCCTTCAGAGGCGGTAGACGCGGCGCGCCGTCTCCGAGAAGACGTCGCGCCGCACGGGCTCGGGCTCCTCGGCGAGCGCGCGCTGCCACGCGCCGACGAGCGACGGGTAGTCGGTCCACAGCTTCTCGATCGGGAAGTTGCTCCCGTACATGCAGCGGGACGGGCCGAAGCGGTCGAGGCACGTGCGGGCGACGAGCCCGATGAGCTCGTCGTCGACGCGGTGGACGAACGTCCCCTGCCCGCTCAGCTTCACGACGAGGTTCGGCAGGGGAGCGAGTAGGTCGAGTCCGCGCATCCAGGCCTCGAGGTCGCCCTCCGGCATCCCGGCGTGCAGGAGCACGAACGTCACTTCCGGCAGCGCCGCGACGAAGTCCGCGGCGTCCGCCATCTGCCCGGCGAACACCTGGAGCTCGAAGACCCATCCCAGCTCCGCGAGCCGCGCGACGTTCTCGCGCAGGACGGGGTCGCGCATCCGGTCGGGCGCGGACGCGAACCGGTACTGCTCGTTCTCGTGCCAGTGGAGCTGGAGCCGGACGCCGCGGATGAGCGGCGACGCCGCCTGCTCCGCGGCGAGGACGCGGGCCGCGTCGGGGTCGAACAGGTCGGCGCACGCGACGATCGCGTGCGGCCAGCCCGAGCGCTCGTGCACCCCGTGCACCCAGCGCACCTCGTCGAGGCACCGGTCGAGCGGCCAGTTGGCCTGGACGTAGACGGACCGCTCGATCCCGCAGCCGGCGACGTCCCCGAGGTACTCCTCGATCGGGTAGTCGCGGCGGATCGGCTCGTACGGCCCGAAGATGCGCGGGACCATCGGGCCGACGAGCCACGGGAGATCGGCCCGACGCCAGACGTGGTGGTGGGCGTCGACGATCCCCATGGGGACGGCTCAGAGCAGCTTGTGCTCGGTGGTGACGAGATGGACGCGCTCGGACGCGTGCGCGATCGCGTCGGCGGCGGCCTTCTTGCCGGCCTCGCTCGCGAACGCCGCTGCCCGCGCGGGCTCGTCGTCGAACCACATCTCGTTCACGCAGTCGTACGCGCTGTCGCCGTTCTCCGGGACGTTCACGCTGTAGGCGCGAAGGCCCGGCAGCTCGCGGGCGAGCTGCACGTGCTCCTCGAGCGCCCAGGTGCGGAAGTCCTCGGGCGAGATGCCCTCGGCGCGGCGCATCAGCGAGATGAGCTTGACCATCGACGACTCCTTTCAGGTCAGGCCGGTGCCAGGCCCCGGTCTTTCGCACAACGGGAACAAGGGCCGAAAGACTGGGGCCTGGCACCGGTGAACATTCATCAGTGTTTGAGTGCATCCAGCCCGCGCAATACGCGCTCGGGCGTGAACGGGCGCTCCGTGAGGCGGACGCCGCACGCGTCGAAGATCGCGTTCCCGATCGCGGCGATCGGCGAGTTGGCGGTCATCTCCCCGATGCCCTTCGCCCCGTACGGCCCCGTGGACGACGGCCGCTGGATGACGACGCTCTCCATCTCGCAGGTGTCGCCTGCGCCCGGAAGCACGTATTCGCCGAAGTGCGCCGGCAGGTGGTCGCGCTTGGGGTAGTACGGCTCGGTGGTCTCGTACACCGCGTGCGCCATGCCCATCCACGCGCCGCCCTCGATCTGCTGCTTCACGAGCGCGGGGTTGACGACCCGGCCGAGCTCGTACACGTTCCAGAGCTTCAGGACGCGCACCTCGCCGGTCTCGTCGTCGACCTCGACGTCGGCGACCGTGCACGCATGCGCCTGGCAGGAGTCGGGGTCCATCTCGCCCGTCTCGGGGACGGGGTCGTGGTGCTCCTTGAGGTAGATGCCGCGACCGGAGAGCGTGCGGCCGTGCTTGAAATGCGCCGCAAGCGCGAGGTCGACGATGTAGATCCTCCGCTCGGGATCGTGCTCGACGAACACGAAGCCGCTGCCGTCGGTCGCGAGCTCGTCCACCTCCGCGCCGAGCTCGAGCGCGGCCACCTCGAGCATCGCCTGCCGCGCCTCGCGCGCGGCCATGACGACCGCGTTGCCGACGCGGTGCGTCGCGCGGCTCGCGAACGTTCCCATGCAGTGCGGGCCGGTGTCGGTGTCGGCGGTGTCGATGAGGATGTAGCCCACGGGGATGCCGAGCGTCTCGGCCGCGATCTGCGGGATGACCGTCTTGAGGCCCTGGCCGAGGTCGGTGGACGAGAGCGAGATCACGAACGTCCCCGTCGTCGTCGAGTGGATGAGCGCCTGCGACGGGTCGCCGCCGAGGTTCATCCCGGTGGGATAGTTCACCGCGGCGTAGCCGCGTCCGCGCAGCTTCGACATCAGACCGCCACCCCTTCGTGCGTCAGCGAGGACATGCGCGCGAGCTCCTCGGGCAGCTCGTGCCCGACGAGCTCGGCCGCGCGCTGGATCACCTCGACGAGCGCAGCGCCCTCGGTCACCTTCCGGTGCGCCTTGAGGTCGCCGTCCCGGTATGCGTTCCTCAGCCGCAGCTCGAGCGGGTCCATCCCGAGCTCGCGGGCGATGCGGTCCATCTGCGTCTCGAGCGCGAAGTCGGCGTTGGTGACGCCGAAGCCGCGCATCGGGCCGGTCGGAGTGCGGTTCGTGTACACGCAGTACCCGTCGAACCACACGTTCGGGATGTTGTACGGACCCGGCATGTGCGCCGCGCACTTTGTCACGCCGTACGTCGTGTGCCCGGTGTACGCGCCGGCCTCCATGTAGCACGTGACCTTGCGGGCGACGATGCGCCCGTCCTCCATCACCCCATCCTTGACGACGAAGATCTCCGCCGAGCGCGTCGACGAGACCTGCATCTCCTCGAGCCGGCTGTAGACGTACTTCACGGGCCGGTTCGTCTTCAACGCCGCCAGGCAGGCGATCGGCTCGACGATGACGTCGACCTTGCCGCCGAAGCCGCCGCCGACGGTGCCGCCGACGAGCTGCAGCCGGTTGAACGGGCCGCCGAGGATGAGCGCGGTGTTGTCGAGCGTGAAGAAGCACGCCTGCGTGTCGCTGTGGATCTTCAGCCGCCCGTTCGCCTGCGGCACGACGATGCAGCCCGTCGTCTCGACCGTGGCGTGCTCGATCGGCTGGGACTCGTACCGCCATTCGAAGACGTGGTCGGCCTCGGCGAACGCCTGCTCGACGTTGCCGAACCGGATCCGCCGGCACGGATGCCCCTCGTAGATGAAGCAGTTCGCGCCGTGGGGCTTGATGACCGGCGCGCCCTCGGCGAGCGCGGACTCCATGTCGAGCACGGCGGGCAGGTCCTCGTACTCGACCCGCACGCGAGCGGCGCCCTCGCGGGCCGCCTCTTCGCTCTCGGCGACGACGGCGACGATCGCCTCGCCCTTGTACAGGACGCGATCCTCGGGAAGGACGGGCTCGTCGTTCGGCTCGACGCCGATGAGCCGCAGCACCGTGTACCAGTTCTCGGGCACGTCCTCGTGCGTGAGGACGGCGACGACGCCGGGGACCTCGTACGCGCCGGAGACGTCGACCTTCTTCAGGAGCGCGTGATGGCGCTCGGAGCGGTGCATCTTCAGGTGGAGGCAGTCGGCGAGGAGCAGGTCCTCGAAGTACTGCGTGCGCCCGGTGACGTGGCCGAGCGCGTCGGCGCGCGGAACGGAGGTGCCGACGACGCGGAGGTCGTCGCCGTTCTCGCTGCGGAACCAGGAGGTGTCGACGAGCTCGCTCACGACGCCACCTCCACCTTCGTCTCGCGGCGGCGCGCGGCGGCGTCGAGCACCGCGTCGATGATCGCCGTGTAGCCGGTGCAGCGGCACGTGCTGCCGGAGATCGCGCGGACGACGTCCTCGCGCGTCGGGTCGGGGTCGGCGGCGAGGAGCGCCTCGGCGGCCATGATCACGCCGGGGGTGCAGAAGCCGCATTGCGTCGCGAAGCCTTCGACGAACGCCTGCTGCAACTCGGTGAGCGTGCCGTCGTCGCGCATCGCGCCCTCGAGCGTGCGCACCGCGGAGCCGTCGACCGTCTCGACGGGAACGAGGCACGAGAGCACGGGCTTGCCGTCCAGGAGGACGGTGCAGGCGCCGCAGCTGCCGACGTCGCAGCCGCGCTTCGGGGACGTGATCCCGAGCCGCTCGCGCAGCGCGGCGAGCAGCGACATCCCGGGTCGGGCGAGAAGCTCGCGGTTCCTGCCGTTCACCACGAGCTCGACCACGCGAGATCGCATGTCAGACCTCCCTGGCACGCGCCGTGCGGCCCATCACTCTCCGAGGAGCGCGCGGCGGAAGTGGACTGGAAGAACGCGTGCGCGATACCACGCGCTGGCGTAGGCGTCGTCGAACGTCGTCGAGTCCGCGAGCGCAGCGGTGGCCGCGGCCGCGACGCTCGCGCGGTCGAGCGGCTTGCCGGCGAGCGCGAACTCGGCTGTCCGCGAGCGCACGGGACGGCTGCCCGCGCCGCCGAGCGCGATGCGCGCCGACGAGACGACGCCGCGTTCGACGACGACGACCGCCGCGATCGACACGATCGTGGCGGAGCCGAACCGGCGCCGCATCGCCTTGCGGTAGAACCACGTACCCTCCGCCGGAACGGGGAAGCGCACCTCGGTCACGATCTCGCCGGTGCGGATGCCCTCGTCGAGCACCTCGGCGACGTCGGCCGTGCGCACACCGTCCGGTCCGGCGATGACGACGTCTGCGCCCAGGGCGAGCAGACACACCGCGAGGTCGCCACCCGGCTGCGGGACGAACAGGTTCCCGCCGATGGTGGCGAGGTTGCGAAGCGGCGGCGACGCGAACACGTCCACGACGGGGGACAGGAACGCGAGCCGCTCGTCGGCGCCGATCTCCTCGATCGTCGTCGTCGCGCCCACGATCGCCGTGCCGCCTTCCACGCGGATGCCGGAAAGGCCGGCGCGCCGCAGGCTCACGAGATCGGTGAACGGGACGGGCGTCGTGTTGACGAGGCCCATGACGATCGTGCCGCCTCCCGCGACCACCGCGTTGCCGCGGAGCGCGGAGACTGCTTCGTCGACCGACTCGGGTACGTGAACGGTCTCGAGCACTGCGCCATACGTGGCGCCGCACCGGGCGCGCCACCATCAGTGCTTTCCCGGACCGCTACTTCGGAGAGATGGTGATCAGCCAGTGGCCGAAGGCGATCACCGACACCTTGCGGTATGTGCCCGGAGACAACGCGACGGCGCCGGCGTGGTCCTGCGTGTGCACGCGGATCTTCTGCCGGGAGTCCCAGAGCTGGAAGACGACGCTGTCGGACGACCAGTGCAGCACGGACGGCTTCGTCACGACGATCGTCCCGAGCGTCTTCGAGTCCTTGCCGAGGTAGTGCCTGCCCTTCGGCATGACGTACTCGGGCGCGGCCGGGCTCGTGTACACCCTCGTCTTCGTGGTCTTGGCGGCGCAGCCGGCGAGGAGCGCGGCGAGCGGCAGCAGCAGGAGCGCCTTCCTCATGGGAGGAGGATGCGCGGCCCCGGCCGCCTCCTCATCGTCAGGCGCGCTGATCGGCGATTCGGCGTTCTACGGATAGCGGCGCCAGCACCGGGTAGAGCTCGCGGAAGCGCCCGTACCCCTCCGCGTACGCCTCCGCCCACTCGGGCACCGGCTCGACCGTCTCGCGCACGTGGACGCAGGCGGCGACCGCCTCGTGGACGTCGGCGAACGTCCCGTTCGCGACCCCGCCGAGGAGCGCGGCGCCGAAGGCGGCGCCCTCCTCCACCGCGGTCCGCTCGAGCGGCATCCCGAGCACCGAGGCGACGATCCGCGCCCACAGGTCGCTGCGCGCGCCGCCGCCGGACAGGCGGCCGGCGCCGGCGGCCGCGTCCATGCTGCGCAGGAGCTCGAGCGAGTCCCGGAGGCCGTACGCGACGCCCTCGAGGACGGCGCGCACGAGCGCGCCGCGGTCGTGGCGCAGCGAGAGGCCGGTGAAGGCCCCGCGCACGTCCGGGTCGGCATGCGGCGTGCGCTCTCCGGAGAGGTACGGCGCGAAGAGCGCGCCCTCGCTCCCGGCCGGCCACGCCTCCGCCTCCGCGAGCAGCTCGTCGTACGGCCGGTCGAGGAGGTCGCGGAGCCACGCGAGCGAGCCCGCGGCGGAGAGCATGACGCCCATCGCGTGCCAGCCGCCCGGGACCGCGTGGCAGAACGCGTGCGCGCTCCCGGCGGCGTCGTGCGCGAAGCGGGGAAGCGCCGCGAAGACGACGCCGGAGGTGCCGAGCACGACGGAGAGCACGCCCGGCTCGACCACGCCGACGCCGACCGCCCCCGCCGCCTGGTCGCCGGCGCCGCCCACCTCGGTCGACTCGCGTACCTCGGGGAGCCACTCGCCCGGGAGCTCGAGCGCGTCGAGCACCTCCTCGCTCCAGCGCCGCCGGCCGACGTCGAGCAGCAGCGTCCCCGACGCGTCCGCGAGGTCCATCACGAGCTCGCCCGTCAGCCGCAGCCGGACGTAGTCCTTCGGCAGCAGGACGCGGGCGATGCGCGCGTAGACCTCCGGCTCGTGCTCGCGCACCCACAGGAGCTTCGGCGCGGTGAACCCGGGTAGCGCGCGGTTCCCGGTGAGCTCGACGAGCCGGTCGAAGCCGACTCGCTCCTCGATCTCCGCACACTGCGCCGCGGTGCGCTGGTCGTTCCAGAGGATCGCGGGCCGCAGGACGTTCCCGGCCGCGTCGAGGCAGACGAGCCCGTGCATCTGGCCCGAGAGCCCGACCCCGGCGGGCTCGGCCCCGAGCTGGGCGAGCGC
>Ga0335069_10016777_pt1 | contig 10214 bp, 5 predicted proteins | sample Lox_Sample_11_FD_206714 | JGI IMG/M metagenome (GOLD analysis project Ga0335069, IMG submission 206714) | Soil microbial communities from Loxahatchee National Wildlife Refuge, Florida, United States - Lox_Sample_1.1 | ecosystem: Environmental > Terrestrial > Soil > Wetlands | place: USA: Florida...
TGCAGTCACCCAAGCTCACCGTGACGGTGTAAGTGCCTGTCGCGGCTGTCGTCGAACCCGGTATCGTCGGATTCTGGAGCGAAGACGTGAAACCGTTCGGCCCGGTCCACGAATACGTCGCTCCCAAAACCGCCGGCGTCGCCAGGGAGAGCGTCGCCCCGGAACAGGTTGGTCCGTCATTGAACGCGATCGCGTTCCAAGGACACGTGTAGGTGTATGCCGACTCGAGATTTCCGGCCTGATGGTCTGGATTCGTCACGGTAACGTTCACGGCCCCTGCCACATGAGCAGGAGCGAAGATGTAGAGCGTCGTCGACGAACGGTAGGTCACACCGGTCGCGGCGGTGCCCCCGAAACTCACCGTCGCACCCGACTGAAACTCCGTCCCCTGAACCGTCACGACGGTGCCGCCCGAAACCGGTCCGGTCGAGGGTGAAACGGCGGTCACCGTGGGCGAGGGCCCCGGCCCCGGCGTCAGCCGGAAGACCACCCCGCCACCAAATGCACCGCCCGAATACATCGTCCCGTAGAAATTCCCGTCGGCGCCTTGAACCAGGGGCTCAGAGGTTCCCTGACCTGCCGCAAACGAGTACAGCTTCGTCAGCGCTCCCGCGGGGGTGATCGAGAAGAACGTCCCGGCGATCCTTGAGTCCCAGGTGTTGGTTGCTCCATATAAGTTGCCGTCGGCGCCTTGCACGACGCCGGCTACCGGGCTTTCTCCGCCGCTTCCCGAGAAGGTGCAGAGCGTCGACAGGGTCCCGGCGGGCGTGATCCTGAAGACCGTGCCGGGGCGAGCACTCACGCCTCCGCCGCCCGTGGTTCCATAAAGGTACCCGTCGGCTCCCTGCACGAGACCAGCTTGCGGGTACGAACCATCACTCCCCGCGAACGAGTAAAGCGTCGTGAGGATGCCCCCTAGCGTCATCCTGAAGACGCTCCCAAGGCTGTTTGCCCCGAACAGGTACGTCGTTCCATAGAGGTTTCCGTCGGTCCCCTGCACGAGGCTCGCCCGCAAATTGCTCATGTAGTTCACGGCCTCAAACGAGTGAAGCGTGGTCAGCGAACCCGCCGGCGTGATCCTGAAGACCGTGCCGTTGTCATTCGCGCCGCCGAGGGACGTCGTGCCGTACAAGGCCCCATCGACTGCCTGAACGAGGCCAGACAGAGGAATCCTTCCATCGCTTCCCGCGAACGAGTACAGCGTCGAGAGCACACCCGCCGGCGTCATCGAGTAGACCGAACCGAGGTTGTTGGTGCCGCCCGCAGAGGTCGTGCCGTAGAAGTTTCCATCGGTTCCCAGCACGACGCCGGCTTGTGGGTAAGCTCCTTCGCCGACCCAAAACCCGGCGAACGAGTGAAGCGTCGTCAGCTCGCCCGCCGGCGTGATCCTAAAAACCGTACCGCTGTTCCCGCCGCCTTCCGTCGTCCCGTACAGGTTCCCGTCTGTTCCCACCGTGAGCGGGGTATACGGCCACGTCCCGTCATTGCTGTACGAGAACGAATGGAGGGTCGAAAGCAACGCGGCTTGTGTGATCTTGAAGAGGGTGCCCTGGCCGTTCGCGCCGCCCCAGAGCGTCCTACCGTAGAAACTCCCGTCCGTTCCCTGCGCGAGAGAAACTTCCGGATTGGCTCCGTCATCCCAACCAAACGAGTGTAAAGTCGTCAACGAACCTGCGGGCGTGATTCTGAAGAGTGTGCCCTGGTCGAGCGTTCCTCCTAGGGTGGTCGATCCGTAGAGGCTCCCGTCGGTTCCCTGCACGAGCCCGGCTCGCGGAAACGCTCCGTCGGGCCATGATCCACTGCTCCCAGGAAAGGAGTAGAGCGTCGTCAAGGCACCCGCCGGCGTCATCTTGAAGACCGTGCCGTTGCCGGCCGCGCCGCCCAGCTGCGTCGTACCGTAGAAGTTTCCGTCGGACCCTTGGATGACGCCCGAGGGATACGCTCCGTCGCTTCCCGAGAAGACATGAAGAATCGTCAGCGCTCCCGCCGGAGTGATCTTGAAGACGAAGCCAGAACCGCGCGGGGGGCCACTTGTCGTTCCATAGAAGCTCCCGTCGGTCCCCTGCACGAGGGCGGCTTGCGGGAAGCCCGAGGACGTTGCAAAGGAGTAGAGCGTCGTCAGTGTCCCCGTCTGCGTGATCCTGAAAACGGTGCCGAGGTGGTCCGGGCCGCCTTGATACGTGGTCCCGTAAAAGGCGCCGTCGGATCCCTGAACGAGGCCGGCCTCCGGATTCATTCCGACGCTCCCGGAGAACGAGTAAAGGGTCGTCAGAGCCCCTGCCGGGGTGATCTCGAAGACCGTGCCATCGCCGTTCTCCCCGCCCTCAGACGTCGTGCCGTACAGATTCCCGTCGGTTCCCTGAACGAGGCCCGCCAGGGGATATGCCCCGTCGCAGCCCGCGAAGGAGTAGATCGTCGTCAGCGTCCCCGCGGGTGTGACGACGAAGACACTGCCGAGGCTGTTTGCACCCTCCTGACTCGTCGTTCCGTAAAGGTTGCCGTCACTGGCCAAGACCAGGCCTGCCGGCTCGTCCTTTGCGGAGGTCTTGAACGCGTGCAAGACCGTATAGGTTTGTGCGACGGCGGGTGCGGCCAAAGCAAAAAGGGCCACCGCCATCACAAGAGGTCGCACGGCGCTCCGCCCGAGAACGGTCTTCCGGCCCTGGCTCAGACCAGACCCAGCCATTTCCAGTACGTCGCGCCGAGGAGCAGGACGAGAAGGTACGCCGCGATCGTCAGCGGAATGCCGGTCCTGACGAAGTCACGGACCTCGAACGAGTCCGTGCCGTACGCGATCATGTTCTGCGGCGCGTTCACGGGCAGGATCATCCCGAAGCTCACGACGTACTGAAGGATCATCGTCAGGCCCACGATGTTGAGGCCCGGCGTCTTCACGCCCTGGAGGATCGAGATCACGATCGGGATCATCGCGGCCGCGAGCGCCGTCGCGCTCGCGAACCCGAGGTGGATGATCACGAGAAACGCCGCGAGGACCGCGAGGATCAGCATTGTGGAGGCGGTCTCGAGGCCGAACTGCGTCACGATGAGCTTCGCGAGCCACGGCGCGGCCTTCGTCGTCAGGAGGGCGGACCCGAGGCTGATCCCGACCCCGAAGAGCGCGACCGTGCCCCACGGGATCCGCGTCTGCGCGTCGCTCCAGCTCATGACGCCCACGACGGGCAGCAGCATGAACGTGATCGCCGCGATCGTCGTCGTGGACGTGTCGAACGGGTGAAGGACCTTCTCGGTCGTCCAGAAGAAGAGGAGGATCACGGAAACCGCGAGGAGCCTCTTCTCCTCGGAGCGCATCGGGCCGAGGGCGGCCAGGGCCTTCCCGACCGCTTCCCTGCCGCCCGCGATCTCCTCCGTCTCGGGAGGCATCATCTTCATGAGGACGAAATAGAGGACGACCGACATGATCGCCGAGAACGGGGCGGCGGCAATGAACCAGTTGAGCCACGTGATGTCCGTGCCGAGCTGCTTCTGGATGAACGACACGGCGACCATGTTCTGGGCGGCCGCCGTCTTGATCCCGACGTTCCAGAGGCTGTCCGCCTGCGCCGTCGCGATCATCATCATCCCGGCGAACCGGCTTCGTCTCTCGACGCCGAACGCCACCGTGATGCCCACGACGATCGGGACGAGGCACGACACGCGGGCCGTCGTGCTCGGGATGAAGAAGCTGAGGAGGAACCCGACGAAGATGACGCCCATCAGGACGCGGTTCGTCCGCGCGCCGATCCGCGAGAGGACGAAGAGCGCGATGCGCTTGTCCAGCCCCGTCTTCGTCATCGCGGCCGCGAGGAACAGCGCCCCGGCGACGAGCGCCCAGGCCGTGTTCGCGAACCCGCCGAGCGCGATCCCGAGGCCTCCGCTCGTCCCGAGGATCGTCTTCGGGTCCGACGCGCTCGGCGCCGTGCCGAGGAGGAACGCCATCAGCGTCACGATGACCGCGGCGCTCACGGGATAGGAGACCGTCTCCGTCATCCAGACGATGACGGCGAAGACGAGAATGCCCAGCATCCGCTGGCCCGCGACCGGCAGACCCTGCGGCGTCGGGAGCAGGACGATGGCGAGCAGCGCGGCGAGAGCGAACCAGAGCGCCCAGGCCTTCACGAGCGACTTCGGGGATCTTTGCATGGATTCCTCGCGCGCCGGTCCCGCACGGACCGATCCGTAAGGACAAGTGTCGTCCTCGCCGCGCCCGGGCCGCCCTGATACAGCCGAATCAATCTTGCGGCCCTCGGCGCCGAAACCCTTCTCCCCGGGCCGCCGTATGAGATCGGCGATCCGGACAGCGAGTACCGAAGAGCCCCTTCAGGGACGAATGACGCGAATTCAGGGACGACAGGAGACCGCTCCATGAAGACACGCCGTGTCGAACGCGCCGCTCTCGGCGCCCTCGCCCTCGGCCTGGCGGCCGTTGCACGATCCCAGACGCCGCCCGCGGTCTCCGTTCCCCCGGACTCTCCGCGATGGGAGCTGGAGGGTCAGGCCAAGCCGGCCGACTACCTCGGCCGCAAGTGCCTCTTCCTCGACGGCGGAGCAGCGGTTTTGAAGGACTTCGAGATGCGCGACGGCATCGTCGACGTGGACGTCGCGACGCCCGCGAGCCGCGGCTTCTTCGGCATTCAGTTCCGGATCGCCGACGACGGCGCCAATGCCGAATGGGTCTACCTGCGACAGCACAAGTCGGGCCTTCCCGACGCCATGCAGTACACGCCCGTTCTCAACACCGGGCTCAACTGGCAGATCTACAACGGGCCGGGATTCACCGGCGCCGTCGACATCCCGAGGGACACATGGTTCCATCTGCGCCTCGAGGTGGCGGGAGCGCAGGCGAAGCTCTGGGTCAAGGGCCTCGAGACGCCCGCCCTCGTGATGAACGACCTGAAGAGCGGCGTTCAGAAGGGCCAGGTCGCCCTGGCGGCCCTCACGGGAGCGACGTACTTCTCGAATTTCGAAGTGCGAAAGACGCCGGACTCGTCGTGGGAGCGGCGCCTTCCCCCGATGCCTCCCGGCACCCTGACGAAATGGGCCCTGTCGCCCTCGCTCGACGCGCTCGCACGCGACCTCGAGCGCCCCCTCTCGCCGTCCGAGAGCGACGCGATGCACTGGGACGACGTGGAAGCCGAGCCCCCCGGGTTCGTCGTCGTGAATCGCTATCGCGAGAGTCCGCATCCGAGGGTCTCGTTCGCCACGGACTTCTCGAAGCGCCTCGATCCCCAGCCGGGGATGAAGGTCGTGTATGCGCGGACGACGATCGCGTCGGATCGCGACCAGGTGCGGAAGCTCTTCATCGGCTACAGCGACGACGTCAGCGTGTTCCTGAACGGGAGGATTCTCTATCGCGGCCGCAGCGCCCAGAACTTCCGGGACCCGGGATTCCTCGGCATCGTGAACCCGGAGAACGACGCGGTCTACCTGCCGCTGAAGAAGGGCCGCAACGACCTCGTCCTCGCCGTCAGCGAGCTCGGCGGAGGATGGGGATTCATCTGTCGCCTCGCCGATCCCGGAAACTGAGGCGCGAGCCTCAGATCGCGTCGGCGACGGCCTTCCCGACGTCCTCGGTCCGGGCGGCCCCGCCCATGTCCGGCGTGCGGGGGCCGGACGCCAGAACCTTCTCGATCGCGGCCGTGACCGCCATGCCCGCTTCCGGGTGCCCCAGGTGTTCGAGCATCAGCGCCCCGGCCCAGATCTGGCCGATCGGGTTCGCGATCCCCTTTCCGTAGATGTCCGGCGCCGAGCCGTGCACCGGCTCGAACATGGAGGGGAACTCCCGCTCGGGATTCAGGTTGGCGCTCGGCGCGATCGCGATCGTTCCCGTGCAGCCGGGGCCCAGGTCGGACAGGATGTCGCCGAAGAGGTTCGACCCGACGACGACGTCGAACCAGTCGGGATGCATGACGAACTGGGCGCAGAGGATGTCGATGTGGTACTGGTCGGTCCGGACTTCGGGATACTGCGCGGACATGGCCCGGAAACGCTCGTCCCAGTAAGGCATCGTCACGGAGATCCCGTTCGACTTCGTGGCCGACGTGAGGTGCCTCTTCGGACGCTTCTTCGCCATCTCGAAGGCGTACCTCAGGATCCGGTCCACCCCGCGGCGCGTGAACGTGCTCTGCTGCACCGCGAACTCGAATTCGGTTCCCTCGCTCATCCGGCCGCCGATGGACGAATACTCGCCTTCGGTGTTCTCCCGGACGACGACGAAGTCGATGTCGCCGGGTTTCCGGCCCGCGAGGGGACAGCGGACGCCGGGCATCAGGCGCACGGGCCTGACGTTCGCGTACTGCTGGAAGCCGCGACGGATGGGGATCAGCAGGCCCCAGAGCGACACGTGGTCGGGGACGCCCGGGAAGCCGACGGCCCCGAGAAAGACCGCGTCGTGGCTCCGGATCCGCGACAGCCCGTCGTCCGGCATCATCTTGCCCTCTGCGACGTAGTACTCGCAGCTCCAGGGGAAGTGGTCCCAGCGGAACGACAGGCCGAACTTTCTTCCGACTGCATCCAGGACCCGGATGCCCTCGGGCACGACTTCCTTGCCGATTCCATCCCCGGGGATCACGGCGATCCGGTGTGCTTTCATCGTCCCCACCTCAGGCCGAGCGCCTTCGACCGGAGTCTACCGATCCCTGCCCGAATCGGGCGTCGGGACCGCGGCGAACGTCTCGACCAGACGAACGTCTTCTTCGGACAGATCGAACCTGCCCGCTTCCAGGTCCTCGCGCATGTGCGCGGCGTCGGACGTCCCGGTCAGCGGCAGCATTCCGACCTGCTGGGCGAAGCGGAAGACGACTTGCGCGGAGGACTTCCCGAGGCGGGCCACGAGGCGGAGAAAGACGGGATGCTGAAGCTCCCGGCCGTTGGCCGTGAGCAGGGAAAAGCCCTGGTACACGATGCCCTTCGCGCGGCAGAAATCGCGCACGGCCCGGTCCCACCCGAGGCTCGCGAAGCAGCGGTTCTGGACGAAAGCGGGCGGCACGACGGCGTGCGCCCACAGTTCCTGGATCTGGTCCAGAGCGACGTTGCTGATTCCGAGGTATCGCGTCCGCCCGGCGGCCTGCAGCTCCTCCATCGTCCGCCAGACGTCGAGGTCACGCGCGGCAAGACCGCGGCGAAGCGACGGTCCGTGGAGAACGTACGAGTCGATCGAATCGACCTCGAGGTGCTCGAGCGAGCTCGCGAAGGACTGGCGCACCTGGGCGGCCGGTTCCGCGTTCGGGTCGTAAGGCAGGCGGTGGTCCTGGCCGCCCGGGTACGTGAACTTGGTTTGCAGGAACACGTCCTCGCGCCGCACGACGCCGCCGGCGATCGCCCTCTTAAGCGCGGCGCCGACTCCGGCCTCGAAGTAGTGGCGCCTCTGATTCGCCGTGTCGACGCCCCGAAAGCCGGCCTCGAGGGCGAGGAAGGTCAGGCGCTCCGTTTCCTGCTCCTTCCACGCCGTGCCGTAGAGAAAGCCCGGAATCGGCGGCGGCGCGGCGCGCATACTCGGCACGAGTCATACCATGCGCAGACAGATGACGATGAAGACTCAGCCCCCGAACGCGAAGAGGCTTCGGGCAGTCGCCCTCATTGCCGCTCTTCTCATTCCGGCCCGGTTCGCCGCCGGCGCGCAGTCCCTCCCCACGATGGCCTTCACGGTGTCGATCGAGCGGCCCACGACGCATTACGTTCACGTCGAGCTCCGATGCGACGCCTCTCCGGGCGAAGTCCTCGACTTCAAGCTCCCGGCCTGGACTCCCGGCTACTACATGCTCGTGGACTACGCCCGGAACGTATCCGGTTTCCGGGCGCGCGACGGCGCGGGACGTCCCCTCGCGTGGGAGCAGACGTCGAAGAACACGTGGCGGGTGAAGGCCGAAGACGCGAAGGCCGTCGTCGTCGACTACGACGTCTACGCGTTTTCGCGATCCGTCGTCGAAAGCTCGGTCGACGACGGCCAGGCCTTCATCTCCCCCGCGAGCGTCTTCATGTACGTCGCCGGCCGGATCGGGCGTCCGGTGACCGTCACGCTCGCAACCCCCCGGGAGTGGCAGCGCGTTTCGACGGGCCTCGCACCCGTCGACGGGCGGCCGCGCACGTTCGCCGCGCCCGACTTCGACGTTCTCTATGACTCGCCCATTCTCGTCGGCAACCAGGAAGCGCTTTCCTTCGAGGTCCGCGGGATTCCTCACGAGTTCGTCGGCCGCGACCTCGGGAGCTTCGACCGGCGGCGCTTCGTCGCGGATCTCAAGGCGATGGTCGAGTCGGCGGCGGCCCTCTTCGGGGAGATTCCGTACACGCACTACGTCTTCATGGCCATCGGTCCGGGCGGCGGCGGTCTCGAGCACCTGAACTCACAGGCCATCACCTTCAGCGGCGACCGGCTCAACGACGCCGCCGAGTACAGGAAGGTGATGAGTTTCATTTCGCACGAGTACTTTCACCTTTTCAACGTCAAGCGGATCAGGCCCGTCGCCCTCGGTCCCTTCGACTACGACCGGGAAAACTACACGGACATGCTCTGGGTCTCCGAGGGCTTCACCGTCTACTACGAGGACCGGATCCTCCTGAGAAGCAGGTTCTACTCGGCGGAGGAGTACCTCGAGCGGCTACGCGGGATCCTCTCGCGCGTCGAGAACGAAACCGGACACCGGTATACGTCCGTCGCCCAGGCGAGCCTCAACGCCTGGAGCGGATATTTCGGCCACAACGAGCATCAGACGAATACAGGCGTCTCGTTCTACGACAAAGGCTGCGCGCTCGCGGCGCTTCTCGATCTCGCCATCCGGCAGGACACGAAAAACGAGAAGTCGCTCGACGACGTGATGAGGACTCTCTACCGGGTCTTCTACAAGGAAAAGAAGCGGGGCTTCACGGACGGAGAGTTCCGGGCCGTCTGCGAACAAACCGCCGGGGCCGCGCTTCCCGAGATCTTCGACGTCTACGTCAAGACGCCGGGCGACATCGACTATGCCAGGTACTTCGCCTGGGCCGGCCTCGACATCGATGTCCAGCCGCGCGAACAGCCCGGAGCCGCCCTGGGAGCCGAAACGGACGAGCGGGACCACTCTCTCGTCATCACGCGGGTCGAGCCGGACTCTGCGGCGAGTCGCGCCGGCCTCAGCAAGGACGACGAAGTCCTGGCCATCGACGGCGCGCGCACGAACGGACGGAACCTGTCCGACCTGCTCAAGGTGAGCAGTCCCGGCCAGGGCGTCCGGCTCCTCATTTCCCGCCGCGGCCGCACGCGCGAGGTCGACGTCGTTCTCGGAGCGAGGCGGGAACGCAGCTTCCGCCTGAGCCCGATGAAGAGCCCGGACCCGCTTCAGGCGGCGATCCGCAAGAGCTGGCTGGCCGAGTGATTCGCCCCGTCCGCCTGGTCAGGGCCGCCGCGCTGCGGCCTTGCGCTTCGGCGGGCGCTTCGACCACGGGCGCCCCCTATGGCGCCGCCGGCCCCCGGAGGTCCGACTTCTTCGCGAGCAACATCCGTTCGTGCGCGAGCGCGAGCTTCTCGGCCTCCGGGAAGAGCGTGAGGGCCTTCTTGACCTGGACGTCGTTCTCGAGGCTCACCCGGTAGCCCGCCTCGTCTCCAAATCTGGCTGTCAGGATCTCAGCGCGGAGCGCCCGGTCCACGGTGAGCGGATCCTTCTCCCGGGTATACGCCGCCCTGGCGCCCTGCCCGGGCGTGAGCCCCGGCCTGGCGTCGACGAACCGGAAGAAATCGTCGCGCACGGCTTCGGTCACGGCGAAGTCCCGCGCGATCGCCGGGTGCTTCGCGAGGTAGTCGACCGCGAACTCGAAGAAGAGGCCGCGCGCGTAGAGCGTCGTGACGAAGGGTGAGAGCGCGGGCTCCTCCACGAAGACGTCCGGCGTGATGCCGCCGCCGCCGTACACGATGCGGCCGGCGTCCGTCCGGAACGACTCCTTCCTCCGCGAGGAAGAGGCGGCGGCGCCGCCCGTCTCGCCGGCGTCGCCGCCCTCCTCGTCCTCGGGCGAGAGGTACTCGAGGACGTCCTTGTAGTCGCGCTGGATGCATCGGCCGGACGGCGTGTAGTACTTTTGCGTGGTGAGCGCGAGGCCCGCGCCGTCCGAGAGGTTGTATTCGGACTGGACGAGGCCCTTGCCCCACGTCGTCTGGCCCGCGATGACGGCGCGGTCGTGATCCTGGAGCGCGCCCGCGACGATCTCCGAGGCGGACGCCGAGCCCTTGTTCACGAGGACGACGACGG
>Ga0335069_10016778_pt1 | contig 10214 bp, 18 predicted proteins | sample Lox_Sample_11_FD_206714 | JGI IMG/M metagenome (GOLD analysis project Ga0335069, IMG submission 206714) | Soil microbial communities from Loxahatchee National Wildlife Refuge, Florida, United States - Lox_Sample_1.1 | ecosystem: Environmental > Terrestrial > Soil > Wetlands | place: USA...
ACGTGGGAGTCTGCGGTACTTGGTGTTCGCAGGAACAATGTCGGCGATGAAGGCCGTGACAGTCGGGATCGAGCGGCTTGTGGGCCAGTGAACTCCTCGGGAAGTGAATACGACTCGCCGTGAATGCCGGCGATGAATGACAGCCGAACAGAGAGTCGCAGAAATCGAAGGATGGTTCAAATGAGAAAACGATCGCTATTGTACATGGGACTGGCGGGCTTGGTCGTCAGCGCAGCAAGTTTGGGACAGCAGTTACAGACGGCCGACGAGCAGCGAACGCGACGGCCCGCGGTATGGGAGAGGGTCAACGAACGGAAGGTCTCGCTGCCGGCTGGGACCATGCTGGCCGTACGGCTCACCGATCACGTCTCAAGTGACAAGAGCCAGGCGGGTGACCGCTTCGAGGGCACACTCGACACGCCCGTCGTGGCAAGCCGAAAGGTCGTAGCGGACAAGGGCAGTTCTGTCGTGGGACGCGTGGTGCGAATACGGAAGGCTGGCCGAATGACCGCTCCGTCCGAGCTTGTGCTCGAACTGGTGGAGCTGGTTTGCGCGACGGAGCGCGTGGCAATCCAGACTGATCCGATCGAGCGGAGCGGCGAAACTTCGTCTCGAACTGGAGACGCAGTGGCAATCGGCAGCACGGCAGCATTGGGCACGGCGCTGGGAGCGATCTTCGGCGGGGGCAGGGGTGCCGCGATCGGCGCCGCCGCCGGGGGCGCGGTGGGTGCTGGAGGAACACTCGGCGCGAAGGGAAAACCAACGGCCGTGAAAAGCGAAGCCGTGCTGATGTTCCGTCTGCGGTCGCCGGCAACAGTCACGGTGCTGGAGAAGAAAGAAGCGCGGCCTTGAAAGTGGCGGCACAACAGGAGGCGGCTGCCGAAATCCGGCGATCAGTCTAGCCTTGGGTCTTCAATTCCAACCGCTTGAACGCGGCCGCTTCGCTGGGGATGGCGCCTGAACGCTATCGCCTCGGTGAATGTTGGGCTTTGAAGGAATCGGGAAATCACGTGCTCGTTCGGTGACGATGGACGTTCCAACAGCCACTTTGCCGGACATGAGTCGGAGAAGGCGTTCCGTTCACGCAAAGCGGATAGATAGTGTCGCGTAGAGGGGGTGCTTGTGAGCGTAGGCACGCGAAGCGTTTTGTTTGGGGTACACGCGTTCTTGTGCCGGTTCAGTTGAAAGATGAGGGATCGATTCAAGGGAATTGAAGTCTCGCCGAAGAGAAATATGTGGAGCGAGACAGTTGAAGAAGGAACGCCGACACTGGAGTGCCGAGGAAAAGGCGAAGCTCTTACGCCGCCACCTCATCGAGAAGGTCCCCGTCTCGAAGATCTGCGAGGAAGGTCAGTTGGCTCCCAGCATGTTTCACCGGTGGCAGGAACAGTTGTTCCTGAATGCGGCCGCGGCCCTGCAGGGCAACCGTTCGCCGGAGCGAAACCAGGATCAACAGCGTATTGAAAAGCTGGAGAAGAAGATTCGGCAGAAGGACGAAGTCCTGGCAGAGTTGATGGCGGAGCACGTCGCATTAAAAAAAGAACTTGGGGAACTCTGAACGGTTGTTGGGTCGAGCCGGACGTCCGCGATGCAGTGGTGGACTTCACCCGGCGCTGGGCCGGGAAAACCGGCCTTTCGATTGAGCGACTGCTGGAGTGGATGGAACTGAGCGTTGGCAAGTTTTACGATTGGGGCCAACGCTATGGCAAGGCCAACCAGCATAACGGCAGGGTTCCCCGTGATTTCTGGCTACTGGACACGGAGAAGCAATCGATCCTGGATTTCCAGGAACTTTACCCGCTGGAAGGCTACCGGCGCTTGACCTATATGATGATCGACAGCGGCATCGTGGCCGTTAGTCCGTCCAGCGTGTTTCGGGTGCTGCGAGAAGCCGGCCGGTTGCGGCAGTGGGCGCAACGGCCCAGCAAGAAAGGAACGGGCTTTGAACAGCCCCTGGCGCCGCATGAGCACTGGCATATCGACATAGCCCACATCAATATTCATGGGACGTTCTACTACCTGTGCGCCGTGCTGGATGGCGCCAGCCGGTACCTGGTGGCCTGGAGCCTGCGTCAGTCGATGACCGAAGCCGAAGTCGAGATCCTGCTGCAACGCGCCAAGGAAACATTCCCCGAGGCGCGGCCACGAATCATTTCCGACAACGGGCCGCAGTTCATCGCCAAAGACTTCAAGGAGTTCATCCGGATCAGCGGCATGACGCACGTGCGCACCTCGCCGTACTATCCGCAATCGAACGGCAAAATGGAACGCTGGAATAAGTCGATCAAAAGCGAGAGCATCCGGCCCGGTGTGCCTTTGTCGGTGGAGGACGCCGAGCACCTGATCACGCAGTACGTCCAAGTCTACAATGAGCAGCGGCTGCACAGCGCGATCGGCTATGTTACGCCGCAGGCAATGCTGGAAGGACGCCAGGCGGAGATCCATGCCGCGCGGGATCAGAAACTCGAGTTGGCTAAAGAGCGCCGTGCGCGGGCAGCCAAGGCCCAGCAGTCCGAGCCGAAATCTTTCTCAAGTAGTGAGGCGGCATAGCCGATAAGATCGATGTCAGGTGAAACGGAAGCGGGCTCTGCGGGGACGCAACCATGCCGAGGGATAGCTTGGCGGACTCATCGCGGACGATGATCAATTCGAGGGCGGTGCCAGACCAGCGCCGCCCAGGAAAATCAAAACACATATCGGACCGATAGATCCTCATGCCTTGAAAATCCCCGCCCGAAGGGCGGAATCCCTCTTCGACGAGATTCGCCCTCATCTTTACGCTGAACCAACACATTCTGGCTGCACCCGTTTTTCACCGCCGAAGCCTGGCGACGGATCTATGGCTTTCCGTGGGACGTTCGCCTCTGGGTGGCCTTCTTCGTCCACGATCTCGGCTACTGGAAGAAAAACAATATGGAGGGGCCGGAGGGCGAGACGCACGTCTATGTGGGAGCCCGTATCCTGAGATGGCTTTTTGGAGACGCATGGGGCGAGTTTTGCTTGCGTCACTCGCGCTACTGGGCAAAGAAGCACGGCTGTGAGGTCTCGCGTCTGGCGGCGGCTGACAAGCTGGCGTTCGTGCTGACTCCATGGTGGCTCTATTTGCCCATGGCCCGCGCTACCGGCGAACTGGCGGAGTACATGGCGGTGTCTCAGGAGCGCCAAGCCGGCGATCATTCGTTTACGGAATTCGAGCGCACGCTGCTATCGAGCGGCAACACACGCTTTTGGTTGATCGGGTTGCAGGCGTACACGAGGCGCTGGGTCGAAGAGCATAAGGACCGCTGTCTGCGCGTGGAGGAAATCCGAGCCGAGCAGGCGCTTGCGGTTTCCGTTTCAAGCGCGTGTTCGAGGTGAACCATGCTTGCGCAAGTCCTGTTAGTCGGCCGAAAGGCTTGGAAGGTGCTGATGATCAGCCTTTACGTTCTGGAAGGTGTCCTCGCGCTGGGCGTGATGATTCTGGTCTTGGCGAATGGCCGCGTGGTGTTGCCGGACCTGCGGCCTTGCACGAGGACGACAACGGGCTGCCCGGCTGAGCATCGTGATAGCGGCGGTGGTGGATCGTTGTGCGTTGCGTCGTTCGTGCGAGCATCATCGTGCGGCGAGCGGTAGTACCACGGATTAATCGCAAGAAACGGCCACGGGCGGCGAGTCTGCTCGTGGCCGTTTCGCTTTTTGAGAGGAGCCATGGGAGATCGGGTTTACGCGGAAGTCTTTTGCCGCGCTGAAGCCGCGGAAGCGTTCGAGGACCTCGGGTTCGGGGAACAGGAGTACCGGAAAGAGCTGCCGGCGGGGGTCTCGTTCCTGGTGGATGAGGAAGCCAACTACGGCCATTCCTCTTCCTTGCGGGAGGCGGCGGAGAGAGGCTGCGTGTTCATCGCTCGGCACGATGCGGGAGGAGACTACGACGCCGCCAGGCTCGTGAGCGACGGGAAAACGTCTTCCGAGGTCGAGGCGATGGTTCACGAACCACGGCCATGCGTGGCAGTAGACGCCAATGGGTGGGTCGACAAGAGGCAACTTCAGGCGGTGAAAAGGTATTGGCGCACGGTCGCGCGAGCGAGGCAGAAGCTAGGCTTCGTAGACGAGGAGATGTGAGCGACGCAGCCCAACGCAAATCAAAGCCAGTGAGGCACGGCGCATAGCGTAGCGAGATGGAGATGAAGCGGCCGACGCCGGACTCAAGACCGGGGCCGGCCGCTTTGTGTTTTTCAGGAGGGCCAGATGCGGAGGCAAACGAAACAGTCCGAGGCTTGGCGATGTCGCCGGGAAGAGTACCTTCGGGAATCGGGGCGTCACGTCGACTTGATCAAGGAAGGTTACGAGTCTCCAGACCCCACGACGAGCTGGATCGTGACCGTCGGAGGGCGCGCTACTTCGTTGGAGCGCAATCCAGGGATGAAACTGTTCCTGGTGAACGACAGAGGGGCGTAACGAACATGCTGGAGGCGAAGGTGGGCTTATGACGACGAGAGATCGTCTGGAGTGCGGTGCGCGCATGCTGGACTGCATCGACGCACAGCGGCAGAGCAAGGGCGATCCAGGGATCTTCGCCGCGGTAGAGGCCAAGATCGTTGGTCGCGAACTGGACGAGCTGGAAACGGAGTGGAGAGCGAATTCGCAGATTGCGGCGTATTACCCCGGGCGAACCTCTCCGCTAGGAGGAGTGTAGGGCCATGATCGACGCAGATCTGATATGCGATTTCTGCTCAGCGCCCGCCCCGGCATGGCGATACCCTGCGCGGACTTTCCTCGCCTATCGCGTGGCGAATGTCGCCGGTGAGAGTGTTGGCGATTGGGCGGCTTGCGATGCGTGTCACGTGCTGATCGAGGCCGAGGACCGGAAGAGTCTTGCGCAACGCTCGCTGGACGAGCTGATCTTGAAGCACCCGGAAGCAAGGCCGGCTGCTGCCGTGCTGTACGAGGATCTGGCCGAACTTCACAACCAGTTCTTCGCGCACCGCAGCGGTGTGGCGGTCCCAATTAACGCCGAGGCAGCGTAAGGCGCGGGGAAGGAGAAGGGCAATGGCGGTGATGGTTCGACCCATAGAACAGTTCGTGCGAACGTTGAAGGCCTCACGCCGGGTTTCCACGCCGCTCGTGGCGATCCGGACCGCAGACCCAGCGCTGACGGTAACGCGTATTGCCGATGCAGCAGGAAAAGATGCAGCCGTTGTGCAGTGGGACAGCGTGCGCGGCCTCGTCAAAGTGAATGAACTGGGCGGCAAAGAGATGGCCAAGGCGGTCGGCGAACGGAATGCCGCCGGCATTGGGCCGGTCGATGCTCTTGTGCTCGCCGGTGAGTTGGGCGAGGACGCTGTGCTCGTTTACGCCAACGCGCAGCGGTTCTGGAACAACGCCGAGGTGGCGCAGGCAATCTGGAATCTGAGGGACACGTTCAAGGCAAACGGCCGGACACTGGCTCTTCTGACGACGCCCGGTGCGGTCTTGCCGCCTGAACTGGCTCAGGACGTACTGGTGCTCGACGAGCCGTTGCCGGCGGAGGAGGACTTGAGCCGAATTCTCGAGGAAACTATCACGGCAGCGGAGTTGCCGGCGCTCGACTCGGAGGCCGGCGGCAAGGCCATTGACGCTCTGCTGGGACTGGCGGCGTTTCCAGCAGAACAGGTGCTCGCCATGTCCTTGTCGAAAAAGGGCCTCGATCTCGAGCAACTTTGGGAGAGAAAGCGGCAGGTGATCGAGCAGGTGCCGGGGCTGAGCGTGTGGCGGGGTGGCGAAACGTTCGGCGACATCGGAGGATGCGAGAACATCAAACGGTTCCTGGCGGCAGTCATCCAAGGGGAAGAAGCGCCGCGCGGAGTCGTGTTCATCGACGAAATCGAGAAAGCGTTCGCGGGGACGGGTACGGACCTGTCGGGCGTGAAGACAGAACTTACTGGCGCGATCCTGTCATGGATGCAGGACCGCAATGCAGACGGGTGCATCCTAATCGGCCCGCCCGGAGCGGCAAAAAGTCTCGTAGCGAAAGCCACCGGGAACACGGCGGGGATCCCGACAATCGCTTTCGATCTGGGGGCGATGCAGAACGCGCTGGTGGGAGAATCCGGGGGGCGTCTGCGAGCTGCGCTCAAGGTAGTCGATGCGGTCACAAACGGGCGAAGCCTGTGGATTGCGACGTGCAATTCGATCGGCACGCTGCCGCCGGAGTTGCGGCGGCGCTTCACGCTCGGCACCTTCTTCTTCGATCTGCCGTCGGCTGAGGAGCGCGCTTCAATCTGGCGGATCTACCAACAGAAATATGGCGTTTCCGGCGAATTACCGGACGACGACGGGTGGACCGGAGCGGAGATCAAAGAGTGTTGCCGAAAGGCGTACCGGCTCAAGCAATCGCTGAGGGAGTCGGCGGAATACATCGTTCCCGTATCGCGCTCGGCTGCGGAACAGGTCAAGAGCTTGCGGCAACAGGCGTCAGGAAAATTCATCAGCGCGTCGTATCCTGGCGTGTATCAGTTCCAGGAGGCCGCCGCGGCGCCGCGAGCGGGCCGTGCGTTTCGCGGCATGGAGAGCTGACGGGCGCCGCGTGCGGAGCGTACCTCCGGATCACAGCACATGGAGGGAACTGAGACGCTTACGGGCAACTTCCAAGCTCGTGCAGCCCTTCGTTGTCTTTGTGAGTGGCCACGCAGTGGCTTTCAAATGGCCGGTTGGCGGCCCAAATGACAGTCGGCGTCGGCGTCGGCGTCGTGAAGGAAATCGAGAAAGGAGCACAGGAAGTGTCGGCATACGGAGAGTTCGAGACGATGATTCGGGAACGGAGGTTCCTCGTAGAAGGGCTGAGCGACATGGGATATAGAGTCGAAACACATCCCGAAGGCGCAGCCCTGATTGGCTATCACGGTGACGAGCGGCCGGAGCGCGCGGAAGTCATCATCAGGCGGGCGCAACTGGACAGTGCCTCGAACGACATCGGCTTCGTGCGCGAGAAAGACGGCCGCTTCCGGGCGATCGTGAGCGAGTACGACCGCAGCATCGGCTACGACGACAAGTGGCTGGGCAAGGTACACCAGCACTACAAGGAAAAGCAGACTCTCGCGATGGCGCACGCAAAGGGGTACGTCTTTCGAGGTAAAGAAGTCGTTCAGACACCGAACGGACCGCAGATTCGCCTGCAGTTTGTCGCGCGATAGGAGCAAAGGCATGCAGGAGAAGACGATCACGGTGGTCATTGACGAGAATGGCAACAGTTCGGTAGACCTCGAGGGCTTTGCAGGCCGGGGCTGCGAGAAGGTGCTGAAGGACTTTCAGGGGGACGACCGCGCCAAAGTCCAGCGTAAGAAGCCGGTGTTCTACAGCCAGGCAGGCGAGGCGCAAGGTCGACAGTTGAAATCGGGCCGGTAAGGATCGCCGGTCTGACGAGGAGGAGTCTGCGATGGTCGTTCTCACTTTCAAGACTCTGGACGATCGCGAACACGAGGTGGAATTCGATGGCCGTGAGGAAGCGATCGCGCGAATGGACGACATCCCCTATCAACTGCTCGAATACGCGCATATTCATGACTAAGGCGGCGATCTGGTTGCGGAGCGCTGATGATGCAAAGAGGTTGACGGCACGCAATCAAAAGTTGTCATATTCAACGCACCCGCGTAGTTCCGTTTCTCCGTCACGAGCTAAACGGCCATGTTAGATGGTATCGACGGAAGGCGGCGAGAATCTGTTCTGGAATCGCGGGTCCAGTTTCTTAGGGTTCGTGGACAACCTCCGGCACCTGGCGGCGAAATCGAAGGAGCAGCGAGCGGCGGAGCCGGGGTAGAGCCGAGCCGCCAACGGGAAGGGCAGTATGCTTCTACATGCTTTCGTACCGGCGACCCGGGCAAACGGACCGGGACTGCGCGCGGCAATTTACTTCCAGGGGTGCACCCTAAATTGCAGCAACTGTTGGAATAAAACAACCCACAAGTTGGAAGGCCAAGACGTGGCCGTGCGAGATGTAGCGCAACGCTTTGAGGAAGCACGCCGTCTGGAGATGCTTGAAGGCGTTACGTTCTCAGGCGGTGAGCCGATGCAACAGGCTGAGGCGCTGCTCAACCTGATGGATGCGATCCGCGAAGAGGCGTCTTCTGTGAGCTTCGGCGTTTTCACTGGGTACACGGAAGCCGAACTGGCAGCGGGACAGTACCTGACCCGCCCGAAGGCGACCCAGGAATGCAAGCAGGATTTGTGGCGCGGGATTCAAAGACTGCTCGACTTTGCGGTTATGGGCCGTTACGACGAAACACAGCCGTCGACGGAGCCGCTACGGACGAGCCGAAATCAAAGGCTAGTCTTGTTCAGCGATCGCTATCAGGTGGGCGACTTCGGCCCACAACTCATCGAAATCAGCGTCGGTAGTACGGGGAAGGCCGTCCTCACCGGATTTCCGGTGCTCGGCATTCCCGCGTGAGCCAAGCCCGCCACAGACAGGCGTCAGCGCACACCCACCCCGACATTCCACCACCAACAGAAGTCCGAAGAGTCACAGGGACGTGTCCGTGCCCGAATGCAAAGAGGCTCAAACACCGCGGCACTGCCCCTTAGCGGTCAGGTTGCGCGCGAGTCGATGACCACCCTTCAGGACCCGATCCCCCGGCGTCAGCGCGAAGTCTCCGGGATCGAGTGATCAACAGCAGGAAAGGAGAAGCAGGAAATGGCAGCTATGCCGATGGCTTTAATCGAAGTTCGCAACATGGGCCAGGATCTGGCCCAGAAGACCGTTTGTGTCAAGGTCCGGCTCGGCCGGCTCGGTAACACGCGGAAGGTCAGCAATTCGCAGGTAGAGGTAGACACGGACAAAAGTCTGATCCGCGTCTCGAAGCATCTCCTGGATTCCCAGGAACTGCGCATGATCGCCAATTTCGACGGCGAGGTCCGGCGCTACCTGTACGATACTTGCCTGCCGTTTGATGCGGGAATTCATCTGTGCCCGCTCGGACTGTTGGAGCAGATCGAGGGAAAACTGCGGGAGTTCGGAACACGGAGACAAGAGTTGGTGAAGGCGTTCCTGACAGCGTACCCGACGCTGTGTCAGGAGGCCGCGAAAAGGCTGCGATCCCTGTACAACCCGGCGGATTACCCGCCGCTCGTGTACGTGGAACAGCAGTTCACTTTCATCTGGCAATACATCAGCTTCGGCGTTCCCGACCAACTGCGCGAAATCTCGACGAAAATTTGGCAGGACGAACGCGAGAAAGCGGCGCAGGTAATGGCGGAGGCGGGCCTCGAGATCCAGCAGGTGCTGCGAACGGCGATGGGCGAGTTGGTGAAACACATGCGGGATCGGCTCAAGGATGGGCCGGACGGCAAGCCCTTGCGGTTCAAGGAATCAACGGTTTCGAACCTGGTGGACTTTCTTGGCACGTTCAATTTCCGAAACGTCACCGACGATGCAGAACTGAAATCTCTGGTGGACAGGGCGCGAACGATGCTGGCGGGCGTGAGCGCGGATGCCCTCCGTTCGACGGGTGATCTGCGCGCGAAGGTTCAGCAAGGCATGGCCGACCTGGCGGCAGAGCTCGACACGATGATCGTGAAAACACCGGGCCGCAAGTTTCGCTTCAACGAGGACTGACGGGCCTGGAGAAAGGAGGAACCCCGATGGCGCTCGACGCAGGATTTGTCGCTGGTGTCTTGGAGGGTATTGAGGGCACGCTCGACGACGTAATCGAGCGCCTGGATAATACCGAACTCAAGGCCAGCCTGGATGCCCTTCAGACGACTGTGACAGCGCTTCGGGTTTCAATCGAGCCGCCGACCCGTGGGCCGGAAGGCAACGAAGAATCCGAAGAGCTGATTACCCTCGAAACGGCGTAAGCCGACCCCATCCGTTAATGCCCGGGGGCGTTCTGCCCGTAGGGTCAACCTCAACAATCTAGCCGCACTTAAACCCGTAGGGATCTGTGTGTCCGAGCGGGCAGTGCGTTCCGTACGAACAACTGGAAGGAAGGAACGACATGCTGGGTTTGAACAACATCCAGATCATAGGAAACCTGGGCAACGAGCCAGAAACTCGCCAATTGAACGGGAACAACGGCCAGGTGGTCAATTTCTCGGTGGCCGTCAACGAGCGGTGGAAGAACCGCGAGGGCGAGCACCAGGAGCGGACCACCTGGCTCCGAATCGTCGCGTTCAACGGGCTTGGGCAGGCCTGCGCGGACCACCTGATCCGAGGTTCCGCCGTCTATATCGAAGGCCGTCTCCAGATCCGTACCTACGAAGA
>Ga0335069_10016779_pt1 | contig 10213 bp, 11 predicted proteins | sample Lox_Sample_11_FD_206714 | JGI IMG/M metagenome (GOLD analysis project Ga0335069, IMG submission 206714) | Soil microbial communities from Loxahatchee National Wildlife Refuge, Florida, United States - Lox_Sample_1.1 | ecosystem: Environmental > Terrestrial > Soil > Wetlands | place: USA...
CTGACTGAAATCCATCCTGCCATTTACCTACGATATCCCCTGCGTTCCTTCACCAAATTTGACGAAGAACCCCAGACGTTTGCCGTTCTGGCGGGCATGAGCGAGACCGGCCCGCACGCGCTCCCCGAGGATCTCGCGCTCGAAGCTGGCGAAGACGGCCAGCAGCGCGGCCATGGCTCGACCCGCCGGAGTGGTCAGGTCCAGCGCCTCGGTCAGCGATACGAAGCCGACACCGAGGTGTTCCAACTCCTGCAGCGTGGCCAGCAGGTCGGTTACCGATCTTCCCCAGCGGTCCAGCCGCCATACCAGCACTACATCGATTTCACGGCGACGCGCAGCTTCTATCAACTTCTCGCGCTGCTGCCGCTGTAATGCACCGGAGCCGACCTCTTTCACCTGCATTACGATGGCCCAGCCGCGCCGGGCGGCGTACTCCCGCATGGCACGATTCTGCATGGGCAGGGTTTGCTGATCCTGAGTGGAGACCCGGGCATAGAGGGCGGCGCGAACCATTTTGGCGTTCTTTTGCCCCTGGCCAAAAACCTTCGCTGATTTCCTGCTGCCGGACCCTTGTTTTACGGGCACTTCACGATGCTCCCTAACGGTGGCCGCAGGGTATCCTTTTCGGTCATGATGGCCTTCATCATACCTCGGCGGTTCGCATCAGGGTGTCGCGATAGTTCCAGGGCATCCATTCTGCCGGACAGGCGGCCAGTTGGAGGGTATGGCGCTGAAGCTGGATCAGATAGTCGAAAGAGTTGGCGCCACATAACTGGCAGGTGTGGATCAGGCTCATGTAAAGGTCGCCGACCTCGGCGCCGTTGAGGGTTCGGTAAAAATAGGCATTTTTTCGATGCATCACGACCAGCTTCAAGGCCCTTTCCACTATGTTGTTGTCCAGCGGAGCTCCGGCCGTTCGGAGGAATAACGTCAGGGGCAGCCAGTGCCGCAGCAGATAGCGAATGGCCTGGCCCAGTCCGGAGTTGGGCTCGGTTCTCCGCTCCGCCAGTTGCGCTTCCAGCCAGGAGTGCAGCTTATCCATCACCGGCGCGCTGCGTTCCTGGTGAAGCCGCAGCCGCTCATCCGGCGTCAGGCCACGATCCCGTGCTTCAGCATCGTGACCGTACACCTGGCCGAGCATCTCCAGCACATAGCGGCATTCAGGGGGGAAGTTCTCCGCCACGTCCACGAACTGCCTGCGGCCATGCGAGAGACAGTTGGCCAGCAGCGGCTCAACCTCGGAACCGATTCGCGGGATGTTGCGTGATAATGCGTCGCGCATTTGTACCGGCGGCAACAGTCCGGGGTTGCGCTGCTTCAGCACGTCGGCGAGATTTTCGCCGGCATGCTTGGGCCCGGTGAAGTACAAGGCGATCTTCCGTCCCTCGCTGTTGGCGACGATCCCGCTGGTAAACACACCGGTGCGCTCGTCCCTGGGATCGCGCTCGAGGCGCAGCACGCGCATGCTGGTGTCGTCGTTGTGCACCACCTCGCCTTGCGCCGCCTGGCGGATCAACTCGTCACGCGCCGGTTTGATCGGCCGCGCAGCCTTTTCGACGATCTCCCATTGCGTGGCCGCCGGCAACGGTATGCCCAACTGCTTTTCCAGTTGCTCCAACCGGTTGAACGGCGTGCCGCTGCCGTACTTGAGCTGAGCGATCATAGCCGCGGCCGATTCATCGTACTTATCTTCGCCCACGCCTTCAGGCGCCTGCGCTGTGAACACCTGTCCGCAGGCGCCGCAACGCAAACGCTCAAGAGAGTAGACGGTCGCTGCAAGTGGAGCCTGGCCGGTGACGCGCACCAACAGCTTCGGCTCCTTCTGCGCATACACATTGCCTTGCCTGCACCACGGACAGCGATCGCCGTGGGTCAACGTCTGGTGCTTGATCTCCACTCTTCGAGCGCCGCTGAAGGCTTCGGCTCCATTGCGGCCGTGTCCCGGCGGCGGCGCATCTGTGTCCGGCTGCTTTCCACTTTCGCCTGCTTCCTCTTCCGGCTTGCCCATTACGGAACTGGTCTTCTCTGTGTTGCGCGACCGAACCAGCATCGCCGCCATGGCATGCAGTGCCTCTCGCAGCTTGTGATGATCTTCTTCGCTCAGCGGCACCTGACGCGCTCCGTCCAGCACCCGGTCCAGTTCCTCCAGGTTCACCTCGAGGCGGCGCCGGGGCTCCTTCACGCGGTGCCTCCCAGCAACTCACGGAACCGCCTGGTCAGAGGATAGCCGAGGACCTCTTTGATCGAACGGTTGGGCACATAGCTGTTGGACTGTTTGCCCCGTCCCGTCGTCCGCCCCATCAACACCCAGTTGGCCGCCCGATAACACGTCCCGCGAAAGCGCTCCGGATCCACGAACGTCTCCAGGAAGTAAATCGGATGCCCGTACATCTGCTGCCAGTCGTCGGAGATCCGCGCCGCCATGCGCCCCAGGATGTGCGATGCCAGATGCTCAACTCGGACCCATGGCAGGATCAGGAAGCGCGTGTTGTAGGCGATGAAGCGGATCCGGCTGCGCCGCGCCGCGGCATCCCACCCGATGTAGTAATCCCGGCTGGCCAGGTGACGCGGCGCTGAGGACCAGGCCAGGCACGCTACGGGGCGACCTTGTGCCCACACCGCGTATTTGAGGTGCTCTCCGACAGGCTGTTCATAGCCAAGATAGTGATGCTGCTCCATCAGGCTGTTGAACAGCGGCTCCTCGGCGGTGCGCCGCACCTGTTCCAACTCCAGCGGCTGCAGCTTACATAGCGGACCTTCGATGGGTGTGGTGTCGATCAGCACCGCTTCCGGACGGGCGCGCTGGATGAGCGGATTATGGCGCACATAACTGACCGACGGCAGCGTGATCTCACCGGCACGCTCCAGCATCAGCAACAGGCCGCGGCACACCATGTCGCGCAACGCTCCGTTGGCCTGTCGCCACTGCCAGGCCTCACAGAGCCGCACCGACAACTTGCGGCGGCTCTCGCCGGGGTGGCGCTCAATCAGCGCACGTATATATAGGATGTCTTCCTGGCTGATCTCGCGCCCGCGGAATCGGAACTGGCTCATTCAACAGCAGCATGAACGAGTTTTTCTTGGAACGCAAGGGAAAAATGCGGCCCTACGCCCCCGCGTTCACCCGTCGCCACATCGGCGCGGCGCGCACCCGCGAGACATCGCCGGCCGCCATCAGCAACTGCGCCTCATATGCCTCCACCGCCTTGGCCGGGGAACTCGATTCCGGCCACCACCGAAATTTTCCGTGGGAGAGGCGCTTTTGCGCCAGCCAGTACCCTTGCCCGTCATACGTCAGTACGCGTATCGACGTCCCTCTGCGGCTTCGGAAAATAAACACACAGCCCCGGATCGGATCCTCGGACAGCTTCTCCTGACAAACGCGAACAAGAGAATCGATTCCTTTCCTTCCATCAACCGCCTCGATCGCCACCAGCACCCGCATCTGCGCCGTGATATGAATCATCCTTCCGCTTCCCGCCAGGCACGAAGAAGACTTGACCAATCCGGCGCTCCGGATCCCTTCCACTGAATGCGCATCTTGCCGCCGCTTTTGGACTCGAACTCGATCAGGCACTCCGCTGCCGCGGGATGTGATGCAATCAATTCCACGAACCTCGGCGATGCACTCTTCTTCTTTTTCTCAACCTTCGTGGCCCCTTCGAGACGGCGCTTCAATCCCACATAGTCCAGGCGCAGTGGATGAGCCACAGCATACAGACCATGCTGCCGCGCCAGCTCTACTGCCGCCTGCCACATCCCTTCAGGAATCTTCGCCCGATGCGGCTGCGCGCTCCGGAACTGATCTAGCTGCCGTTGTAACTGCACGATGGGCTCAGGAATCGATACTGCGCTTTTATCGCTCAATCTCACCCGACCTCAGCGGATGAATGAACGTTACAATGCCAACTACACCGCGTCACGCAGCCTTCCCGAAAACTCACGGAATAGAATAGGGAAAATTGCCAGCGATAGATCGAAGGTTCACTTTAGCGCCTTCGAAAATGCAGACCTCGACTCTGACTACAGGGTCACGATCTTGTCGCGTGGCTGAGTCTGCAGCAGAAAGCGAGAAAGTGCGCGTATGGTCACCTATGAGCAATCGGCCGATAAACAAGTTGTTCTGGACTTTATCCAAAGGGCGAAGGACTTTTTGCGAGAAAGGAACCTCCTTGGAGAGCCAGGAGCAGTTCTCTACAGTACTTGTGAAACGCTGAAGCAGGGCGATTACTATTTTCTCGGTGTAAATCCGGCTGGGTCAGGAGAAGACAACCCTACAACGATTGAAGATTCTTTGGATAAACTAGGCACCTCAGAGGAGAACGAGTACCTCGACGTAAGTTGGTACCCCGACAAAGACGATAAAAGACGTCGCCCATTGCAGGAGAGATTCAGGTTTCTCTTCGAGGATGCGCTGGGGGTGGAGAATCCCCGCTCTATCTGTGCGTCAAATCTGATCTTCAGGAGTAGCAAGAAAGAAAAAGATTCCGGGCGGTCACCGATGGCGGAGAAGTGTTGGCCGGTTCACGAACTCATCATCCGCGATGTTGTTAGGCCGCGAGTGATCATCACTCATGGCAGCCTACCATTTGACTTCATTAGCCATAAGCTTGGAGGACAACTTCTCAATGTACCGCAGGATTGCAAACACGGCAAATGGACTTGGAGATGTTCGAGACTTGAGACAGGCCAGAAGCTCATCGGACTGCCCCATCTGAGCATCTTTGCGATCAATAGCTCAAACCGTACAGATGTTGTTCGGGAAATTGTGAAGCAAATTCAATTCGACTGACCTGTGGTCGTTTGACCTGAGATTGTGAATCTTGCATGCCCAAACGCTCTCCGTCGATAGAAACTGTGCACGTCTGCTTAGAATTGATGCGTCGCATTCCTAAAGGGCGATCCGTCACCGCACCTCAATTGAAACAGCAACTCGCCGCGACTGGCATCGAACGAGACCTTCGCACGATCGAACGCCAACTGGAGGCGCTCTCCACACGGTTCGAAATCGACCGCGATGACACCAGCAAACCGTATCGATACAGTTGGAGGCCGTGGGCGAGAGGGATTTCTCTTCCGTCCCTGACTGCAGAGGAATGCCTTTTGCTGACGCTGGCGGAACAGCAGTTGAGGCAATTGCTGCCGCCGCGCCTCATGAAGTCAATGTCGGATTTCTTTTCTCAGGCCAGGAACCAACTCGACGAACAGCCCGCAGCCGAGCGGGAACGGGCGTGGCTCAAGAAGGTTCGGGTTGTCGGCACCAGCCAGCCGTTGCTTCCGCCCAAGGTGGATCATAAGGTCTTTGAACAAGTGTGCAGCGCCTTCTATGGCGACCGGTGGCTAAAGCATTTTAACTTTTACTGTGGACTGGATGCAGAGCCTGAACCACGCTCTGGCATTGTCTGCGGTGATGTTAAAGAGAGCCTCGGTGATGGCCTGGTCGAGGGTTTCGGTGGAGCGGGCCTTGATCGCACGGAGGATTTGCTTGATCTTGGACCAGGCCTTTTCGATGGGGTTCAGATCGGGGGAGTAGGGCGGTAGATAGAGCAGCCTTGTTCGCGTGGCTTCGATCAGTTGACGGACTCCATCGACCTTATGGGCGCTGAGGTTGTCCATGACGACCACGTCTTCGGGTCGCAGTTCGGGACATTTACAGGAACTTTGCCAGGGCTTGGCGACAGGCAGACTATTGCCCTCGAACGTCCAGGCCAACGTACTTCATTGTGACGAGGCTATACCGGCTGCAGGCAGACCAGTCCGGGCAGATGCGCTGATTGAATTCCGTGTCAAGGAATTCCACCGGGAGCCAATCACGGCAGTTCTGGAATTCAAGTCTCGATTGACTCCGCTGATCCTTGGGGGAACAATTCACCAGGTGTTGGGAATCTCGAATTCCCTGCGCGCGTCGGCTCAGTACCGCGACGTGTATCCGATGGTCGGCGCGCCCTATATTTCGGAATCAGTCCAGAACCGCTGCAAGGAACTCGGGATCGGCTACGTAGACTTGAACGGAACCTTGCTGCTTGCCCGCCAGAATATCTACGTCGATGTCGTTCGGCCTGCAATCGCATATAAAAATCCGCAAGGCATCAAACGCATCTTTTCGGGCCGGTCCCGCCGCATTGCCAGGGTGCTGCTCGTCAATCCCTTCAAGCCGTTTCGTCTGGAGGAGATCGCCGCCGAAACCCAGCTCAGTGTCGGTCAGGTCTTTCAGGTTACCAAGCGTCTCCATGAGGATGGATTCCTGGAGCGAACACCGGAAGGTCGAATGCTGACAAAGCCTCGTCAACTACTGAGGCTCTTTGCGAAAGAACTGCGGACGGATTATCAGGATAAGCGGCGCGTGTTCAGGGGATTCACCGAAATGCCGCCCGCGCGGATGGCGGATGAACTGGCCCGCTACTGTGACAAGAGACGAATACGCTGTGCATTTACGCTGTCGAGCGGACTTGAGCCACATGAGCGAAATCTGCGCGAAGATGTCACCGCCTCATACATCGATATGGATGCGGATGAAATCAGGAACGAGTTGCGGCTCGAAGCAGTCGGAAGGGGCGCCAACATACTTTTGATGACGCCGCCAGAACCGGACAACACAGAGGCCGGAGGAGTCTTCTACAAAACTCGCAAATTGGCGAACAGCATGGAAGGCGTGAATCCCGTACAGCTATTCGTGGATTTTAGTTTGCAAGGCGGACGCGGCGAAGAGCAGGCGGAATTCCTGATGGAACACACTCTGGGGCTTCATCAATAGTGCCGAGCGCGATTGACATCACGAACCGATTCCGCCCACGCGGGAGAGGACAGTGCTCCTGGAACTGCTACGAGTCGTGCGCAGCTTGCAAGCCGAAGGGATAGAGGTCGTGATCTGCGGTGGCTGGGTCCCTTTTTTGAAGCAGCTTGCAAGAGAGAGCGAAACAGCGCATTCGATGAGCCTGGATATTGATCTGCTGTTTCGGCAAGCGGCCCGAGAACGCGAAGTCGTCGATCGGCTAAGTGCGCTGCTGATCGGTGGCATGGAATTTGAACGCAGTAGAACGCACGCATTTCGCTATGAGAAACGAGTCGAAGGCAACGTCGTCCAACTCGACCTGCTCGCGGATTTTCCACGAAGGGACAATGACGAGCCTGTAAGGCGAATTCAGGGGATCGAGAGTTCGCTTTGATCTGTGTTTGGTCGATGGCGCCGAAGACCTTGCCGGCCACGTTGAAACAATCCGAATCAGCTGGCTTGATGGCGAAAAGACCGAGGCTTGTGAAATCACCATTCCCGATTCAGTAGGCTTTCTCATGCTCAAAGCAGAAGTCTGCCGCTATCGCGAGACAACCAAGGATCCCTACGATATCTATTACTTCTGCCGCTACTCGGAGGAGCCTGAACTAATTAGCGAGAAGCTCAGAGCCGCGATCGGAGAGCCAGCCGTGCGACGGACCGTCGAAGCTATGCGGCGAATGTTCCAATACGAGGACAGCAAATGGGTGGATCTCGCATTGGATCACATGACCGATGCCCTGGGCGCGTGCACAGAGCTTCATCCCGTTTATCGCCGCCTGGTGCGGATGGCACTGGAGGAATTGCCGCTGATCGAACAGCAGATCCAAAAACTAGACCAGGAAATGGCGAGTCTGCTTGGCCAGCATGAAGACGCGGTCAAGCGCTTGGCCGAAGTTCCCGGTCTGGGCGTTGACTCGGCACAGCAGATTATCGCCGAAGTCGGAGCCACGGCGGCGACGTTCGAGAGAGCTAAAAACCTGGCCTCCTGGGTGGGCGCTTGTCCGGGACACGAGGAGAGCGCGGAAGTCAACAAGAGTCATCGCTCTCCCAAGGGCAGCCGCCATATGAAGCGTATCCTCAACCAAGCCGCTAACTCTGCCGTGCGCATGAAGGGCTGCATCTTCCAGATCGTCTATCGCCGGCTGGCTCCGCGAATGGGACACAAGCAAGCCATCGGAGCCATAGCCCACCGAATGTGTCGCTTGATCTGGCTGATTCTTCACCAAGGCGTACGCTACGAAGAACGCGGCCCTGCCGTACGCGAAAAGGCCCGGCGAATACGAACCCGGAAGATGGTTCGCCAACTACAACAACTCGGCTACCACATCCAACCACCCATGGTGGTCGCAAATACCACAGAAGCAGCGCGGTGAATTTTCGACCCGGCTGCGAGGTAGACGACCTGGGTCATCACCGGGTCGATAAAGTAGCCCGTGGCCGCGAGTTTGTCCGCGAGATCGATGATCGACTCAACATCGGCCAACACTCGCTTTCGTGTTGTGACCAGCATCTCGATAATCAGAAAGCTAGTTCTCTTCGCCACCGTACCTCCTTGAACTGGGGCCAGCAAAACCGCGAGTCGGAAGTATCCACGCACGACCGGCGTTGATGTACCCAGGCAGATGGAAATGTTTGGTCTTGGACCCGGTCAGCTGTTTTGACCAGATCCGCGCACTGAACAGAAGACATAAAGTCCGCCGCGTCAATGAAGCGGGGGAGGAGGTTCGAGAAACGAAAGACGGACACATTTCCAGTCCAGGATGTGTCCGTATTGTGTCCGCGACCTAATTTGAGGGATTAGAGCAACCACTAAGTACTTTAGAATGTGGTGGCCAGGGACGGGATTGAACCGCCGACGCCGGCCTTTTCAGGGCCGCGCTCTACCACTGAGCTACCTGGCCTCAGTGCAGACTGCGTTGCAATTTCCTGTGCGGGATCCGGGCGTGGCCGGCAAGGTAGGCGCTTTCCGCGAACAGTGTTCTGCAACAACCCTGCCAGTATATCAACTCCCTCCCGGCGAGCCAAACCCCGGCACTCCCCAGGGACGGCTTCACCGGATTCGAATTTACCCCTTCTCTGCCTGACCGGACACCGTACACTGGAGGGCAATTATGCAACGTCCAGTGTGTTGCCAGGCAGGCCTCGTCACAGGTGCGATTGCGCTGCTCCTCGCAATCTTCGCGGGATCGAACGTGTCAGCGCAAGCGAGCTCGGCGGAGAACGCGGCAGCGGTCTCCCCTTCAAAATCGGCGGGGGTGGGGGAATCAGGCGCGGCCCGAGCCTACGAAACAGCGGCGCGCCAGGGACCGCTGGCGCTGCACGCATTTCTGGCCGAGTTCCCCAAGGGCGCCGATCTGCACGTCCATCTCAGCGGCGCGGTGTACGCCGAAACCTTCATTCGCGACGCCGCCGAGGACGGCCTGTGCGTGGACCCGATAGCCCTGAAATTCGTCAAGACCACGTGCGCCGATCCGCTGGTCCCGGCGTCGCGCCTGTCTGGAGTGCTTGCGCCGGCCGACCAGGATCTCTACGACCGGCTCATCGACTCGTTCTCGATGCGCAGCTTTGTGCCCACTGCGGGGTTCAGTGGACATGATCAGTTCTTCTCGACCTTCGGCCGGTTCGGGGGCCTCGACAAGCGCCATACCGGCGAGTGGGTCGACGAGGTAGCCAGCCGCGCGGCCGCGCAGAATCAACAGTATCTCGAACTGATGGAGACCCCGGCGTTTGGGCATGCGGCCGCGATCGCGCACCAGATCGGCTGGCCTGCGGACCCGGCAAGCGTTGATCTGGCGCGCATGCGGCAGGCGCTGCTGGACCGAGGTCTGCGCGACGAGGTGGCCACCGATCGCCAGCACGTTCGCGACGCAGAGGCGCGCCGCCGGGAGCTGGAGCACTGTGGCACGCCGCAGGCCACTCCCGCGTGCAAGGTGCAGATTCGCTACATCTACCAGATCCTGCGCGGGTGGGCGCCGGAGCAGGTGTTCGCGCAGACGCTGCTTGGATTTGAAACGGTGCAGCAGAGCATCGACGAGCACGACGACGGCTTCGTGGGCCTCAACTTTGTCATGCCCGAAGACGGCTTCGTCTCCATGCGCGACTACACGCTGCATATGAAGATGGTGGAGTATCTGCGCGGGCTCTATCCCAAGGTACATATCTCGCTGCACGCGGGCGAACTGGCGCCCGGCCTGGTGCCGCCGGAGGGCCTGAGATTCCATGTACGGCAGGCCGTCGAGGTGGGCCAAGCCGAGCGCATCGGTCATGGCGTCGACGTGATGTACGAGGACGATGCTCCCGCGTTGCTCAAGGAGATGGCGCGCAAACACGTCATGGTCGAGATCAACCTGAGCTCGAACGAGGGAATTCTGGGCATCAAGGGGGTCGAGCATCCGTTCCCGTTGTTCCGGGCCGCACATGTGCCGGTCGCCTTGTCGA
>Ga0335069_10016780_pt1 | contig 10213 bp, 5 predicted proteins | sample Lox_Sample_11_FD_206714 | JGI IMG/M metagenome (GOLD analysis project Ga0335069, IMG submission 206714) | Soil microbial communities from Loxahatchee National Wildlife Refuge, Florida, United States - Lox_Sample_1.1 | ecosystem: Environmental > Terrestrial > Soil > Wetlands | place: USA: Florida...
TGGTGCCGCCGCGGCGGCAGCCGAGGTCGGTTGCGCGATCACCGACGAGCCCGCGCGCGCCGAGGCACTCGCCGTCGCCCTGGCCGCCCTCGCCGAACATCCGGATCTGCCGCTTGCAGAGCGGCTCGTGCGGGCGCTGACCCGCGCCGCCGACCTCTCGGAAGAAGCGGAGGGCAACGCCCTCCGCAGCGCGCATCTGCTTGTGCTCGGACCGGGCGGATCGACGGACGTCGATTTGCGCGTCGATTGGCATCGGCAACCCGTCGTGGCGTTGCGCGCGCTGTGGAACCGCTACGCGACCAGAAGGCGGCCCTGCGGACACGGCCAGGGCGGCGTGGAGCAGGCCGCGGCGGGCTGATCCGGGCCGCCTTGCCCGTTTCGCGGCGTGCGGGAAGGGCATGGATCACGCGGCCTGGAGCATAATCTTGCCGATATGCGCGCTGGTCTCCATCAGCCGGTGCGCCTCGGCCGCCTCTGCCAGCGGAAAAACCTGATAGATCACCGGGCCGCAGCGCCCGGTATCCAGCAGGGGCCATACCATTTTCCGCAACTCAGCGGCGATCATTCCCTTCTCGGCGGTCGTACGCGGCCGCATCGTCGAGCCGGTGAGCGTCAGCCGCCTGGTCATCACAGTCAGGAAGTCGAAGGCCTCGACCTTCGAGCCTTCCAAGAACGCGATCTGCACGAGCCTCCCGTCCATCGCGAGGCAGCGCAGATTGCGGGCGATGTAGGGCGCGCCGACCATGTCCAGGATCACATCGACGCCGCCCCCATCGGTCAGCCGCTTGATCTCCTCGACGAAGTCCGCCTCGCGGTAGTTGATCGCCGCGGCCGCGCCGAGTTTCTCGCAGGCGGCGCATTTCGCGGCCGAGCCGGCGGTGGCGAACATCCGCGCGCCAAACGCCGCGCCGAGTTGGATCGCAGTCACGCCGATGCCCGACGAGCCGCCATGCACCAGCGCCGTCTCCCCGGCGGCGAGCCGTCCGCGCTGGAACAGATTGGCCCAGACGGTAAAAAAGGTCTCCGGCAGCGCCGCGGCGCGCACCGCATCGTAGCCTGCCGGCCAAGGCAGGCATTGCGGGGCGGGCGCCACGCAATATTCGGCGTAAGCGCCGCCGTTGGTGAGCGCCGTCACGCGGTCGCCGACCGCGATGCCGCGCACCGCGTCGCCAATCGCGACCACCTCGCCCGCCGCCTCCAGCCCGATGACGGGGCTCGCACCCGGCGGCGGGGGATAGTGGCCCTGCCGCTGCGCCACGTCGGGGCGGTTCACGCCACACGCCTGGACGCGGATCAGCACCTCGTCGGGCTTCGGAACCGGTAGCGGGCCGCGCGCAGGCTTCAGGACCTCGGGGCCGCCCGCGCCGTCGGCGGCGATGTAGGCCATGGTTGAGGGCAGGGTCATCTGTCGGGCTCCGGGTGCATGCTGGCGCACGGAATCGCCGCTCCGGCCGGAGCGGTCAAGCGGCGCGGCCTGCGGCGCGCGCGATGGCGGCGCGGCGGCGGGTTTGCTAGGCAACGCAGGGACGTTACGGAACGAACGGGGAGTGGCGGGCATGGCGTGGTTGCGGTTCGTCTGGGCGCTTGCCTGCATCGCGGCACTTGCCGCTCCGCCGTCCGGCGCGGCGACAGCCGACGATCTCGTCGCGCGCGGCGAATATCTCGCGCGCGCCGCCGACTGCATGCCCTGCCATACCAAGCCCGGCGGCACGCCGTTCGCGGGCGGGCTGATGATCGGCACGCCGTTCGGCACGCTGTCCTCCCCCAACATCACGCCGGACGCCGATACCGGCATCGGCAAATGGACGGACGATCAGTTCTTCGCCGCCGTGCACGACGGGATCGGGGCCGCGGGCGAATACCTGTACCCGGTGATGCCATTCACCTCCTACACCAAGATACCGCGCGCCGACGTGCTGGCGATTCGCACCTATCTCGCGACGCTGAAGCCCGTTTATGCGCCGCGCGCGCCGAGCGACATGCGCTTCCCGTTCAACATCCGCGACGGGATGATCGCGTGGCGCGAACTGTTCTTCCGGCCGGGCTTCTACGTGCCCAATCCAAACGAATCGGCCATGTGGAACCGCGGCGCCTATCTGGTGGAAGGCCCCGGCCACTGCGGCGAATGCCATTCGCCGCGCAATATCCTGGGCGCCACGGAGACCGACGATTCGCTCGCCGGCGGGATGGTCGGCCATTGGCTCGCGCCCAACATCTCGGCCGACCCACGCTGGGGCATCGGCGGCTGGACGGTGCCGCAGATCGAAACGTTCCTGAAGACCGGCGCGACCGCGCACAAGGGCGTGGCGTTCGGCCCGATGTCTGAGGTCGTGCACAACAGCCTGGCCTACCTGACCGACGCCGACCTGACGGCGATCGCGACCTTCCTGAAGGACGGCCCTGACCGCAAGCCGCCGCCGCCGACGCTGCTGGCGACGCGCGCCGACATCCGCAACGGGCAGACAGTGTACATGGACAACTGCGCCATGTGCCACCAGAGCAAGGGCGTCGGCATTCCGGGCGTGATCCCGAACCTGGCGGGGAACCGCGCCGTGCAGGCGGCGCTGCCGAACGACGTGATCCTGGCGGTGCTGCGCGGCCTGCCGGGGCATGACGGGCGCCCGACGATGCCGAGCTTCGCGGGCAAGCTCGGCGATCAGTCGGTGGCAGACCTCGTGAACTATGTCCGCTCGGGCTGGGGCGACCAGGGGCCCACCGACGCGACGGCGGCGATCGTCGCCTCGATGCGCTCGGCCGCCGGCGCGGGAGCGGCGGGCACGCAGGCGGCGCGCGCCTTCGATTGTCCCGCGGTGGGCAGCGGCTCCGTCACTGGCGTGCTGGCGAGCCCCTCGCAGGTGGCGCTGTTCGCGAACGCGCAGGGCAACGACCTGTCGAACAAGATCGGCGTCATGATCGCCGACATCCGGCAGAGCAATCCGACCGCATCAGATCCCGCCATAGCCGACGCGCTCAATGCCGCGTTCTGCCCGGTGGTCGCGCAGCAGGCGGGGCTGTCCTACCAGCAGAAGCGGGCCCGGCTGGCAGCCTTCAACGAGCAGGTGCAGACGCAGATCGCGCCCGCCGTGCCGATGGGCTCCGATATCCGCATCCTGGCGACAGTGCCGCTGCCGCCGGCCGTTCTGCAGCAGGTGGACGCGGCGGCGGCGGCGGCGAAGCAGCCCGCCGATCAATGGATGGCCGACGCGCTCGCCAAGGCGGCTGCGGGAAAATAAGCGCGCCCGCATGTGCCGGTCTGCGCGGGCGCGGGGGCAGACCCGCCCCCGATCAGACCCGGGCCGGCCAATCCGTGCTTGCAAAATCCAGCCCGGTCATCCACATGACCGCCATTCTGCAATGCCCGGCCACCGATGGCCGGTTCGATGCACGGGCGCGCGGGGCTCCCCCCGATCCCTTATGGGATGTCGCGCCCCTTATGCTATGCCCGCCCAGGCCATGGAGGTCCGTCGTGTCCGGCTCACCGCTTGAACGCATCCGCAACATCGGCATCACCGCGCACATCGATGCCGGCAAGACAACGACGACCGAGCGGATCCTTTATTACACCGGCGTTTCGCACAAGATCGGCGAGGTGCACGACGGCAACACCACGACCGACTACATGGAGCAGGAGCGCGAGCGCGGCATCACGATCACCTCGGCGGCGGTGACCTGCGAGTGGAAGGACCACCGCATCAACATCATCGACACGCCGGGCCACATCGACTTCAACATCGAGGTGAACCGCAGCCTGCGCGTGCTCGATGGCGCGGTGTTCATCATCGAGGGCGTTGCCGGCGTGCAGCCGCAGTCCGAGACCAACTGGCGCCTGGCCGACCGCTACAACGTTCCGCGCATCATCTTCATCAACAAGCTGGACCGCACGGGCGCCGACTTCTACCGCGCCAACGCGACGCTGAAGGAGAAGCTCGACATCGTAGCACTTCCCCTGCAGCTGCCGATCGGCATCGAGGACCAGTTCGTCGGCGTCGTCGATCTGGTCGAGATGAAGGCGATCGTCTGGGAAGGCGGCGAACTGGGCGCGAAGTACCACGACGAGCCGATCCCCGCCAACATGGCCGAGAAGGCCGCCGAGTACCGCCAGATGCTGCTCGACACCGCGCTGTCGGTCGATGACGCGGGCATGGAGGAGTATTTCGAGAAGGGCGACGTTTCGGTCGAAACCCTGAAGCGCGCGATCAAGACCGGCACCATCTCGGGCGCATTCCGCCCGGTGCTGTGCGGCACCGCCTTCAAGAACAAGGGCGTGCAGCCGCTGCTCGACGCCGTTCTCGATTACCTGCCGAGCCCGGTGGACGTGCCCGGCATCAGCATTGCGGCCGAGGAGGGCGAGGAGGACGGCGAGCATTCCGACCGCCGCCGCATCAAGGCCGACCCGAACGCGCCGTTCGCCGGCCTCGCGTTCAAGATCATCAACGACAAGTACGGCACCCTGACCTTCGTGCGCGTCTACGCGGGCACGCTGAAGTCCGGCGATACCGTGATGAACACCACCAAGGGGCACCGCGAGCGCATCGGGCGGATGTTCCAGATGCACGCCGACAAGCGCGCCGAGATCAAGGAAGTCTCGGCAGGCGACATCGCGGCCTTCGTCGGCCTGAAGGACACCGGCACCGGCGACACGCTGGCCTCGCAGGACGATCAGGTGGTGCTGGAGCGCATGGCCTTCCCCGTCCCGGTCATCGACATCTCGGTCGAGCCGAAGACCAAGGAATCGGTCGAGAAGATGACGATCGGCCTGCAGAAGCTGGCGGGCGAGGACCCCTCGCTTCGGTTGCGCACGGATCAGGAAACCGGCCAGACGATCCTGTCGGGCATGGGCGAACTGCACCTGGAAATCATCATCGACCGACTGAAGCGCGAATACGCGGTCGAGGCGAACATCGGCGCGCCACAGGTGGCCTATCGCGAAACCATCGGCCGCGCCCACACCGAGACCTACACCCACAAGAAGCAGACCGGCGGCTCGGGCCAGTACGCCGAGGTGAAGATCATGTTTGAGCCACTGGAGCGGAACGAGGGCGTGGTCTTCGAGAACAAGGTGGTAGGCGGCGCGGTGCCGAAGGAGTACATCCCGGCGGTCGAGAAGGGCATCCGCGTGCAGGCCGACACCGGCGTGCTGGCGGGCTTCCCGACGGTGGACTTCAAATACACCCTGCTGGACGGCAAGTACCACGACGTCGACAGTAGCGCGCTGGCGTTCGAAATCGCCGCCAAGGCGTGCTTCCGCGAGGGCATGAAGAACGCCAGCCCGATGATCCTGGAGCCGATCATGGACGTGGAGGTCACCACGCCACAGGATCACGTTGGCGACGTGGTGGGCGACCTCAACCGCCGCCGCGGCATGATCCAAAGCCAGGAAAGCTCGGGCTCGACCGTGATGGTGCGTGCGCATGTGCCGCTGAAGGAGATGTTCGGCTACATCTCCGACTTGCGCAGCATGACCAAGGGCCGCGCGTCGTTCACCATGCAGTTCCACCACTACGACCCGGTGCCGCGCAACATCGCCGACGAGATCATGGCCAAGAGCGCCTGATCCACGGACGCCGGCGGCGGATGGACGGGGCGGTCTTCGGGCCGCCCCGTTAATCTTTTGCCCAGGAGGCGGCGGAATCGTGCCAAGCGAAGCCGGGCCGGCTACGGAAGACTACGTAGTGGCGGCCGAGAACGCCGCCTGCCATCGTTCAGTCTGCCGGAAGTCGGGCATGCGAATGGGTCCATGATCAGCCGATACGCCGATCTGGCGGTTCACGACCCCACCGTCGCCAAGGACGGCGCGGAACACCGCGGCCGACAGTCCCCGGCCGACGCCGATGCCGCTCCGGAATTCCCAAGAAAGGTGCTCCCGGCGGTTGGCGCCGCCACGGCGGCGGGTCCGTCCGGCCGGGCTGTTTCTCTGCGCGCCTTTCTCATGGCAATGACCCTGGCGGTGATCCTGCCGATGGGGATGCTTGGAGCAATCGCCATCCGCGAGGTGGCAATTGAATACCAGCATGCCTACAAAGCGCGGCTGCGCGCGACGGCGAAGCTTCTGGGCAATGCGCTCGACGCCGAGATCCAGATGCGCAAGGCCGCAATCATGGCGCTCGCGGACTCGCCGCTGATCGACGAGGAGCCTGGGGCGGCGCTCTACAACTACGCGCGGCAGATCGGGGCCGGGCTTGGGGCCTGGGTGACGCTGCGCACCCGCGACCAATGGATCCTCAACACCCGCCTTCCCTACGGTGCACCCATCCACGGCCATACGGGCCCCTGGGACCCGGACCACGATTCAGAATTTCACGTCACCAATATCCTTCGTGCGCCCGACCTTCCCTCGCCGTTCGTGGCGGTGGTCGGACCGGTGTTCCGCGACGGCCGGGTGACCGCCCGGATCGGCATCCCGTTTAACTACCAGCAGCTGGGCGACCGGCTCGCCGAAGGCCTGTTCAACGGCGCCGGTGTGTCGTGCCTGCTCGACGGTGACGGGACGGTGATCGCCCGCACGCGCAACCATGAACAGTTCGTCGGCACGCAGGTGCCGGAATGGCTGCGCGCCCTGGTTGCCTTCCCGGACCAGAAAGTTGGCATCGGCCGGCTGCTGGACGGGGGCGACGTGATAGTGGCGACGGCGCATCCCAGCGAGGCGCCGACCTGGACTGTGGTCGTCGCGCAGCCGGTATCGGAGTACTACCGAGAATGGTTTCGTCCCCTGATGCTGTTCGGCGGGGGCGGCCTGCTGGTAGTGCTCGCCTCGCTGGCGTTCGTCTATTGGTTCTCGTCCTGGTTGGTGCGGCCCCTGAGCGCGCTGACCGCCGGCGCGAAACTCGTGGCGCAGGGACGCGACCGGCCGCCGGAGGTAGACGAAAGCAGCCGGGTCGCCGAATTCGAGATATTGCGGACCAGCCTGAACGAGGCGGCAGAGGTGATGGACGGTCGGGCGCGGGCGGTGAACGTCGCGTTCGCCAGCGCCCGGCGCGAGCGCAATCTGCTCCACTCGGTCGTCAACGGAACCTCCGACCCGACTTTCGTACGCGACGCGCTGGGCCGCCTCGTTCTGGCGAACGAAGCGGGGCTCGCCCTGCTCGGCCTGCCCGCGACGTCGGTGATCGGGCAGGTGCGTCCCGAGCCCGGGGCACCCGCCGATGCCCAATCCCGCGCCGAGGACGTGCAGGTATTCAATTCCGGACTGCCGATCGCCATCGAGCGCTCGGTGATGGTGGACGGCGAGCGGCGAACCTTCGTGGGCACCAAATCACCGTGGCGCAGCCCCTCGGGCGATGTGCTCGGCGTAGTCGTGATCATCCATGACATCACCGAGTGGAAACGGTCGGAGGATCGGCTGCGCAACCTTCAGGCCGAACTGATCCGGACCGGGCGGCTGTCTGCCATGGGGGCGCTGGCGAGCGGTCTGGCGCACGAGTTGAACCAGCCGCTGGCCGCGATCACCAACTTCCTTGGGGCGGCGCGCCGGCTGATCGGGCAGGCCGCCGCGGGAGGACGCACGGCCGAGAAAGCCCGCGCGCTGGACGTGGCGACTGGCGCACTGGAAGATGCGGCGGCCCAGGCCCTGCGGGCCGGCGAGATCGTGAACCGCCTGCGCGAATTCATCGGCCGAGGTCCCTCGTCGATGCGGCTAGAGAATATCGGTGAACTGGCGCGCGATGCCTGCGCGCTGGCGATGCCGCAGGACATCAGGGGACGCGTCGATCTGGTCATCGATGTGGCGCCCCGAACGGGTCCCGTCTTCGTCGACCGCGTGCAGATCCAGCAGGTGCTGGTGAACCTGGTGCTGAATGCGGTGCAATCGATGCGCGATGTTCCTCGCCCGGAACTGCGGATCACGGCCGAGCGCAGCGCCGTCGGAGACATCGCCGTGGCGGTTTCAGACAATGGACCGGGGATCCCGGAGCATATGCTGGCGGCGATCTTCGAGCCATTCGTCACGACGCGCGACGACGGTCTCGGCATGGGGCTCGCGATTGCCCGGACCATCGCAACCGCGCACGGGGCGCGCCTGACCGCCGCCAACAATCCCGCCGCAGGCGCCACCTTTACGCTGACCCTGCCTGAGGTGTTGACGATGGAGACGGTGGATGCGTGAACAGCCCGCGCCCGCCGTTCGACACGATGCGGTGGGAGGCGAGAAGGTCCATGTCATCGATGACGACGAGGCGGTGCGCCGGTCGCTCGCGCTGCTGTTGGCAGCGGCGGGCTACGCGGTCGAGACGCACGCCTCCGCCGAGGACTTCCTGCGTGTCGCCACACCCTTGACGGCCGGATGCGCGATCGTGGATATCAGGATGCCCGGCATGGATGGCCTGGCACTGCAGGAGCACATGACTGCGGAAGGCTTGCCTCTGCCCGTCGTCGTGGTGACGGGACATGCCGACATCGCGCTTGCGGTGCGCGCCATGAAGGCTGGCGCGCGGGATTTCATCGAAAAACCCTATACCAACGAACGCATGATCGAGGCGATCCAGGCCGCGCTGGACGGCGCCCGTCACGACGCGGCACGGGCGCGGCGGATCAGCGATGCTCGCACCCGCATCGGCCGGCTGTCGGCACGCGAGCAGGACGTTCTGCGCGAGCTGGTCGCGGGGCGGCCGAACAAGCTCGTGGCCTACGCGCTCAGCATCAGCCCGCGCACGGTGGAGATCCACCGCGCGAACATGATGGAGAAGCTCGGCGTGCGCAGCCTGTCCGAGGCGGTGCGCCTGTTCATCGCCGCGGGCTTCGAGGAGTAGGGGCGCCGGCCGGGCGGGCGACGTCTGGCCGCGCCCTTCTCTATGCCGGGAAAATGGGGGCGGCGGGACGGGTCAGGCCGTAGTCTGGCGCCATGCATCCAGATCTCGGCATCGGCCCCCTTCTCAAGCACGCGCTGATCATCCTGGCGTCGAGCGCCACGGTCATTCCGCTGTTTCACAGGTTCAGCATCAGCCCGGTGCTCGGCTTCATGCTGGTGGGTATGGCTGTCGGCCCATTCGGCCTCGGCCGGTTCGCGGAACGCCTTCCCGCGCTGAGTTTGGTGACGATCACGAGCCCTGAGACGCTGGCGCCGATCGGCGACTGGGGTATCAGCATGCTGATGTTCATGATCGGGCTCGAATTGTCGCTTGAGCGGTTGCGGGTGATGCGGCGACTGGTGTTCGGGCTGGGCGCATTACAGGTCGGGCTCAGCTCGATCGCGATCATGGCGGTGGCTGCGGCGGCCGGCTTGTCGGCCGGCGGAGCCGCCGTGACGGGCCTCGCGCTGTCGATGTCCTCCACCGCCATCGTCGTGCAGGTACTGGTCTCGGAGAAGCGACTGGGGGGCGCGGTGGGGCGCAGCAGCCTCGCGGCCTTGCTGTTTCAGGACATCGCCGCGGTACCGATCTTGTTCGCGGTCAGCGTGCTGGGGAACAGGCCGTCCGAAGGTGGCGGTCCGGGCCTGCTGTGGACGGTCGCGCAGGCGTTGGCGGTGGTGCTGGGGCTTATTGCGGGCGGGCGGCTCCTGCTGCGCCCGCTGTTCCGCGGCGTCGCCCGCACCGAAACACCGGAACTCTTCATCGCCGCCTGCCTGCTGGTGATCCTGGCGACCAGCCTGGCCACCGCCAATGCGGGTCTGCCGATGGAACTCGGCGCGCTGATCGCCGGGTTGCTGCTGGCCGAGACTGAATACCGGCGGCAGATCGAGGTGACGATCGAGCCGATCAAGGGCCTGCTGCTGGGCGTCTTCCTTGTCTATGTCGGCATGAGCCTGGACCTGCCGCGCGTCGCGCACAGCGTGCCCGACCTGCTGGGCGCATCAGGGCTGCTGGTGCTGAGTAAGGCCGCCATCGTCGCCGGGCTGGCGCACGTGTTCGGTCTGCCCTGGCGCGCCGGACTGCAGACGGGACTGCTGCTTGGACCGGGCGGCGAGTTCGGCTTTGTCATCCTGGGGCTGGCGCGCGCCGAGCATCTGCTGGGCGACGAGACCGCGGGGGCGCTGCTGATCGTGGTGGCGCTCACGATGGCCTGCATCCCGCCGCTCTCGGCGCTGGGTCGGCGCATCCAGCGGCGCGCGGCGCAAACGGGGGTCCAGGATCCGGACCTGCTCTCCGCCCTGCCCGAGGACGCCTCGCCCCGCGCCATTCTGGCCGGGTTCGGCCGGGTGGGCGAGACCGTCGCCGAGTTGCTTGAGGCCCACTGCATTCCCTACATCGCCGTCGATACCGACCCCGATCGCGTGGCCGAA
>Ga0335069_10016781_pt1 | contig 10213 bp, 9 predicted proteins | sample Lox_Sample_11_FD_206714 | JGI IMG/M metagenome (GOLD analysis project Ga0335069, IMG submission 206714) | Soil microbial communities from Loxahatchee National Wildlife Refuge, Florida, United States - Lox_Sample_1.1 | ecosystem: Environmental > Terrestrial > Soil > Wetlands | place: USA: Florida...
CCGCAGGTCGAGCCGTTCCACTGCACCGTGAGCGGCTGCACCGTGCCGTCGCCCCAGTCGATGTAGACGTTGTTCACCGTCTCGCTCTCGATCGGGTGCTGTGCCGATCCGCTCGGCACCGAGCCCGAGGTCGCGAGCGACCACGGCGATGCCGACAGATCGAGCGTACCGGCGAGCTGCCAGTGATCGTAGACGTAGTCGGCGGTCTGCGTGGCGCCGTTGACTTGCGATTGACGGTCGATGTTCGAGAGCAAAAGGTTGGTCTGATTGCTCGGGCCTTGCGAGCTCGAGCCACCGCCGCCGGTGCCGTGTCGGCTGATGCGTGCACCGAGCATCGGGTGCGGGAGCGCGGGGGCGCCGCAGGCGAGCCCCGTGGGGGCATCCGGCAAGTCGAGCAGCGGGTCACCTGACTGTGGCTGTTGGATGGGCACCGGCGCGGAGTGCTCGACCTCGAGCTCCTCGGACTTGCCGAGCGATGCGCGTGCGAGGTGCATCCCGTTGGCGCCGACCGCCGCCGCGCCGCTCGCGCAGCTGTCGTAGAAGGTGTGCAGGCCGACGACCTGCCAGGTGAGGTCCCAGGCGAGCGCCGGCGTCGGCGCACCGCCCTGCGTGTGGACGTTGTCGAGCTTGGCGGCGCGACCCGCGACCGCCTGCGTGAGCGTCGCGATCAACGCATCGTCCGGCTTGAGGTCATGAGGCAGCGCGTAACCCGGGGGCGCGCTGAGCGCACGCGTCGCCACCAGCGTGCTGCCGTGATAGAAGCGCACCTCGAAGCGATCCGCGAGCCCGGCATTCGCTTCATGCCAGGTGAGATCCGTCTCGTCGCCGAGCACCGGCACGTTGTACGTCCCGCCGAGATCACTCACCGAGCCGGTATAGGTCGGACCGTCGATGACGATGGTGCCCGTGTGCGCGACGTGGGGCGGCTTGCACTCCGAGGGCTTGGGGGCAAAGCCGTGCGAGAGGAGTGCGGCGCGCTGTACGAAAAGGCTCGCATCCTGGCGCACCGGCGTGAGCGCGGAGGGCAGCTCGAGCCCAAGCCAGCGCATGCCGGCCGCGGCATCGCGCGCGACCGTCACCTCGAGCGTCGCGAGGCTCGGCGACTGCACGCGCAGGCCCCCGGTCGCCGCGATGCCCGCACCCAGGTCGACCTTGAGCTGCGGCACGAGATTGAGGCCACGCAGCGTCAGGGTGTAGGACTCACCGGCGAAGAGTCGCGCGGGATACACCGCGAGCAGCACCGACACGTTCGCATAGGAGACCGGCGGGCGCGAGGGCGGCGCGACGCTCGCGACCGCGGTCACGGTGAGACTCGCCTGCGGTGAGACTTTCACGTCACGTCCGCTGATGAGCACGGTCGGATGGCGCAGCATGGCCGGTGCCTGCGGGGCGACGCGGATCGCGAGCGTCGCGTGCGCGCCGCTCTGTACCTCGACCGGCCCGGCGGCGCTGATGCCGGGGCCGAAGCTCACGCTCATGCCGGGGCTGAAGCCCGAGCCCTCGAACGCGAGCGTCGTGCTCTCGCCCTGCGTGACCGCGGCCGGCAGCACGCGCTCGAGCACCACGGGGCCGGCGGCCGCCGGCGCGGTCACGTTCACGTAGCCCGGGCCCGTGCTCTTGATCGAGCCGCCCGGGCCCGCGGGCGTCGGCACGAGGAGCGCGGCGCTCACGAGATGCGTGCCCGCCGGCGCTCCCGGCGCGACTTCGACGACGATGCGCGCGTGAGCGGCATCGAGAACCCTGAGCGATTTCGGCTGCACGCTGATGCCGGGGCCGAAGTCGAGCTGCATGCTCGGCTGAAAGAGCGTGCCCGTGAGGTTGAGCGTGTAGCTCTGCCCGGTGCTCACCTGCACGGGCTCGACGCTCATCACGGTTGGTGCGCTCGGCGCCGTGGCGCTGCGCCCGGGGGTGTTTCGCGCCGGCACACCGGGGTTCATGATCCCGGGCGTCGAGCCAGGCACGGCGCCGGGCACGGAGCCGGGCACGGATCCGGGCACGGCGCCGGGCGTCGGGCTCTGAGCCTGCCCGGGCGTGAGCCCCGGAGTGGGCTGCGCGCTCTCGCGCACACCGGCGGGCGGGGTCTGCGCCTGCAGGCCGCTCGCCACCATCATCACGAGCAGCGCCCTCCCGACGAGCGCTCGCCGCCGCGCGCGGCCTCGCGCCTTAAGGTGTGCGGATCTCATAGAGCGAGCTGCGGCCGATGATCTCGCCGTCCCCATCGAGCGCGACGATGCGCCAGCGGTAGGCGCGTCCGGCCTCGAGGTGCGTCTGCGCGAGCAGGCTCAAGGCCGCATCGCGCCGCGCCGCCGGCAGCCACTCCCCCGAGAGCGGTGGCTCGTAGTCCGCCGCGGCGTCGGCGCCGTAGAGCTCGAGCCGGTAGGAGGCGGCCCCCGCCGCGGGCTGCCATACGAAGCGCGTGTCGGGGCGCAAGGTCGCGTGCGCCTCGGGGCTCGTGACGACGATCGGTGCGATCGCCGGCCCCTGCTCGACGCCATAGCGCAGCACCAGGCTCTGGAACGGCACCACCGGGCTGCGCACCCGGAAGCGGACGTAGTACGTGCCGGCGATGGTGGCGGGGAGCGCCGGGCTCGTGACTTCGGCGACCCCGCCCGCGGTGAGGTTGGTGGTCGATGCGGCGAGCGGCACGAACACGGGCTCGCCCTGCGTGGAGGGCGGCGAGGCCACTTCCCAGAGGCCGCTCAAGACGCCGTTGCCGGCGTAGGTGATCTCGGCGATCGCCACGGCGGATTCTCCCTGGCGCAGCACCCGCACGAGCGTTCGGTCGTCGAAATGCAACGCCACGCGCGACAGCGCCAACGGTCCGCTGCCGCTGCCGCCGAGCGCGATCGTCACGGTCGCGGTCACGACGAAGGGCGGCCCGCCGGCACTGAAGGTGCGCTTGAGCAGGAGCGTGCTCACGCCGAGCTTCTGCGCCGCGGCCACGGCCGAGGGTGAGAGCCGGAAGGTCTCCGGGACGCTCCCCTGCACCGCGGCCTTCGAGCCGCTGAGATGCACCATGAGCGGCAGCGGATCGAGCTCGAGCACGGTACCGTCCGGCGCGCTCACCGTGCCTTGCGCGGAGCTCGCCGTGCTCGGCAGCAGCACCACGTGGGTGAGAGCCGGGGGCGCCGTCAGCTTCACCGTCCACACGATGCTCGTCGGCAGCGTCGACTGCAGCGAGGCGCTCAGCGTGCCCGGAGTGGCGCTCGCGCTGTTCTGCGCCGCCGCCGGCGCGCTCAGCGCGAGCGCCAGTGGCAGCGTCAGGACGATGAGCGGCGCGCGCACCTTCAGGGATCTCCGAGCGCGAGCGGCCAGCGGCTGCTCAGGGTGAGGAAGCTCTGCCAGCCGCGCGTGGCGAGCGCCGAGAACCCCTGGGTCGTCAGCACCGATGTGTTGAGGCCCGAGGATTCGTTCCACGCCGAGGACAGGCCGACGTCGAGGCCGCCGAGCGTCGCGGTCGATGCAATGGCATGCCAGGTGAGCTGCGCGGTCGCGGTCTTGAGCACCACGTCGTTGCCGACGAGCTGCGGCGGCAAGGTGCCGGGGATGATCTGTTGCGTGTTGTGATTGATGGAGAGAGTGAGCTGGCCGGTCATGCGCTTTGCCCAGAAGGTATCGCCGCCCGTGAGGGCGTAGTTGCGATCGAGCGTGTGCGTGCCCTGCTTGAGGTCGTGCGTGTCGAGGAGCTGCAGATTGAAGCCCGCGAACCCGGAGCCCGCGAAGCTCACGTTGATGCCGCCGGTCGGACCGAAGGTGTCGGTGTTGTCCTGCTGCCCCGTGTGATCGCGAAAACGGCCGCCGGTGATGCCCGCCTGCCAGGCGAGATGCGGGTAGGCGAAATTGAAGGTCGCGCTCTCGTTCTCGACGTCGGAGTCGGTGGCCGTGCTGCCCGTTGGCAGCCGCAGATCGTGCGTGCGTGCATCCTGCCAGGCCAGGCTGCCGCTGGGGGTGCCGAGCCAGGCGGTCACGCTCGTCGGCAGCGGCGGGGAATAGCTCAGGTTGAGCGAGCGCGGCAGGCTGCGCACCGTCGGCAGCGAGGGGACATCATCGGTGTTGTCCTCGGTGTAGCCGTCGCTGCCGGCGAGCGCGACACCGTGTCCGATGAGCGTCGCGCTCGCGGTGAGGCCGCGCCGATCCGGCGGCAGCGCCTGATTGGCGAGGCTCGTGAAGTAGGTGCCGATGAACTGGTAGCTTGCGTTTGCGGCGAGCGTCCACTGCGCCGGCAGCGGTACGCCGGCGCTCGCGCCGAAAAGGTACGCGTTGTCATCGGCGTGCGTGGCCGGCTGCCCCGCGCCGCCCGTGAAATCGAACCCCGAGCGCGCGAACTGGCCGCTCAGGTGCAAGGAGGTGTCGGGGATCTCGCTCGCCGCACCGATGACCCAGGCGCTGCCCGAGCCCGGTTGCACCGAGGTCACCGAGCCCAAAGGGGTGTTGGGCGGGAAGGTGCCGTTACCGCCGGGGTAGGGCACGACCGCGCTGAAGCCGCCGGGCGTCGTGCCGCTGACGAGGGCGGCCTGCAGGGTGAGCGCCTTCGGGGCGCCCGCGATCGGGTGGCTCTGCACGACGGCGCCCGAGACGCGGTCGTCGGAGTTGCCGACCCCCAAGCCGCCGTAGAAGCCCGCGAGGGTGCTGTCGCGTACCGAGAACGCGACGAAGTCCGTGTCGCCCGGAAGATTCACGAGGTGTCCTGAGACACCGCGTCGCGACAGCCCCGAGATCACCAGGTTGTCGAATCCAAGGGTCTGATCGCCGACGACGATGCCGTCCTTATGCCGCTCGAGCGAGCCCTGGATCTGCGCCGGCTGCAAGCCCTGTCCCGAGACCGCCGAGGTGCCGTTGTTCGAGCCGTAGAGGCCCTCGATGCTCGCCTGCGCCGTCCATTCGGAGAGCGTGCGCGCGGCCTTGACGTCGAAGGTGCCGTTGGCGGTGAAGGCGGGCGGCGCGGGTGGCGTGAGGTCCGAGTCGGCGATGCGCTCGCTCGCCTGCGCGTTGACGCTGCCGCGCACCGACCAGCCGTGCGCGGCGTGCGTCTCGCCCGGAAGCTTGATGGTAAAGGACCAGTGGCCGCGATCGATCAGCCGCCCGGCGGCGTACTCGACGACGCGCAGCTCATGCAGCCCCGGTGCGAGCGGCTGCGGCGGCGCATAGGCGATGGCGCCGCCGCCGATGTGCGTCAGCGCCGTGACGTCGATCTGATCGATCTCGATCGCGAGGCTCGCGAGTTGAGTCGCGGTGAGATCCGCGGGGATGACGAGCGAGAGCGCGCTGCTCGGCGCCAGGGTGCCCGAGGTCGGGGGCTGAATCGACCAGTTCGCGGAGCCGGCGTGCGCATCATTCGCCAGCCCGCCGCCGATGACGAGCAGGGGAGGGACGAGGTGACGCGCTAGGGCCGACGCACGATGGAACATCGCGGTCGCATGGCGTTGCGTGGAGATGACGACGACCGCACGGGCAAGCCTGCCGGCGAGTCGACGGCTGATGCGCTCTGCAAGCCCCTCGCCACTTGTCGCGGCGCTCCCGTAGGACCTTTTGCGCGATCCTAACCCACGCAGTCACCGGCGGCCAGTCTCGCTCGATCGCGCACAGGAGGGCCGATGCACACTCTGCGCGCACGTTGACTTGAGCCGAAATGGCGCGCCACTATGAACGCCTGTTGCCGACTGCCGTGATGAGCTCGAGCTCGGTGAGTGCGCAAGGCCAAGGCAGGCGCACGCTTCGATCGAGTCACGGATCGAGGCCGCACCGGCCAATCATCCCCGGGGATCCTCCATGCGCATCGCATCGCTGTCACAAGTTCTCGTCCGCGTCCTCGCGTACGGCCTCGGCCCGGTCCGATCACGCCTGATGGTCGTGAGTGCCGCCGGCCTCATCCTGAGTCTCGCCGCGTGGTCGGTGCCGGCGCTCAGTCTGTCCGATCTGAGCGAGAAGGACGCCTCGGGTGGCTTGCGCGGCGCCTTGAATCAAGGCATCTCCTCGGCCGTCGGCAAGCTCGGGGTGCCCGGAGGATTCCTGAACAATCCGAAGGTGAGGATTCCCCTCCCGCACGCGCTCCAGGAGGTCGCCAAGGGCATGCGCTTCCTCGGCCGCGGCAAGGACGCCGATGAGCTCGAGGAATCCATGAATCATGCCGCCGAGCTCGCGGTGCCGGAGGCGAAGCAGCTCATGGTGAATGCCGTCCGCAGCATGTCGATCGAGGACGCCAAGAAGATCCTCACCGGCGGCGATGACTCGGTCACGCAGTTCTTCAGGGAGAAGACTGCCGCGCCGCTCGCCGTGAAATTCCTGCCGATCGTCAAGCAGGTGACCGATCGGGTGGGATTGGCGCAGCGCTACAACCAGTTTGCGGGCGAGGGTGCGAAGCTCGGACTGGTCAAGGGCAACGAGGTCGACGTCGAGCACTACGTGACCGCGAAAGCGCTCGATGGACTCTATCTCATGATCGGCGAAGAGGAGCGGGCAATCCGCAGCAACCCGGGCGCGGCGGCGAGCGCCCTCGTGTCCAAGGTGTTCCAGGCGCTGCGCTGAGGGGGCGCACGTCGGCGCGGGCTTCGGGTCGGACCTCGCGAGCCGGCCCGGGTCCCGGGCTTGCCCGCGATTCAGCGTCCCCCGGCTTCAATGCCAGGCGGGCCGAAAGGCCGCGGTACTCGAGCGGCTCTTCGATGAGATCCTCAGCCGAAGCTGCTGCAGCTCACCGGCCATGGCGGCGAGCTCCGCGGGTTGCACCGAAGCATCTTTCAGACTCTCGCCGCACAACCACGCTCTGATTTCTTCCAGCCGCTCATCCGACAATTTCATGGCACGCCTCCTCTCGCTTGAGAGGATAGGGTGCCACAACGGCGCTCAGAGCGTCAGGTGCCAGAACTGGTTGAAGTCGCTGCGCACATAGTCGGAGAACGCCTCGCCCGCGATGAACCCGCGCTTGCGATAGAGCGCCAGTGCCGGTTCGAACGCCGGCCCGCTGCCGGTCTCGAGGCTGAGTCGCGAGAGGCCACGCTCGCGCGCGCTCGCGATGATCCGCTCGAGCAGGAGCGCGGCCACCCCGCGGCGCAGGAAGTCGGGGTGCGTGCGCATCGACTTGACCTCACCGGTGCCGTCGCCGAGCTCCTTCAAGGCGCCGATGCCGGCGATGCGTGCACCGGACCATGCGCTCCAGACGGTGATGTTCGGAGCGCGCAGACCCGATAAATCGAGCGCAAAGACGTGGCCCGGCGGCGAGTGGGCGTGCATGCCGGAAAGATGCAGGCGCAAGAGGTCGCGGGTCGGCGCGCCCGACAGATCGTCCACCCGCAGCTCGAAGCCCTCCGAGGCCACCTCGCCATGATAGCGGAGTAGCTCGCGGGTGCGCCCTCAGGTGGGCGTGTTCGTCAGGCAATCCCAGCCGTAGGTCTCGGTGTTGCCGCGCGCGCCATCCGGGTTCGAGGTCGCATAGGTGACCTGGAATTTCTCGGCGACGAGCGAGATGTTCTCCATGATGCCGAGGCCCCCGGTGTTGCTCGCCATGTCGCCCTGACTCACCGAGCTCACGCGCACGTTCGTGAGCACGATCGTGTAGCGCGGCGTCGTGGCGTTGGCGTTGTTACCGGTGAAGTACACGGTCGCCGTGTGAATCACGGTACCGCGGGTGACGTACTCGAGAAAGTCCTGGCTCGTGACATCGACCAGCTTGCTGATGTTGATGGCGCCGCAGTTGACCTGCTCGCGGCCCGATCCGCCGCCGCTCGATCCCCCGCTCGTCGAGTTCGTGACGCTCTGGCTGTAGGCGGTGAGCTCGATGTCGCCGGTGAAGCCGGACCGGGTCACCGGCCCGGTGACGTTGGGAAGCTTGAGGTAGATGGAGCCGCCGGTCGCGGGAGCGATCGCGGCCAGGCTCAGGCCGAGCGCGAGCAAGGCAGAACGCAAATCGAGGGTGGCTTTCATGGGTCCCGATCCTTTGGGATTGAACGTAACCTTGATTGTCGTTCCTGCCCGACGCGCTGCCCGTGCTGCGGGTCACGCTTCGGTGAATCCTCTCGTGGCCTCCCGCGCTGGGATCGGCGACCCAGGCGTGCTTAAGGTGCCGCGCGGCGCCGGCCCGCGCACGGGCTCACCTCGGCGGCGGACCCTCGTAGCCCGGCAACTCCTCGCCGCCGCAGGACCAGCTCGCCCGCGAGGCGACAAAAATGCGTGCCTGGGGCATGAGCGGCGGCTCGTCGTCGAGCGATCCGGCCGGCAACACCACGGTATCGGTGTCCTTGGGCTGGCGCGGCACGCGCCCGCCGCAGATCGTGCAGAACTGATTGGTGAAGCGCTGGGCCTGCGGGAGTTTGAAGGCGCGCAGGTGCTCTTCACCGGCGAGCCACTCGAGCCGCGCCGGCTGCAGGAACAGGTTCGAGGCGTGCCCCGTACCGCTCGCCTTGCGGCAACGCGAGCAGTGGCAGTGGTAGAAGAGCTTGGGCTCACCGGTCACTCGATAACGCACAGCCCCGCATAGGCAGCCCCCCATCAGGACGCTCTGGCTCACGGTCGCTCCTCATCTCAGGCACGAAGGACTCGTATTCTCGGCGATACGCCGGCGGTCGGCACCCGGCGGCAGGGCCTTTCAGGGTCGCTCACTCGCCCGTGGTATCCTCGAGCCCGAGAGGGAATTCTCAATGGCTGCTCACGACGACGGCTCGTTTCGAAGCGGCCTCGAGGGCGAGGCTCCGCCCTTCGCGCCCGATCCCCTCGCCTCGGCGCCCGTGCCCACCTGCCCGAGCGCCGGCGCGGTCGCGAGCGACGACCAGGCGCCGCGCTGGACGCGCTGGCTCGCGGCGTTCCGCGCCGCCTGGTGGCGCGAGCGCACGCCGCTGCGCCATCTGCTCAGCGGCGGCGAGAGGCTGGTCGAAGGCCGCTTGCTCAAGCTCATCGTCGGACTCGCCGTCGCGCTCGTCGTCGGGCTCACTCTTTATATGCGCCACACGGTGCAGCCAAGCCTCGGGGCCGCGACGCCGTACGTGGGCGCTGGGTTGGCGGGCGCGGCGGCGGGGGCGCTCGTCTGGCTCCTCGGGCACTTGATGAAGCTGCTCGCCCATGCGTTCGCCTGGCTGATCGCCTGGGGACTGGTGCTCGTGAGCGTCGGCGCCATCCTCTACGGCACCTACTTGATCCTGCATCACGCCGGGGTCATTCACTAGTCTGGGCTTCGCGAGCGTGCACGCTCGAGGCTCAGCGTGCTTGGGCTCCGAGGCGCAAGCGATCGCAGCTGAACTCGCCGCTCGCGGTCAGCTTGGTCACGAGATCGGCCGCCTTCTGATCGCAGTACGCGCGTCCGTGATGCGCGGACCAGAGCGTCTGCACGGTCCCGGACTTCAAATAGTCGACGCGGCAACTGAGCGCATCGGCGCTCTGGCCCGAGGTGTCGCGCCAATAGGTGCGAATCTCCCGGACCTCGGATCGTGATTTACACAGGTAGCTCTCCGGGGAGCTCGTCCAGTCATCGCTCGCCGGGGCCTGCGCCAGTGCACCGCCGTGGGCGAGACACAGGGCGAGGCCGCTCAACCAGCAATGCGTGCGAGTCATGAGGGCAAGTGTAGAGAGCCGGACGCGCAGGCCCTGTCCCCGGCTCGCGACGAGCCGCGTCAGAGATCCTCCCGGACACACGGCGCAATCGCCGGGCGTACGGCGCCAGGGCCGAGCGCGCGCTCGATCGGGGTACAGCGTGATTGTGGTGCGCACCAAGGCCGGGCGAGGGTGTGCGTTGACCGCGCTCGTCCGCGGTGGGCATACTGGTCCGTTCCTGCAATAAGCTCGAATTACAAATCTCTTAATGGAGGGAGCCATCCATGAGCAAGGGAACGATCCACCGCACGACGCTCTACGCGCTCGCCACCGTGACGCTGTGCCTCGCCGCGCTCGCGAGCCGCGCCGAGGGGCCGAGCGGGCTCATCGGAACCTGGGTCCTCGATGTCGGCAAGTCGACCTTCGATCCGGGCCCGCCCGTGAAGAGCGACAAGATCACCATCAGCGATGCCGGCGGCGGTGCGCTGCATTTCACCGGCGATCTGGTGGAGGGCGACGGCGGCGCGCACCACTTCGAGCTCACCGGCGCGCTCGATGGCAAGGAGGTGCCCGTGACGGGCTGGGCCGACTATGCCGACGCGGCGGTGCTGACGAAGCGTGGGCCCGACAGCTTCCATCTGGTGCTCAAGAAGGCCGGCAAGGCCATCGAGTGGGACACCTTTCATCTGAGCAAGAG
>Ga0335069_10016783_pt1 | contig 10212 bp, 21 predicted proteins | sample Lox_Sample_11_FD_206714 | JGI IMG/M metagenome (GOLD analysis project Ga0335069, IMG submission 206714) | Soil microbial communities from Loxahatchee National Wildlife Refuge, Florida, United States - Lox_Sample_1.1 | ecosystem: Environmental > Terrestrial > Soil > Wetlands | place: USA...
GCGGTGATGATCGGCACGTCCTTGCTCAGTGGTGAATCGCTTGCCGCACCCGCGCTTGCACTTGTATGGCTTTTCCTTGCGTGGCGGCGTGATCTTGCCGGTTTCCAACTCGTCCCACACGTCGCCGTATTCTGCGCCGGCCAATTCGTGAGCCATTGCCCAATAAGCGCCATCTGGCAAATCATCCGGGACCAGATCGCAGGCATCCTTGAGGGACATCGAACGCTTAGCCATTGCTCACCACCGGCTCGCAACGGTCGAGCGCATAGCAGCCTGACAGTCCCTCCAGCCAGATCACCGCAGTGTGCCCGCTCGATACCGACGCCTCGCTGCGCGTCTTGGTGTGAACCTGCACGCCGTTGTCCTTGGTGACGATGACCGCGGTGCCAATCGGGTACTTCGCATTCCACTCGTCGACCTCATCCTGCGCAAGCATCGCTCGAATTTGCGACTTTGTTTTCATATGATTTCTCTCTTGCATCGAACGTCGTAACGGTTAAGGGGGCGGATCATGCGGATCCGCGTTTCGCGCTGGCGCTTGACCAGCACCAGCTGCACGATGGGCAGGAATACCCGAACCAGGATGAGCACGAACACGACGATGGCGAGCGCGGCCTTCACTTTAGGAACCCGAGAATTCGGTCGACCCGCTCCATGCCATCTCTTTCCATCTGCCGGATTTCCTCAAGGGCGAGCTCGATCTTGGTTTCTATCAGCATCCGCTCAAGCATGGGACGGATCATCCGATCACGGACCGAGTCGTCCATGCGGGCGAGTTTCCGATTCCCCCACCAGATCATCATCTGTATCTCGTCTGCAGTGCTCATCCGACCCTCACGTACAGCCAGTGGGCACCGTGCACGATCGCCAGCCACATCGCCGCGCTGATCGCCACGGAAATCCAGAAGTAGCGCCAGTTCCACTCGACGCGCGGAACATCACTCCGGCGCGCACGTGCCTTCGAGCGGTAGCCGATCGGCCGCAGATGAATGTTGGGCATGGTCAGCTATCCAGCAGGAGGCGCAGGCCCTCGACGGGATCGCCGAGCCCCATGCGCTTGATCATCGTGTGAACTTCTGGATCCATCGCAATCTCGAACTGCTGGCCGATCCTGCGTGCAGTGGGCAGGAAAGCGCAACCGCTCGGATGCGACTCCACGCGCAGGAACAGATCGCGCGGGATCATGACGACACGAACCGGCGCTGGCGTGCCGATCATGTCAGCACCCGTCGCCGCTGGTTTCGATCGGCAGGATCGGCATCCCCGTGTCGAACTTCACGCGATCGATAAGCTGCTGCGCCAGGGACTCGCACTGCTCCACGCAGTACTGCAAAGAGCGGTGAACGCCTCCGACCATCCCGCAACGAGCAAGGCGTGATCCAGGGGCTGGAGCATCATCGCAGTGGCCGCAGTCGTAACCGAACCACCACAAGCCGTCGTGCTCGATCGGATACTTTCCACCACCATCGCCGGAATAGGTCAGGCTGCCGTGGACGTTGAACACGATTTCCGGGCGCTCACGCCATGAATCGTCGCCACTCAATGCAGCGCAGAAAATCGGGATCGCTCCACGGTCGCCGACGTTTTCTCCATCCTCGACCCGCTTGAGTTTGTCGGTGGGAACGTTGTAGTCATGGCCATGCAGTGGGTGGCCCTTTCCGACCGCGACATAACCGCAACGGAAACCCATGTCGTTCATCAGGACGACAGCAAGGAATCCAGCTTTCGTGCGCCACTGCTGCTCGATGTTTTGTGCCATTTCAATCTCCATTTGGTGTGTGTGCTACAGCTCAGGACGGTTAAGCGATCAGGAGTTGTAGAGCGCCGGGTTCTCGCAATCCTTCAGCGCCCACGCCATCCAGTATTCCAGCCAGAGCAGACGACCCATGGCCGGATCGCCGTTGTTGGTGTTCTGGTCGGAATCGTTCCAGATCGCCGGTCCCTTGCCACCGTTCTTCACCTTCTGGACGGCGATTGCGCGGCGGACTTCGCGCAGGTGCGCCTGTTCCAGCGGTTCGCATCCGGGATGGTTGCGCAGCAGACCGGTGAGCCGATTGAAGAACATCTCATGCAGTCCCGTCTCGCGCGTGAAGTCGTGCCATGCGGTGTAGCTCGGCCAGCGCGCGTTGGTGTAGTCGGTAGGCTCACCGAAAGCCGGTGCGTCGTCGTGCCGCGCATCCTCGACCATCATGCGGCGCGGCTCGTCGGGGTTGGGGATCGCGTTGCCAATCTTGAGTGTGTAGCCCATCGGGGTGCTCCTGTTTTCTTCTGTGGTTGGATGACCTGCGACCGACATTAAACGTTGTTGAACCGAAAGTCAACGGCATTGACTGAAATAATTTTCGGGCTTATGGTGGGCGCCCATGAATACCTACAAAACCGCAGACGACCTCATCGCCCTGTTCGGCGGTAATGTCGCGACCGCAGCTGAAAAGCTGGGGGTCACCAAGGCCGTGATCTACAAATGGAAGAAGCTGGAACGGCTTCCGCTAAATGCGGAGCAAGCCGTCCGGGATTGGTATTTGGTCACTCGGGGCAGCGTGCCAAAGGATTGGATGCCGAGACCAACTTCTGCCGTTTCGGTCTGAGAACACATCCATGGCCCGATACAGCAAGATCGACCGCCGCATCCATTCCGACGAGAAGTTCAACAATCTGAGCCCACCGCAACCGTGCGGGCGGTACCTGTTTTTCTGGCTGCTCACCGCGCCCAACCTGTCGGCCGTTCCTGGCGCTTTCCGGTGCGGCGAATCAGCCATGGCCGACGAGATCGGATGGAGCCTTGAAGGCTTCCGCGAAGCCTTCGCCGAAGTCTTGCGGGAAGGTATGGTAAAGGCTGATTGGAAGGCCCGTTTCGTCTGGCTTCCGAACGCCTGTAAGTACAACGCTCCAGAATCCCCAAATGTCGTTAGATCGTGGCGCATTCCGTGGGACGAGCTTCCGGAGTGCGCTCTAAAAAATGAGGTATGGCAAACACTTAAAGACTTTACGCAAGGCTTGGGCAATGGGTTCGCTAAGGCTTTCGATGAGGCTTGCCCGAAGCCTTCGGCTAAGACTTTGGCGAATCAGGAACCGGAACCGGAACAGAAACAGAAACCAGTGATAGAGAGGGTGGGTATACCTGCTGCGCGGGCGCGCAAGCCCCCGCCGATCGCCGCCGTCCCGGAACCGCAACAGCCCCCCCCACCCCCACCCACCCACGAAACGGTTTCATCACCGAAACCCGATCCAGCCAAGCTCGAACGCATCCGCGCCGCGCTCGAAGTCGCAACCAACATCCCGGCCGATTGGGAACCCGACGAGCCAACGCTCGAACGGCTGCGGATGGATGGCATCCTGCAACCCGGCCAGCGCCCACCCCGTGAGGTCGTGGTCGCGTTCCGTGCCCACCACGAGGCTCAGGGCACGCTGCGGATCAAGCGCCTGTGGGGCGCCGAGTTCGCGAAGTGGATGGCCAGGCAGCGGACCTACGACACCGAGCGCGCGGCCCGCAATCCCGCGCCGAAGGTCTACGACAAGCCGCTCGAATTTCCGGAGGATGTCTGATGCTGCCCGGTGAAACCGAAGAATTCCGCCGCATCCTCGAAGCGTGCGTCGGCACACTGCGCACGACACCGATCACCGAAGACCAGGCCAAGGTCTGGTTCACCTCGCTGCGTCGGTACTCGCTGGTCGAAATCCAGCGGGCGTTCATGCGCTGGCTCGAAGGTCACGACCGTCCGCCCACGCCTTCGGCAATTCGCGAAATCATCTCGGAAATGCGCGGAGACGAGCGCCAGGCCAACACGTCGCTGCGCGTGCAGTGCGCGTGGATCAGCGCCGGTCCTGAGCGCGTGCAGTACCTCGACAGGCACAACAAACCCCGCGACGAACCCAAGCTCACGCGATGCACAAATTTCACTTCGAAGCTCTACGACGGGAACCACATCTGCGACGAGCACGAGGCCTGTCGGCAAGCAGGAGCCAGGGCCGCAGCTGGCGCTTTCGTTTGACGCTCAAGCGTTTTTTTCACATCCTCACCCCAGGAGAACCCATGCACCTCACCACCGAAGCCACGCTTGCCCACCTCAATCCCCGCCGCGAAAAGGCCGCGGAAGCCGATGGTCCCGTGGCGTTTGACGCGAAGATCACCGCGACGCTCCCGCTCGATGCGCTCGCGGGTTTGTTCGCAACCGAGCTCGGCTTGCAGCAGCTCGCCTCGTTCTACCGCGACGACGGCGAACTCGCGACGGGCGAGTGGGAACAGCACACGATGGCGCGCAAGGGCTCCGGCCTCGAGGCGACGTTCGCTGGCCCGATCAGCGGATCCGACCTCACGTTTCGCGGTGTCGAACTCGACAAAATCCGCCTCAAGCCCGAAGGCGGTCGCAAGGTCGCAATGACCGCGCGGTTGATCCTGCACCCCTCGCAGGACCAGGTGGGCACGCTGTGCGAGTGGCTGAACCAGACCGTGCTGCTGACGATCACGCAGCCGCAGATGGAGCTGCCGGTGGACTCGGCAGCGCCTAAGCGCCGCGGCAAGAAAGCCGCTGCAGCCGAGCAATCGCCTGCAGCTGCGCAGGAGGGCCTGCCGCTCGATCAGTCGTCGCCAGCGGTCAGCGTGGCGGACTGCGTTCACGAGTGGAAGCGTCCGCACCCTGGCGGGTTTCACTTCTGCGCGAAGTGCCAGATCGAGCGCGAGTTCGTCGAACCTGGCTACGATCGCGACCCGAACAAGCCGCTGCCCGGCGAGGTTTCCGCGCACCTCGTGTGCGATGAGCACCAGTGGGACGTGCCGGATGATCCCGACGCGATCTGCCTGAAGTGCGGGGCCTCGAAGGCTGAGCTCGAGTTCGACGCGGCGCACGAGGGCGATGAGCTTCCGGAGTTCACCGAACCGCCCGAAGAAGGCGCGCAGAACGGGGAGACGATCCAGTGAGCCCCTCCGGATTCGATCTGATCGACGTTGCGTCCCCGCGCCTGAACGAGTGCCTGTTCCGCGTGATCGACACGGAGACCACCGGCCTTGAGCCCGACACGGCCGCGATCTGCGAGGTGGCGTTCCAGGACATGCTGCCCGATGGCGAAATGCTCGAACGCTTCCAGTCGCTCATCGACCCGCTGATGCCGATCCCCCCGGAAGCCTCGGCGGTGCATCACCTGACCGACGACGATGTGCGCGGCAAGCCGATGTGGGAGACGATCAAGCCGCGCTGCCAGGCTTCGGCTACGATGATCGAAAGCGATACGGTCGTGGAAACCTTCCACCCTGTCTACGTTGCGCACAACGCCGAGTTCGATGCGAAGTTCACGAAGCTGCCCGGGCGCTGGCTGTGTACTCATCGTCTCGCGAAGCATCTCTGGCCAGAAGCACCAGGCCACGGCAACGAGGTGCTCCGCTACTGGCTCAAGCTCGAAGTCGACACGGTGAAGGACGCGGCCAGCCATCGCGCGGTGAACGACGTGATGGTGACGGTTGCGCTGCTCAAGCGTGCGCTGGTTGAGATACGCGAGCGGTGGAAGGATGTCGAGACGATCGATCAGTTGATCCGCAAGGTCAGCGGCCCGTGCCTGCTCAAGATCGTGCCATTCAAGTCCGCCAACGGTGTCGAGTTCAAGTACGCCGAGTGGAGCCTTCTGCGCTGGATCGTCGATAAGCAGGCCGGCGGTCCTGACGTGGTATACAGCGCGGAGCACGAGCTTTCGCGAAGAAGCGGGGAGATCAACGACTCGGAGTTCGTGTAATGGCTCGCCGGGAAATCATCCTGCCGCATCCGCCGAGCGTGAACACGTACTGGCGCCACCGGATCGTTGCAGCCAAGGGAAAGCCCGCATTCGTCAGCGTCTACGTCAGCGAGCAGGGCAAGCAGTTTCGCGAGGAGGTCGAGAAGATCGCCGAGCCGATCCCGAAGGAGCAGCGCATCATCGGCAACGGCACCCTGCTTCGCTGCCACGTCTTGTGGTTCCCGAAGGATGCGCGCGAAAGGGATCCGGACAACATCTGCAAGGGGCTGCTCGACTCGATCAAGCACGCGGGATTCATCCGCAACGACTCGGACATCTGGTGGCTGCTCGTCGATCGACAGTGCGTCAGCGCGCCACCTGGCCGTGTCGTGGTTCGCTTGTGGCCTTGGAACATCCGCACTTGGGAGGAGGCGGCATGAACTGTAAAGAATTTCTGATCGATACGATCAGCAGAAGACCACCCGATTTCATCATCGGACGATCAGATCAGAAGCCGTATTTGCGGCGCTGGTGGGTTATTCCGCGCAATCCGGTGTTCAACATCTACCTGCACCAGATCATCCGCAGCGATGCCGACAAGGAGTTCCACTGCCATCCGTGGTGGAACCTGAGCATCATTCTTCGCGGCGAGTACATCGAACGGACACCGGACAATCAGAACCAGCCTACGAGCTTGGATCAGCACTGGTACGAAGATCGGTTGCGCCGAGTCGGTGACATGGTTCTGCGTGGCGGCAAGTGGCGGCATCGCCTCATCATCCCGTTTGGCGCTGAGTGCTGGACGCTGTTCATCACTGGCCCGCGCTATCGCACATGGGGATTTCACTGCCGCAAGGGCTTCGTGCCGTGGAATGACTTCGTCGATCCTTCTAACGAGGGGAAAGTAGGACGCGGATGTGGAGAGAAAGCGTGAAACGAAGACTCCACAACCTCGACCGCCAGGAATGGCTGTCGATGGCGCACCTCTACGCCAAGCGCGGCAACGAACTCCCGCAATCGAAGCTCGACCCGGATCGCGTTGCACGAATCCGTAACGATTACGTTAAGAACTCCCGCACGAATGGAGCGCCGGCTCTTGCTCGACGCGAGGGACTGCACGTCCGCACCATCGAGAAGGTGCTCAACCGCGAAACGTGGTGCCACGTATGAGCGAGCCAACCGTCAGAGTCATCGGCAATGCCACGCTCTACCTCGGCGACTGCCGCGACATCCTGCCGACGTTGCCTAAGGTGGATGCTGTTGTGACTGATCCGCCTTATGGCATCGGTTTCGCTGCTCAGCCTACGAAATGGCAACGCTTGGCCGGAAAGCAGCCAGAGAAATGGGATGACGCGATAAGCGATGCTGTTCTTGGCCTTCCAGAGTTAGCGCCTTGCATCATTTGGGGTGTAAACTATTACGCCCTTCCGCCCTCTCGCGGGTGGCTTTCGTGGTTCAAGCCGGATGCGCCGCCGAGCATGGCGCAGTTTGAACTTGCATGGATGTCGATGGACCGAAACGCGCGTCAACTCTCGGTTTCCATCGGTGAAACGAATCCAGAGAGAATTGGACATCCAACACAAAAGCCTCTGCGACTTATGGAATGGTGCCTATCATTTGTGCCAGACGCTCGCATGATCGTCGACCCATACATGGGCTCCGGCACAACCGGCGTCGCCTCCATGAAGCTCGGCCGCAAGTTCATCGGAATCGAGATCGATCCGCGTTACTTCGACATCGCCTGCCGCCGCATAGAAGACGCGCAGCGACAGGCGAGAATGTTCGCGTGACTGCATGGCCCGCAAAGAGCCAAAGAACACTGCCCGCCGGCTTGAGAAGCTAGAGAAGCAACGCACGGCTTTGCAGCTCCGCAAGAAGGGACTGTCGTTCAGCGAGATTGCAGAGATTGTCGGTTGCACGAAGCAGCGCATCGGCCAGTTGATCAATGAGTCTCTGCAGGACTACCGCAACGATATTGCCAGCGGCGCCGATGAATTGAGGGTGCTTGAGCTTGCGCGGCTTGATGATCTGCAACAGGTGGTTCAGCGTCGCATAAACGCATCGAAGCCGTTGCCGATCAAGGTCGATCTGCAAGCCGTCATGGTCATGCTGAAGATCATGCAGCGCCGCTCCGAATTGCTCGGGCTCGATGTTCAGCCGAAGAAGGGAGAAGAAGGCGGCGGCAATGGCCCGACGGGCCCGACAATCAATCTCACGATCATGCAGTTCTCGGCGCCACTGCCTGAGCAGAAGCCGGGAGAACCGCTCGGCCAGGTGTACGATGGCGTCGCCGTTCGCGTGCGCGAACTTGGTGGCCAGCAATGAGCAGGAACATCGACATCACCCTGCCGGCGAACGGCTGGCGGCCGCGCGATTACCAGATGCCGCTGTGGTCATACCTCGAAGGCGGCGGCAAGCGTGCCGCGATCTGCTGGCACCGTCGTAGCGGAAAGGACGAGACGCTGCTCAACTGGGACGCGGTTGCAGCGTTCCGCGAGGTTGGCACCTACTGGCACATGCTCCCGGAAGCATCGCAGGCCCGAAAGGCGCTGTGGGATGCCGTGAACCCGCACACGAAGCACCGGCGTATCGACGAGGCCTTTCCGCCTGAATTGCGCGCCTCGACCCGCGATCACGATATGTTCATGCGGTTCAAGAACGGATCGACCTTCCAGGTGGTCGGATCCGACAACTTCGACTCGCTGGTCGGCTCGCCGCCTCGTGGCGTCTCGTTCTCCGAGTACTCGCTTTCCAACCCGAGCGCATGGGCCATGCTGCGCCCGATCCTGCTGGAAAACGGCGGGTGGGCGACGTTCAACTTCACCCCGCGCGGCAAGAACCACGCGAAGAAGTTGCTCGACATGGCGAAGAAGGACTCGGAGTGGTTCGGGCAAACCCTGACCGCGCTCGACACCGGCGTGTTCAAGCCCTACCAGCTCGAGCGCGAGCTTCGCGAACTCATCGAGGAGAACGGCGAGACAGACGGCAAGGCTCTTTTCGAGCAGGAGTATTACTGCTCATTCGATGCGGCGATCCGCGGCGCCATCTACGCCGACTTCATCAACGAGATGGAGCGCCAAGGGCGCATCGGCAAGGTGCCCCCGAGCCCGATCCATCAAGTCTGCTCGGCGTGGGACTTGGGCCACCGCGACGCGACATCGATCTGGCTATGGCAGCTGGTCGGCTACCAGGTGCGCATCCTGGCCTACTACGAGAACAACAACATCCTCGACCTCGATCACTACGTGACGTGGATCCGGGACTGGTGCAAGGAGCGCCACTTGGTGCCGGGCCTGGCCATCCTGCCGCACGACGTGGAGCACCATATCATCGGGATGCCAACACCCCGCAAGGACCAGCTGCAGCGGCTTGGCTTGCAGGTGGTGGTGGCTCCGAATATCTCGCGCGCCGACGGCATCGCGGCCGGGCGCCAGTTGCTCAAGACCTGCGTCATGGACGAGGAGGAATGCGCCGAAGGGATCGACTGCCTGCGCAGCTACCACCGCAAGTACGACGAGGAGCGCAAGGTTCTGAGCGCCGAGCCGGTGCACGACTGGTCGAGCAACGCGGCGGACGCCTACCGCATGCTGGCCGTGTCGGATTTGCAGGCTTTGGTTGCCCCGGATAGCATACGGCGGCACGCTGCTCGACCTAGCACAAAACAGAGGTGGAGGTAAAGATGGACACCGCGAAGCTGGAAATTGCGAATCAACTGCAGAACGCCATCCGCTCAACCACTCGGTATCTGGAATCCTTCAAGCCAGAAACCGCGAAACAGCATGCCAGCATCATTGCGATCGAGCTCGCTGGAACATTCGACAGCGGGACACCACCGGTCTTGCTGGAAATTTGTGAACGCCAAATGGAAGAACTGCGCCGATATGCAATCGAGCATCGAGCGGCATTGCAGAGGGAGTTCGACCGGCTATGAGTAACGGGCGCCAATTCCACGAACGAGCCGCGAGGGCCGCCAAGCGCGCCGCGAAGAAGCGCCCGGCGAAGAAGGGCAAGTCATGAGCCGCCACGACGAAGAAATGACGCCTGCCGAAGTCCGCGAGGGCTGCAAGCAGATCGACAAGTTCATCGGCGCCGTCGAGGGCAAGCTGCTCTCGAAGCTGAGCCCGGACGGTCAAACGGTGCTTCTCGGCCTGCGTCGAATCATGATCGAAGCGCAGAACCTCACCGACGAGGAAATCGCCTGCATCGCGGTCGTGGCAACGGAAGCCCGCGATGGCTAACCGCCGCTGCCCTGATTGCGGTCGCTTCCATGCGCACACCGGTTGCGAGAACGACTCGCACCGGCAGAACCGCGCGGTGGCATACCCGACTGCCCCGAGCCATGGGCATACGCTGCACGACCAGCAGCCCCGCGTGAAGCACCAGATCAGCCGCAAGATGCGCACAGGCAAGTCCTGATGTTCGGCTTCGCTGGCAAGACCGACGTCGAGGCCCTAGCGCTGATCGAGAAGGCCCGCAAGGTGATGGACGAACAGGAGGTGCCCACCGAAG
>Ga0335069_10016784_pt1 | contig 10211 bp, 9 predicted proteins | sample Lox_Sample_11_FD_206714 | JGI IMG/M metagenome (GOLD analysis project Ga0335069, IMG submission 206714) | Soil microbial communities from Loxahatchee National Wildlife Refuge, Florida, United States - Lox_Sample_1.1 | ecosystem: Environmental > Terrestrial > Soil > Wetlands | place: USA: Florida...
GTTCGTGACCGTCACGCTGCAGCACACGAGTCACCATTCGGCCGCGCTCGCACCACGTCGAGGTGGCAGCGCGCTCGGTGGTGTGAAACCACCTGGTTGAAGCGAGCGCGATGCGGAACCGTTCGAGTGCGGCGGCGATCGTCGAGGGCTCAACCCGAATGATCGCCATCATCCCGTTATCCTCGTGGCCGAGGATATGACAGTGGTATACGAAATCCCCGATATCGGGTCCGCGGAAGTCCAAGCGGACCGTGACACTCGGATAAAGATGGTTCGGGTTTCCGTCCCAGTAGGGAACCTGGATCGTGTCGAGGTATTGCCCTTGGATGATAGAATCCGGCTTGCTGCCGTTGACCTCGAAGTTATTTTGCGAAAGCACCAGGAAATGGATCTGGTGGATGTGGAACTCATGGTGTTCTAGGCTGCGGTTCTCAATCGTCCAATCCTCAACGCTGCCCTGAGTTGTAACGATTGCCGGCGGGTTGTTGGGATTGAACACTTCGGGCGTCGCTCCATCGACGGTGATGAAAAAGTTGGTCGGACTCAGGGGATTGCTCGAGTCCGAAAGGACTTCGGAAAAATGCAGCTTACGCTCCGCAGAAGGTGTCGCGGTTGCAAGCCCTTCGAAGGGTTGCGGCCATGACGGTTCGGCGGTTTCAGGCATGCTTGGCCGCGCGGACCCCGGCCGACCAACTGTCCGAATCGTAGCCAGGGGGCGCTGCGGATCGCTGTCGCCGTCCGGTCCGGTGTCCACAGCCAAGGTCACAAGTGCGGCGTTTCTCACCCACGGTGATGGGCCGGTCACGATGAATTCGGCGCGTGCTGCAGGCGCTAGCAGGACGTCCGTCGTATGGAGGATTTTCCCGCGCCGAGCACTGTCCTGAGAGCCAGTAGGGACTCCGTCGAGGCCGACAACTTCGAGATTTTGCGGCTCATCATCATATTGCAGCTGCAGGTCGAGGATGGTGTCAGCGGATGCATTCACAACCCGCCACAGTTGCCTTTCGCCCGAGCGCATTTCGACGACAGAGGGCGTGTACTCCGGGTACGGAATCGGGATGAAATTAAGTGAGAGATCCCATGAAGGCACGTTATTTGGCCCGCCGGGAGTCGGGCTGCCCGTCACGTTCTGATCCCGGATCACAAACACTCTCCGCGGCAACCCGCGAACGGCGGGTTGCATAGCTTCAAGCCCGTCCACGACGATCGCTCCGGTGGCACCACCTTGAACCGCTGCTTCGGCGAGCCCGTGAATGTGCGGGTGATACCAGTACAGCCCCGGCGGCTCGTTCCGCGGAAAGTGAACGTCGTACCTGAAGGTCTCGCTGGACTTGACAACCGTGTGGATCACATCGTCCTGATGGCAAGTCGGCGAAGTATTGGTGCCGTGGAAGTGAATATTCACGGACGAATCGGTCATTTCCGCCGCGCCGCAGTTGGGCGAGTTGATCTGCATTTGGACTGGAGCCGCTGGCGCGTTGTTCGTGACGTTGATGATCAAGTGATCACCAGGATGGACATGAAGGGTAGGATTCTCCAAGCCTTCCGGCGTCATGAAGCAGAAAAGTGTCCTGCCAGCCCCGTCCGTGGTGCTCTGATAGGAGAAATCTACCACGAGCATTCCGTTGCGACTGAAGAGGGCAGGCGGGTTCTCGACCACGCTCCCTGCTGACAGGCGCGGACAAGGATTAGCGACCGACCGTACCGGCTGCGGCGCAGTATCCCCTGCGTGCGCCGATGTTATAGTGGGGATCATTGCAGCGGCTAGTATCACGGTCGTCCCTACAAATCCGAGCAGAACTGTTTTCTTCTTTGCCATCAATATTAGGTCCGGCCGACGTGCTTGGTGTTTCAGTGAAGGGTTGGGTTGCCGAGCGCATTCGCTTCCAAGCTGCGAGCACCGTCATCGAGAACAGATGTCAGCTTTCGATACGCATCGGGGTCGAGTCTGATGGTCGTAACGCCGATAGCGAGATGGATCGCTCCACACTCGCAGAGATCGACATTGAAGTTTCCATTTCCTGCCAATCTGATTCTCTTGCACATCTGTGATCACCCGTTGGTGCGGTCGGTGACGGTCCGTGGCGGCCGACCTGCCCCAGGGTCCGTTTTCAGTTGCCGCACTCTCTAAAGGAACCAGCCGGAGTCAGACGACGGCCCGAAGATAGCGCCGACAAAACGCTCCAACTCTAAGTTGAATTTCATGAGTACATGGTCGGATCCGCTGGTCAGACCGAAGCCGGGTCCAACACTGTACTCAATACCGTGCGGAAGCTGGCCCCAGAGCACAGGGAAGATATAGTGCTGCTGGTCGTTCAAGGGATCGTTGTCGTCAATGAGACCGACGCCCCCGTAGAACTCGACACCGGGCGATAGATAGCGTAGCCAGCGGTAGTAGACCCCGTTTCGGTAACCGAACTCGAAACCTTGATCGTGTCCCGCGCCATACAGAGGTTTTTCGAAGACCGCGTTTAGAACCAGTGATAGAGGTCCAAAGTCTTTTTCGATAATCGGCTTCAGCTCGAGCTCGAGATCCGCGTCGTCAAACTGGGGTGTCTTGTGCCATTCGAGTTCGACGTACCAGCCGAGGTCGACGGGTAAGACGCCCTCGTCGAAAAGTCTGCCGCGCAGGCGCACCTTGTCGCCCGCCCACCAAAATCCGTGGCCGCTCGGGTAAGCAAAGGTAACGTACGCAGCAGCTTCGATGCGATCGGTTAGGCCGTAGGTTAGCTCCTCGCCGCTGTACCACATGCCCTGGCTGGGATGGGCTCCTGCGTCATTGGTCCCTGTTCCGGCCCGGCTATGGCCGTTAGCGACCACGGCATTGTCAGTTTCCAGCTCGATCACGCCGCACGATTCGGTCGCGTACGGATACACCTCAAATTCGTATGGATCTATCTGTGCGCTCGCACGGCGCGAGCACAACAGAAGCAGCGAGATCAGGACAATCAATCGGGGATGGCTCTTCACGGCTTATCCTTCACCTGTTCGTGGTCGGGGCCGAGGGCGCAGTTAGTTCAGACTCGATCCAGCGCCGAAGCGCATCTCGATCGGCCTCGGTAAGACGCGCGCCGGGATGCATCAACCGATAGGACCAGGGCGGCATCTTCTCCTCCTCCAGCATCCGTCCCATCCATGCGAGCTTTCGCTGCCGGGTAGGAGGGTAGTAGTTGCCCCATTCGGAGAAGTTGATTTCCTTGCGGCCAAGGTCCACATCGCGAACGATGAGCCAGGCGGACGGAGCGATGTGGCTGTACCAGGGCCACCGGGTTTCGTTGGAATGGCAGTCGTAGCAAGAGCGCCTAAGAATCGCGGCGATCTGTAACGGCGCGACTAGAGCCCCTTGCGCCGGAGGATTCGTCCGTGTCACCGCCACGAACTGGGCGGCAACGAAAGACGCTGCCATGACGACCAACACTGCGTATGTTAGCTGTCTTGCCATGATTTTGAGAATGATTCTCAAAATTAATTAGACCGGCGTTCCTGTCAAGGCCGAGCGATACCAGTGAAACCGCGGGAATCATCAATGAGGCGATCGCGAGCCAGCGTTTGGGTTCAGCAAGCGGCACGTTCATCGCGCCTGCGAGGTGACCTGCGGAAGACTCTTCAAGCGGGCGGGTATCTATTACGGTGACAAGCCCGTCGCGCGTGCGCCGCAGCAGTTCTTTACGTGACACCGCTTCCAGGTTGTCGCGCTTTCGGAGCTAAAATGTTGAGAACCTTCTCCACCCGCAGACGTTGCGCTGCGTGATAAGGGACAAGGCGCCGAGCAGCACCTCCGGGTCTGCCGGCTTGTAGATCGCCCTCTTCCCGTCTCGGCGTCCTTCCGCCTAGGCTGACACGGCGCAGCTGTTGCAGGTGTTGGGAAGCGTTGGCGACAGTAAGGCTGTTTGGTCCTGCCAGTTCCTTGACGCTGCGTTCGGTCTGGGCGAGCAGATCAAGCGACCCCAGGCGGCGGGCCATAACCAAGAGTGCGAGCCACCCCGGCCAATTGTTCGAAGATTGGCCATTTCGGGTTTGGCTTGACATCGGTTCCGAGCCTCATACCCGAATGTGACAAGCGAGAGTCCGACGTCATCCTCGGTATAGCCGCGCTGCGAACTCTAGCCGAGCAAGACAGGGCTCCGGTCAAGCGCATCGGTGCCGCGCCTATGCGCCACGACCGGCCCTCGGCTTAGTAAATTCGAGAAACGCACCGTTTCGACCGCGCCTTTCAACACCTGCTAAAGCGAAGGTAATGGCACGGTCAGCGCGTCGTACACGGTGACCCTCGGCCCGTAGGCTGCCTGGAAAACACCAATGCCGTTTGCGGGACGGATCCGGTTTGTCCGATCGAAGATGTTGAGCAGAACGATCCGATCGTTGAACTTGCCCAAGCCAGGAACCATGAAATCCCGCGCCGCGCTCAGATTGAACTGCCAGACCTTGGGAAGTTGCTCCTCGTTCGCGAACCCGCCCCGCAGCCCGCTGCTGAAGAGGCCGTCGAAAGTGAACTGATAATCGCGCCAACGGTAGGCGGCGCCGCCCGACGCGCCGACGAGCGGCGTGTGGTCGAGCACGATATAGTGCCGGTCGATGTATGAGACCTCGTCGGCCGGAAAGTTGTACTGTCCCGAGGCAACGCCGATATCCTCCTCCCGCGCGACGAAGACATTCAAACGCGCCGCGAAATTCTCGAGATTGTACGTGAGCGATTGTTCGGTGCCGGCGCCATATCCGCGGACATAGTTGAACGGCGCATCGATCGGGACGAATCCGAACTGGCCTTCGTCGAGATAGTGGCGATCGATCCGGAAATAGTTGTCGTTGGCGAACGCCAGATGCGGCACAAGCGGTGCGAGTTGCTGCGTGAAACCGGTATCCCAGACGTAATCGGTCTCCGCGAAAGGCGACGTATTACCGCTTGGACTCGTACCGACGGCGCCGCTAGTGCCCGCGAACAGCTTGAAACTTCCGGATGAGACATTCTGGAAATTGGGAACCTGGAAATTTCGCGCAAAGCCAGCGTGCAGCGTGCTGTCGATCAGCGGCTTGTAAACAAAATTGATGGTGGGGCTGAATTGGCTGTCGATCGTGAAGCCGGTCACGCGATCCCATCGCGAGCCGAAGTTGACGCTTAAGCGATCGGTTATCTGCCACGTATCTTCGAGATAAACTCCGTACACGAAGTTGAGCTTGTTGAGATTGGCGGTCAGCGTGATCGGCGTTATCGCGGGAATGTTATTGACGATCGGAAACACCTGCGAGGTCTGATCGGACTCGACGCCATATTCGCCCAGGTAGAAACCGCCGCGCAGCGCGTGGGCGCCCCAGTGATACGTGAGATCGCCTTCGAGCGTGTTCGATAGATCGCTCGTGAACACGTTCGATGCAATGCCCTGATAGATCAGATCGCCCACGGGATCGGGATAAAAAGTCTGTGCATTGTAATGGGCCGAATACGCCAACTGATACTCCCAGTTGGCGTCCATGACTCCGTTCAAAACGAAGACGCCGAAGTAATCCTGCTGATTCAATCCCGAGTCGATCGCGCTCGACGGATATGTCGCGGGATTGATGTGGTCCAACTGGTACAGAGGCGGCTGGTTGGCCTGATTCGGAAACTGGTTGAAGGCGAGCGTCATCCCTGAGATCAGGCTCAGCTTGGCCGTCGGTGCGAGATTGTAGGTCAAATAGACGAAACTCTGTCCCAACGTCACGGCGTCGTGGATCGGATCCGGCGCGGCCACCGCGGAACTAAAACCGAGGTTCGACTGCTGAAAGAGACCGGTCAGAAAGTAACTGAAATCGCCGGCGCATCCGGCAAGTTCGAAACTGCCCTGCGCCGTGTCGCGCTGCCCCCCATAGAGAGTAGCGCTGTTGTGATTGTCGTCGCATCCGTCTCTGGTGTGGATATCGATGACGCCGGATGTGCGATATCCGTAGCGCGCCGGCAGAGCCCCGTCGATAAGACCGACGCTCCGCACGAAATAGGAGTTCAGCAGCTGCGTGAAGGTCGGATCGGTGTTCATGTCCAGGGGCAGCAAGATGCCGTTCATTTGGTACTGGATGCCCATGTGTTCGCCGCGGATGTGAATCTCCTGGTTCTGATCCAGCGCCACACCCGGCATCTGCAGGACGACTTGATTGAGCGGTGTCGCCTCGCCTTCAGGGAGGTTGGTGATGTCTTTGGCAGTCAGAGTGTATTTGTTGGTGCCGGTTTGGGAGAGCCCGTTCTGCGGATGAACCAGACCAGCGCTTACCGGTAGGGTTAAGGCCTCTTCTGATTCCAGCACGATTTCCAGATGTTTCCCCGCACTCCTGGGCAAGATGACGATCTTGGTCGCGGGCCTGAAGCCTTTTCTGTGAGTCACCAGCGCATATGTGCCGGCCACGGATTCAGATAGTCGAAACTGACCGTGATCGTTGGTGGTTGCTTCGGTGACGGGCCGACCGTCACCAGACTGGAGCGTCACGATGGCACCCGGCACGGGCCGGCCAAGGGCGTCAGCAACGGTACCGGCAAGTGGAAAGGCGGTTTGCTTTTGACCGGCCACCGCTTTGGATCCGGACAACGCCAGGCAAAACACCAGCGCGACCAATGAAGGATACACGAGTGCGACGCCGTAAGATGCTTTTCTCAAGGCGAGATACTCCCATCGGGAGCGGAATAAATCGCTGCGACTCCGGTGAAGGGGATCCCTGCGATTCCGATCCCGGCAAAGAAGGTCAAATCTCGATGATTTCTATGAAGGCGAAACGAGCGGCGGCGGAGCTCGAGCAGAAAACGCGCTGCGGCATCCTATGGGGCGACAGGCGAGGTCGTGAATTACGACCCAAACTTCGCATACAGCGAATACCAGCAGTTGCTGCGAAAGGCTGAGAGCCTCAGCGGGTACTACGAAATGCCAATGGCCATCGTCAGTTGAATCTTCATGACCGTGATGATTGTGGGGATGGTCCGTGTCGTCATCGCCGCGATGATAGTCGTTGTGCTGATGGTCCTCGAGGTCATGACGATGCCGATGGCGCTCCTGTGCACGCTCTTCGTTGAGCTCGCCAGCTTCGATATGGACATGGGGAACGTGATTTTGCGAGTGGCTATGCCACAATGCGGAGCCGAACCCAGGTACAGGTCCCGCATAAAGCAAGAGTAGATCCGAACGATTGAGAGCACGGAATGTTCCCTTCCAGTGAAGGATCTTCTTCTGGAGCGGTCTCATCCTCGGCTCCCAACCGACTGCCGAGCGGACATCGGAGTCGCCGTGGATCCAGCTGAATCAACCAAGCGCGTTTCAGCCAAACACCGTGCTTGCATCAACAAAGCCTGGAGATGCGAACGTGACGGCGCGCGCGACTGATGAGCGGAAGAGAGTCATCAATTCGCTTCTCCATCGAGAATCGGGAACTCACCGTTTACGGTAAGTGCGCCCTACAGCCGTTCCTTGAACGGCCGCCATCGGTCACGCGGGTGGCTTTGCAGAAACGGATACCGTTATACTTGAACGGCTGTCAAGTATGCTTCTCTTTAGATGGACGTAATCGAGATTCGGAGCTTTGCGGACCGAGACGTCCTTGACGCTCCTGCGGCCGCGGCGTAATAAAGCGAATCAGTGAAACGCTCGGGTCAAAGGTCGCGTCGCTGGGCTCCCGTATTGATCACGGCAGGGTTTTTGATGATCGGCGGAGTGTCACTGCTCGCAGTGACCCGAGGTCCCCGATTCATTCAAGTTGCAGCGAGTCCTCAGATACGCATCGACACCCGCGATCTGCTGCCTGGCGAGGTACACTTCTTCGCGTACGGAGATCGTGCAGGCGAACGAATCCGGTTTCTTTTGGCTCGCGACTCAACCGGACAAACTAAAGCGGCTTTTGACGCCTGCCGACGTTGCTACGTCTATCATAAGGGTTACGTCAGCTCCGATGGGAATCTGATCTGCAGATACTGCGGCAACCGTTATCGGCTGGAAACCATGGAATCAGGGCTGGCGTCATGCGTCCCGGTAAAGCTACCGATCGAGATTCGGGGGCAAACCGTGACCATCAAGTCGACGGATCTTGAACGCGAACGAGGCCTGTTCTAAGAGTGGTGAGGCAGTATGCGGCGGCTGTTCTCAAACACGGACCTCAAGGCTCTCAGTTCGATAGTGGCACTGTTGCTGCTGCTGAGCAGGACAACCTTCGCTGGCGGCGTTGTAGTCATCGCCGGCCCCGGTCAGCCTCAATTCACCGTGAACATTTGTCAGCCAACTCAGGCATTTAACTGCACGTCGAACACCCCGCTCGCGCGTCCAGCAACCAATGCACCGCGATTCGCTCTGTTATCTCTGATCTCGCTCACGGTAAAGGCCACTGCTCGAACAGTGGAACTCGCCGTACCACCCGATACTCCGCCACCAAAGCGCTCCTTCTAGGCCGTTCCGCATCGACAAACTTGTTTCGTTGACTCCTGACGCTGGTCCAGCGCCCGAGAGTCGATGCTTTCTGCGCGGCAGTGTCGCGGGGAGAAATTTTATGGGGCCTATTAGGCCGGTTAGGCTTTCGTGGCGAGCGCGTTGGGGTGCGTCCAGTTTCTGGCGCGCGGTCGGACTGCTGTCGCTTGTGACGGGACTCGTTGTAACTCTGACACCAAGTTGGGGCTGGGCCTGCGCCTGTGGCTGCAGCGTCTTCGACGTGGGCACTCCATCGCTTATACCGAACGGCGCTGGTGGCACGGTATGGTTTGAGTACGACTTCATGAACCAGTACATCAATTGGCACGCCACGCAGCCGTCCTCCGGCAGCAACAACGACGACAAGCAGATAAAGACCCATTTTCTGACTGCGGGCGGTCAATACATGTTCAATCGCAGCTGGGGATTGATGGTGACCGTCCCGTACACGATCAGAACCTTTAGAACGCAAGGCGACGGCAACAACATCAATCAGTACAACCATGCCAATTTTGGCGACGTGCGAATTTGGGGCATGTACACGGGCTTGTCCGAAGACATGTCGCTCGGGTTGCTGGCTGGATTTAAGCTTCCAACCGGTGACCACACATATAACGATTTTGATCGCGACACCTCGATTGGAACCGGCAGCACCGATCTTCTCTTGGGCGCCTACAAGATTGGAAATCTACCAAAGCGGATCGGAAACGTTGGTCTTACATTCCGCGACCGCCCGTTTAGCTGGTACATCCAGGCGGCGTACGAGTATCCGTTCAGCACAACGGGCAACTACACTCCCGGGAAGGAGTTTAACGGCGCGCTCGGCGCCTTCTACGACTTTGGCAAAGTGGGGCAGCTTACTGAACTTGCTCCGTTTCTTTCCATACTCGGTTCGGTTCGCACGCACGATCTGGGTTCTGAGGCAGACACTCCCAACAGCGGTTATGACCGCATGCTGCTTGCTCCGGGTGGTGAGATCGGCTTCCAGAATTTTCACTGGTATGCTGACATTGAATTCCCCATCTTCCAGTTTGTGAACGGAAACCAGTTAACTACTCCTTACCTGATCAAAACGATCTTCAGCTACGATTTCTGAGGATTTGGGGATGACACTAAGATCGAGAGTTCTCTTCATTGCCTTGCCGTTGGTGCTCGTGGCATTAATGGACCCTTCCAGCCTGCTCTGCGCCACAGGCATCGGACAAGCGGCACCGGCGCTCATAGTCCAAGAGTTGAACGGCCATACGTTCGATCTTGCGGCCGAGCGGGGCAAGGTGACGATCGTGAATTTCTGGGCGACCTGGTGTCCGCCATGTCGGAAGGAAATGCCGGCGTTAGACGCCTTCTACAAACGCTATCACGCTCAGGGGCTGGAGATGATCGGCCTGAGTGCGGACCGTCCGCATGATCGATCCGAAGTCGCCAAGATCATGGCATCGTTCAGCTATCCGGCGGCGATGCTGAAGGACACTAAATCCGACGGGTTCGACGAACCAAGCGCGCTGCCGGTGACTTATGTGATCGACAAAAACGGAATTCTGCGGGCAAAGCTGGTGCCGGACGACAAGCCATTGACGGAACAAACGCTGGCGGCAGTAGTGATGCCCCTGTTGTCCGGAGCATCAGGCACACAAGGTTCCACGCATTGAGGCTCGGCCGCGGCTTATGGGTTGCCTGAGGCTGTCATTACTCGGGGTACTGCTGCTCACGGGCTGCGCCAGCACGCGAGGCTTGCCGTCCGATCACGATCCGAGAATCGCCTATTTTCAGCGAGAGAGTCAGAAAATCGACAACCGCGAA
>Ga0335069_10016785_pt1 | contig 10211 bp, 5 predicted proteins | sample Lox_Sample_11_FD_206714 | JGI IMG/M metagenome (GOLD analysis project Ga0335069, IMG submission 206714) | Soil microbial communities from Loxahatchee National Wildlife Refuge, Florida, United States - Lox_Sample_1.1 | ecosystem: Environmental > Terrestrial > Soil > Wetlands | place: USA: Florida...
GTGAGGATGCTCGCCAGGTTCATCGCGTGTCCGGGCGTAGCCTATCCGCGCTCAGTCTCCGGTGAACTGCGGCGCGCGCTTCTGGATGAACGACAGGACGCCCTCCATGAAGTCCGCGGACTCGGCGCGCTCCTGCTGGAGCGTCGCCTCGAGGTCGAGGAGCCGGTCAAAGCCGTCGTACGCGCTCGCGTTGATCGTGCGCTTGATGTTCGCGTAGGAGCCCGGCGGTCCCGCCGCCAGGCGCGCCGCGAGCGTCTCGGTCGCCTCGCGCAGATCGGCGTCGAGGACGACGCGGTTGACGAGCCCCCATTCGAGCGCCCGGGCCGCGGGGATCCGCTCTCCGAGGTAGGTCATCTCGAACGCGCGCGCGTGCCCGACGCGCGCCGGCAGCGTCATCGAGGCGCCGCCGTCGAGGCCGAGACCGATGTTGACGAACGCGAGCAGGAAGTAGGCGGACTCCGCGGCGATGATCAGGTCGCAGGCGAGCGCGAGCGAGCAGCCGATCCCGACCGCCGGGCCGTTGACGGCCGCGATCACGGGCTTCGGGATCGTGCGCACGCGGAGGATCAGCGGGTTGTAGACCTCGCGCAGACGCGTGAGAACGTCCGGGCGCCCGTTCTCGCCGACGCCCTCGCCGGCCTTCAGGTCAGCGCCGGAGGAGAACCCGCGGCCGGCGCCGGTGATGACGATCGCGCGGATCTCGGGGTCCTCGGCCGCATGCTCGAGCGCGGCATGCAGGTCGACGCCGAGCTGCTTGATCCAGGCGTTGAGCGCCTCAGGACGGTTGAGCTCGATCCACGCGACGCGGTCGTCGATCGTCAGCTGGACGGTCTGCAGGTCCTGACTCAGCATCGGTCTCTCCCTCTTGTTGGCGCTCGGACAATAGCGGTCGGGCGGATGCGCCGCCCGCACCGGCGGGCGTTTCCGCGAAGATGTGCCGATCGACGTCAAGACGATCACCCGACCGGTTGGCAGGATCGGCGCCGCCGCGCAGAACGCCCTCGAGGTGGCGCGCTTCGGCGGGCTCACAACGGACGAGGAACCCTCCCCGTACGAGGTCGTCAGCGAGCAGCGGGTCTACCGTCTGCGGCGCTACTACGCGGACGCGAGTACGCAATCCGCCGCGCCGGTGTTGCTCGTCCCGCCGCTGATGCTCGCCGCCGAGGTGTATGACGTCTCGCCTCGGACGAGCGCGGTGACGATCCTGCACGAACACGGCGTCGATCCCTGGGTGGTGGACTTCGGAGCGCCCGAGAAGCAGGAGGGCGGCCTCGAGCGCACGCTCGCCGACCACGTACTCGCCGTTTCCGAGGCGGTCGACCGGGTCCGCGCGCACACCGGCCGCGAGGTCCATCTCGCCGGCTATTCGCAGGGCGGGATGTTCTGCTACCAGACCGCCGCGTATCGCCGCAACGACGGGCTCAGCTCGGTGATCACGTTCGGCAGCCCGGTCGATACGCGGCTGGCGATGCCGTTCGGGCTACCCGAGCAATTCGCGGCCGGCGCAGCCGGCGTGCTGGCCGACCGCGTGTTCCGCGGGTGGGCGCTGCCGGCATGGGCCAGCCGGACCGGCTTTCGCCTGCTCGACCCGGTCAAGTCGCTGCGCAGCCGGATCGACTTCATCCTGCAGCTGCACGACCGCGAGGCCCTGCTCCCCCGCGAGGGCCAGCGCCGCTTCCTCGAGGCGGAGGGGTGGGTGGCGTGGCCCGGCCCGGCGATGGCCGACTTCCTGCGGCAGTTCATCGCGCACAACCGGATGCTCGAAGGGGGGTTCGTGATCGAGGACCGGCTCGTGACGCTCGCGGACCTCGAGTGCCCGATCCTGTCGGTCGTCGGCAGCGTCGACGAGATCGCGCCCGCGCCGGGCGTACGCGCCGTGCGGCTCGCCGCGCCCCGGGCCGACGTCTACGAGCTGTGCCTGCGCGCCGGGCACTTCGGCCTCGTCGTGGGGTCGCTGTCCAACCATGTGACCTGGCCGACGGTCGCCGCGTGGGCGCGATGGCGCGCGGGGGAGGGGGGGCTGCCCGAGAACGTCAAGCGGATCACCGACGAGACTGCGCTCGACCTCTCTCCAAGGGTGCGCAACCGGGTCGTGTACGGGGCTGAGCTCGCGACCGCCGTCGGGACCGGGATGGCGCGCTCGGCGCTCGGGGCCGCACGGCGCACCGTCGGCAGCGTCCGCGAGCTGACCCGGGAGGCGGCCGGGCAGCTGCCGCGGCTCGCGCGGCTCGAGCAGATCCAGCCCAGCACCCGCATCTCGCTCGGGCTGCTCGTCGACGAGCGCCGGCGCAAAGCGCCCGACGAGAACTTCTTCCTGTTCGAGGACCGCGCCTACAGCGCGCGGCAGGTCAACGAGCGGATCGACAACGTCGTGCGCGGACTGCTCTCGATCGGCGTGCGCCAGGGGGAGCACATCGGCGTGCTGATGGGCCCGCGGCCGAGCGCGCTCGCGCTCGCGGCGGCGATCAGCCGGGTCGGTGCCGTCGCCGTGTTGCTGCGCCCCGACGCCGATGTCGCGCGGGAGGCGGAGCTCGGACAGGTCGAGCGGATCATCGCCGACCCAGAGCGCGCACCGCTCGCGGCGGGCCTGGGCGAGCTGCACACGTTCGTGCTCGGCGGCGGCGGCGGGCCGCGCGACCTCGGCATCCCGCTCGCGGGCGATATGGAGCAGATTGACCCGGACGCGGTGACGCTGCCGCGCTGGTATCGCCCAAATCCGGGCCGGGCGAGCGACCTCGCGTTCATCCTCTTCACCGGCGAGGGGGCGAACATCCGGATGAATCGGATCACGAACAAGCGCTGGGCGCTGTCGGCGTTCGGCACCGCTTCCTCGGCCGCCCTCGGCGACGGCGATACGGTCTACAGCGTCACACCGCTGTATCACCCGTCGGGACTGATGATGAGCATCGGCGGGGCGGTCGCGGGCGGGGCGCGGCTCGCGCTCGCCTCACGCTTTGAGCCGGCGACGTTCTGGGAGGAAACGCGCCGCTACGGCGTGACCGTGGCGTCGTACACATGGACGCTGCTGCACGAGTTGGTGGATGCGCCGCTGCAGCCGGGCGAGCGCCATCACCCGGTGCGCCTGTTCATCGGTTCCGGGATGCCGCGGGGGCTCTGGCGGCGCGTGCAGGAGCGCTTCAAACCGGCCCGGGTGCTCGAGTTCTACGCCTCGACCGAGGCGGGCGCGATCCTCGTGAACCTGAGCGGCGCCAAGCCCGGATCGATGGGCCGGCCGCTGCCTGGCTCGAGCGAGGTGCGGATCGCCGCCTATGACGCCGACGCGGGCGGCCTGGTGCTTGAGCGCAGCGGCTTTGCGCGGGAGTGCCGGGTCGACGAGGTCGGCATGTTGCTCGCGCGGGTGCGTCCGGCCGACCCGACGACGATGATCCCGATGCGCGGGGTGTTCGCGCGCGACGACGCGTGGCTGCTGACCGGCGATCTGTTCCGCCGCGACGGCGACGGCGACTACTGGCGCATCGATCACGTCGGGGACGTGATCCACACCCCCGACGGCGCGGTGTTCACGGGGCCGATCCGCGACGCGCTCGGGGATCTGCCGGCGGTCGACCTGGCCGTCGCGTACGGCGTGACGCCGCCGGGCGCCGCGCACGAGCTCGCCGTGGCCGCGGTGACGGTGCGTGCCGGGCGCGAGCTTCGCGGCAAGGACATCGGGATGGCGCTGCGCGGTGTGCCGCGTGAGCGGCGGCCCGCGATCGTGCACGTCGTCGAGCAGATTCCGGTGACGACGTGGTTCCGGCCGATCACAGGCCCGCTGCGGAGCGCGGGCCTTCCGCACCCCGGGCCCGGCGTGAAGGCGTGGTATCGGGATGCATCCGGCGAGACGTACCGTCCGCTGACGGAGGCCGCGCACCGGCGCCTGACGCGCTCCGCGGCGGGGGGTGGTCGGTAGATGGCCGATCTGAACGGCGGCCTGGAGCCGGGAAGCGTGATCGGTGGCTACCGGATCGAGTCGCGCGTGGCGCGGGGCGGGATGGGTGTGATCTACCGAGCCACCCAGCTGGAGCTCGAGCGGACCGTCGCGGTCAAGCTCGTCGCACCCGAGCTCGCGCACGACGAGGCGTTCCGTGAGCGCTTCAAGCGCGAGGCGCGGCTCGCGGCCTCGCTCGACCATCCGAACATCCTGCCGGTGTACGAGGCGGGCGAGGTCGACGGCCGGCTGTTCCTGGCGATGCGCTTCGTCGTCGGCACCGACCTCGACACGCTCATCCGGCGCGAGGGGAGACTCGCGCCCGACCGGGCCGTGGCGATCCTCACGCAGGTCGCGGGGGCGCTCGACGCCGCTCACAGCCGCGGCCTCGTGCACCGCGACGTCAAGCCGGGGAACATCTTGATCGCCGAGGAGTACGGCGAAGAGCGCGCCTATCTGACCGATTTCGGCCTGACCAAGAGCATGGCGACCGGCGCGCACCTGACCCGCACCGGCTACGTGGTCGGCACGCTCGACTACGTCGCTCCGGAGCAGGTGCAGGGCGGGACCGTGGACGGGCGCGCCGACACCTACGCGCTCGCGTGCGTGCTGTACCGCGCCGTGACGGGAACCGTCCCGTTCGACCGTCCGGGCGACGTCGCGAAGATGTGGGCTCACCTGAACGATCCGCCGCCGTCGGCGTCGATGACGACGCCCTCGGTGTCACCCGAGCTCGATGCGGTGATCCGTCGCGGGATGTCGAAGCGTGCGGAGGAGCGGTTCGCCTCAGCGGGAGAGTTCGCGCGCGCGGCGCGGGCCGCCGTGGGTATCGGAGCGGCGGCGGTAGGGGCGGGTGGGGATGCGGCCGGAGCGGGTCCGCTTGACCGAACGGAGGTGTCGGCGATTCCACAGGCCCCACCGCCGGCCCCGACCCCGGCTCCACCGCCGGCCCCGACCCCGGCCCCACCGCCGGCCCCACCGCCGGCCCCGACCCCGGCCGCTCGGACGAGCCGGACGCGCCTGTACGCCGCCGCTGCGGTTGCCGGGGTCGTCGTGCTCGTGGCGATCGTGGCGATCGTGGCGAGCGGCGGTGGCGGCCACAAGGCGCCCGTGACGGTGACCTCGACAAGCACCCGCGCGGCGACGAACAGCGGGCAGGCGCTGACGACGGTGACCAGCTCGACGAGCACGAATACAGACGCCGCGCTGATTGCCGCGTACCACGCGCAGGTCGCGCGCATCATCCCGCGGATCAAGGCAGTGTTCGAGCGCTTCCCGCGCGGCGCGGACTTCGGCAAGCCCGCGTTCAGCCGGACGGCGCTCGAGGACGCAGCGGGACTGCGCGGAATCGCCGACAACCTCGACGCGCTCTCGCCACCGCCGGCGCTGCTCGTCGACCACGAGAGCCTGGTGACGCACCTGCGCGAGATGGAGCAGGCATTTCGATCGCTCGCGACCGACGGCGACAACCGGGATTTCAGCGGCGCGCGGCGCGATCTCGAGCGCGCGCAACGGGCCTTGGACCAGATCGACGCCAGCATCGTCCAGGTCCAGAGAACGCCATAGGGCGGCGGGTCAGCCGATGCGCACGCTGGCGAGCAGCGGCTGGAACGCCTGACGATCGACCTGGTCGAGGCCCGCCGCCGGCGTGATGCAGTCGAAGACATAGACATCGCGTCCGCGGAAGAAGAAACCGAGGTGACCGCCCTGGCCGTCCGCAACGCGGAGCAGGCCGACGCCGGTCGTGTTCGCGGCCTGCTCGGTCACGATCGCGCGAAGCTCGTAGTGCTTCGCGTCGTGGGCGGCCGTTGCCGAGCGGTCGCGGACGAACGCAAAGCGCGCCTCTTGCGAGGCGCTCGCCGGGCCCACGCCGCGCTCGATCACGAGCGCGCAACGTGTCTCGCTTGCTCCGCTCCCGGTCCCGAAGTCGGCCGGCGAGCCTTGCAGGCTGAACGCGTGCCAGCTCGCCGGGTAGCTGAAGCTGACGCCGAGTTGGGTGTTCGCATAAGTCTTCGTCGTCGGCGCCGGTGTCGTCGTGTGCGACGCCGTCGTGGTGGTGCCGTGTGACCCATGGCCGCGCGAGCCGCTGATCAGGATCACGGCGACGAGGACGACGGCGACGAGCGCGGCGGCGCCGCCCACCAGCATCCAGCTGCGGCGCCGGCGTGGGGCGGCCGCCGCAGCGTCCCGGGCGAGGTCCCCCGCGGACTGGTGGCGGCGCGCGGGGTCCTTCGCCATCGCGCGCGCGATCACCGCATCGAGCGCCGGCGGAAGGCTCGGGACCAGGCTCCGCGCGGACGGCGGATCCGCGGACACGTGCGCGAACATGATCGCGGCTTGGCTGTCCTTCCGGAACGGCACACTGCCGGTCAGCATCTCGTAGAGGAGGCACCCGGCGGCGTACACGTCGGTCCGAGCGTCGACCTGCCGGCCCTCGATCTGCTCGGGCGCGGCGTAATCCAGCGTGCCGACGAACATCCCCGCGCGCGTCCGGCCGTCGCCGGCGCTCAGCTTGGCGAGCCCGAAATCGGTCAGGTACACGTGGTCGCGCTGTCCCTCGCGGGCGATCAGCACGTTCGCCGGCTTGACGTCCCGGTGAACGAGGCCGTGCGCGTGAGCTGCGTCGAGCGCGGCGGTCAGCTCGGACAGAATCGCGATCGCCCGCGCCGGCGCGAGCCGCCCCTCGGCCGCGAGCACCGCCCGCAGGTCAGTCCCCTCGACGTAGCGCATGACGATGTACAGCAGGTGCGACTCCTCGCCGACCTGGTACACCGGGATCACGTTCGAGTGCTCGATCGAGGCCGCGATCTCGGACTCGCGAGCGAAGCGCTCGCGAAACTCGCGGTCGTCCGCGAGGGCGGGGGAGATGACCTTCAGCGCGACCGTCCGTGCGGGGCGCAGCTGCCGCGCGCGGTAGACGATCCCCATGCCACCTCGCCCGGCGATGCCCTCGACCACGTAGCCGGCGAACTGCGTGCCGGCTGCGAGCTCGACCGCTGAGCGATCCACGACCGTTGCATCGAGGATCGTCCTCTCCGGTGCCGCGTCGGGGTCGTGCTCAGTCCCGTCCATCGTCTCAGAACGGACAGCGACCGGAGGGTTGGTGGCGCAGGAGATTTGCGTAGTCCTGTGCGAGATTGAAGACGTCGGGCGAGCCGAGTCCGGTTGCGAAGTTCCAGCCCGGCGTCGCCGGGTAGTAGCCGTTGTTGCCGAGCGTGACCTGATGGAAGGCGGGCACCGGCTGGCGCGCGGCTGCCAGGTCGTACAGGATCGGGCCCGCGAAGCAATGGGCGAGCGCGCCCGCCCCGTGCGCGGCGGCGTACTGCTCGACGAGCACCATCGACGCCGCCCAGAAGGGGGCCGCCGCGCTGGTCCCGCCGTTGCCCCCGCCACACGTCGGGTGCGAGGCCCCCGGGTCCGTCACGCACACGAGAAAGCCGCTGTTCGGATCCGCGGGCCCCGCGACGTCGGGGGTCTGCCGCAGGCCCTTCGGATTGAGCGCGGGCTGGCTGACCCCCGGTCCCTGCTGCCACGTCGGGCGCGGCTCGACATCGGAGACGCCGCCACCGCCGCCGTCGCGCGCGAGCGGGTTCGCCCACGCCGACTCGGTCAGGTAGCTGCCGTCGGAGCGCAGTTCCACGCGCGTGCCGCCCACTGCAACCGCGTACGGGGTGCTGCTCGGCGTCTGGACGGACAGGCCCTCGAACGCAGGCGGCAGTTTGCTTGCGGGCTGGATCTGAAGGGCCTGCAGGCACGCAAAAGCGCCGCTGTCGCCGGTCGACTCGAACACGGTGACGTTGCTCGCGTCCAGTGCCTTGAGCGAGTTGTCGATCAGCTGCTGGTCACCGGGGCTCTGCAGGTGCAGGACGCTCTCGCACAGCCCGTAGCTCGTGGTGACGACATGCGCGAGCCCATCCTGCTCGATCTGGTTGTAAATGTCCGCGAGTGAGTGGCCGAAGCTCTGGTTCGCGCCGCCAGCAGAGCCGTCCGGGCCCTGGTAATCGATGATGTGGCCCTCGGGCAGGATGCCGAGGCTCACCTGGAGGTCGAGGTCGACCTCGGTGTCCGAGCCGCGGGCGGGGTCGTAATGGCTGCCGCCGTCGACCTGCTTGACGTCGATCTGCGGAAGCCGAGCGCCCGTGTGGGCCGCAAACGCCTGCAGGTCCGCAGGGTTGACCGCACCGGACGCCGTCGCGATCGCGAGCGTCTCCCCCTGCCCGCGGATGCCGGCGTTCCACAGCGGCGCGATGTCATACGCGTTCGCGATCAGCGTCGGCGTCAGGCCGCTGCTGGGGATGTCCTCGGACGCGAGCGGGTGATCGGACAGGTCGCCAAGACCGGTGATGTACGGCGCCAGCGCCGGCGGGATCCGCGGCGGGGCTTCGGGAGCGAAATACCGCCGTCCGTCCGGCAGGGCGAAGCGGTCGAAGTGCAGGGCGAACAGTTGCTCCACGCGCGGCACGGTCGCGTGCACGATCATCGCCGTCCGCTGCGGGTACAGGTGATCGACCGCGATGCCGAGTCGGTTCAGAACGGTCCGTAGCTGCGCGAGCCGGCTGAGGCTCTGCCCGAACCGCGCGCCGAACCTCGATGCGGTCAGCCCCCCGCCCTGAGCGCCCGGGCGAACGTGCTGCAGGTACGCGTCGAGCGCATGCTCCTGCAGGCGCAGGTTCAGGGCAAAGCGAATCGTTCCGCTCGACACGCGGCCGACGCGCCGCGGGCCCCCGGCGAATGCCGGCGCCGCTCGAGGCAACCCGCCGGAGTGCGAGCGCGTCGCGCCGGTGGCGATGATGACCACGCCGATCGCGCAGACGACGGCGATCGCGGCGATCGCGGCCAGCGTTCCCGGTCGGGAGCGGATGGACCGGCGTGCCTCGCTCACGTCGCACCGTCACTCGGGAAGCGAACGGTCCCCAGGATCTGATCGCCGAACACGTCGAGCGCCCGGTCGGGGTTATCCCCCTGGCTCTGGCCCCGCTGCACCGGATAGATGACCGCGAGCCCGACCGTGACGCCGCCCGCCGCGGCTGACACGATCGCCAGTTTGACCAGTGGCCCCGGTCCCTGCGGCGTCTGTGCGTTGCCCTCGAGCACCTCGCCGATCGCGGGGTGAAAACCGAGCACCGGCCTGCCGAACAGCTGATCGGAGCTCGGCGCGGTGACGGTCCCCACCAGTTGCGACTCGATCGTCCCGGCGAGCTTTTTGATGGCCGCGTTCGGCGACACCTCCGAGCTGCGGTAGCCGCGGATCAGGATCGCGATGATCGGGCTGCCCGTGTTCCCCAATACATGCTGGTCGTACGACGAGCTCTCGTGGAGCGCGAGCTCGTTGCCGGCGGCGTTCGCGGTTGCCGGGACCGCCGACTGCGTGTCGTACTCCACGCGCCACCCGAGCGCCCCGGTGAACGTCGTCAGCGCGTGGAGCGGCGGTGCGGTCAAGGGCTGCTGGCAGACGAAGCCCGACGGGCACGCGCGCGTGCCGAGCGGCTTCACGAGCACGACGACCGCCACCGCAACGGCCGCGGCCAGCGCGAACACGCCGATGAAGATGCCGACAAGTCGGCCGTGCCGGTGTGAGAGCCGCGTGTGGGCGGCGCCCTGCGGCACGTAGTGCCCGGCCGGCGCGGCCGCGGGAACGGCCGCCGGTGGCGGGAGTGGCGGGGGTGGCGGCTCCGGGGGCGGGATCGCGACGGCCGGCGGCGGTGGCGGCGGGTGGACGGGCGCGGCGGGGGCCGGTTGCGCGACCGCCTCCTGCTCGCCGAGCTCGAGTTCGAGCTCGAGCGGCACCCGCGGGAACCCGTGTGGCTCGAGCGTGCTCGAGCCGACGCCGATCTGGTCTCCGTCCTTGAGCGAGTGCACCCGCCGGAGCTGCGCGCCGTTCAAGGTCGTGCCGTTGGACGACCCGGTGTCCTCGATGAAGAACACCCCGCCGGGCCCGGCGGCGATCCGGGCATGCTTGCGTGACAGCCGGCGGTCGCCGCCGAGCGCGCCCGGCTCACCGTAGCCGCGGCCGATCAGGAACTCGTGGTCGAGCGGGATCTCCTCGCCCTGCTTCGGACCGGAGATGACCACCAATCGCGGCTGCGGCGGCGGGGCGTCGGCGACCGTCGCGGACGCCTGGGGGGTGACCGTGTCGAGCTGAGTCGCCGCCGGGCCGACCGGAACGTCGATCTCGAACGTCGTCTGGCCGACCCGCAGCACGTCCCCGGTCTCGATCGCGTGCGGCCCGGTCAGCCGCTGCTCGTTGACGAACGTGCCGTTCGAGGATCCGAGGTCCTCAGCG
>Ga0335069_10016786_pt1 | contig 10211 bp, 10 predicted proteins | sample Lox_Sample_11_FD_206714 | JGI IMG/M metagenome (GOLD analysis project Ga0335069, IMG submission 206714) | Soil microbial communities from Loxahatchee National Wildlife Refuge, Florida, United States - Lox_Sample_1.1 | ecosystem: Environmental > Terrestrial > Soil > Wetlands | place: USA...
CACGTTCGTCCGAACGCGGGCCTGCCGTTCGCTCCCGTCGCCGAGACGGCCTCGGGCGGCGAGCTCTCGCGGATCGCGCTCGCGATCGCCGCCGTCGCGGGAGGCGACACGCTCGTCTTCGACGAGATCGACGCCGGCATCGGAGGCGAGACCGCGAACGCGGTCGGCCGCGTCCTCTGCCGCCTGGCGGAGCGCGCACAGGTCGTCGTGATCACCCACCTGACGCAGATCGCCGCGCTCGCCGACCGCCACTTCCGCGTCGAGAAGGTCCCGGGCGACCCGACCCACACCCGGATCGAGGCGCTCGGCGAGGACGAGCGCAGGACTGAGCTCGAGCGGATGCTCGGCGGCCGCGAGTTCCTCGCCGGGCGTGCCTTGACGTCGCCGCCGTAGGCGAGACGGGTCGCCCGGGCTGCGGGTTGATCTTCCGCCCGACGCCGGCGGCATGTCGCGGTACGCCGGCCGCCGCTTCCCGGCGCGGGCGCTCGGCTCGCTTGACGCGGTCGTGCCCGAAGACGGGAATGGTGTCCGACTTGCGCCGGTGCTACCGTGGAATCCCGTGAGCGCACGGGCCCCGAAGTACGTTTTCGTCACGGGTGGAGTCGTCTCGGCGCTCGGGAAGGGGATCGTCGCCGCGTCGCTCGGGCGGCTGCTGAAGGCGCGAGGGCTGCGCGTCCAGCTCCAGAAGTTCGACCCGTACCTCAACGTCGACCCGGGGACGATGAGCCCGTTCCAGCACGGCGAGGTGTTCGTCACCGAGGACGGGGCGGAGACCGACCTCGACATCGGCCACTACGAACGCTTCGTCGACGAGAACTTCCTCCGCAACGCGAGCCACAGCGCGGGCGCGGTGTGGGACACCGTTCTGCGCAAGGAGCGGAAGGGCGACTTCCTCGGCGCGACCGTGCAGGTGATCCCGCACATCACGAACGAGATCAAGGCCCGCGTCCGGCGCGCCGCCGAGGCGAGCCCGACCGACGTCGTCATCTCGGAGATCGGCGGCACGGTCGGCGACATCGAGTCGCTCCCGTTCCTCGAGGCGATCCGCCAGTTCCGCCGCGAGGTGGGCCTGGAGAACGTCGTGTACGTCCACGTCACGCTCGTCCCGTTCATCGAGGCGGCGGGGGAGCTGAAGACGAAGCCGACCCAGCACTCGGTGAACGAGCTGCGGCGGATCGGCATCCATCCCGACGTCGTCGTCTGCCGCTCGCACGAGGAGCTCTCGCGCGACATCCGCGACAAGATCGCACTCTTCGCCGACGTCGACCCAGGCGCGGTGATCGCGAGCCCGGACGTCCCCGACGTCTACGAGGTACCGCGCGTGCTGCGCGAGGAGGGCCTCGACCGGCTCGTGTGCGACAAGCTCGGCCTCGACGCCGGCGAACCCGACCTCTCGGACTGGGACGAGCTCCTCGAGCGGATCGCGCGGCGGCGCGAGGTCGTCGAGATCGCGCTCGTCGGCAAGTACGTGAAGCTTCAGGACGCCTACCTCTCGGTTCACGAGGCGCTGAAGCACGCGGGCCTCCACAACGGCTGCGCCGTACGCGTGCGCTGGCTCGACGCCGAGCACATGTCGTTCGAGGAGGCGGCGGAGGTGCTCGAGGACGTCGACGGCGTGCTCGTTCCAGGGGGCTTCGGCTCGCGTGGCTGGGAGGGGAAGGTCCTCGCCTGCCGCGTCGCGCGCGAGCACCGCATCCCGTACCTCGGCATCTGCCTCGGCATGCACGTCGCCGTCTCCGAGTTCGCGCGTCACGTCGTCGGGCTCGACGGCGCGAACTCGACCGAGATGGACCCGGAGACGCCGTACCCGGTGATCGACCTGCTGCCCGAGCAGAAGGGGATCGAGGACCTCGGCGGGACGATGCGGCTCGGCGCGCAGGCTGTCGAGGTCGCGGAGGGCACGCGCGCGCGCGAGCTCTACGGCGAGGCGACGATCCACGAGCGCCACCGGCACCGCTACGAGATCAACAACGCCTACCGCGAGCGGCTCGTCGAGGCGGGGCTCGTCGTCGCCGGCACGTTCCAGGAAGGACGGCTCGTCGAGATCGTCGAGCTGCCGGACCATCCGTGGTTCGTGGCGAGCCAGTTCCATCCGGAGTTCAAGTCGCGGCCGACCCGCCCGGCGCCGCTCTTCCGCGGCTTCGTCGCCGCCGCGCTCGACCGCTCGCGCGACCGCGTCGGCGGGCGCGTCGCCGCGTAGACGCGCCCCGTAGGATCGGGGCGTGACCGAGGCCGTCGACCTCCTGCTCGAGCTGACTGCGATCCCCAGCCCGCCCGGAGAGGAGCGCGCGGTCGCCGACGTGGTGGTCGGCTATCTCAGCGATCTCGGCGTCGAGGTCGACGAGGACGACTGCGCCCCCCGTATCGGGTCGACGGCGGGCAACCTCTACGCGCGTCTCGAGCCGACCGCTCCCGGGACCCCGCTCTTCCTCTGCGCGCATCTCGACACTGTGCCGCCGGACGGGGAGCTGCGTCCCGTCGTCGAGGACGGCGTGGTGCGGAACGCCGGCGGGACGATCCTCGGCGCCGACGACAAGGCCGCCGTCGTCGCGATGCTCGAGGGCGTGCGGCGCGTGCTCGCCGAGAACCGCCCGCACGCGGGGATCGAGCTCGTCTTCACGCCGAAGGAGGAGGTCGGGCTCGTCGGCGCCGCGGCGTTCGACGACGAGCGGCTTCATGCGCGGATCGGGTACGTGTACGACCAGGCGGGGCCGATCGGCGAGATCGTCCTCGGCTCGCCCTGGTCGCGCGCGCTCGAGGTCCGCTTCCACGGCCGGGCGGCGCACGCCGGCATGTTCCCCGAGGAGGGGCGCTCGGCGATCCTCGCAGCGGCGAGGGCGATCGTCGACCTCCGGCTCGGGCGCATCGACGAGGAGACGTCGGCGAACGTCGGCGTGATCACCGGCGGCACCGCCGGCAACGTCGTCCCGGAGTGGTGCAGCTTTCGGGCCGAGGCACGCTGCCACGACGAGCGGAGGCTGGGGGAGATCGTGCAGGAGATGCTCGACGCGTGCACGTTCGCGGCGACGTCGGTGGACTGCGAGGTGGAGACCCAGCTGCGGAAGAGCTACTCGGGATACCGGCTGAGCCGCGACGAGGAGGCGGTCCGGCTCGCCGCCGCCGCGCTGGCGCGGTGCGGGGCGGAGGTGACCTACGCGCTCTCGGGCGGCGGGGCCGACGCGAACGTCTTCAACGAGCGCGGCCGCCGGTGCGTCAACCTCGCGAACGCGATGACCGACATCCACACCCCGGACGAGAGGATCGCCGTCGCCGATCTCGAAGCGATGGTCGACGTGACCGTCGCGCTCATCGAGGAGGCACGGGCGTGATCCTCACGGTGCTCGCCGCGCTCGCGCTCGCGCCGCCGAGGGCGATTCCCGACTGCCTGGGCAAGCCGCAGGTGCGTCCCGTGTCGGTGGTGCTCGCCTGCGCGGACGCGAACTTCGGGGTGCGCAAGCTGCACTGGAGCGGCTGGGGCGGCGCGACCGCCCGCGCGACGGGGGTCGCCTACGCGAACGACTGCAAGCCGTACTGCGCCGCCGGCCACTTCCACACGTACCCCGCCGTGCTCGTCGCGTCCGGACGAGAGGTCTGCCACGGCGTGCCGTCGTACGCACGCCTCCGGATCTCCTTCCCCGGCACGAGCCCGTACCCGAAGGCGAAGCCCGCCGACCTCGTGTACCCGCGACCCTGCCGCTGAGGCGCCGCGATGAGCCTGGGGCCCGACGAGGCGCGCACCGTCTATCGCGGGCGGTTGATCGACGTCACCGTCGAGCGCTGGGGCACGCGCGAACGTGAGATCGTCGAGCACCCGGGCGCGGTGGCGATCGTCGCCGTCGACCTCGACGGGTTCGTCACCCTCGTCCGCCAGCTGCGGGAGCCCGCGCGGCGCCGTCTCGTGGAGCTGCCGGCCGGGACGGCGGAGCCGGGAGAGGAGCCGCTCGAGACCGCACGCAGGGAGCTCCGCGAGGAGTGCGGGCTGACCGGCGGTGCGTGGCGCGAGCTGGCCGCGTTCTGGACGACGCCGGGCTTCTGCCGCGAGCGGATGCACCTGTTCGCGGCGGAGGGAGTCGAGCGTGGCGACCCCGATCCCGCCGAGGACGAGGCGCTCGAGCTCGTCCGCTGGCCGCTCGACGACGTCGGCCCGCATCTGGACGAGGTCGAGGACGCGAAGACGCTGGCCGGACTCCTGCTCTACCTCCACACGCGTGCCTGACCGCCGGGCCGGCCGCGCGGGGCTTCGAGCACACCCCCACCCTGGGTGGGGCCTCGTCCCGCCTCCCTCGGAATCGACGGTATCGCGGATTGCGTCCCGCGACACTCGCAGCTTCCGGGCGAGACCGGACCTGAAGCGTGACCTCGCCGATGCGGCTAATGTCTCCGCGCCTTGCGGATCGGCGTGGCGAAGGAGATCAAGACCGACGAGTACCGGGTCGCGCTGACGCCGGCGGGCGCGCGTGAACTCGTCCAGCACGGCCACGAGGTGCTCGTCGAGAACACCGCGGGCCAGGGCAGCTCCTTTCCGGACGCCGCCTACGAGCGGGCCGGCGCGCGCATCGTCTCGGTGGACGAGGTCTGGAGCCGATCCGAGCTCCTCCTGAAGGTGAAGGAGCCGATCGCGTCCGAGTACGACCGCCTGCGCAAGGGGCTCGTGCTCTTCACCTACCTCCACATCGCCGCGGACGAGCCGCTCACCCTCGCGCTCCTCCGCAGCGGCATCACGGCCGTCGCCTACGAGACCGTCGAGACCGATGACCGGCGACTGCCCCTCCTCGCGCCGATGAGCGAGATCGCCGGCCGCCTGTCTGCCCAGGCGGGAGCCCACTTCCTCGAGAAGCCGCTCGGCGGGCGCGGCGTGCTCCTCGGCGGAGTCCCCGGCGTCGCACCCGGGCACGTCGTCGTGCTCGGAGGGGGCATCGTCGGCTACAACGCGGCGACGATCGCGATCGGTCTCGGCGCGCACGTGACGATCCTCGAGCGGTCGATCGACCGCATGCGGCACCTCGACGAGATCCTGTCCGGCCGCGTGAGCCTGCTGATGTCCTCGAGCCTCCAGGTGGAGGAGTCCATCGCGCTCGCCGACGTCGTCATCGGCGCCGTCCTCATCCCCGGGGCCCGCGCGCCCAAGCTCGTCACCCGGGCGATGCTTGGCGACATGAAGCACGGCGCCGTGATCGTCGACGTCTCGATCGACCAGGGGGGCTGCATCGAGACCGCCCGCCCGACGACGCACTCGGATCCCGTGTACGAGGTCGACGGGATCACGCACTACTGCGTCGCGAACATGCCGGGCGGCGTCCCGATCACGTCGACGAAGGCGCTCACGAACGCGACGCTGCCGTACGTCGAGGCGATCGCCGGGCACGGGCTCGGCGGCGCGGTCGCCCGCGATGAGGCCCTCGCGCGCGGCGTCAACGTCGTCGACGGCAAGATCACCTACGAGGCCGTCGCCGAGGCCCACGGGCTCGAGTTCACACCGCTCGAGGACGTGTTGCCGCTCTAGGTCTTCGGCGTCGAGTCGGGACGCTTCGCCGGCGAGAACTTCACGACGAGCCACGTCACGGCAGCCGCGAAGCTGATGATGAGGACGATGTAGAGGGCGAAGCCGAGGAGGCCGAGAACCGTTGCCATGAGGTACCTAGAATAGCCGCATGGCCCGCGCGTGCGTGATCGTCCTCGACGCTGTCGGCGCCGGCGCGCTGCCGGACGCCGCGGCATACGGGGACGAGGGGTCCGACACCCTCGGCAACGTCGCGCGGGCTGTCGGCGGCCTCGATCTCCCGAACATGGAGGCGCTCGGCCTCGGGAACGTCGAGCCGCTCGAGGGGTGTCCGCCGCAGCCCGGAGCGCCGGCGGTCGCCGGCCGGCTGAGCGAGCGGTCGAAGGGGAAGGACACGACGACCGGTCACTGGGAGCTCATGGGCGTCGTCACGGCCACGGCCTTCCCGACGTATCCGCACGGTTTCCCGCACGACGTCATCGATCCGTTCATGCACCGCACCGGCCGCGGCGTGCTCGCCAACAGGCCCGCGTCGGGAACGGAGATCATCCAGGAGCTCGGGGAAGAGCACCAGCGCACGGGGAAGTGGATCGTGTACACGTCCGCCGACTCCGTCTTCCAGATCGCGGCGCACGAGGAGACGGTGCCGCTCGAGGAACTCTACGAAGCCAGCGGGATCGCTCGCGAGATCCTCACGGGCAAGCACGCGGTCGGACGGGTTATCGCACGCCCGTTCGCCGGCGAGCCGGGGAACTACCAGCGGACGCCGAACCGTCACGACTTCTCGCTTGAGCCTCGCCGCCCGAACTACCTGACGCTCGTCCGCGAGGCGGGCGCGAAGGTCTACGCGGTCGGCAAGATCGGCGACATCTTCGCGGGTTGCGATATCGACGAGTCGTTCCCGACGAAGTCGAACATCGACGGCATCGTCCAGACGGAGCGACTTCTCCGCGAGCTCGACGGCGGGCTCGTGTTCGTCAACCTCGTCGAGACCGACATGCTCTGGGGGCACCGGAACGACCCGGTGAACTTCCACCGCTGCCTGCAGGACTTCGACCGGCGGCTGCCCGACCTCCTCGAGGCGCTGCGGCCCGGCGACCTCCTAATCCTCACCTCCGACCACGGCTGCGATCCGACGACGCCCTCGACCGACCACTCGCGCGAGTACGCGATGCTCGTCGCCTACGTCGAGGGTCGAAACGCCGCGGGCCGGATCCACAACGGAGAGTTTGCCGACGTCGGCGCCACGGTCAACGCCTGGCTCGGAGGCAAGGCGCCGTCGCGGAGCATCCCCGGCCAGCCGATCGTCACGCCCTGAGCGCGTGATCATTCCCGCCGAGCTGATCGAGCGCAAGCGGGACGGGGAGGAGCTCGCCCCCGCAGAGCTCTCCGAGCTCGTGCTGGAGTATGCGCGCGGGGAGGTGCCCGACTACCAGCTCGCCGCCTTCCTCATGGCCGTCTACTTCCGGGGTCTCACGAGCTCCGAGACGTTCGCCCTGACCGAGGCGATGGTGCGGAGCGGCGAGACGATCGATCTCGGCGGCGCTCTGCGACGGCGCGTCGTCGACAAGCACTCGACCGGCGGAGTCGGCGACAAGGCGACGCTGGCCGTCGGGCCGATCGTCGCGGCCTGCGGCGTGCCCTTCGGGAAGATGAGCGGTCGCGGCCTCGGTCACACCGGCGGGACGCTCGACAAGCTCGAGTCGATCCCCGGGTTCCGGGTCGAGCTCGGCGTGGACGAGTTCGTCGCGCAGGTCCGCGACGTCGGGATTGCGGTCGTCGGGCAGACCGCCGACCTCGTCCCGGCCGACAGGAAGCTCTACGCCCTCAGAGACGTGACGGCGACCGTCGACAACGTCTCGCTCATCGCCGCGAGCATCATGTCCAAGAAGATTGCGGCGGGCGCGGATGCCGTGGTGCTCGACGTCAAGGTGGGAAACGGGGCGTTCATGAAGTCCCTCGACGACGCGAGGGTGCTCGGCGAGACGATGCTCGAGCTCGGGCGCCGCTGGGAGCGCGACGTCGTCTGCGTGCTCACCGACATGAACCAGCCGCTCGGTCATGCGGTCGGAAACGCGCTCGAGGTGCGGGAGGCGATCGCGACGCTCCGCGGCGAGGGCCCGCCGGACCTCGCTGAGCTCGTGCTGAACGCGTCGGCACACCTGCTCGCGCTCTCGGACCTCGGCGTCGACGCGCACGAAGGGAGGCGCCGAGCCGAGCAGGCGGTCGCCGACGGTGACGCTGTCGCCTCGTACGAGCGCTGGATCCGCGCGCAGGGCGGCGACCCCTCGGAGGAGGCTCTCCCCAGCGCACCGGTCGTCGTCGAGGTCGTCTCGCCTCGCGATGGCTACGTGATCGACCTCGGTGCGCTTCCGATCGGACTCGCCGCGCTGCACCTCGGCGCCGGGCGACGCGAGAAGGACGACGTGGTCGACCACGCCGTCGGCGTCGTCTGCCTCCGGAAGCGAGGGGACGCGGTCGTCAGGGGCGAGCCGCTCGCCGAGATCCACGCGCGGACCGACGACGCCGTCCCGACGGCTGCCGACGCCGTGCTCGGCGCCTACGCGCTTGGCGACGAGGCGCCGGTCCCCAGGCCGATCGTGCTCGACACGCTCAGCTGATCGAGGTCAAGGCGACCGGTTGGTGCCCCGTTGACGGCGCCTGCGGACCGTGGCGCGAGCCGCCGGCCAACCGAGGACGGCGAGCCCGAACGGCACGATGATCGGCCATTCCGCACTGTTCGGGAAGACGACCTCGGTGAGGACCACTCCGACCGCGAAGCCGACCACGACCCCGGCCGCGCCTGCCGGCACGAGCACTGAGCGAGCTACGCACGGAGCGAGGTTCCGGGCAAGCCCCCGTCTACCCTGGGAGCGTGCCTGAGCTCCCCGAAGTCGAGACCGTCCGTCGCCGACTCGCACCCGTGCTCGTCGGGCGACGCCTCGACCGCGTGGCGATCGGGGATCCGCGGCTCGTGCGCCCGCGCGACCCGGCCGAGGCGGCGGCCGAGCTCGAAGGGGAGACGGTGGCAGCGCTCGAGCGGCGCGGCAAGTATCTGGTTGTCCGGTTCGAGCGTGATCTCGTCCTGTTGATCCACCTCCGAATGACGGGGAGCCTGCAGCACGCGCCGGGAGGCCGTCTCGAGGACGACCCGCACCTTCGCGCTGTTGTCACGCTAGACGACAGGTCGGACGTCATCTACCGCGACGTGCGTCGTTTCGGGACGTGGGAGCCCTTCGACGCCGCGGGCGCGGCGGCCCATCTTGCGGTCAGGCTCGGGCCGGAGCCCCTCGGGCGTGCGTTCACGCCCTCGTTCCTCAGCTCGCGGCTCGACGGCCGATCGACTCCGGTGAAGGCGGCGATCCTCGACCAGCGCACGGTCGCCGGCCTCGGCAACATCTATGCCGACGAAGCCCTCTGGCACGCCGGTATCCACCCGCTGCGCCCCGCAGGAGAGCTGCGCCGCGACGAGTCGAAGGCGCTGCGCGACGCGGTGAGGGAGGCTCTTCTGCGCGGCATCGGCTGGGGCGGGACGGATCTCGGCGACGGCGTGATCGACGCCGCGGGCGTGTCCGAGCTCAAGGCATACGGGAGGGGCGGCGAGCCGTGCGAGCGGTGCGGCACGCCGATCGCCAGGGCGGTCGTCTCCGGCCGGGGAACGTGGTTCTGCCCCCGCTGCCAGGGCCGGACGGCGAGACGCTCGCGTTCGGTCCTCCCCCGGTCGCATCTCTAGAGTGGAAGGGCCATGCCCGGGCGCTCGTACAAGACCGAGGCGGTCGTGCTGCGGTCGATCAGGCTCGGTGAGGCGGACCGCGTGCTCCACCTCTACACGCTCGACCGAGGCCGAGTCGGCGCGGTCGCGAAAGGCGTCCGGAAGACGAGGTCGCGCTTCGGTGGCCGCCTCGAGCCCCTGTCCCACGTCGAGCTCGTGCTGCACCGCGGCTCAGGCGAGCTCGACACGGTCACGGGCGTCCAGCTCGTCCGCGCGCACCAGGCGGCGCGCGCCGACTTCTACCGCCTCTCGGTCGGCCTGATCGGGGTGGAGGCGATGCTCCGGCTCTTCAGCGAGCAGGAGCGGAACGAGCGGGCCTTCACCGCGCTGACCCGGTTCCTCGACCTCCTCGACGAGCTTCCGCGGGCCGCCGACCGGCCCGCGCTCGACGCCCTCGCGCTCTCCTTTCAGCTGAAGCTGCTCTGGCTCTCGGGCTACCTTCCGCACCTGACGAGCTGCGCCGAGTGCGGCGCCGAAGGCTCGACACTCGCCGGCTACTCCGCCCGGGCGGGTGGGGCCGTCTGCGGCGCCTGCGCCGCCAGGACGGAGGCGCTCGCGCTCAGCTGCGAGGGGCTCACGGGGATCGAGGCGCTCCTCGCCAACCCGCTCGCCGACGCCGTCTCGCTCGAGCTCACCGAACGGGCGCGCCGCGACGCGCTCCGGGTGGTGACGGCGTCCTACGAGTACCACGGTGGCTTCCGGCTCCGGACCCTGAGCGCGTGAGGCGCGAGCTCGGCGACGGCTTCGAGCTGGACGACGACCCGTCGCGGATCGACCGCGCCGCCGTCCACGCGTGCGTCGGCGGCGAGTCGTACTGGGCGAAGGGGCGGAGCCGTCGGCGCCACGACGAGCTCATCGACGCCAGCGCACGCGTCGTCGGCCTGTACCTCGACGGGAGGCAGGTGGGATTCGGCCGCGCCGTCGACTGCGACGCAGCGG
>Ga0335069_10016787_pt1 | contig 10210 bp, 11 predicted proteins | sample Lox_Sample_11_FD_206714 | JGI IMG/M metagenome (GOLD analysis project Ga0335069, IMG submission 206714) | Soil microbial communities from Loxahatchee National Wildlife Refuge, Florida, United States - Lox_Sample_1.1 | ecosystem: Environmental > Terrestrial > Soil > Wetlands | place: USA...
TCGATCACCTGCTGCTCAACCCGGCGGTCGTCGATCGCATGACCGATGCGGGCGTCTATCACGACGTGCGCGGCTGGGAGAGGCCGAGCGACCACGCGCCGGTGTGGGTGGACCTGCGGGACTGATGGGCGTTGGCGGCTCGAACGCACTGACTGGTACATGGCGGCATTTGATGTCATCGACATTGTCCTCGCCTATCAGGGCCTTCCAACCGGTGCGTTCCTCAGATACGCCTTTGAGTATTCCGACCTTCCTATTGAGGGGGCTCATAGCCTCGGGGCCCTCGATGCGGCTAACTTGGTTGGCTATGGATTTGCAAGTGATGCTCACCTCTACGCAGTTCCTTTCGGCATGATTGTCCCCAGCGGGTTCGGTGACGTCACGATTACAAATAGCTATGGCGATTAAGTCGCGGGGTTCTTTCTGGGCTGGCTAACCAATCCAGATGCCAAATACATTGGCGGTTCGCTATTCGGGCACACGATATGCGGGACTTACCAACAAGCTGCACTGCCCAATGAATGTCACCCCTGACTTGGCAGCGTGGTTAACAGTGTTTTCTGCGCTCTTTGCTCCGGTCTGCGGTGCGACCGACACTAACAATAGGCAATTGCCGCGGCTCTATTCTTTCTATAGCGATGATGGGTCCTGCTCGGAGCACACTGGAGAGAAGACACAGACGGTGATATGGAATGGACGCCCCTGGAATCTCACGGCACTCGAATCGCTGGCTTCGCCTCCTTCTGAAACCAAGCGGACTGGCACGCCCTTGGATATAAGGCCGCTTAGTGAATTTGTCATGCAAGCTCAGAAACTGGGAGCGCTTCCAGTGAACGGTGGAGGCCGAGCCACCCCGGCGGATACTCCCGTAGGACTTCGTTTAGTAATGGTGACGCATGATCTTCTCGCTGACGAGCCGGCACGCTTCTCATTGCAAACGATCATTGCTGTTCGCCTTTGCGATTCGAGTGAGAAGTCCTCCGCTAGCGCGCTGTACATTGGACCGCCAGGGGGCGTGAACTTAACGGAATGGTGGAGAAGTTCGAAATCGCAGCGATGGATCGATGGATATCGCGAGGCGTTTTCCCTATCGGTCGCTGACGCCCTCAAATGGGCCGCGGGCGAGGTCAATGTGATGCGGTCGCCGAGTGCGCAATGAGGTTCTTGGCGCGTGGAACGCTGTTTGCGTTGGCCGTCAGCGCAGTGCCACAGCGACCGCGCCTCCCGCAACGACGGCGACCACGATGAGCGGCGCGGCGCGCCAGGCGACCAACAGGACAAACCCGAACAGAACCAGCCCCAAGTCCCACAGGGTGCCGACCGAGCCCTTCCAGGCCAGACTGTAGAGCGCGGCGCCGAGCAGGCCCACCACTGCGGCGTTGACGCCCGCGAGCAACGCGCGTGCCCGGCTGCGCTGACGGAGCGAGTCCCAGAACGGCAGCGCCGCGAGCAGCACCAGCATGCCCGGCAGAAAGATTCCGATCAGTCCGAGCAGGGCGCCGATGAGCCCGTGAGGCGTGGTGCGGGCGACGGCGCCGAGGAAGGCCGCGAACGTGAAGAGTGGCCCGGGCACGGCCTGCGCCGCTCCATAGCCGGAGAGAAAAACATCGTCGCTCACCCAGCCGGGGGAGACGAATGCCGTACGCAGGAGCGGCAGCACCACGTGGCCACCCCCGAAGACGAGCGCACCGGAGCGGTAGAACGCCTCGAAGAGCGCGACGCCGGACCAATGGGTAAGGAGGCGCAGCACCGGCAGAGCGGCGAGCAGCAGGACGAACACCGCGAGCGCGGCCAGACCAGCGCGCCGCGAGACGGGCAAAGCCGGCGTGCCGCCGGATGCGGCAGGTGCGGAGCCGCGACACAGCAGCAGCCCGAGCACGGCGCCAGTGGCGATCGCGGCGAGCTGCGCGGCCGCCGAGCCGGTGAAGAGGACCACCAGCCCGGCGAGCAGCGCTATCGAGGCGCGCTCGCGATCCGGGCACAGCGTGCGTGCCATGGTCCAGACGGCCTGGGCGACGATCGCAACCGCGACCAGCTTCAGGCCGTGCAGCAAGGCGCTGCCCACCGGGCCGGTGAGCGCCCGCGCGCCGTAGGCGAACAGCACCAGCAGCACCGCCGAGGGCAGTGTGAATCCGCTCCATGCGGCGAGACCCCCGCGATAGCCTGCGCGGAGCAGTCCGATCGAGAAGCCCACCTGGCTGCTCGCGGGCCCCGGCAGGAATTGGCACAGGGCAACCAGGTCTGCGTAGGAGCGCTCATCGAGCCAGCGGCGCCGCACCACGAACTCGTGGTGGAAGTAGCCGATGTGAGCCACGGGTCCGCCGAAACTGGTCAGGCCGAGCCTGAGGAACACCCGCAGCACCTCGAGCGCAGAGCCCGCGGGCGCGCTCGCAGCCGGCGCGGCGTCCTCGGGTGCCGTCACGTCAACCGCCGCGGCGACGCCCGATGCGGCGATCGAGCGACCAGGCGCCACCGCCGACGATCAGCAGATAGAGGCAGCCGAGCAGCACGCACAGATCCGTACGGGCCTCGTGCTGCATGCTCCAGAAGCCGTAACGGTTGAGGCGGGCCAGATGAAAGATGAGGAAGTCGTGGCCCAGCAGGATCGGGATCTTGGTCGAGACGAACGCCACGACCGCGACGACGATGAGCGGAATGGCCGCGAGGCGCGTCAGCAGCCCGACGATGACGAGCGCCCCGCACACGATCTCGGTCATGCCGACGAAGGGACCGAGAACGTCCGGCCACGGGATACCGATCGCGGCGAAACGACCCGCGCCGAGCAGGGCGGGAAACAGCAGCTTCTGCAGACCTTCGGGGAAGAACACGACGAGGCCCACCAGGAGCCTTATCAGGATGACCGTGGGATCCGCAGAGGTTCCCAGGATCCGCTCGCGTAACGGAGGCATGTTGGCGCTTCTCCTGGACGCCGCGCTCAGGCGCGCGGCGCATGGTAGCTCAGGCTGGCCGCGCCGATGCGGAGTCCGGCCCGGGGAAGTCGGCGCTCATCTCGCGCAGCCAGACGAGCAGCTGCTGCACCTTCGGCATCGTCACGTACATCTCCGGACACACGAAGTAGTACGCGCGCGGGCACGGCACGACACGCTCGCTGGCGCGCACGATGCGCCCGGAGGCCAGGGCCTCCGCCACCAGTGACCAGCGGGTCAGGGCGAGCCCGATTCCCTGCTCGGCACCGGCCAGCACGGTGAGCGAGTCGTCGAAGGCCGTGCCCCGCTCCTGCCAGGCGCGCGTGCTTCCAGGCTGCGCCCACAGCGACCACTCCTCGTCCGAGGAATGCAGCAGCGGAAAGCGCTGCAGGTCCGCCGCGTCGCGCAGCGGGCCATGCTTTGCCAGCAGCCCGGGCGTGCACACCGGGAGAAACCACTCGTCCATGAGCTTCTCGCTGTACAGGCCCGTGCTCGGGCCCGTGCTCATGCGCACGGCGGCGTGGAAGTCGCTGCTGGCGAAGTCGACCGGCGTGCGCGAGGTGTGGATGCTGAGCTCGATCTCCGGATGGCGATCGTGAAAGCGCGGCAGACGCGGCAGCAGCCACTTCTGCAGGAACGAGGCGATCGTGCTGATGCGCAGCGCTCCGCTCAGGCGATCCTGCCGCAACTGCTGCATCGACTGCTGCAGCGTGGCGAGTCCGCGCCTCACGCCCGGGAGCAGCAGCTCGCCCTCGGCGGTGAGGGTGATGCTGCGCCCCTGGCGCCGGAAGAGCGGCACGCGCAGGTATTGCTCGAGTGCGCGTATCTGCAGGCTCACCGCCGCCGGCGTTACATGCAGTGCCTCGGCTGCCTCCGTAAAGCTCAGGTGCGAAGCGACGCTCTCGAACACGCGCAGCCCGTTCAGGGGCTGGCGATCGAATCCTGGGATTCGTTTAGCTTTTCTTAATGATCTCTTAGCCATTGGGTTTGCTCGGAGAGCGCCTTCCGCCAACACTAGGCGCCATCCAGAAGGAGGTGATCTTCATGAAAACCAGCAACTTGATAGCTCTGATGATAGCACTGCTCATCACGGCGGGAGGTTTTGCAGGGATCAATTTTCTCTTCACGACAGCCGCCACGGCCAACGACCGTTCCCAGGTCGAGCTGGCCGAGCGCGCCTGAGGTCACGGCCATGGCACTCAGGGCTGAAATCGAGTTCCTCACCCCCGGGGTCGCTCGCCCCTTCACCTATGGGCGCGAGAGGCCGCCGGGGGCGGAGCCCGAGACCGCGCTCTTCGCCCGTCATGCAGTCGAGATCCGCGACATTCGCGGGTCGCGGCCGCTGCGGCTCGATGAGCACGGCGGGATGCTCGGGCAGTGGTCGACGCAGGTACGGCGCTTCGACGACGACGCGCACCTGCGCGAGCGCTACTACCCCGAATGCGCCGAGATCATCCAGGCAGCCCTCGGCGCCGCGCGCGTCGTCGTCTTCGATCACAACGTGCGTCGCGGCGGGGCTGAGGGTGTCAGGGCGGTCGGCCATGACGTCGGCCGGCCCGTGCACCACGCGCACACCGACTACACGCCGCGCTCGGCGCGCGAGCGTCTGCGGCGCGAGCTCGGTCCGCACGCCGAGGGGGGATTGTCGCGCTTCGTGCAGATCAACCTGTGGCGGCCGATCCGCGGGCCGGTGCGCGATGCGCCGCTCGCGCTATGCGACGGGGCGAGCGTGGCGCCGGGCGCCCTGCACGCGGTCGAGCTGCGCTATCCGCAGCGCACGGGCGAGATCTACTATCTCGTCCACGAGCCCGGGCAGCGCTGGTACTTTGCCTCGGACATGAGCGTCGACGAGGCGTGGCTCTTCAAGAACTTCGATTCCGCGCCTCCCGGGCCGGCAGGCAGCACGCCGCACAGCGCATTCACCGATCCGCGTCATCCGGCGGCGGCGCCACGCGAGAGCATCGAGGTCCGGGCGCTGGCGATCTTCCGGTGAGCGGCTGCACGCGCGTCTCAGAATTCCTCGGCGCGCGCTGCGCTGACTCGATCGTTCATCGTTTGAAAGAACGCCGCGTATCCCGCCGGGCCCGCGCTGTCCGCGAAGCGCAGCGGCTCGACTCTCTTCACGAGGATCTCCGTGGCGTCCGGCTGAGTCTCGAGGATGCTCATCACCTCGGAGATGAACGCGCCGAGCGCCATGGCGGCGGGGTCGTGGGCCTGGCGGCTGCCCATCAGCCCGGTCTGCACGTACGGTGGCACGAGCTCGATGACGGCGACGCCCGTGTCCCGCAACTGGTAACGCAGACTCTGGGTGTAGGAGTGGATGGCTGCCTTGGTCGCCGAGTAGGTCGGAGTCATCGCCAGCGGCACGAAAGCGAGCCCCGATGACACCGTCATGATGGTGGCGTTCGCCTGCCTGGACAGATGCGGCAGCAGCGCCTGCGTCAGCAGGATCGGGCCGGCGAGGTTGGTCGCAATCGTCTCGAGGGCGATGTCGGCGGTATTCGTAGTGCGCAGGTTCTCGTTCTTCATGATGCCGGCGTTGTGAATGACGACATTCAATGCCGGAAATCTCGCCACCACCGTGCGCGCGAGCGACTCGATGCTCTCGCGCGCGGACATGTTGACCGACAGCGGCTCGAGGCCTGCGTCGGCCGCCACCTCCAGCTTGCGCGCCGAGCGCGCGGCAACGATCACCTTGTTGCCGCGCCGGGCGAAGTCCTCGCCGAGCGCGAGTCCGATGCCCGAGCCGCCGCCGGTGATCAGAATCGTATTACCCGTGAGTCGCATGGTGAGCCTCCAGGTCGAGTGCAGGCTAAGCGACCCGCACGCGCGGTCACATCTCCCTTAAGTAGCGGCGCGGGATCTGCCGGGTCGGCGAAGCTCACGGCGGCGCCGTGGCAGCAGTGACCTCGAATCGGTCCGGCTCGCTCCAGGCGTTGCCCCCGGTCCCGCTCGCGTCGAAGCGCACCATCGTACCCGTGAGCCGGGCACCCTCGAGAGTCATGCGCAGATAGTGGAAGTTCACCGAGGTCCTGAGCCGCGACAGCTCGCCCGACACGCGCAGCACCGGCAGTGGCTGCGCCCCGCCGCCGCCGCTCACGAGGTAGGTAACTCTGTCGCGGCTGAAACGCTCGTAGTTGTGCACGTGGCTGCCGACGACGATCACCCGCACCCGCAGCTGCGGCGCATGCTGCGACAGGTAGCGCTGCACTTCGCCTTCGTCCTTGCCGCGTGGAAACACCGGGTCGCGCACCGGCGGGTAGTGAAGCAGGATGAGGAGGAAGCCGATGCGAGCGTCGGCGTCGGCGTCGCCGATGCGCCGCTCGAGCCAGCGTCGTTGCTCGCTGCCCGCCTTGAGCGAGGCATCTGAGTCGAGGATCAGCGCCAGCAGCGATTCCCCGATGCTCACCGAGTACCAGCGCCAGGGGCGCAGCGCCCCGAACGCACTCCACCAGTTCTCGAGGCACGGGCTGTCGTCGTGGCTCGCACGGCAGCCGTGGAACTCGTGGTTGCCGAGTGCCGGGAACACGGGAATTTTCTGCCGCGCCCATTGCGCCGTCTCGCTGCTGAAGGTGGCATAGTCCTCGGGATCGTCGCCGGCGTAGACGAGATCGCCCCCGATGAGGATCGCGGCGGGGCTCTCGCCGCCGATGCCTGCGACGAGCGCGCGGCGCGCGAACGCATTCGCCACGCGCTCGCGCTGCGTGAAGCGGGTATCGCCATAGACGACGAAAGTCAGCGAGCCCGGTGGCGCTGGCACCGAGAAGTGCGGCGGCTCATGCGGCTCTTCGGCGCCGCGTGCCGGGCTGCAAGGCTGGGCGAGGCAGGCGGCGAGCAGAGCGCTCACGAGTCTGCCGCAGGTCGGCTTCATGCACGCACCGCTCAGCGAATCACCTGGTGCTTCCTCAGGATGGCCACCGTCGGCTCGATGGGCAGGGCCTCGATCGTGTGGCCGTTCCCGCTGGTGGTCGTGGCCTTGAGGAGCGAGTTGTAGACGGCTTCCTCCGTCGCCTCGATGGCTGCCAGGAACAGCGGCGTCATGGCGTTGGTCGTTACCAGCTCCGACCTGCGGAGCGGGGCCGGATCGTCGGCGCGAATGCGCACCTGCGGTGCCGTCGAGAATGCGAGCGCGTATTCACCGCTGCCGTTGGTCGCCGTGCCCCCGGTGCGCGCAAGCCCCAGCCAGGCGCGCGCGGCCAGCCGCTTGAGGGCGCGCGCATCGAGCGGTGCGTCGGTCGCCACCACCATCATGCACGAGCCATCGCCCTGGTCACGCCCGTTGCCGGCCTGCTCGAGCTCCCGGCGCAGCTCGTAGCGGCCGAGCTCGATGCCGACCGGTGCCCCCGCAATCTGCAGCACGCCGCCGAAATTCGTCTGCACCAGGACCCCGACCGTGTAGCCACCCAGACTGCGGGGTAAACGTCGCGAGGCCGTCCCGATGCCGCCCTTCCAGCCGAAGGCCACCGTGCCCGTGCCGGCGCCCACGGCGCCTTCCTCGACCGGGCCACCGCGGGCATCGCGGAGTGCCGCCAAGACATCCTCGGCAGTGATGTGTCTGCCGCGGATGTCGTTCAGGTAGCCGTCGTTGGTCTCGCCCACGACCGGGTTCACCGACAGCACCTTCTCGTTGCCGCTCAGGGCGAGCATATAGGTCAGCAGGGCGTCCGCGGCGCGTGGCACACTCAGGGTGGAGGTCAGGAGGATCGGCGTCTCGAGCTCCCCGAGCTCCTCGACCTGAGTGACGCCGGTCAGCTTGCCGAAGCCGTTGCCGACGTAGATCGCCGCCGGCACCTTTTCCTTAAAGAGGTTGCCGGGATGCGGCACGATCGCGGTTACTCCGGTGCGCACGTTCTCGCCCCGGACGAGCGTCGTCTGTCCGACCGCAACGCCCGCCACGTCGGTGATCGCATCGAGCGGTCCCGGAGCGAGGATCCCCACCTTCAAGCCGAGGTCCGCAGCGCGCGGCCGCGCTGCCGGCGGCTCGCCATGGGCGGCGCCACACACAATAACGAACATCGCGGCCGCGGCGCAGGGCTTGACGCGCATGCCGCTAGCATACGGTGTCGGGGGCGCCACCACGACCCGTTATACTCGCAGCCCATGAACGAAGTCGCCACGGTCGCCGCAACCGAATCCCACGAGCTCAGCCGCTCGCTGCGCCCGCGCCACGTCGCCATGATCACGATCGGCGGCATCATCGGTGCGGGCCTGTTCGTCGGCAGCAGCGTGGCGATCAAGGCCGCCGGGCCCGCGAGCGTCATCAGCTACATCCTCACCGGCTTCCTGCTGCTGCTGGTGATGCGCATGCTGGGCGAGATGGCCGTCGAGATGCCGCAGGTGCGCTCCTTCACGGAGTTCACGCGCGCAACGCTCGGCAACTGGGCCGGCTTTTCCGTCGGCTGGCTGTACTGGTATTTCTGGGTGACGGTGATTCCCGTCGAGGCGATCGCCGGCGCCAGCATCATCAAGGACTGGATCCCCCTCCCGCAGTGGGTGATCGGCACGGCGCTGATGGTGTGCATGACGTCCGTGAACCTGATGTCGGCGCGTGCCTACGGCGAGTTCGAGTTCTGGTTCTCGTCCATCAAGGTCGCGGCCATCATCTCCTTCATCATCGTGGTCGGCGCCCACGCATTTGGCTTCCGCTCGCCGACCGGGCCGACCTTCTCGAACCTCACCGCTTACGGCGGCTTTGCACCCCTGGGGTGGTTCGCGGTGCTGGCGACCGTGACCACCGTCATCTGGTCGATGATGGGGGCCGAAGTGGTGACGATCGCCGCCGCGGAGTCGCCCGAGCCGGCGCGCGCCGTGGCGCGCATGACCTCGACCATCATCAGCCGCATCCTCCTCTTCTACGTGCTGTCCGTGTTCGTCATCACCTGTGTCGTTCCCTGGAACCAGGTGGTGCCGGCGCAGTCGCCGTTCACCCTGGCGCTCGATCAGGTGCACTTCCCCTACGCCAGCACCTTCATGGCCGCGGTCGTCCTGACCGCGGTCCTGTCCTGCCTCAATTCCTGCTTCTATATCGCCTCGCGCGTGCTGTTCGTGCTCGCGACCCGCGGCGATGCGCCGCACTGGCTGGTGCGCACCAACCGCCGCCACGTGCCGGCCCGCGCCGTACTGCTCGCGAGCGCCTTCGGCTTCGCCGGCGTGATCGCCGGGATTCTCTCGCCGGCCCGGGTGTACGTGTTCCTCACGAACTCCTCCGGCGCCATCATCGCGGTCATCTATCTGATGATCGGCGTATCGCAGGTGGTGTCGCGCCGGGCGCGCGAGCGCGCCGGGCTGCCGCCCTCGGCGCTGCCGATGTGGCTGTTCCCCTGGCTGAGCTACTTCGGCATCGCGGGGATGGCCTCGGTGCTGGTCGCGATGGCCTTCACTCCCTCGCATCGCGCCGAGCTCTGGACCAGCACGATATCCATCGCCGTGGCGTTGCTCGCCTACGTGGTATTGCGCCGTCCGCGGACGGCCGCGGCCGCGACGGCATCCCCCGCGCCGCTCACCCGCTGAGGCGGCGCTTCAGTCCTGCGAGCTGAGCGTCTGCTCGAGCGTCTCGAGCAGCAGTTGCGCCTGGCTCCTCCCGAGCGTCAGCGGCGCGCGGATCTTGAGTACGTCGCCATGGCGGCCGGTCGAGCCCACCAGCACGCCGCGGCGGCACATGCCATTCACCACGCGCCGGGTCTCCGCGGCACCGCTCAGACCGCTGACCGGATTGACCCGCAGCTCGACGCCGAGGAACAGTCCCGCACCGCGGACTTCACCGATCGCCGGGGTTCGCCCGGCGAGCGCCTTGAGTCCCTCCTTGAGGTACTCGCCGGTGCGCTGCGCGTTCTCGAGCAGCGCTTCGCGCCGGATCACCTGCAGCACCGCGAGCGCCGCCGCACAGGAGACGCTGTTGCCGCCATAGGTGTTGAAGTAGTGCCGGCGCTTGGCGAAGCGCTCGAGCACCTCGGGCCGCGCCGCCACGGCGGCCACGGGATGGCCGTTACCCATGGGCTTGCCCATCGTCACGATGTCCGGCACCACCCCGTGACGCTGAAACCCCCACATCGACTCGCCGAGGCGCCCGAAGCCCGGCTGCACCTCGTCGGCGATGAAGAGCCCACCGGCCGCCTGTACGTGGCGCACGGCGTCGGCGAGAAACCCCCTCGGATCCGCGTACACCCCGTCGCTCGAGAAGATGGTATCGACGAGCAGGGCCGCGAGCCGCACGCCGTCCGTGCGCATGCGCTCGATGCACTCGCCCACGTGCTCGCCGAAGGCGGCAGCGCCACCGGCGGCGG
>Ga0335069_10016788_pt1 | contig 10210 bp, 8 predicted proteins | sample Lox_Sample_11_FD_206714 | JGI IMG/M metagenome (GOLD analysis project Ga0335069, IMG submission 206714) | Soil microbial communities from Loxahatchee National Wildlife Refuge, Florida, United States - Lox_Sample_1.1 | ecosystem: Environmental > Terrestrial > Soil > Wetlands | place: USA: Florida...
GGGTGCTGAAGGCCGGCTCGGTGAAGACCCAGCCCGAGCGGGAGTTCGACCTGGTCACCGCCGTCAACTACAAGGGCTACTTTCTGTGCGTGCAGCAGGCGGCGCCGGTGCTGGCCCGGCAGCACGCCGCCCGGCCCGGGTACTGGTCGGACATCGTCCAGATCAACTCGAAGTCCGGGCTGGCCGGCTCCAACCGCAACGGGGCCTACGCCGGCTCCAAGTTCGGGGGGATCGGGCTCACCCAGAGCTTCGCGCTCGAGCTGGTCGAGGACGGGATCAAGGTAAACGCCATCTGCCCGGGAAACTTCTTCGAGGGCCCGCTCTGGTCGGACCCGAGCACCGGTCTGCTCGTCCAGTTCCTGGCCAGCGGCAAGGTGCCGGGGGCGAGGAGCGTCGAGGAGGTGCGGCGCTTCTACGAGGCCAAGATCCCCATGCGGCGCGGCTGCCGCAGCCTGGACGTGATCCGGGCCCTCTTCTACTTGATCGAGCAGGAGTACGAGACCGGGCAGGCGTTGCCCGTGACCGGCGGCCAGGAAATGCTGCCGTGACCGCGCGGGCCTCAGCCGGCGGCTGAGCCCCGCCGCCGGCGGCCCGACGCCTCCTTCCCGACCAGCGGCACGCCTCGGACCCGGGCGCTGGATCCATGGTCACTACGAGTGCATTAGGTAGTTCAACTATGTTCTTGCGCGTGTGCGACATGGGTCGGCACAAACGGGGTCGCACCACGCGGGCATAAGGGTTCCCGCTAAGGTGGCCCCAGCTAGAACTGGCCTCAGCTAGATAAACAGCAAATATTACGGACGATTATGATCTATTGCTTTGCCGCTCGATGGTAAGTCGGCCACATCCTTAAGTGGGTCGTATCGGCGCCAGGCGCGCGGACCTCGAATTGACTCCCGTAGAAGAACTTCGGAATGTCCACCTCGTGCGGTGCATCGACAGCGGAACCCGGAGGTGGCCCGGCGGGCGCGGAGCGCTCGGGTCAGGGCAGCCTGGAGCCGCGACCCGGGCCGACCAGCGCCGCGCAAGCGAGGCCTTCCGATGATCGACTCGCCCGTCCGCCCGTACTACGTCGACGGATCCTGGGAACGCTCCGCCTCCGGCGGCTGGATCGACGTGGAGAACCCGGCCACGGAGCTGATCATCGGTCGCGTTCCGCGCTGCGGGGCGGTGGAGGTGGACCGGGCCGTGAAGGCTGCACGGCGCGCCTTCCCCGGTTGGCGGGCGCTCACCCCCCACCGCCGCGCCGAGTACCTGCGCGCCGCCGCTGCGGAGCTCGCCCGGCGCCGCGACGACGTGGCGCGGATGGTGACGGCGGAGATGGGCAAGCCGCTCGACGAGGCGCGCGGCGAGGTCGACAAGGTGGTGAAGACCTTCCTCTTCTACGCCGAGGAGGCGGTGCGCGTGCTGGGGCAGACCATCCCCAACGACGAGCACGGCTTCTGCAGCATGGTCCAGCGCGAGCCCATCGGCGTGGCCGCGGCCATCGCCCCGTGGAACTACCCGGTGGAGCTGCTCGGGTGGAAGCTGGGCGGCGGCCTGGCCGCGGGCTGCACCCTGGTGATGAAGCCGGCCAGCAAGACCCCGATGTCGGCGGTGGCGCTGGTCGAGTGCTTCGACGCCGTGCGCATGCCCCCCGGGGTGGTGAACCTGCTCACCGGCGACGCCCGCATGGGCGAGGCGCTCATCGCCCACCCGGACGTGGACAAGATCGCCTTTACCGGCTCGCAGGAGGTGGGTGAGCGGATCTTCCGCATCATGGGCGGGATCAAGTCGGTGGCCCTGGAGCTGGGCGGGAACTGCCCGCTGCTGGTGGCCCCCCACGCCAACCTGGCCGCGGCGGTGAAGGGGGCGGTCCGCCGCAGCTTCCGCAACATGGGCCAGATCTGCGTGGCCATCAACCGGGTCTACGTCCACCGACCACTCTACGCCGCGTTCCTGGAGGGCGTGAGCCGGGCCGCTCAGGCGCTGACCATCGCCGACGGCCTGGAGCGCCCCTCCGCCGACCTCGGCCCCATGGCCGACGCCGGCGGCCTGGCCAAGACCCGCGAGCACATCGAGGACGCCCTGTCCAAGGGCGCGCGGCTGGTCTGCGGCGGCAAGCGGCCGGCGGGGTTCGACCGCGGCCACTTCTTCCAGCCCACGGTCCTGGCCGATTGCACCCCGGACATGCTGGTCATGAACTCGGAGACGTTCGGGCCGGTGATCGGGGTGAGCCCGTTCGATGCCCTGGACGACGCCATCCGGCTGGCCAACGACTCGCCCATGGGGCTGGTGGCCTACGCCTACAGCGAGGACCTGGCCGAGGTATTCACCCTCAGCGACGCGCTCGCCTTCGGCAGCGTCGGGATCAACTGCGTCGACGCCGGGATCATCGGCGCCCCCTACGGCGGGCGCCGCAAGAGCGGCATCGGGTACGAGCACGGCCGCGAGGGGATGGAGGGCTACCTGGTCCTCAAGCACGTCCGCGTCCGCCACGGCGTGGGCGTCGTGCAGAAGGCCTGACGGGCGCCGGCGGCGGCCCGGGGAGCGCGCATGAGCGAGGCGAGGCGCACGGGCAGGGGACCGTCCCACGCAGGCGGCGTGGGGAGCGGCCCCTCCAACCGGGCGAGCACCCTCCTCCAGGTGCTGGCCCGCGAGCGGCCGCGGCTCCCCCGGGCCGAGCTGCGCATCGCCGACTTCGTCGCCCAGAACCCCGAGGCGGTCATCACCATGAACATGGCCGACCTCAAGGCGGTGACCGGGGTCAGCGACCCCACCATCGTCCGCTTCGCCCGCCGCCTGGGGTGCCGCGGCTACGCCGAGCTGAAGGTGCGGCTGGCCCAGAGCCTGGCCCCGGCGGCGCCCTTCTCCCACGAGGAGATCCTGCCCACCGACAGCATCGACGCGGCGGTGCTCAAGACCCTGCGGAACTCGATCAACTACCTGCGCCGGTTCGAGCAGGACTGTGACGCCGCCGCCATCGGTCGCGCCGCCGACCTGATGCTCCTGGCCCACGAGGTCTTCCTCTTCGGGCTGGGGATCTCGCAGACCATCGCCTACGACGCCGAGCACAAGTTCCTGCGCATCGGCCTTCGATGCCGGCTGGTGGAGGGTCAGCAGCGGCAGGCGCTGGTGGCCACCACCGTGGGGAAGGACGACGCGGTGGTGCTCCTCTCGCACTCCGGCGAGACTCGAGCGCTCGTGGAGTCGGCTTCCGCGGCCCGAGCCCGGGGAGCGCACACCATCGCCGTCACCGCGCCGCACTCGCACCTGGCGCGCTCCAGCGAGCTGGTCATCGGGGTGCCGCGCTACGAGCACAGCGAGGTGTACACGCCGCTCACCGCCCGCCTCAACCACTTCATCGTCACCAACATGCTGGTGGCGGTCATCGGGGTGAAGCAGGGCCAGCCCCGCCCGGACAACCTGGCCGCGCTCGACCCGTGGACGGAGAAGATGCTCGACGACGCAGTGCCGGGCACGCCCGGACCCACCGACGGTGCTCGAGGCGCGGCCGATGGCGTGCCGCCTCGGGCGAGGACCAAGCGGACATGATGCCGACCGAGGAGCGAGACCGGGCCAAGTACGCGGCGGGCGTCCGGGCCATCGACGAGTACTTCCGCGACGGGATGGTCGTCGGGTTGGGCTCGGGGACCACCTCCCACTGGATGGTTCGGGCGCTGGCCCCGCGGATCCACGACGGGCTGAAGGTGATCGGGGTCCCCACCTCCAAGGCCACCCGCGACCTGGCCGCCAGCCTGGACATCCCCCTGGCCGATCTGAACGACCACCTGGAGCTCGACGTCACCCTGGACGGGCCGGACGAGATCGATCGCCAGGGGCGCATGATCAAGGGCGGCGGCGCCTGCCTGCTCTGGGAGAAGATCGTCGCCGCCGCCACGCGGCGCTACGTGGTCATCGCCGACGACCGGAAGCTGGTGGACGTGCTGGGCCGGTTCCCCCTGCCGGTCGAGGTGGTCCCCTTCGGCTGGCGCAGCACCGAGCGTCTGATGCGCGAGCTCTTCGCCTCGTACGGCCACCGGGACGTGCCGATGGTGCTTCGGGGCGGCGAGGCCAAACCGGTGATCACCGACAGCGGCCACTACCTGCTCGACTGCTCGCTGGGCCGGATCCCGGAGGCCGACGAGCTGGCGGTGCGACTCAACACCATCCCCGGGGTGGTGGAGAACGGGCTCTTCGTCGACGTGGGCGACGCCGTCGTTTACGGGCACTCCGACGGCAGCGCGGACGTGGTGGTGCTCTGAAGGAGGACGACGCATGCCGCACGACGATCTCTCCGGCGTGTTTGCTCCCATGGTGACGCCCTTCGGGGTCGACGACGCGGTGCTGCTCTCCGGGATCGCCGAGAACGTGCGCCGCCTCAACACCACCGGGCTGCGCGGCTACTTCGTCCTCGGCACCAACGGGGAGTACAAGGCGCTCACCGCCGAGGAGCGCCTGCAGGTGCTGGACGTGGTGCTGCAGCATCGGGCCAGCGGCAAGGTGGTCATGGCTGGCTGCGGCGCCGAGAGCACCAAGGAGACCATCGACAACGCCCGCCGCGCTGCCGACCGGGGGGCGGACTTCGCCAGCATCCTCATGCCCTCCTTCTTCGCCAAGAAGATGACGGCCGAGGTCATGGCCCGCCATGCGCTGGAAGTGGCCGATGCCTCGCCCATCCCGGTGGTGCTCTACAACAACCCCTCGGTGGCCGCGGGCGTGACGATCCGCCTCGAGGTCCTGGAGCGGGTGGCCGGCCACCCCAACATCGTGGGCATCAAGGACAGTTCCAAGGAGACGTACCTGGAGAACCTCAAGGCCGCCTCGCCCGCCTTCAGCGTGCTGGCCGGCTCGGCCAACTACTTCACCGACCTCCTTCGCCGCGGCGGCACGGGCGGAGTGCTGTCGCTGGCCAACGTGCTGCCCGGTCCCTGCGTGGCGCTGTACGAGGCGGTCCGCGCCGGGCGGCGGGACGAGGAGGAGCATCTCGATCGGCTGCTGATCGAGCTGAACGCAAAGGTCTCGGGGACCTTCGGGGTGGCGGGCGTGAAGGCGGCCATGACCCTGTGCGGCTTCGTGGGGGGCGTCCCGCGGCGCCCCTTCCTGCCGCTCGGGGCGGAGGACGTGAACGGGTTGCGCGGCGTGCTGGAGCGGAGCGGGCTTCTCTCGAAGTGAACCGAGCCCCGTGGTGAACCATGGCCGGACCTGCAGGACCATCGCGAGCGTGTTCTACAAGCTCGCGCGATTACTCGGAGTCGAGGGAGCTCCGAGCGGCGGATGTCAACCGCGACGAGGCGGTGCTCCAGCCGGCGCCCCGTCTGGGTGCATCTCGTCGACCGATCGAAGAATCCAGCACTGGCGGTGGCTTGAACATGTTCATCAATCCGAAGACCCACGGCCTGAGCCCTGGACACCGGGGCGTGCAATCAGCGGTGGCCGGCGGTGCGCGAATTGTCGTAGCGTTTGATAACCGGAAGCGAGAACGATCGTCGGCGCCCGTCAGCGGGCCGCGGCCGATCATGGGAGCGCGGGTCGAGCGTGCCGCGAGGGAACGGCACCGCGCTCTCGCCAGGTAGGGGCCGACGGAGGCGGAGGAGCCATGGCGCAGCCCAGCCACCACCAGGAAGGACGCCCGGCGGTCCTGCTGCCGGAGCCGATCGAGGAGGAGGCGGTGCGCCTGCTCGAGTCCGCCGGGGTGGAGCTCGTCCGCGCCCCTGATCCCAGGCCGGAAGCGGTCGCGCCGCTGCTCGGCCGGGCCGACGCGGTCGTCCTCCGCACCGGCCTGACCCTCGACGCCCGGCTGCTCGGTGCCGCCGAGCGGCTCCGGACGGTGTCCCGCACCGGCGCTGGCTACGACAACGTCGACGTGGCGGCAGCCACCCGGCGCGGCGTGATCGTCACCTCCAGCGTCGGCGCCAACACCGTCACCGTGGTGGAGCACACGCTGGCCCTCCTGCTGACCCTGGCCAAGCGCATCGTCGACCTCGACCGCGCGGTCCGGCGCGGTGAGTTCAAGCTGCGCTACGCCTACCTGCCCCGCGACCTGCGCGGTCAGGTGCTGGGGGTGGTGGGCTTCGGGCGCATCGGCGCCGAGGTGGCCCGCGCCTGCCATCGCCTCTTCGCCATGCCGGTGCTGGCCCATGACGCGCTCCTGCCCGAGCCGGCCCGGCGCGACCTCTCCTCCTGGGTGGAGTTCACCGGCATCGAGGAGGTCTTCCGGCGCGCCGACGTGGTGACGCTGCACCTCCCGCTCTCCGCGACCACCCGCGGCCTGGTGGGGAAGAAGCTCCTCGCCTCGATGAAGCCCGGCGCCCTCCTCCTCAACACCGCCCGGGGCGGCGTGATCGACGAGGCGGCCCTGGTGGAGGCGCTGCGCTCCGGCCCGCTCGGGGGCGCCGCCCTGGACGTCTTCGAGCGGGAGCCGCCGCCCACCGACAGCCCGCTCCTCGCCCTGGAGAACGCCGTGCTGACGCCGCACGCTGCCGCGCTGACGCGCGCCTGCGTGACGCGGATGGCGGTGCTGGCGGCCCAGCGGGTCCTCGACGTCCTCGACGGCTATTTGCCGGATGACGTCGCCAACCCCGAGGTGCTGACCACCGAGCGGTGGCGGCACCTGGTCCGCGGCCGACCACGTGCGGCCGAGAAGGTCCACCCGCCATGAACGGAAGGGAAATCAGCCCGTAGCCGGAAAAACCGGGGACAACGCTCGTGCGCTCGCCCCGTACCACCCCCTCCACATCGGAGGGTCATGAGAGGAGAGAGTCATGTTGCATCGGTCGATCAAAGCTTGGTGCGGGCTCCTGCTCCTGTGGGGCCTGACATCGAGCGCGTATGCGCAGTCCAACTTCACCCTCGACGACGTCCCCGCGCTCAAGAACAAGAAGCCCATTCACCTGATCCTGGAGACGGGCGATGGCCACTCCAAGGCGCTACCCATCATCGAGGCCTTCACCAAGAAGACCGGCGTGCCGGTGAACGTGGAGCGGGTGGCCTCGTCCGGCGTGTACGGCAAGGAGAACGTGGAGTTGATGGCCGGGACGGGCCACTACGACGTCGTCTACGTCGAGACCTCGTGGACCACCGAGTGGTCCGACCTCCTCTACAAGCTGAAGGACCTGGCCAACAAGTTCGATCCCGGCAAGTCCGCAGCCCTCGAGAAGGAAATGGCGAACATGTCGCCGTCGATCCTGGCCACCGGCCAGGCCTACGGCAACCAGATGGTCCTGCCCTTCTACACCTTCGACATGACCATGTGGGTCCGCCAGGACGTCTTCGACGATCCCACCGAGAAGGCCAACTTCAAGACCAAGTACGGTTACGAGCTGGCGGCCGCCAAGACCTGGGAACAGCTCCACGACCAGGCGGCCTTCTTCACCCGCAAGAAGGGCGAGATGCTGAAGGGCCAGCCGCTCGACCACGACCTCTTCGGCCTCAGCATGCAGGCCGGCGCCTACCAGGACAACGACGAGACCACCGCGCGCCTGTGGCCCACGGGCAACGACTGGGTGACCGTGGTCAAGGACGGCACCGGGAAGATCACCAAGTTCGTCATCACCAAGGCGGACAAGGAAGCGCTCAAGACGGTGCTGGCGGAGTACAAGAACGACCTGCAGTGGGATTCGCCGGGCGCCTTGACCGCGAACTTCGACTTCGTGGTGGCGCAGATTGGCAATGGGAATGCCATCATCGCCCCCACCATTTGGGCGAACTGCACCGTGTGGGCGGACGGCATCCTGAAGGAGAAGGTGCCGGGCGGGAAGATCGGCGTCTACCCGACGCCCGGCGGGCAGCCGTACACCGGGGCGTGGTCCTACGGCGTCGCCAAGTCCACCAAGAACCCTGAGGCTGCGTACTGGCTGGTGCGCTACCTGACCTCATACGAGGCCGGCCTGCGCATGTTCAAGGAGGCGGGACTCATCCCCGGCCGAATCGACGTGATGGAGACGGTGTCGAAGAACGAGCCGGTCTACCCGCTGGGAATGCTGGCCAAGTACCACATCGACATCTGGAAGGCGACCGGCAAGTACATCCCGAACCACTACTACTACAACACCAAGGCGGGCGGTAAGGTCTACGACAATCAGATCTATGTCCTCGCCCCGGCGCTCACCGGGGAGAAGACAGTCGAACAGGTGGTCGAGGACCTGACCAAGCAGACCATCGACCTCCAGAACAAGTTCGACAAGACTGCACCCTGCGTCGAGGAGAAGTAGGGCGCATCGGAGCGGGGTCCGTGCGGCCCACCGAGGCCGCACGGATCTCCCCGCGCGATGCCCAGCCAACACCATCCAGGCACGAGGGCACCAATGCTGAGCAATAGTCCACCATTGAGCGGGCTTGCCGGAGAAGCGGCCCGCAAGCCGACCATCTGGGAAACGCTCACCAGCGAGCGTTACTTCCGGTGGACGCTCCTCATCCCGCTATTGGTGCTCCTCGCCGTCTTCATGCTGTATCCGCTCATCTACAGCATCTACTTCTCGTTCCACGACTGGGGGATGCAAGGGGACCCGATCTTCAGCGGGCTCCACAACTACCGGCAGCTGGTGTTCGACCAGAACTTCCTCTTGGCGTTCTGGCGGACGCTCGAGGTGACGCTCATCTGCATCGTGGTCGAGCTCGGGCTCGGGCTGGGGCTGGCGCTGCTCTGGAACCGCGACTTCAAGGGGCAGAACGTGGTGCGGGGGCTGGCGCTGCTGCCGCTCCTGGTGGCGCCGCTCATCCTCTCCCTGCTCTGGAACTTCATCCTCGACTTCAACTTCGGTGCCCTGAACCACATCCTCTCGGCGCTCGGCTTGGGCAGGGTGAACGTCTGGCGCCCGAGCATCGCGCTCTACACCATCTGCTTCATGACCATCTGGCAGTGGCTCCCCTTCTCGACCTTCGTGCTGCTGGCGGGGCTGAAGAGCTTGCCCCGCGACGTCTTCGAGGCGGCGCGGGTCGACGGGGCATCGCGGTGGTACACCTTCCGGCGGCTGACGCTCCCCCTGCTCAGCCCGCTCATCATGATCATCGTGGTGCTGCGGTCGATGTGGCTCATCCGGCTCTTCGACCCGCTCTTCGGGACGACGCGCGGCGGCGTGAACACCGAGCTCCTCGACTGGATCACCTACCGCACCTCGTTCGTCATGTTCGACATCGGGTACGGCTCGGCCATGGCCATCCTCTCCTGGGCCGTCACCATGGCGCTCTGCATGGTGATGTTCCGGCAGCTGATGAAGCAGATGGCGCCCAAGACCTAGCTCGCGGAGACGACACCATGCTCAAGAAGCTGCTGTTCTGGGTGACCACGGTTCTGGTCCTGGCCATCATCGTCGCGCCGCTGGCCTGGATCTACCTCACCGCCTTCAAGGGGCCGGCCGACCTCTTCGCCTCCGATCTGAAGCGGTTCGTGGTCTTCAAGCCCACGCTCGAGAACTTCGTGGTGCTGTTCCGCGACTACCCGTTCTGGCCCAACCTCCTCAACACCTTCATCGTGAGCGTGGCCGGTACCGCGGTCACCGTGATCTGCTCGCTGATGGCCGCCTACAGCTTCGCCCGCTGGAACACGGGCGGCGGCGACATCCTCTTCATGACCGTCTCCACCCGCATGTTCCCCATGGCGGTGGCCGCTGTCCCCCACTTCGTGTTCTTCAAGAACCTGGGGCTGCTGGACACGCACCTGGGGCTGACGCTGCTCTACGTGTTCTTCAACATCTCCTTCGCCACCTTCCTCCTTTACGGGTTCTTCAACGAGGTCCCCAAGGAGGTGGAGCAGGCGGCCATGATCGACGGCTACGGCCGCATCGAGGTGTTCCGCAAGATCGTCTTCCCCCTCATCGGGCCCGGACTGGCGGTGACCTCGGTCTTCTGCCTCATCTGGATGTGGAACGAGTTCTTCTTCGCATTCCTGTTCACCCGCGATGATGCACGAACGGTGAACGTGCTGCTCTCCTCGTTCTGGGGCGGGCTGCAGGTGCAGTACGGGCTCATGACCGCCGGAGCGGCCATCACCATCCTGCCCACGCTCATCGCCGCCTGGTTCATGCAGCGCTACATCATCCGCGGCCTCACCTTCGGCGCGGTCAAGGGGTGACGGCCATGGTGCTCCCTCGCATGAAGCTCTCGGACCGGATTACCTGGGCGGTGCTGTGCTGGATCTTCTTCAACCTGCTCTGGCTCCGCTTCCTGGAGAAGTCCTTCCCGCAAGGCCTGGGCGCGCTCCTCGCCACCATCGGCGCCGTGGCGCTGGTGT
>Ga0335069_10016789_pt1 | contig 10210 bp, 6 predicted proteins | sample Lox_Sample_11_FD_206714 | JGI IMG/M metagenome (GOLD analysis project Ga0335069, IMG submission 206714) | Soil microbial communities from Loxahatchee National Wildlife Refuge, Florida, United States - Lox_Sample_1.1 | ecosystem: Environmental > Terrestrial > Soil > Wetlands | place: USA: Florida...
CGAGGCATGAAACCGGTTCCGCAGGGGCCCCAGGAGGGGAACGCCCCCCAGGCGGCGCGCACGCGCCGGATCGAGGCCGTCGTACTCTCGAGCGACGACGGCCTGATCATCGATCTCGGGCCGGTGTTGGGCGATCGCTACCGCACGCGCCCGCTCGACACGGCCGAGGCACTGATCGGCCACCCGCCCGAAGGCCAGTGGTTCGTACTGCTCGACACGGTGCAGCGCTCCGACGCGCGCGCCGTGGCCAGCCAGCTCGAGTCGCAATTCCCCGCCGCGCCGATCATCGCGATCGTCGCGAGCGGCGAGGAAGCACAGTGGGCGTCGATGCTGGCGCGCGGCGTAGTCATTGCCGCCGTCGGGCGCGACGGCACCGGTGGAGCAGCGCTGCGCGACGCGCTGCAGGCGGTCGAGTCGCGGCTCGCGGCGCAGTCCGCGCCGACGATCAGCCTGGCCAGGCCCCCGGGCGGCGGCGGCCTGCCGCGCTTCGCGCTGCCGGCCGCCGCGCTGCTGCTGCTCGTGGCGGCCGGTGCCGGCTGGTACCTGTGGCACGGCCAGGGATCCGGACCCACGAACCCGCCGTCGGTCGCCACCGGCGGCGCCGGCGCCCGTGCGAACGGTCCCGCCGTCGCCGCGGTCGATCACGCGCAGTCGGCGCTGGAATTGCTGTCCGCCGCGCGCGTGGCCTTCGCCGGCCAGAAGCAGCTGCCGCGCCCCGACGCCGAGCCCAAGGGCGACAGCGCGCTGGAGCTGTATGTACAGGCACTGGCCTTCGATCCGAAGAACGAGGAGGCGCGCGACGGCGTGCGCCGGCTGTTCAACCTCGCCCGTACGCGCATGCAATCCGATCTCGCCGCCGGCCGCTTCGACGACACTGCGCGGCTGCTCGAACTGTTCCACAAGGCCGGCATGGAGTCCGAGGCCACGGCCGGCATCGAGGCCGAGATCGCCTCCGCGCGGCCGCGCTGGCTCGCTACCCAGGTGCGCGACACGATTGCCAGCGGCGACGTCGCGGCTGCCGAGCAGGCGCTCGCACAGCTCGCCACCAGCGGCGCCGATCCGGCCGTGCTGCAGGATCTGCAGAAGGCTCTCGAGGCGAAGCGCCAGGACGCGCAGCTCGGCGAACTGGCCGGCGGCGTGCGCGCGGCGCTCGCGGCCGGCAACCTGCTCGAGCCGCTGGCCGACAATGCCCGCACCCGGCTGCAGGCGATGCGCCAGGTCAACCGCACCCACCCGGTGACGCTCGCTGCGCAGCACGACTATGCGGCGGCGCTGCTCGCGAGGGCGACCGAGGCGTCGCATGGGCAGCAGTTCGACGCCGCGCAGCGCTACATCGCCGCGGCCGCCGACGTCGCGACGCCGACGGAGATTGCCGACGCGCGGCGCCAGGTGCAGGCGGACGTGGATCTCGCGGCGCAGCGAGCCGCCGCCGCGACGACCGCCGCCCCCGCCTCCGGCAACGCGGCTCCCCCCGCCCGGCCGTCGATCCTCAATGCCCGCACGACGAGGCCGCTGTCGGTCACCTACCCGGCGCAGGCCCTGGCCGACAAGGTCACCGGTTACGTCGTGGTCGAATTCACGCTCCAGGGCGATGGTCGCGCGCGCGACATCAGCGTCGTCGAGTCGCAGCCTGCGGGCGTGTTCGACCAGGCCGCGATCGATGGCGTCGCGCGCGGGCGCTTCGACGTCGCCGCGCTCGGACCGGACCACAAGCCGCAACGCGCCCGCATACGAGTGAGCTTCAAGTAACGACCGCCGCAGGAGTGCCGACGGATGTCCCCGATCAAAGCAGCGCGCGCCCAATGGCTTCCAGTCGCCGCCGGTGCGCTGTGCACGGCGGCGCTGACGCTGCTGCTGGGCCTCGGCCTGAAGCGCGCCGCAGAGCTGCAATCGGCATCGGCGGCACTGCAGCTCGCCTCGGAGCTGACTACCCGGCCCGACTACATCCATTCCGAGCTGACGCTGGTGCAGCGCGGCCTCGAGACGCAGACCTGGATCGGCGAGCCGGTGCGTGCCGTCGAGCAGGCGGCGCGCGCCAGCTCCGAGTCGCTGCGCGCCCTGCAGGCCAGCGTGCGCGAGGCCGGGCTGGGCGACGACCCGAGCGTCATGCAGCCGCTGGAGACGGCGAGCGAGCGCTGGTCGCCGCTCGCGCGACGGCTGCCCGCCGTGACCGGCGCTACCCTCACCGGCCTGTACGCCGATACTGCCGCCGGCTCCCAGCTCACGCCCGCCGGGCGCGACCTGAAGGCCACCGTCGACAGCCTGCTCGAGAAGGAGGCGGCGCGCAGCGACGCGATGAGCGGCGCGTTCGCGCAGGTCGCGGCGGAGTTGCGGCGCACGGTCGCGGACTTCGGCCGCGCGCAGCGCACGCTGCTGCTCGCGGGCACCGCGCTCGCCGCCGTGCTGCTGGGGATGATGCTGTACTTCGCGCTGCGCGCGCGGCGCGCCGCCGCCACCGCGGCCAGCGCGCAGCGCCAGGTCGACGACATCTTCGCGACGGTGCGCGAGGGCCTGTTCCTGATCGACCGCGACCTGCGCATCGGCGCAGCGCACTCGGCCTCGCTGCGCTCGCTGCTGCGCAGCGAGGCGCCGGCGGGCGCGATGCTCGAGGACCTGCTGCGGCCGCTGGTCGACGACAAGACGCTGCAGGCCGCCACGCGCTTCCTCGGCCTGATGTGGAAGGACAAGGTCAACGAGGAGCTGATCGACTCGGTGAACCCGCTGTCGCAGATCGAGGTGCATTTCCCGCGGCCCCAGGGCGGGCGCGACACGCGCTTCCTGTCCTTCTCGTTCCGGCGCGTGCGCGCCAAGGACCACGACGAGACCTCCGACGCGGTGCTCGGCACCGTCGCCGACGTCACCGATCGCGTGCTGCTCACGCAGGAGCTCGAGCAGGTGCGTGCCGAGCACGAGTCGCAGGCGGCGATGCTGCTGCAGGTGATGAAGGTCGAGCCGGCGCAGCTCGAGGCCTTCCTCGGCGCGGTCGATGCCGCCTGCCGCCGCGCCAACGCGATGCTGACCGCACCCGGGATGAGCCAGGACGACCTGCGGCGCAAGCTCAACGGCGTGTTCCGCGAGCTGCATGCGCTCAAGGGCGAGGGCACGGCGCTCGGCCTCGGGACGATCAGCACGCGCATCCACGGCATGGAGGAAATCCTCACCGAGCTGCGCAGCCACCAGGAGCTCGCCGGCACGGACTTCGTACCGCTGGTCGTGCGGCTCGACGAGCTGTTGAACCACGCCGGCGCGATCTCGCAGATGCAGCAGCGCGTCGCCTCGGTACGGCCGCAGCTGGCCGAGCTGCAGGCGCCGCCGCCCGACGTCGGGGTCCCCGCCGCGACCACATCCGGCGGTGCGGGCGCGGCAACGCCCAGGGCCCCGGAGCGCGGTGCTGCCCTGGAGGCCGTTCTGCGCCAGATCACGCGCGAGGTGTCCGCGGCGGTGCTGCGCGAAGTGCGGCTGGTGACCGAAGGCCTCGGCAAGATCCCGCCGGTGTACGCGAGCGTGGTGAAGGACATCTGCATCCAGATGATCCGCAACTCGATCTGCCACGGCATCGAGCTGCCCGAGGAACGCGCCATCGCCGGCAAGGCCCGGGGCGGCACGATCCGCGTGGTATTCAATGACCAGGGTACCGACGACTACGGCCTGACGGTCGAGGACGACGGCCGCGGCCTCGACTACGAGCAGATCCTCGACAAGGCACTGCGCGACGGCCTGCTCAAGCCCGAGCAGGCCATGCAGCTCGACCGCGCGTCGGTGTTCCGGCTGATCTTCCAGCCGGGCTTCTCGACCTCGCCGACGGTAACGGAGCACGCCGGCCGCGGCGTCGGCCTCGACGTCGTCAGCTCGATGATCCGCGAGCGCGGCGGGCGCATCGGCGTGTCGACGGCGCCGGGCCAGTACACGCGATTCAAGATCCTGCTGCCGAAGAAGCCGGCCCAGCAGGGCCCGGCCCAGACCGCCGCATGAGCCCCCGCGCCGCCGCCGCCGCCCCGGTCATGGTCCACCGCCTGATGGTGGTGGACGACTCCAACGTGATCCGCCGCCGCATCGAGCGCGCGCATGATCTGCCGTTCGTCGAGTTCGTCGGCTCGGCGCGCAACGGCCGCGAGGCGCTGGAGCTCCACGCGCGGACCCGACCGACGATCGTGACGATGGACCTGACGATGCCGGAGATGGACGGCATCGAATGCGTCGAGCGGCTCGTCGCCCGCGATCCGGACATCCGCATCCTGGTGATCTCGGCGCTGGCCGACAAGGCGACGGCGATCACCGCGCTCGAGAAGGGCGCCAGCGGCTTCCTCTGCAAGCCGTTCACCGACCGGCAGCTCAACGACGCGCTGCGCAAGCTGATCCAGGACTAGGGCGGAGAGCGCGCGTGACCCAGGAAGCCGAGGTCGGCATCTTCATCGACAGCGTGCTCGGTTACTTCGACGTGACCGTGCAGCACACCGCACAGTGCGGCACGCCGTACCTGGCGATCGGCCGCGCGCCGGAGGTGTCGGACTACACGGCGATGATCCGGGTCTCCGGCAAGCGCCACGGCATCGTCTATTTCACCGCGCCGCGCAGCATGCTGAGCGTGATGCTGATGCGGATGCAGGAAACCGACATGAGCCACGAGAATCTCTGTGACCTCGTCGGCGAGATCGCCAACACCTTCGCCGGCAACGCGCGTCGCGGCTTCGGGCCGCAGTTCGTGATCTCGGTCCCGCAGGTGGTCAGCGGTCCGACCACCCCGATGGACTATCCGCCGGGCACGCATCCGATCGTGATCCCGATCGACTGGCGCACGTACAAGGCGCGGCTGGTGGTCTGCCTGAACTAGGCCCGGGACGGCCGCCGGGTTCGCCGGCCGGAGGCGCGGGCGGCGGCGCCGTCGGTCAGCCGAAGCGGCGGCCTCGCGTCAGCACGCCGGCGTCGCTCGCGCCCTGGTAGGCGACGCTGAAGGTGTGCAGCGCGGCCAGCGCCGCGCCCGCGTCCTCGCCCGGTGCCAGGTCGAAGGCGTCGAAGCCGCAGCGCGCGAGGAAGAACAGGTGGTCGCGGAACACCGCGCCTGCCGCGCGCAACTCGCCCGGGTAACGGTAGCGCTGCCGCAGCAGCTGCCCCTGCGTGAAGCCGCGGCCCTCGCCGTTCTTCGGAAAGCCCACGACGACCAGCGCGACGCGCTCCAGCTCGGGCGCGAGCTTCTCGACCTCGTCGGCCGGCGCCAGCCAGACGCCGGCGCCGTGCGCGGGCGCGGTACCGGCCGCGACCGCGGCCAGGAAGTCGGCGAGCGGCAGCACCTGCAGGCCCGCTCCCTCCTCGCCGGGATAGCGCCAGTCGTCGGCGACCCACTCACGCCGCTTCAGTATCCGCCGCATAGACGCGCTCCTGGAACGGTTCGAGGCCGATGCGGCGCACGGTATCGAGGAAGCTCTCGGCGGCGTCCTCGCGCCGCGCGACGTACACCTCGAGGAGCCGCGCGATGACGCCCGCGACCTCGTGCTGGCGCACTGAGGGTCCCAGCACCTCGCCGAGCGCGACCTGGCCGCTGACCGAGCCGCCGAGCTGGATCTGGTACCACTCCTCGCCATGCTTGTCGACGCCGAGGATGCCGATGTGGCCCACATGATGGTGGCCGCAGGCATTCATGCAGCCGGACATCTTGATCTCGATGTGCCCGAGATCGTAGAGATAGTCGAAATCGCTGAAGCGCTCCTGGATCTGCCTCGCGACGCTGATCGAGCCGGCGTTCGCGAGGCTGCAGAAGTCCAGCCCCGGGCAGCAGATCAAGTCGGTCAGCGTGCCGATGTTGGGCGTCGCGAGCCCGAGCGGGACCAGCGCCTCCCACAGCTCGTGCAGGTCGCTCTGCCGCACGTCCGCTAGCACCAGGTTCTGGTCATGGGTGACGCGCGCGAGAGCGAAGCTGTAGCGCTCCGAGAGATTCGCGATCGCGTCGAGCTGGGCCGAGGTCGCATCGCCCGGCGGCGCGCCGTGCGCCTTCAGCGACAGGAACACGACCCGGTAGCCGCTCACTTTGTGGGCGCGCGTGTTGTGGCGGTACCAGGCCTGGAAGGCCGCCGGGCGGCCGGCCGCCGCATCGATATCCGGCAGCGAGGCGTAGGGCAGCGCGGCAAAGTGCCGGCTGACGCGCTCGACCTCTGCCGGGTCGAGGTGCGGCGCGTGCTCGCGACCGGCCTCGAACTCCGTCTCCACCTGGCGCGCGAACTCCTCGGCGCCGAGCGCCTTGACCAGCACCTTGATGCGCGCCTTGTGGATGTTGTCGCGGCGGCCGTGGCGGTTGTAGACGCGCAGGATCGCCTCGAGATACGCAAGCAGGTCGGCCTGTGGCAGGAAGCGGCGGATGAGCTTGCCGATCATCGGGGCGCGGCCGAGCCCGCCGCCGACCAGGATCTCGAAGCCCAGCGCACCGTCGGGCCCGCGCACGATGTGCACGCCGATGTCGTGGATCTCGGACGCCGCGCGGTCGGTCGGCGCCCCGGTGACCGCGATCTTGAACTTGCGCGGCAGGTAGGTGAACTCCGGGTGCAGCGTCGACCACTGGCGGATGATCTCGCACCACGGCCGCGGGTCCGCGAGCTCGTCCGCGGCAACTCCGGCGAGGTGGTCCGAGGTCACGTTGCGGATGCAGTTGCCGCTGGTCTGGATCGCGTGCATCTGCACCGACGCGAGGTCGGCGAGGATGTCGGGCACCTCCTCGAGCTTCGGCCAGTTGAACTGGATGTTCTGGCGCGTCGTGAAGTGACCATAATCCCGGTCGTACTTGCGCGCGATGTGCGCCAGCATGCGCAGCTGGCGGGCCGCCAGCAGCCCGTAGGGGATCGCAACGCGCAGCATGGGCGCATGGCGCTGGATATAGAGGCCGTTCCGCAGCCGCAAGGGGCGGAAGTCGTCCTCGGAGAGCTCGCCGGCCAGGAACCGCCGCGTCTGCTCCCGGAACTGCGCGACGCGCTCGTCGACGAGAGTCTGGTCGATGTCATCGTATTGATACACGTCCCGGACTGTACGGGACCGCCGCGCGCCGAACCACGACCCAGGCCGACAATTCACATGCCCGATCGGTTATATCCCGGGGCGCACTGATGCCCGCTCAGCCGTAGGTCTGCAGCCCCCGGGCGATGCCGGCAACGCTGGCCAGCAGCGCGTCGAAGAGGTCCCGGTCCTCCCGGCCGCTGGCGCGCCAGCGACGCAGCAGGTCGACCTGCATCAGGTTCATCGGGTCGACGTACGGATTGCGCAGCTCGATCGCGCGCTGCAGCGTGCGGTCCGTATCGAGCAGCGCCGTGCATTCCTTGATCTCGACGATCAGCTCGGCGAGCTGCCGGTACTCGGCGGCGACGCGGGCGCCGAAGTGCTGCAGCTCCGGCGGCGCCAGCTCGTCGTAGCGCGACGCGATGCCGAGGTCCGCGCGCGCCAGCATCGCCTCGATGTCATCGATCAGGCCGCGGAAGAACGGCCAGCCGCGGTAGCTGCGCCGCAGCGCCTCGATGCCGCGCGCCTCGCGCCCGGCCGCGAGGCCGGCGCCCGCGCCATACCAGCCGGGCAGCATGTGCCGGGTCTGCGACCAGGCGAACACCCACGCCGCCGGCCGCACCGCCTCGACGCCGACGCGATCGGCGCGTACCGCGACCGCCGAGGCGATCTGCATGCGCGCGATCACGTCGATCGGCGTGGCCGCGCAGAAGTAGTCGTAGAAGCCCGGCTCGTCGAACACCAGCGATCGCCAGGCCTCCTGGCTGCGCGCGGCGACCAGCGCCGCGCACTCGGCCATCGCCTGGCCCTCCTGCACTGCCACGCCACGGCGCACGGCGAGCGTCGCCCGCGCGAGGGTGCTGAAGGCACGCTCCAGCGAGCGCATCGCGTTCGGCCGCAGCCCATAGCCCTGGCTGATGCTCTCGCCCTGCTCGGTGAAACGCAGCGTGCCGCTCACCGATTCCGGCGGTGCGCCGCGCAGCAGCGCGTCGATCCGGCCGCCGCCGCGCGGCACGCTGCCGCCGCGGCCGTAGAACAGCACATGCTCCTCGCCCGCCTTGCGCAGCGTCTGCGTGAGACTGCGCTGCGCCCGGTACGCGGCGTGGCGGGCGGCGACGAAGCCGCTGTCGCGGTTGCTCTCCGAGTAGCCGATCACCACCGTCTGCACGCGGCCACGCGCCTCCAGGTGGCGGCGGTAGGCCTTGTCGCGCAGCAGCTCGTGCATCACATCGGCGCAGGACTCGAGCGTCGCGACCGAGTCGAACTGCGGCGCAACGTCGATCGCCGCCTCGCCGGTGCGCTTGTCGCAGGCGCTCGCCCAGCGCGCCAGCACCAGCGGCGCCAGCACATCGTCGGCGTGCGTGGCGCCGGCGACCACGTACAGGCCGATGGCATCGGTGCCGTAGCGGTGCCGCCCCTGCATCACCGCGTCGAACACGGCGAGCGTCCGCCGGCCGAGCGCGTCGAACACGCCGGTCGGTCCGAGGTCGCGATCCAGGATCTCGATCAGCCGCGCGTGCCGCTCGGCGCCGTCGCGCCGCGTCCAGCGCGGATCGTCCAGTCCCTGCGCGATCACGGCGTGGTGAACGTCGGTGTGCTGGCGCAGGTCCAGGGTCGCGAGGTGGAAGCCGAAGGTGTCGATCCGGCGCAGCAGCCGGCGCACCGGCACCAGGCCCGCGTGCGCGCCGCGATGCGACAGCAGGCTCGCCGCCACCAGCGCGATGTCGGCGCGGAACTGCTCCGGCTTCTCGTAGCCGTTCGGCCGCGAGTGATACGTGCGCGTGAGCCGCTCGGCCACCTGGCCGAGGAACACCCGATACGGCATCACGTCGTGGCGCGACGGTGTCAGGCCCTGCGTGCCGGGCAGCAGCGTGCGGTATTCGTCGATGCGCCGCTGCAGCTCCGGCGCGATGCTGACGCGGCTCGCGCTCTGCGACAGCGTCTCGGCGAGCCGCAGGCACTCGCCATGATAGGCGTTGATGATGACCTGCTGGTGCCGCGCCAGCGTCTCGCGGATGCTCTTGGCGTGCACGTCCGGCGAGCCGTCCATGTCGCCGCCGACCCAGCTGCCGAAGCGCACCAGCACGGGCAGCTCCAGCGTCGCGGCGTCGGCGCCGTACAGCTGCGCCAGCGCCCTCGCGATCTCGTCGTAGAACGCCGGCAGGATCGCGTACAGCACCTCGGCCAGGTAGAACACCGCGTGCTCGCGCTCGTCGGCGACCGTGAGCCGCTCGCGCGGGTGCTCGGCTGTCTGCCAGTCGATCGTGATCTCGGCGCGGATCCGCTCCAGCAGCTGCGTGCGCTCGTAGGGCGCGAGCAGCGTGTTGCTGCGCTCGAGCAGCAGGTCGGAGATGCGCTGCAGGCGCCGCAGGCTGGTACGCCTGGCCGACTCGGTCGGGTGCGCGAGCAGCACCGGCTCGATGCTGATCCCGCCCAGCAGCGCACGGATGTCGGCCAGCGTCAGGCCCTGGTGCTTGAGCTCGATCAGCGCGTCGACGACGCCGCCCGGCTGCGGGCGGTCGCTCTCCTTGAGGAAGTACTCACGCCGGCGGCGGATACGGTGCACGCGCTCGGCGACGTTGACGATCTGGAACCAGGAGGAGAAGGCGCGCACCAGGTCGCGGGCCAGCCCGGGCGGGCGGCGGCGCACGCGCTGCGCCAGCGTCTCGACGTCGCCGGCGGCACCGGCCTCGCGGCGGGCGATGGCCGACGTGCGATCGCCCTCGACCAGCTGCAGCAGCGTGTCGCCGCCCTGCTCGCGCAGGATCTCGCCCAGCAGCCCGCCGAGCGCGTGGATGTCCTCGCGCAGCGGGGCGTGGCGCTCCGGGAAGTGGATATGTTCGCGGGTCACGGGGTGCGGGATTGTACCGGAGTGTCCCGCGGCTCACCCAGCGAGCAGGACCGCCTCGGCGTGCTCGAGCGCCTCCGGGGTGCCGTAGATCACGACCACGTCGCCCTCGCGCAGCTCGGTGCCGTCATCCGGCTCGCGTCCGGTGATGCCGTGGCGGCGCACTGCGGTGAAGGCGACCTCCGCGCCGCGGGCGCGGAGCGCCGCGATCTGGCGCCCCACGGCCCAGGCACCGCGCGGCAGCACGATCGTGCGCAACTCCTCGCGGAAGGCATGGCGCTCGTCGATCGGGCGCGCCCCCTCGTGACGGAAGATCGTCCGCAGCGTCCGGTAGCGGCCGGCGCGGATGTCGGCCACGGTGCGCACGACCTTCGACACCGGGAC
>Ga0335069_10016790_pt1 | contig 10210 bp, 7 predicted proteins | sample Lox_Sample_11_FD_206714 | JGI IMG/M metagenome (GOLD analysis project Ga0335069, IMG submission 206714) | Soil microbial communities from Loxahatchee National Wildlife Refuge, Florida, United States - Lox_Sample_1.1 | ecosystem: Environmental > Terrestrial > Soil > Wetlands | place: USA: Florida...
TGCGGCGTCGGCGTCTCCGGCCCGCAGGTGGTGGAAGGCTGGCACGGCGTGCCGTTCGGCAAGCCCATGACGCGCACCAAGGAATACATCGCCATCATCCGGCAGATCCTGGCGCGCGAGAAGCCGCTCGTGTTCCACGGCGAGGAGTATCACATCCCCTACGAAGGGCCGGGCGCAACCGGCCTCGGCAAGCCGCTGCGCAGCATCATCCACGGCGATCCGTCGCTGCCCTTCTACGTCGCCTCCATCACGCCCGCGGGGCTGCGCACCGCGGGCGAATGCGCGAACGGCGTGCTGCCGATCTTCTATTCGCCCGAGCAGCCGAAGGTGGTGACGGAGCCGCTCCTGGAGGGAATGCGCAAGGCCGGCCGCGAGCCCACGCTGAAGGGCTTCGACATCGCGCCCTATGTCCGCACGCGCATGGGCGACGACGTGCAGGCCTGCCGCGATGCGATCCGGCCGGAACTCGCGCTCTATATCGGCGGCATGGGCGCGCGGGCGAAGAACTTCTACAACGACGTCGCCCGCAAGCTCGGCTACGAGGGCGCGGCGAAGACGATCCAGGACCTCTATCTGGACGGCAAGAAGGATCAGGCCGCGGCGGCGGTGCCCGACAAGCTGGTCGATGAAATCTCGCTGGTGGGACCCGCCGCGCGCATCCGCGACCGGCTGCAGGCGTGGAAGGAAGCCGGCAGGACGCACGACATCGGCACGATGGTGCTGACCGGCGCATCGAAGGAAGCGATGCGGGTGGTGGCCGAGGCGGTGCTGTAGCGCCGCCGGGCGCGGGGTGGACGCTCATCGGGGCGTTGCCTACAGTTCCGCGCAGGGACATGGGGAAACTCCGCGATGAGCGACACGAAGCCGGTACGGTTCGAGACGGAAGGCGATGTCGGCGTCATCGTCGTGGATTATCCGCCCGTCAACGCGCTGGGGCCGGGCGTGGCCGAAGGCATCATCGAGGGCCTGAACAAATTCAACGCCGACCCGGCGATCCGCGCCATGGTGCTGATCGGCGCCGGCCGCAGCTTCATCGCCGGCGCCGATATCCGCGGCTTCGGCACCGACCGCAAGCGCCTGCCGCTGGGCAGTCGCACCTACGACGTGATGGATGCCTCCGCCAAGCCCATCGTCGCGGCGATCCACGGCTTCGCGCTCGGCGGCGGGCTGGAAAACGCCATGGGCTGCCACTACCGCATCGCCTCGCGCGCCGCGAAGGTGGGGCTGCCGGAGGTGCTGATCGGCATCCTTCCGGGCGGCGGCGGCACGCAGCGCCTGCCGCGCCTGGTCGGGCCGAAGGTTGCGCTCGACATGATCGTGAGCGGCCGGCACGTGCCGGCGGACGAGGCGCACCAACTCGGCATCGTCGATGAACTGGTCGAGAACGACGAGGCGCTGCGTGCGGGCGCGGTGGCCTTGGCACGCCGCGCGGCGGACGCGCAGGCGGCGGGCGGCAAACTGCCGCGCGTCCGCGACCGGCAGGACAAGCTGCAGGAGGCGAAGGACGATCCCGGCATGTTCGATGCGATGCGCAAGAGCATCGCGCGGCGCGCGCGGAACCAGAAGGCGCCGTACAACTGCATCCTGGCGGTGGAAGCCGCCTGCACGCTGCCCTTCGACGAGGGGATGAAGCGCGAGCAGGAGCTGTTCGAGGAACTCGTCAACAGCGACGAGGCGCGGGCGCTGCGCTACGCCTTCTTCGCCGAGCGCGAGGTGGCGCGCATCCCCGGCCTGCCCAAGGACACCAAGATCCGCGAGGTGAAGACCGCCGCCGTGGTCGGCGCGGGCACGATGGGCGGCGGCATCGCCATGAGCTTCGCCGATTTCGGCTTTCCCGTCCGCATCATGGACGCGACCGAGGAGGGGCTGGCGAAGGGGATGCAGCGCATCCGCGCCAACTACGAAACCAGCGTCAAGCGCGGGAGCCTCGCCGCCGACGAGATGGAGCGGCGCTTCGCCCGCATCCAGCCGGTGAAGGACTATGCCGACATCGCCGATGCCGACGTGGTGGTGGAGGCGGTCTTCGAGGAAATGGACGTCAAGAAGCCGGTCTTCGCGAAGCTCGATGAAACGATGAAGCCGGGCGCCCTGCTGCTGTCCAACACCTCGGCACTCGACATCGACGAGATCGCCGCGGTGACGAAGCGGCCGCAGGACGTGGCGGGCGCGCATTTCTTCAGCCCCGCCAACGTGATGAAGCTCTTGGAAGTGGTGCGCGGCGCGCGCACCGCGCCCGATGCGCTCGCCTCCGTCATGCAGATCGGCAGGCGCATCGGCAAGCTCGCGGCGGTGGCCGGCAACACCGATGGTTTCGTCGCCAACCGTTCGCGCGCCCCCTTCAACAGCGAGATGGTGATCCTGCTCGAGGAAGGCGCGTTGCCCGAGCAGGTGGACAAGGCGATGGTCGATTTCGGCTATCCGATGGGGCCGTTTGCGGTGGGCGACCTGGCAGGGCTCGATATCGGCTACGCGGGCCGCAAGCGCCGCGCGGCGGCCAATCCGAACTATCGCAAGCTGCCGATCGCCGACCGGTTGGTGGAGATGGGCCGCTACGGCCAGAAGACCGGCGCCGGGTGGTACCGCTACGAAAAGGGCGACCGCACCCCGCACCCCGATCCCGAGGTCGCGAAGATCATCAAGGAAGTCTCGGCCGAAATGGGCGTGCCGCAGCGCCAGTTCACCGACGAGGAGATCCTGCGCCGCCTGCTGTTCAGCTCGGTCAACGAGGCCTGCAAGATCATCGAGGAGGGCTTCGCCTACCGCGCGGTGGACGTGGACGTGATGTGGCTGCACGGCTTCGGCTTCCCGCGCTATCGCGGCGGGCTGCTGTTCTGGGCCGACGGCATCGGCGCGCGCGCGGTCTACGACCAGATCGCCGGCTGGCATCAGCAGTATGGCGAACGCTGGGCGCCGTCCAAGCTGCTGCGCGACATCGCGCAGGCCGGCGGCAAGCTGACCGACGCCAAGGCGCCCGCCTAGCGCCGGGCCTGCTTCGGCATGATCGACAAGACCGTCCGCACCGCCGCCGAGGCGATGCGCGGCATCGCCGACGGCGCCACCGTTCTGGTGGGCGGCTTCGGCAAGGTGGGCGAACCGCGCCGGCTGATCGAGGCGCTGATCGAGCACGGCGCGAAGGACCTCACCGTCGTCGGCATCACGATGGGCCACGGCCCCGGCTGCCTGGAGCGGCTGATGGCGCTGGGCCGCATCCGCCGGTGCATCGCGTCCTGGGGCCGCTCGCGGCTGAGCGACACGTTCGAGCGCATGCGCGCCGACGGCAGGGTGGAACTGGAACTCGTGCCGCAGGGGACGCTCGCCGAACGGCTGCGCGCCGGCGGCGCGGGCATCCCCGCGTTCTATACCGCGACCTCGGCGGGCACCTTGCTCGGCGCCGGCAAGGAGCAGCGCCGCCTCGGCGATCGGGACTATGTCCTGGAGCACGCCATCACCGGCGACGTCGCCCTGGTGGAGGCATGGCAGGCGGACCGCTTCGGCAACCTGACCTTCCGCGCGGCCGGGCGGAACATGAACCCGCTCTGCGCGATGGCCGCGCGCCTGACCGTCGCGCAGGCCGAACATCTGCTGGAGCCCGGCGCCATCGACCCCGATCGCGTGGTGGTGCCCGGCATCTTCGTCGATCGCGTGGTGCATCTGCCCTATGGCGGCGATCCGCGCGCCGAGGACCGGCGCATCGAGGCGGCGGAGACCGCCATGCAGGGGAGCGACGCCGCATGACCGCAATCAGCGTCGGCACGCCGGACGACTACGGCGCGATGGACGACGACGCCTTCCGGATGGAGGTACGGTCGTGGATCGCGGCGAACTATCCGCCCGAGCTGCGCAACCCGCCAAAGCGCCTGCATTTCAGCGAAAACAAGGTCTGGTACTACAAACTCGCCGAGAAGGGCTGGCTCTGCCCCGGCTGGCCGCGCGAATACGGCGGCATGGGCCTGTCGGCATCGAAGCAGCTCATCATGATCGAGGAACGCGAGCGGCACGGCTGCGCGCGGCTCAACGACATGGGCGTCAACATGCTCGGCCCGCTCGTGATCCGCCACGGCACGGAGGAGCAGAAGGCCTTCTTCCTGCCGCGCATCCTGACCGGCGAACACATCTGGTGCCAGGGCTACAGCGAGCCGAACGCCGGCTCCGATCTGGCCTCGCTGCGCACCGAGGCGGTGCTGGACGGCGAGGAATGGGTGGTGAACGGCCAGAAGATCTGGACCTCGCTCGCGATGGATGCCAACTGGATCTTCTGCCTGGTGCGGACGGACAAGGCGGCGAAGAAGCAGGAAGGCATCAGCTTCCTGCTGATCCCGATGGACACGCCCGGCATCACCATCCGGCCGATCCGCAACCTCGATATGCACGACGAGTTCTGCGAGACGTTCTTCGACGACGTGCGCGTGCCACGCGGCAACATCGTGGGCCAGGTCAACAAGGGCTGGACGATGGCGAAGAACCTCCTGGGGTTCGAGCGCATCGGCATCGGCTCGCCGCGCCAGTCGGCAAACGTGCTCGGACGGCTCCGCCTGCTCGCCGAACGGATGGGCGCCTGGGACGATCCGGTGTTCCGGGAGCGCTACCAAAGGCTGCGCGCCGACCTCGCCGATCACAAGACGTTGTACGAAACCTTCGCCGAGCGGGTCCGGCGCGGCGAGACGCTCGGGCCCGACGTGTCGATGCTGAAGGTGCACCAGACCGAGCTGTTCCAGCGCATCACCGACGCGATGCTGGAGGTCGCGGGCGAATGGTCGGGCACCTTCGGACCGCTCGACGGCAACCGGGAACTGAACCCGACCGGGCTGTTCATCCAGGCCCGCCCCTCGACGATCTATGGTGGATCGAACGAGATCCAGCGCAACGTGCTGGCGAAGAACGTGCTGGACCTGCCGGGCTGAACGGCCGCGCCGCGCGGCGATTGACGCTGATCGGAGCCGCATCCTATACGTGAGTTCAACCATAAATCGGCGTGATATCGCTGCCCGGTCAGGACGGGCACAGGGGGGACTACGGACGTGGAAGACGCTGCGCGCCTTCTGCAGTTGGTCGTGAATGGCGCGGCAGCAGGCTGCATCTATGGGCTGATCGCCCTCGGTTTCGTCCTGATCTACAAGGCGACCGAGATGGTGAACTTCGCCCAGGGCGACATCATGATGCTCGGCGGCTTCTTCGCCTTCAGCCTGATCGCCCATTTCGGCCTGAACTACTGGGTGGGCGCGGTGCTGGCGGTCGCCATCACGGCGGCATTCGGTTTTGCGCTCGACGCGGTCGTGCTGCGGCGCGTCATAGGACAGCCGCAATTCGCCGTCGTGATGCTGACGCTCGGCCTCGGCTTCATGTTCCGCGCCGCCGCGGGCATCACCTGGGGCTACGATTCGGTCGGCTTCACGACGCCATTCACGAACCGCACGCTGCGCCTCGGCGGCATGGTGCTGGGCGAGGACAGCGTGTCGATCATCGTCGGCACCGTGCTGCTTTGCGCGGTGCTCTACGTCTTCTTCAGCCGCACGCGGGTCGGCATCGCGATGCAGGCGGCATCGCAGAACCAGCTTGCCGCCTACTACATGGGCATTCCGGTCCGCACGATCTTCTCGCTGATCTGGGCGATCAGCGCGGGCGTCGCGGCGGTCGCGGCGATCCTGCTGTCGCCCGTCTCGATGATCGACGTGAACATGGGATTCCTCGGCATCAAGGCGTTCGCCGCCGCGGTGCTGGGCGGGTTCGGATCGATCCCCGGCGCGCTGGTGGGCGGCATCGTGATCGGCATCGTGGAGCAGCTCGCGGGCTACTTCCTGCCGGCGGGCTTCCAGGAAGTCACCTCGAACGTCGTGCTGCTGGCCACGCTGATCCTGCGTCCGCAGGGACTGTTCGCCGAAACTCTGCGCAAGAAGGTCTGAAGACTGGTGCGGTATCTTTTCAAGACGCGCTACCAGCAGGATCTCGCCCTGTTCCGCCACGGCGGCGACCGGCTGAACTATGGGCTGCTGCTCGTGGTGCTGCTGCTGGTCCCCGTGATGCTGAGCGAGTTCTACGTGGGCGAGCTGGGCGCGGTGTTCATCTTCGCCATCACCGGCGTCGCACTGATGCTGCTGATCGGCTACACCGGCCTGGTCAGCCTGGGGCACGCTGCGTTCCTCGGCATCGGCGCCTACACCAACGCCGTGCTGCTGCAGAAGGGCGTTCCCTTCGTCATCACGCTGCCCGCATCGGGCATCATGGCGGCGCTTGCGGGCATCGCCATCGGCATCCCGACGCTGCGCATGAGCGGGCTTTATCTCGCCATCGCCACGCTCGCCTTCGGCAGCATCGTCGGCACGATCTTCCAGAAATGGACGGCGGTGACCGGCGGCTTCGACGGGTTCGCGGTGCCGACGCCGACCATCCTCGGCTTCCCCATCGAAGGCGCCACCGGGGTCTATTACCTCTCGCTGGCGGTCCTTCTGTTCGTTCTGTGGATCTCGATGAACCTGCTGCGCAGCCCGATCGGCCGCGCCATGGTCGCCATCCGCGACAGCGAGGTGTCTGCGCAGAGCATGGGCATCAACCTGTCGCTGTACAAGACGATCGCCTTCGCGATCAGCGCCGGTATGACCGGCCTCTCCGGGGCGCTGTTCGCGCACTATGTGCGCTTCCTCGCGCCCGATGCGTTCGACATCCTGCTGTCGATCCAGTTCGTCACGATCGTCTTCGTGGGCGGGCTCGGATCGCTGCACGGCGCGATCTTCGGCGCGCTGTTCGTGCGCCTGCTGCCGCAGGCGATCGCCATCGGGCGCGATTATCTGCCGAGCGCGATCGGACGCATGCCGGGGCTGGAGCCGTCGATCTTCGGCCTGATCCTGGTGCTGTGCATCCTGTTCGAGCCCGCCGGCATCCACGGCCGCTGGCAGAAGGTGAAGCTCTATTTCAACAGCTTCCCGATGTACCGGCGCACCAGCTTCAGGCGCCAGCGCGCCTATGCGCGGTCGGAGCGGCTGCGGTGAGCCTGTTCGCGGCCGAGGACCTCGCGGTGCGGTTCGGCGGCATCAAGGCCGTCGACAATGTCAGTTTCGAGGTCGAGCAGGGAGAGGTCTTCGCCATCATCGGCCCGAACGGCGCCGGCAAGACGACGATCTTCAACCTGATCAGCAGGATCTACAATCCGACGTCCGGACGCCTGACGTTCGACGGGCAGGACATCACCGAGGTGCCGCCGTACCGGATCGCCGGCCTCGGCATCGCGCGCACCTTCCAGAACATCGAGCTGTTCTCGAACGCCTCGGTCCTGCAGAACCTGCTGATCGGCCGGCACTGCCATTCGCGCATATCGGTCGGCGCGCAGCTCCTGTTCCTGCCGTCCGCGCGCCGCGCCGAGGTCGCCCACCGCGAGAAGGTCGAGGACGTGATCTCGTTTCTCGAACTGGAGCGCTACCGCGACACGCTGATCGCCAATCTGCCCTACGGCGTGCGCAAGATCGTCGAGCTGGGCCGCGCCCTGTGCATCGAGCCCAGGCTGCTGCTGCTGGACGAACCCTCCTCCGGCCTCAACGTGGAGGAGACCGAGGTGATGGGCTTCTGGATCGAGGACATCAAGAAGGACCTCGGCATCACCGTCATCATGGTCGAGCACGACATGAGCCTGGTCAGCATGGTGTCCGACCGGGTGATGGCGCTGAACTACGGCCGCGTGCTGGCGATGGGCGCGCCGGCCGAGGTGCAGGGAAACCACGAGGTGATCCGCGCCTATATCGGGGGCGACGCATGAGCGCCGCCGCCGATCCGCTGCTGCGCGTGACGAACATCGAGACCTTCTACGGCCCGATCCAGGCGATCCGCGGCGTGACGCTGGAGGTGGCGCAGGGCCAGATCGTGACGGTGCTGGGCGCGAACGGCGCGGGCAAGACCACGATCCTGCGCACGATCTGCGGCGTGATGACGCCCGAGCGCGGGCATGTGCTGTTCGAGGGCCGCGACATCGGCGGCGTCTCCCCCGACCGTGTCGTGCGGATGGGCCTCTGCCACGTGCCCGAGGGGCGCGAGGTGTTCCCGTTCCTGACCGTGCAGGAAAACCTGGTGATGGGCGCCTACACGCGCCACGACCGCGACGGCGTGCACCGCGACATGGAGATGTGCTTCGGCTACTTTCCGGTGCTGCGCGAACGCGCGGCCCAGCGCGCCGGGCTGCTTTCCGGTGGCGAGCAGCAGATGCTGGCGATCAGCCGCGCGCTGATGGCCGAGCCCAAGCTGCTGCTGCTGGACGAGCCTTCGCTCGGCCTGTCGCCGCTGCTGACGCAGCAGATCTTCGGCATCATCCGCCGCATCAACGCCGAACAGGGCGTGGCGATCCTGCTGGTGGAGCAGAACGCGCATATCGCGCTGAAGACCGCCGACTACGGCTACGTGCTGGAAGTCGGGCGGGTCGTGATGGAGGACGCGTGCCGCCATCTGATGGAGAAGGACGACATCAAGGAATTCTATCTCGGGCACAAGGAGACCGGCGTGCGCGGCAGGCGGCGCTGGAAGCGAAAGAAGCTCTGGCGATGAACGACCAGATGACGGCCGTTGCGGCGGCTCCGGCGGGCGGCGGCGCCGCGCGCATCCTCGCCGACCAGACGATCGGCGCGAGCGTCGCCTCGATGCTGCTCAACCGCGCCGAGGCGCGCCCGGACGAGGTGATCCTCCGGAAGAAGGATCGTGGCATCTGGAACCAGATCACGTGGCGCGATCTGGAGACGCGGGCGCGCCATGTCGGCATGGGGCTGGCGGCGCTGGGCGTCGCTGCGGGCGACCGCGTCGCCGTCCTGGCGGAAACCGGAACCGAATGGGCCTACGCCGATCTCGGCATCCTGGGCGCGCGCGGCGTGTCGGTCGGCATCTATCCCACCAGCGCGCCGGGCCAGGTCGCCTATGTCCTGCGCGACAGCGGCGCGGTCGTGCTGTTCGTGGAGAACGAGGAGCAGCTCGACAAGGCGCTGGAAGCGCGCGCCGAATGCCCGGACCTGCGGCGGATCGTGATCTTCGACATGACCGGGCTGCGCGAACTCGACGATCCGATGTGCGAGAGCCTGGAGGCGTTCATGGCGCGCGGCGCGGCGCACGACGCGGCGCATCCCGGCGCGTGGCGGAGCGGCATCGCGGCGATCCGCGGCGAGGACCTCGCCGTGCTGGTCTACACCTCCGGCACGACGGGGCAGCCGAAGGGCGCCATGCTCGACCACCGCTGCATCCTGTTCCAGATCGTCAACGGCACCGCCGTGTTGGGCCAGCACGCGGGCGACGAGCGGCTCGCGTTCCTGCCGATGTGTCACGTGGCCGAGCGCGTCGCCGGGTTTTATCAGGCGCTGTACAGCCGTACGGTCAGCAACTACGCCGAAGGGCCGGAGACGATCCTGGAGAACCTGCGCGAGGTTCAGCCGACCGTGCAGGGCGGCGTGCCGCGCTTCTGGGAACGTTTCCACTCCCGCACGATGATCGCGGTGCACGACGCGACGTGGCTGCAGAGGCTGGCCTATCGCTGGGCGATCGGCGTCGGCGGCCGGCGCGCCGACGCGAAGCTTGCCGGGCGTTCCCCGTCGCCCGCGGTCATGCTGCTGTTCTGGCTCGCCTACCGGCTGGTGCTGCGCAACATCCGGCAGGAGATCGGGATCGACCGGCTGCGCTGGGCCTTCATCGGCGCCGCGCCGTGCTCCCCGGACCTGATCCGCTGGTATCTCTCTCTCGGCGTGGACTTCCTGGAAGTCTACGGCATGACGGAATGCGCCGGCCTTGCCACCGCCATGCCGGCGGACGCCATCCGGCTCGGCACGGTCGGCAAGCCCGTGCCGTACGGCGAGATCGCGATCGGACCGGGAGGTGAAATCCTCATCCGCGGCGGGCATGTCTTCCAGGGCTATTGGAATCTGCCCGAGCAGACCGAAGCGACGCTGCGCGACGGCTGGCTGCACAGTGGCGATATCGGCGCGATCGACGCCGACGGCTATGTGCAGATCACCGACCGCATGAAGGATGTGATCATCACGTCCGGCGGCAAGAACGTCACGCCGTCGGAAATCGAAAGTGCGCTGAAATTCAGCGCCTATATCGCCGATGCGGTGGTGATCGGCGACGGCCGCAGGTATCTCACCTGCCTCGTGATGATCGACCACGAGAATGTCGAGAAATGGGCGCAGGACAACTCGATCCCGTTCACGAGCTTTGCCAGCCTTGCGCGCAGCGAGAACGTCCGCGGGCT
>Ga0335069_10016792_pt1 | contig 10210 bp, 7 predicted proteins | sample Lox_Sample_11_FD_206714 | JGI IMG/M metagenome (GOLD analysis project Ga0335069, IMG submission 206714) | Soil microbial communities from Loxahatchee National Wildlife Refuge, Florida, United States - Lox_Sample_1.1 | ecosystem: Environmental > Terrestrial > Soil > Wetlands | place: USA: Florida...
CGTGCCCCTGCTATCGATTGACGAAATCCGTGGGCGAAAGGACCTCAAGAAAGATTTCGATATACCTCAAGCGCTTGTCAAATCCTACAACGACTACTGGGCACATTGTCGAATTGGATTGAGCGGCGAGGTAAGCATGCTTGCACGCCAACACACGCGCCAATATCTGCAATGGCGTGGCGGAATGCTGTTAGCAAGCCAAAACATGAAGACACGGGGCTTCTTCCAGCGTGCAAACGGAAAAGATCAGAAAGAGTTGGCGAATGCGGACAATGACCTCGTCGCGCAGGTTAGAAAACTTCACGCTGCGAGCCAGGCGTCGTCGGCTGCTGTTGCTGAACCGTACGGTGGTGCGCGGAGAATGTCCGTAAACCCGGTGCAGCGAAGTTTGCTTGCCGATCTCGACAAGCACGCGGATTTGCCTGATGCGGTAAGGGTCTTCTTCGACGATTACATTCACGACTCGCGCGCCGGGTTTACTGACATCCCGAGGTCTTGTCTTGAACCTTCCGACGTGACGGGGGGATATCTTCGATACAGGAATATTTATCAGAGCACCCGTTCCGTTGAGAAGACTGCATCCGTTGATAACGACGTCGGATCAGAGGTTGGCGATTCATCCGGTAGGACGCCTTCGATATTGGCGTGACTCCACCGTGAAAGGAGAGTAGTTCGATATGGGAAATTTCATACGATTTGGCGACAGCACGGACCACGACGGGAAAGTGATCACCGCGTCAAAGAAGGTTCGTATTCGCGGCCGGTTCGTGGCAAGAAAGGGGGATGAAGTATCGTGCCCGAAGCACCCTGACGTCCGTCCTAACCTGATCACGGAAGGAGATCCCAAGGCTAACGATAATGGGATTCCGTTCGCGAGAGATGGACATCGCGCGACGTGCGGTTGCCGGCTGATCTCAAGTTTGAGTTGACGATGCCGGTCGAGTTGCCACCATCGCATGAGGAGCAGACGCCGCCGTCGCCACCTAACGTATTTATTTGGGGCGGTGTCGTCGTGCTGCTCGCCGCGCTCGGCATGGCATTGTCGATAGTGACGTGGCCCCACGGGAAGTCGACCGCAGATCCGTGGTTTTGGGTCCAGACGGCCGTGCTTCCAGTGACGTTCGCCGGTTTCGTGTTCGGTTTAAGGTGGCTTTACTACGGCCAGCAGGTTTCGGTTTATGAGGCAGAAGAAGAAACCGCCGCGGCAGATCGCGCGGAGGCGATCAGGTTCGGCCGTGAGCCGCTCGCGGTTGTTGGATTTGCTTACCTGACAGCCATGGGGAATTGGAACGTCGGTGCACGTATCGCGAAGGGCGAGCGGGCACTTCGGTCTCAACTGTCGCCGACAACAGGCGTAACACTGCGTCGCACCCAACTGGATCTTCTCGATGGTACGGATGGCTTTGCGCGCTTCGAGCTGTGTCTCTCTGAACTGATGCGCGGTACTCGCACCATGATTCAAAGCGTGCCGCCAAATACGCCGCTCGACGTGTATCTGCAGGTGCCTGACGGTTTGGGCGATGAAGCGGTCCGGGACGCCTGGCACGCTTGCACGAAAGCAGTCGGTATCACACTGGCTGAGCCGCTTCGCCTGACGAAGGAAGATGGCTTGATGGCCGCCGACGAGTGGCTCGACATTCAGGGCGGGCCTTCACTAGAGAAGTTCGCGCTGTTCGTAGCCGTTCAAACCGCTGACGAAGCTTCGTCGAACAGTTCGGATGCCGCTGTGGCGATGCTGATGACGTGGGCACCGCTTGCTGAGCGTATGCGCGTTGATATAGCCGCGAAACTGCATAGACCAGTGGACGTGCCGGGTGAACTCACGGTAGACGAAGTGTCAGAAAGCCTGCTGTGGGGAAACGCCGAGGCGAAGGACGTTTGTGATCTCTGGCAAACCGGTCTTGTCGAGGATGACGAAGACGTCCTGTCAAAAGCAGCGTCGGATCTTGCACTCGCATTGGTGGAAGCGGATGAGCCGGCCGGGCGCCACGACATCGATGCGGCGTTGGGGAGTGCTGGCGAAGCTGCAGGTTGGCTAGCCGTTGCACTCGCAACTGAACAGGCATGCAAAACAGGAAAACCACAGCTTGTCTGCACCCGGCAGGGCTCGATTCGCATGGCGGTCGTTCGGCCGCCGGAGCAAACAAATCAAGTGGAACAGACCGGATGAAGAACAAGAATGTATTGGGGTACTGGATTGTCGTCGGGACGATGACAATTGGGCTGGCTGCGACTGCCTTGTTTAGGGGCGAGTCGATCGATCCTTCGCCGACGGTCCGGGTGCTTGCGGTATTGCTTGCTGGTGCAGTTCTACTCTTGCTCCAAAGTGTACTTGCATGGGCTTGGAGGCGGTTTGCCCAACTCGCGCCGACCAGGAAATCTGCTCAATACCCTCGTGATCCGGCTGCTCGCGTGGTGTCGACCGAAAATCGAGATTGGGAATTGGAACTCGCGCAGGAGATGCGTGCCCGATATGGTTGGCGCTGGCGCTATTACTTGCCGTGGGTGCTCGTTTCAGGTGATGACCGTCTCGTCACGAATCAGTTACCTGTGCTGGCCAGGAAACAGTGGTGTGTGACCAACGACGTCGTTCTTCTCTGGGCGCCACGAAACAGGAGTGGCTTGCCTGATGAAGCATGGTTACTCAAGCTTCGCAAACTTCGTCGACGCAGGCCGGTCGACGCCGTTGCGCTCGTCTTTGACGGCAGAATTGATTCGTCTGCGTTGGAGCGATGTTCGGCATCGTTCGGCGCGCTGTTTTTCGGCATATCCCGCATGCTGCGCTTTTCGGCGCCGGTCTACCTGGTTGCCGACTCGGGCATCAAAGCGTTTGACAAGGAGGCTCTCGAACCGGTCGGTTGCCTCCTTCCAAGGAAATATGACGGTGCGATTGCTGCAGGCGCTCTACGGACCCTAAGCAACCGTCTCGCTGTTGCGGGGACGAGGCGCATTGCTGAGGATCGCCGATTCCGTTACCTCGCCGGACTGTCGGTGCAGATTGAGCATCGCTGCAAAGCACTCGTCGATTTCATGGCCGCATTGTCGATTTCGGTCCGACGTTCACTGGACATTCGCGGTGTGTGGCTTTTGCCCGCGGCCGGCGGGCAGGTTACGGCGGATCCAGAGGCTGCCGGGTTGCCCACTCTATGGAGCGAAATCGGAAAGGCCGGGGTCAAGAGTGGCGGCCGTCGCACCGTCTGGCACCCCAGCACGATAGGCGCAACGGTCGTCACCGCTGTTGCCTGCCTCTGGGTGACCGGCATGTTCATCTCCGGCGCATCCAACACGCGCGAGCTCGTGTTGGCAAACCAGTTGACCCGTCAGCTGGCATCGACCCCGCAAGGACGCTCGGGGCTGCGCGCGCTGCTCGACCTGCAGCGCGGCATCGAGCGTTTCGAGTACCGCGCGTCGGCCGGCGCGCCGTGGTATGCCCGCTTCGGGCTGAACCGCGACAAGTCCATCCTCGCCGGGTTATGGCGGGCTTATACGCCGGCCAGCAGGCGTCTGCTCGTCTTGCCGGTGCAGCAGGGCCTCGAATCGTCCCTCGCGACCGTGGCCGCGTTGCGGACAGACGTCTCCGATGAGGCGACGAACCAGCACGCCATCTCGGGTCACAAGACGCTTCGGGCGTACCTGATGCTCGCCGACCCGAAGCGGGCCGATGCAAAGCCGATGGAGCCCGAACTGGAGCACAACTGGCTTACCTTCGCCAGCCTGACGGCGGGCGAGCGGCAGGATCTTGCGCACCAGTTCTTCCCGTTCTTCGCGCGGCACCTGCAGGCGCACCCGGAGTGGGCAATCCAGCCGCGATCCGATCTCGTCAACAGCACCCGCCAGGTCCTGCTCGCGCTGATCGGCACGAGCAATTCGACCGATACGATCTACCACGCGATTCTGGATGCGGCCGCCGGCAAACACGGCGATCAGTCTCTCGCGACGCTGCTCGCCGGAACGGATGCGCGTGGACTCTTCCGCACGACTGCGACGGTGCCCGGTGCGTTCACCCGACAAGCGTGGGACAGTCAGGTTTCGCAGGCTATCGACAATGCGGTGCAACGCAAGAGTGTCACGGGCGATTGGGTCCTGAACGCATCATCGTCCGTACAGCCGGTGCAATCGGGCGAGGATCTGCGCAAGGCTCTGCGCGACATGTACTTCGAAGAGTACGCTCGGCAGTGGCAGGCGTTCGCCAACTCGATCCAGTGGGTGAGTGCGACGACGCTACCGGCGATCGCCGAGCAGCTGCGGCTCCTGGCCGCCCCCCGTCAGTCACCGATGATCGCCCTCATGAAGGCCCTCGAGTACCAGGGCCACGCCGGCGAAAACGCGAGATCGCTTTCGGATACGCTCGTCGCCAAGGCCCAGAACCTCGTCGGCGCGCATGCCTATGCCGGGGCGGTCGAGGGCGCTGCGCAGGCGGTGCTGCCTGCGCCGCCGCTCGACGCTTCATTCGGCCCGGTGCTCAGGCTCGTGAATCCGGCCCAGTCGCCGGGCAAGGCCGACACGACGGTGAGCCTGCAGCGCTATCTCGATGCCGTGACGACGCTTCGTCTGAAGATCGAAGCCATGACCAACAGTGGCAGCCTGGATGCGCAGTTCCAGGGCAAAAGCTCCGAACTGTCGGACACCCGGAATTACGCCAGCCTGATTGCGGCAAGTCTGGGCGAACAATGGTCGGGCCTTGGGGCATCACTCTTCCTCCGCCCCGTTGACCAGTCCATGCAGGCGGTCATGCAACCGGCCCAGGCAAGCCTCGACGACGCATGGCGTCAGACCATCGTTGGCCCGTGGACGCGCGCGTTCCAGGGGCGCTACCCGTTCGCGTCGAGCGACGACGATGCCTCGTTTCCCGAGCTCATGCGCTTTCTTCGCGATCAGACCGGGCTCGTGCCAGCGTTCATCAGCCAGCAGCTCGCCGGCGCCCTCGAACTGCAGGGCGACCGCTGGGTGCCGACCAGCGCCGGTGCCGGTCTGCGCTTCGATCCGGCGTTCCTGAAGGCGATCAACGTGCTGCAGGGTATCGCGTCGCACCTGCTTGCGTCGGGCGCGGCACAGTACCGCTTCGACCTGATGCCGCAACCGGCTGCCGATGTGACGCAAACGCAGCTCACAGTGGACGGGCAGGTGCTGAAGTATTTCAACCAGGCTGACCGGTGGCAGCCGTTCGTCTGGCCGGGCAACGACCTGCTCGTGACCGGAACGCGTCTGGAGTGGCAGACCGTGCAGGCCGGGCTGAACAAGAGTTTCGAGCAGGAAGGGCGCTGGGCGTTCATCCGCATGCTCGCTTCCGCGAATGTCGAGCCTCTGTCGAACGTGCGTTTCAAGCTGACGTGGAAAGCCGCGCCCGCCCTGGAACCTGTATCGGCCGCGGCGGCCCCGGTGGCATCGCAGTCGACGGACGCATCGACGCCGGCTGCTGCGTCGTCGACCATGGCTAGCGACCCGTCCACGCTCACACCGAAATCGCCGGTCGCCCCGGCTCCGAGGAGCTTTATCTATCCGATCACGTATGTGATGCGGACCGACGCCGGCAAGGGGCCGCTGGAACTGCTCGCCCTGCGCGGCTTTACGATGCCGCCCCGGATCTTTGCCCAGACACCGGCCGTGGGTGCAATGACGGGCGCCGGACCGCCGCCGTTACCCGCATCCGCCGTCGCCGCGGCCCGGCTCGCGGAAGTCTCCTTGCCATACGGAACCGTCTCCGACGTCGAATGACCATGTTCGCGAATTTCATCAAGCAGCTGTTCTGCGCACGTAATCCAGACCGGCTTAAGACACTGAAGGCATCCATGACCCGCAAGGACGCCGACAAACCGGCCATTGCCCGGCAGGTCGACCAACTGGGCCGCGAAATGACCGTGCTCGATTCCGCCCGGGCTATCGCTACCCTCAACTGAACATCGCTCTGGAAGCCCGTATGAACGACGATCCGACGCTACGCTATTACGAATCAGAGATGCGCTACCTGATCGAAGCCGGTCGGGAATTCGCCAACGCGCATCCCGACCGCGCGAAGATGCTCAACCTCGACCGCGTGGGGGACCGTGACCCCTACGTCGAACGGTTGTTCGAAGGCTTTGCGTTTCTCATTGGAAGGCTGCGCCAGAAGCTCGACGACGAACTGCCGGAAATCACCGAGTCGCTGGTGAGCCTGCTGTGGCCGCACTACCTGCGCACCCTGCCGTCGCTGTCCGTGCTCGAGCTGGTGCCGGACCTCGGAACGCTGCAGAAACGCGAGGTCATTCCCGCCGGCATCGAAGTCCGCTCCGATCCGATCGGCGCGGAAGGCAGGCGCTGCACCTACCGCACCACCCAGGCGGTGGACCTGCTGCCGCTTCAGTTGACGTCGGCCGGTACCGGCATGCGTGCCGACGGACGCTCAACGATCCGGCTGACGTTCCGCATCGAAGCCCAGTCGCGGCAGAACACGCTCAGCGCCCCGCGCCTGAGGCTGTATCTGAACGCCGACCGGCCGGTTGCCACGGCCCTGCATCTTGCTCTGACGCGCCATGTCGACGATATCTTGCTATGCCTGCCGGATGGGCGCGACGGCGAGCCGCGATCGCTGCGGGACGCGTACTTTGCACCGGCCGGCTTCGCCGCCGACGAGCGGCTGTGGCCCAAGCCCGACAACGCCTTCGGCGGTTACCAGCTGCTCCTCGAGTATTTCAGCTTCCCGGAGAAGTTCCTGTTCATTGATCTGCATGGCATTGACCTCGCCGCGCTCGCGCCGAGCGTGACCGAATTCGAGGTCGAGGTGCTCCTCAACCAGACTTTCCCGGCCGACCTGCGATTCACCGAAAAGAACATCCGGTTGTTCTGTACACCCATCATCAACCTGTTCCGCATGGATGCCGAGCCGGTCCGCGTCGACCATCGCGCCTCCTCTTATGTGGTCAGGCCGAGGCTGCGTCACGGCGAGCACGTCGAAACGTACTCGGTCGATGCGGTCGATGCGCACGATCACGTCACCGGTGAGCGGGTCGAATACGTGCCGTTCTCGAGCTTCAAGCACCGCGGCGGCATGCTTCGCCACGACGCCCCGGAACGGTATTTCCACGCGCGTGTCCAGCAGGGCGTGAAAGGGCTCTACGAGACGTGGCTTGTGCTTGGCGGCCATGCCTGGGAAAGCGCGGAGGAGCTGCCGCGCGAAACGCTCTCGCTGCGCGTGACGGGCACCAACGGCATGCTGCCGCGCAAGGGCCTGTGCGAGGCGGGCATCAACGAAATGGCGCAGGGTGTTGCAAATGTCGCAAGCGTTCGCAATCTCGTGTCGCCCACGCTGCCGCTGCATCCGCCGACGGGCGACCGCTTCCAGTGGAGGGTGCTCTCGCATCTCGCTCCGAACTACCTGTCGCTGCTCGATGCCGAGATGCTGCGCGGCACGCTCGCGCTTTACGACTGGACGGACGGGGAGATGAACCGCAGGCGGCTCGACGGTATCCAGAAGGTCACGCGCAAGGGCGTACGCAAAGTCATCAAGGGGGCTGTGGAGCGCGGGGAGGAGATCGAGGTGACGCTCGACAGTCAGGCGTTCTCGGGTGAAGGCGACATGATGTTGTTCGGGGAGATGCTGCATCGCTTTTTCGAACTGTATGCCGACGTGAATCTCTTCACGCAGCTCGTCATCGTCAGCCTGCCGACGCAGCAACGCATCGAGTGGCCGGCGAGCAAGTCGGACAGGGCGCCGCTATGAGCGGGATGGATGCCGTGCGCGCGCGCAGACCGAAGCTCGCGCCGATTGTGCGCGCGCTGCTGTCCGAGGCGCCGCGCATGAACGTGCTGCAGCTGCTTCGGCTGCTCGAATTGCAGTCCCCCGCTGAGCCGGGATTTGGCACGCGCGACACGCCTGAACATGAACCGGTGCGCCTGCGACCTCGCGCGGGTGTCGGCTTTCCGGGTTCCGAAGTGGCGGCGGTGGAGTTCGACGAAGAGCAGCCGGATGCGCCGCCCTCGCTGCGAACCACCTTCCTCGGTCTGTACGGCGTGGACGCGGCGATGCCGCCGCACCTGATCGACGACATCGTGTTGCGCCGCGAAGGGCATGAGAAGGTGATGGCCTTTCTCGACATCTTCAATCACCGGTTCGTCACGCTTCTTTACCGCGCCTGGCTCAAGTATCACTACCCGGTCAATTTCCGCCCCGGCGGCACCGACGAGATTTCTCGCTATCTCCTGTGCCTCGCGGGGTTGGGTATCGGGGATGCGGCCAGCCGCTCGGGACTCGCTCCATCCCGGCTGCTCGCGCTCGTGGGACTGTTCATGCAGCGTACACGGCCGCCTGAAGGCCTCGCTGGCGTGATAAGGCACCTACTCGACGGAGCCGACGTGTCGGTGCGGGAGTTCCACGCCCAGTGGACGCCTGTGGCGTATCCGCAGGCACTGACGGCAAGGCCCGGTTTACGCGGCGCGAACGGTTCCGCGCTGAGCGGGCTTGGCGACGGTCACGTGCTTGGGGCTCGCGTGCTGGATCGCTCGCAGGCGGTGCTGGTGGCGATCCGGCCGCGCGATGCCGCCCAGGCGCATGCGCTGCTACCTGACGAACCTCTCCATCGGGACCTGATGCGCGTTGTTCGTCTGTATCTCGGTCAGAAGGCCGACGCGGTACTGCGCATGGAGATTCCCGCCTCGGCAGCGCCGAAGCTCACCTTGACGGGGGGCGCGGTCGCGGCGGGCGCCCATCGCCCTCGGCTGGCGTGGACCACGCTGCTGACACCGGCGGCGAACCAGACAGTGACGATCAACCTGGGTCGCTATGACTCGCTCAATCCGTGAATCCCGGAGGACCCGTGCGGATATTTCCTGTATTGGCCATCGTGTGCGCAAGCCTGAGCGTGTCTGCGTGCGGTGCGTGGCAGTCGGTGTCGGAGGGAGCGGCGAGCGCCTACAACGCCGTCTTCCACAAGACCATCAAGACGCTTAACGTCGGCCTGAGCGCACGCGCTTCGCTCAACAGCGGATCGGGCGACCAGCCGTTCTCGGTCTCGGTACGGATCTATCAGCTCAAGGATCGCAAGGCGTTCGATGCAGCGTCCTACGACGATCTGCTGCAGAGCGACCGAACCGTACTTGCCCAGGATCTCCGGGACATGGCCAGTGTCATCGTGGTGCCGGGAGGGGGCGTCAGCGTCTCACAGCAGATGCGCGCCGACACGCAGTATGTCGCCGTCGTGGCGTTTTTCCGGGACGCGGCGGGCGGGACAACCTGGCGTCGCGTGTTTCCGAAAAAAACGCTGCCGGCTGACGACCCGCTGAAGCTTGAACTTGTCGGCAACGATCTTGTTGCCGCCGGCGACACACAGAAGGCGCGGCCCGCACCGTGAACATCACGCGCCTGTTGGCGTACCGCGGAACGGGTAATCCGTCTTTGAATACGAGTCGATGAATGGACAGCGAGGTCACGGAGATGGAGCTGCACTCCAGGTTGGACAGGGACAGGGCGGCTGCGTCCCGATCGCCTTCTGAAAGAGAGCGGGTCAAGGAGATCTCATTGCGCGGCCGTCGCGAAGGAACGGCCCAGGCCATGCTGCTCGGCGCGGCGGTTGGCTCGTGGTTCAAGGGCGGTAGCCGCGTGCGTGTCCAGGGCATCGTGCCGGGCGTGTCGGTCTTGATCGAGGCGCCACTGGCGGGCCGGCCGACGGACGTGGGCGAGATCGATGAAGTCGTGAGTGCGCTATGGGACGCGATCTGGCCGCAGTTGCGTGACTGGTGCATGATCGATCCGCCGCCCCGGTCGCTGAGGCTGCCTGTGAAGGCGTTGTGCATCATTTCCCCGCCGGGCGAACGTAATCGCCCGGGTGGCCTGGTTGCGCTCACCGTATTCGAACATGCGGGCCTTCCTGACGAGTCAACCGGCGGCCGATGGCTGAGCATGGCCGCCTGGCAGGCGCCGAGCGCAAATCTGCCCAGTGGCGCATGGATGGTGCATGACATGTATCTGGACGCTGCATCAGCGACGATCAGTGGGGTACAGGAGGTATCCCTGCGGGAGTCGTCGATACCCGAAGAGCGCATCGCGTTCTGGTGGCATGCACTGGACTACCTGGTCAAGATGCTGCCGTACCTGTCGCTCGATCATGTGCCGATAGTGCCGGAACGGGCGTACAGCAGTGCGCCGCGTGAATTCGCGGGACTGGGGAAACGCAGGCGGCAGGAATGGCTCGCGGAAATCGGGCGGCTCTATGACCGGTACATTGTGGGCCCTGCGGTA
>Ga0335069_10016794_pt1 | contig 10208 bp, 7 predicted proteins | sample Lox_Sample_11_FD_206714 | JGI IMG/M metagenome (GOLD analysis project Ga0335069, IMG submission 206714) | Soil microbial communities from Loxahatchee National Wildlife Refuge, Florida, United States - Lox_Sample_1.1 | ecosystem: Environmental > Terrestrial > Soil > Wetlands | place: USA: Florida...
GGTTCCATCCTCGCGCGCGCACGGCCGCGTTCGCCCTCGCGATCACGCTCGCGATCCAGGTCTTTACATCGCTCGCGGCGACCGCGACCTCCGTGCTCGCGCCGGAGATCGGCCGCGATCTCGGAGTGGCGCCCAAGCTGGTCGGCGTCTTCGTCGGCCTGCTCTACGCGGGGGCGATGGCGGCGAGCCTCGCCTCCGGCGGGTTCGTCGAGCGCTACGGCGCGATACGCGTCTCGCAGGTTGCGGTGGTCCTGTGCGCGGCCGGCCTCGCGATGGTCGTCGGCTACGCGGTGCGACCGGCGATCCCGCTTCCCGTCGTGGTGATCGCGCCGCTCGTGATCGGCCTCGGATACGGGCCCATCACGCCTGCGTCATCGCAGATCCTCGCGCGCACCGCGTCGCCGTCGCGAATGGCGCTCACGTTCTCGATCAAGCAGACCGGTGTCCCCGTCGGCGCCGCGCTGGCAGGCGCTCTCCTTCCCGCCCTTGCGCTGAGCCTCGGTTGGCACGCGGCCTTCCTCGCGGTCGTCGGGATCGGCGTCGCGATCGCGATCGTCGCGCAGATCGCGCGCGCGAGCCTCGACGCGCACCGGATCCCCGGACGAGCGCTTTCGATCACCGGGGTCATGGTTCCGCTCCACCTGGTGCTGCGCACGCCGGCGCTGCGCGAGCTCGCGACGTCGAGCTTTCTGTACGCGGCGACGCAGGTCTGCCTGATGAGCTTCCTCGTCCTCTATCTAACCGAGTCGCTCGGTTACTCGCTGGTCGCAGCGGGATTCGCCCTGACGGCGGCGAATCTCGGCGGGATCGGCGGCCGTATCCTGTGGGGCGCTCTCGCCGATCTCTACTTCGCGCCGCGCGCGCTCCTGGGTCTGCTCGGCATCGTGAGCGGCCTCTGCGCATGGCTCACGGCGCTCTTCACCGCCGCCTGGCCGGCGGCCGCGTTGATCGCGGTCTGCGTGGTCTTCGGAATGACGGCGATCGGATGGAACGGCGTGCAGCTCTCCGAGGTTGCGCGCGCGGCGCCTGCCGGTCAGGAAGGGGCCGTCACGGGCGGATCCGGCTTCGTCACTTTCGGCGGCGTGCTCGTCGGGCCGCCGGCATTCGCGTTGATCTCGGCGCTGACGGGCGGCTACCGCGCAGGATTCGCGATCGTTGGGGCGCTCGCTCTCGCGAGCGGCGCGCGCCTGGTCGTGCGGCATCGCAAGTAGGCGCTCATGCCGCGTGCGAAACGCCCCGGGCACGAGCCCGCGGTAGAATCGCGACACTCGGCGAGACCGCGACACGCCGCCGGAAGACGGTCGCGAGGTCCAGCCCCCGCCCGCGACGTCGGATGCGTCGAGCCCGCACGCGAGCCGCGGCGATTCTCGTAGGAGGACTCCCGAATGGACACCGTTCCCGATCGTGATCCGCAGGAGACGCGCGAATGGCTCGACGCTCTCGACGGCGTGCTCGCGGCCGAGGGGCCGGACCGCGCGCACTTCCTGATCGAGCAGCTGATCGACCGGGCGCGCCGGTCGGGCGCCTATCTGCCGTTTTCGGCGAACACTGCTTACATCAACACGATCCCCGTCGAGAAGCAACCGAGCCTGCCCGGCGACTTCAACATGGAGCATCGTCTGCGCGACTGCGTGCGCTGGAACGCGATGGCGATGGTCGTCCGCGCGAACAGGAACACGAACGTCGGCGGGCACATCGCAAGCTTCGCTTCGGCGGCGATGCTCTACGACATCGGCTACAACCACTTCTGGCACGCGCCGTCGAAAGACCACGGCGGCGATCTCGTTTTCGTCCAGGGTCATTCGGCTCCGGGAATCTACGCGCGCGCGTTCATGCTCGGTCGGTTCACCCCGGACCAGATGGACAACTTCCGGCAGGAAGTCGACGGCCGCGGCGTCTCGTCTTACCCGCATCCGTGGCTGATGCCGGAATTCTGGCAGTTCCCCACCGTGTCGATGGGCCTGGGCCCGCTGATGGCGATCTACCAGGCTCGCTTCATGAAATACCTCGAGGACCGCGGATTCGCGAAGACCGCAGGCCGGAAGGTGTGGTGCTTCTGCGGCGACGGCGAGATGGACGAACCCGAGTCGATGGGTGCGATCGGCATGGCAGCGCGCGAGAACCTCGACAACCTGATCTTCGTCGTCAACTGTAATCTGCAACGGCTCGACGGCCCCGTTCGCGGGAACGGCAAGATCATCCAGGAGCTCGAGAGCGATTTCCGCGGCGCCGGCTGGAACGTGATCAAGGTGATCTGGGGGCGACACTGGGATCCGCTGCTCGCGCGCGACAAGAACGGCATCCTGAGGCGCCGGATGATGGAGTGCGTCGACGGCGAGTACCAGACGTTCAAGTCGAAGGACGGCGCATACGTTCGCGAGTATTTCTTCAATACGCCGGAGTTGAAAGAGCTCGTCGCCGACTACTCCGACGACGACATCTGGGCGCTCAATCGCGGCGGCCACGACCCGTTCAAGGTCTACGCGGCATATCAGGCAGCGATCAACCACAGGGACCAGCCGACCGTCATCCTCGCCAAGACGATCAAGGGCTACGGGATGGGCGAGTCCGGCGAAGCGCAGAACATCACGCACCAGCAGAAGAAGATGTCCAACGAGGCGATGCGCCGGTTCCGCGATCGGTTCAACATTCCTGTCCCGGACGACAAGATCGATGCGGTTCCGTACGTGACGTTCCCCGAAGGCTCCCCCGAGCTCGAGTACATGCGCGCCCGCCGGATGGCCCTCGGCGGCTATCTGCCCGCGCGGCGCCGGAAGACCGATCCGCTGGGCGTGCCGGAGCTCGCCGCGTTCGAGCGGCTGCTGAAGAGCTCGGAAGACCGCGAGATCTCGACGACGATGGCGTTCGTGCAGATCCTCCACACGCTGGTGCGCGACAGGAACATCGGCAAGCACGTCGTGCCGATTGTCCCCGACGAGTCGCGCACGTTCGGCATGGAGGGCATGTTCCGGCAGCTCGGGATATGGAACCAGCAGGGGCAGCTCTACACGCCGCAGGACGCCGACCAGCTGATGTTCTACAAGGAGAGCAAGGACGGCCAGATCCTGCAGGAGGGAATCAACGAAGCGGGCGGCATCTGCGACTGGATCGCGGCGGCGACGTCGTATTCCACGCACGGCGTGCCGATGATCCCGTTCTACATCTTCTACTCGATGTTCGGCTTTCAGCGCGTGGGCGATCTCGCCTGGGCTGCCGGCGACATGCGCTCGCGCGGCTTCCTACTGGGCGGCACCGCTGGCCGCACGACGCTGAACGGCGAGGGCCTCCAGCACGAGGACGGCCATTCGCACCAGATCTCGGCGACAGTGCCGAACTGCATCTCGTACGACCCGACGTTCGCGTACGAGGTCGCCGTGATCATCCAGGACGGGTTGCGCCGGATGTACGCGAACCAGGACGACGTCTATTACTACATCACCGTGATGAACGAGAACTATCGGCATCCGGCGATGCCCGACGGCGCCGCGCCGTCGATCATCAAGGGAATGTACCTGTTCCGCGCCGGCGCGAAGGCGAAGGACGGGTTGCGCGTGCAGCTTCTGGGCTCGGGCACGATCTTCCGCGAGGTCATCGAGGCCGCCGCACTGCTCGAAGCCGACTGGAACGTGGAGGCGGACCTCTGGAGTTGCCCGAGCTTCACCGAGCTCGCACGCGACGGCATGGCGGCCGCCCGCTACAACCTCCTGAATCCGACGGGAAAGCCGCGGGTCTCGCACGTCACGCAGTGCCTCGACGAGACGCAGGGTCCCGTCATCGCGGCGACCGACTACGTCCGCGCGTTCGCCGAGCAGATTCGCGCATACGTGCCGCGCCGATACGTCGTGCTCGGTACCGACGGGTTCGGGCGTTCCGACACGCGCGCGAAGCTGCGCCGCTTCTTCGAGGTCGATCGCCACTACATCGCGGTCGCCGCGCTGCGCGCGCTCGCCGAGGAAGGTGCGCTGCCGCCCGCACGGGTCATCGAAGCGATGAGCAAGTACGCGATCGACCCCGCAAAGCCGGCGCCGTGGACCGCATGAGCCCGCCGGGCCGCTCCCAAGGGCGAATTGGCCCCGAAGCGCCAAGCGCGGAGGGAAGTTCAGTGACCCCGCCGGGCCGCTCCCAAGGGCGAATTGGCCCCGAAGCGCCAAGCGCGGTAGTCCGATGAACGCGGCTCCGGGGGAAGCGATGAGCGCCATCGAGGTCAGGGTTCCCGATATCGGCGACTTCGCCGATGTCCCGGTAATCGAGGTCTTCGTCAAGGCGGGCGATACGGTCGCGGCCGAGGACTCCCTCGTCACGCTGGAATCCGACAAGGCGACGATGGACGTTCCGTCGCCGGTCGCGGGCACGGTCAAGGACGTGCGGGTCAAGGTCGGAGACAAGGTGAGCGAAGGGGTGGCGATCGCGCTGATCGAAGCCGCGCGCGCGGATGCGTCACCGCGCGCCGCCGCAGCCGCGCGCTCCGAGCCTGCCCCATCTGCGTCCGCCGCCGGCGCGGAATCTTCTCCGCCGCCTCCTCGACCCGCCGCCGACGACGCGAAGCCGGCACCCGCGCAAGCGCCTCCAGTCGCCGGCGCATCCACCGCGCCGATCGACGCGGAAGCGTTCAGGGCGGCGCACGCGTCGCCTTCGGTGCGCAAGTTCGCGCGCGAGCTGGGTGTCGATCTCGCCCGAGTGAAAGGGTCGGGCCCGAAGGGCCGCATCCTCCACCAGGACGTCCAGGAATTCGTGAAGGGAGTGATGCAAGGCGCGGCCGCAACGCGGGCCGCCGCCGGCCCGAGCGGCGGCGGATCCCTCGATCTGCTGCCCTGGCCGCGCGTCGACTTCGCGAAGTTCGGCCCCGTGATGCCACGACCGCTCTCGCGGATCAAGAAGATCTCGGGGGCGAACCTCGCGCGGAACTGGGTCATGATTCCGCACGTCACGCAATTCGACGAAGCGGACATCACGGAGCTCGAAGCATTCCGCGTCGCGCTCAACAAGGAGAACGGGAAAGCGGGCATCAAGGTGACGATGCTCGCGTTCCTGATCAAGGCGAGCGTCGCGGCGCTCAGGAGGTTTCCGGACGTCAACGCTTCGCTCGACGGCGACAACCTGGTGCTCAAGGAGTATTTCCACATCGGCTTCGCCGTCGACACGCCGAACGGCCTCGTCGTGCCCGTCATTCGCGACGCCGACCGGAAAGCGGTGCTCGCGATCGCCGCCGAGATGGCGGCACTATCGGCGAAGGCGCGCGAGGGCAAGCTCGGACCCGCCGACATGCAGGGCGGCTCGTTCTCGATCTCGAGCCTCGGCGGCATCGGCGGGACTGCATTCACGCCGATCATCAACGCACCGGAAGTCGGAATCCTCGGCGTCTCGAAGAGCGTCACCAAACCGGTATGGGACGGAAAGGCGTTCGTCCCTCGCCTCATGCTGCCGCTCTCGTTCTCGTACGACCATCGCGTGCTCGACGGCGCTGCTGCGGCACGCTTCACCGCTTATCTCGCCGCACTCCTCGCCGACCTCCGGCGCGTGATGCTGTGAGCGGCGCGGCAAGCGCCGGAGACCCTCCGCTCGGGAGACGAACGATGACGCAGGATGAGCAGAAGCAGGCGGTCGCGCGGGCAGCGATCAAGTACGTCGTCGACGACGCGGTGATCGGCGTGGGCTCGGGGTCGACGGCGAACTTCTTCATCGACGAGCTCGCGAAGGTCAAGCACCGGATCAAGGCGGCGGTCGCGAGCTCGGTGAAGACCGCGGAACGCCTGAAGGGGCACGGGATCTACGTCGAAGAGCTCAACAACGTCGCCGACATTCCGGTCTACGTCGACGGCGCCGACGAGGTCACTGAGCGCGGCGCCATGATCAAAGGCGGCGGCGGCGCGTTGACGCGCGAGAAAATCGTCGCCGCGGTCGCCCGCAGGTTCGTCTGCATCGCCGACGCGTCGAAGCTCGTGGTCGTGCTCGGCAAATTCCCGCTCCCGGTCGAAGTGATTCCGATGGCCCGGAGCTACGTTGCGCGCGAGCTCGTTCGCCTCGGCGGGCAGCCCGCGTGGCGGATGGGATTCACCACCGACAACGGCAACGCGATCCTCGACGTGCACAACCTCTCGATCGTGAACCCCTTCGAGCTGGAAGCCAGGATTCGCGACATCGTCGGCGTGGTCACCGTGGGCCTCTTCGCGCGGAGGGGCGCCGACGTGATCCTGCTTGGAAGCGACACGGGTGTACGGACGATCAGCGTCTAGCGCCGAAGCGCGGCGATTCCAGCGCCGCAGTACAATCTCGCGATGGGAAACCTGGCCGTTCCCGCCGTGGGCACGTTCGCCGACGTGGGCGCGTACATGCGCGGCGTCGGCGAAGCCGCGCGCGCGGCGGCGCGGGAGCTCGCGCGCGCCGACACGCGAACCCGGAACGCCGCACTCAAGGCGATCGCGGCCTGCCTTCGGCGCGATTCCGCGAAGCTCCTTGCCGCCAACGCCGAAGACACCGGCTCGGCAATCGCCGCGGGTTACGACGTTGCGTTCGTCGATCGCCTGACGCTGAGCGCCGGCGGGACCGAAGCGATGGCGATCGGCCTCGAGCAGATCGCGGCGCTGCCCGACCCGATCGGCGAAATCACCGACCTCAGGCACCGACCTTCCGGCATCCAGGTCGGGCTGATGCGCGTTCCGCTCGGCGTCGTCGGCATCGTTTACGAATCGCGGCCGAACGTGACGGCCGATGCCGCGGGGCTCTGCCTGAAAGCGGGGAATGCGACCATCCTGCGCGGCGGCTCCGAGGCGATCCGAAGCAACCGCGCCATCGCCAACTGTGTTCACGAGGGGCTCGCGGCAGCCGGCCTCCCCGAGAACGCCGTGCAGGTCGTCGCGACGACCGACCGCGCGGCGGTGGGATTTCTGATCGCCGACGAGGCGCACGTCGACGTGATTGTCCCGCGCGGCGGCAAGAGCCTGACGGAGCGGATCGCGCGCGAGGCGAAGGTCCCGGTGATAAAGCACCTCGACGGCGTCTGCCACGTGTTCATCGACGCCTCCGCCGATCCCGACATGGCGATCCGCATCGCCGACAACGCGAAGACTCAACGCTACTCGCCGTGCAACACGATGGAGACGCTGCTCGTCCATCCCGCCATCGCCGAGCGCGTGCTGCCGCCGCTCTGCGCCATCTACACGCGGAAGGACGTCGAGCTGCGCGGCTGCGAGCGCTCGCGCGCGATCGTGCCGGCGATGAAGGCTGCGACCGAGGATGACTGGTACACCGAGTATCTCGCGCCGATCCTGGCGGTGCGCGTCGTCGACTCGCTCGACGCCGCGATCGCGCATATCGCGAAATACGGCTCGCAGCACACCGACGCGATCGTCACGCAGGATCACAGCAACGCGATGCGCTTCCTGCGCGAGGTCGACTCGAGCTCGGTGATGGTCAATGCGTCGACGCGCTTCGCCGACGGCTTCGAATACGGGCTCGGCGCCGAGATCGGCATCTCGACCAACAAGCTGCACGCGCGGGGGCCGGTCGGCCTCGAAGGCCTTACGAGCCGCAAGTGGATCGTCCTCGGCTCGGGGCAGATCCGCACTTGAACCTAGGCGCGCGATGGCAAGGGCATCGTGGAAGGGCGCGGTTCTCGCGGAGAGCGCCGATACGATCGTCGTCGAAGGCAATCACTACTTTCCGCCCCAGACGCTCAACCGCGAATATTTTCGCGAGAGCTCGACGCACACCGTCTGCGGCTGGAAGGGGACCGCGAGCTACTACGATGTCGTCGTAGGTGACGCGGTGAACCGCGACGCAGCGTGGTACTACCCGACGACGGAGGACGCGGCGAAGAGCATCGCCGGCTACGTCGCCTTCTGGCACGGCGTGACGGTCGAGTCCTGATCCGGCGTGCCGATGGGAGTGGCCCCCGCGCCATCGGCCGCCCTCCTCCCCGACTCACCCCGCCGATCTTTCAGGCACCTTTCCGAAGGCCCAGGGGATTTCTCCCGGCGCCCGCACCAGGACGAAGAACGCGAACACGAAGGCCGGCCAGACCTGCACGAGCAGGCGGTCCATCGACGTCCGAATGTGCCACGACAAGTCGTACGGCGTCGTCAGATAGACCGCCAGGTATCCGGCACAAAGCAGGAGAAGCGTCAGCGTCGCTTGCGCGACGCCCGTGCTTTCGCGGGTGCGTATTCCGAAGCAGAGTCCGTAGAGCGCCAGCAGATAGACGATGCCGATTCCAAGGCCGTCGTAAAGCGGCGCGCGTTGCAGCAGTTCGCGTCCGATCGTCATGTAACGGGCGGGATCCGCGAGCTTCGCGAAGGCCGACTGTCCAGTGACGAGTGTGACGAGGTCCCCTGCGGGGGCGACCGCGGATTTGAAATAGATCAGCATCGCGAGCACGGGCAACGCACCGCTGGCCAGCGCAGCCAGCTGTCGGCCGTACGCGCGCAGTCCGCGGGAGCGGGCGGCGATCGCGAAGTGCGCGAGCATCAACACGGCCAGGAACAATGCGCCTTCGTTCTTCGTCCATGCCGCCAATGCGGCCGCCAGCCCGGCAAGGACCAACGCGCCGGCGCCTTCACCGCTGTCGAATTCGTCGTGCAGCACCAGCAGCGCAATGGCTGCGGAAACGAAGAACATCAGCGGCACGTCCGCGTATTGCGACGCGGCATGCCGCAGCATGAAGGTATTGCCCAGCAGCACCACGCCGCCGATGCACGCCTGGACGCGCCCGCGCAGCACGGCAATTGCAGCGCAGACGACGCCGATCGTCGCGACGGCGAACAAACCTCCGATCGCACGCGGCCCGTCGCTCGTCTCGCCTCCTGCATAGAGCCAGGCCCTGACGACGCAGAGCGGCAGCAGCGGCGGGTAGTCGGGATGACTCCAGACGACGACGTCGGAAAAGGCGTCGCGCCAGCCATACCCGCCCCTGAAGACGGAGCGCGCGCGTAGGTTGTAGATCGCCCATGCGTCCCAGTCGCCGTAGGCAATCCGGTGCACCAGGATGCCGATCGACGTCATTGCGGCGACCACGGCGACACCCAACGCGAGCGCGAGAAGCCCGTCCAGCCAAACGCTGGTGGAGCCGCCGAAGGGTCGGGGCCGCGCCGTTTCCGCAACCCGCCTTCGCCTCGTCCACACGTAGAGGCCGAGGAGAATCAGCAGGAGCAACAGCTCGAAGAAAATGTACGTCCGATCGACCCTGCCGTGAACGACGAGAAAGACGAACATCATGCACGCGGTTATGCCCTGCCCGACACCCATCGCAAGAGCGAGCCGGAACACCGAGAGGGCCGCGCCGGTGCGCCCGGCAGCAGGCCATAGGAGCGACACGGCAGCCGCCCCGGCGGCAAAGGCGATCAACACCCCCGAGAACAGCCCCGAATTCATCGCTGCTGAAGGGCGAGATGCCGGTGCGGTCCCTTCCGCGACTCGTCGATCATCGCTGTGGTCGGGCGAAGAGCGCTACGCCGTTCCCGAAATCGCGGACCAGCGTGAGGTCGAGCTCCCGGCCCATTGCCGCGACGTCGGACTGCGAGAAGTCGCCGACGATGAGGGCCCGATCCGCGCCGGGCGCGAGCAACAGCGGTGCCAGGGAATATTGGGCCAGCATGAGACGCAGTCGGGACTCGGCAGGATCGGCCGAGTCGGTCACGTATCCCAGCGTCGCCCGGTCGGGCAGAGAACTGCGCAGCGTCTCGAATCGCCGATCGCGGCGCACCATCTCCCGGTCCGGTGCGGGCGCGATCCGCAGCAGGTCGGCGAGATTCGCGAGATTGCCAAGGAGAGCCGACCCGAGAATTAGCGCCAACACGCCGATTCTTGCGACGCTCCTCGCGTACGACAGGGCCTGGCCGGGCATCTAAATTTATCCCTCAATACGCGGATACCCGCGGCTGCAACGTCGCAAAGTTGTTGAAGCCCAGCTGAAAATACCGATGGGCGCACATCCGAAAGCCCGCCTGACTGGAGAGCTCGCGCAGGTCCCGCCTGCCGTAGTAGCGCTTGTGATCCGCTATTTCCGCGGGATTCACGAGCTTCAGGCGGTACGCGAGGAACTCGAGCACCGGCTTCGCTGCATGCGACGGCACCGTCAGGATCAGCGTGCCCTGCGGGCGCAGGACGCGGCGGATCTCGACCAGCGCGCGCAATGGATCGCTCAGGTGCTCGAGCACCGCCAGCATGGCAACGACATCGAAGCTGTGAGGCTCGAACGGAAGCGCGGATTCGAG
>Ga0335069_10016796_pt1 | contig 10207 bp, 11 predicted proteins | sample Lox_Sample_11_FD_206714 | JGI IMG/M metagenome (GOLD analysis project Ga0335069, IMG submission 206714) | Soil microbial communities from Loxahatchee National Wildlife Refuge, Florida, United States - Lox_Sample_1.1 | ecosystem: Environmental > Terrestrial > Soil > Wetlands | place: USA...
TCCAGGTGACCGTACGAATGCCGCCCGTGACCGTGTAGATCACCACGGTGATGCCGATGATCAACGTGGTGAGGCGGTCCGGCCAGCCGAATATCACGGAAAGTACAATTGCCGGCGCATAGAACGTAAGGCCCACCGAAAGGCCGCGCTGCATGAGAAAAATAAGGCTGGCCAGCGCCCGCGTCTTGGCGTCGAAACGGTTCTCCAAATACTCGTAGGCCGTGTACACCTTGGCGCGATGAAAGATGGGAACCGCGGTCGCCGACAGCGCCACCATTGCCAGCGGCATGCCGAAATAGAATTGCACGAAGCGCATGCCATCCACGTAGGACTGGCCCGTTGTCGAAATGAAAGTGATGGCGCTGGCCTGCGTGGCCATGATGGACAGGGCCATGGCATACCAGGGCATGGTCTTACCGGCCAGCAGATAGCGGTCGACCGTATTACTGCCGCGGCCGCGATACAAACCGTACGCAATGATGCTTGTCAGCGATCCGACCAGAACCACCCAATCGAGAGGTCTCATGAAAACGCGCGGGTGAAAACGTAGCAGAGCCCGATCAGCAGCGCGAGGTACACAATGACTCCGGCGTAGACGCGCGGCCAGCGGCCCAGAAATGGCGGCGGCTCATCGCGCATCTCACGCGCATCGGAGGGCATAGGTGGAGTTTAGCATGGTCGTCATCCCGGCAATTCGCGTGGACCCATGGACGGCTTCTTCTTCCGCTCCACCGACAGCGCCTTCTTGATCACCGTCTCGCGGTCGCCGCTGGTCCACGCTTTTTGGATGTCGGCGTCTTTCATGCCGGCCAGTCGTCCTACCAGGATGAACGGCGGAAGCGCGTAGCGCAGCGCCCTCCATTGCGCCATCTCCACCACCGAGTCGAGGGCCCGGTCGCGGATCTCGTCGAGCGCTTCGGCGGGATTCTGATCCGTCAGGGTGACCAGTGCGGTGGCCGCGTGCGTCCGATCGCCGAGCACGATGGAGTTGAGCATTTCCACGAACCAGGTCGGCGAAACGCGAATCTCCAATTGCGGCTGCAGGCGCGCCAGAACCGCGATGGCGTTCAACGCCCGCAGGGCGTTTGCCCGGACGGCCTCACTGGGATCCTGCATGGCGTATTCCAAGTCGTTAATGACGTCTTTCTTGTGCGGCGCGTAGCCGATGATCGTGGCGGCGATGGCGCGCTGCTCATCGTCTTCGGAATCGCGCAGCACCTGCCGCAACAGCGGCACGTGCGCCGTGGCGAAGTCGCCGAACCGGTACTGCAGATCGCGCGCATCGGGATCGGCCATCAGGGAATGCCCGGCGGTCAAATCTTCGGCGGTGCTGCCCCGCCGGGCCGCGGCGCGCACGGCGTCCAGAAACTTGTGGTAGGTGTCGGCCATCTCTTCGGGCAGCACCTCGTCTCCCGGGGGCTGGCTATGGAACGCCAGATGTGGCGCGCCTTTCTCCTCGATGCCGATAAACAGCGTCGTCTTCCCCGCGTCGCAGCACACCGCTTCGACGCGCGCCAACACCACTCCCGAGACCTTCTCCAGCGCGTCTTCCAGATTGCCTTTCGAGGGCGGTATCGGATCGCCGGCTTTCAGATGCACGGCGCGCAGCAGCTTCTGCTCCGATAGCTTGTGCAGGCCGTAGAATTCGATGTCGCCGACGCGCGGAGGCGCGGTGCAAAACGCGGCCCCGGTGGCGAGAAACAGGCACAGAAACTTCACAAGAGTATTGTGACGCATAGGGCACAGGCGCGGGTACATTACTGTGCGGTGATGGTGTAGGGCATCAGGCGCAGCAGCCTGCCCTGGGCCCAAAGCTCCGGATTCCACTCCTCCGCCAGACGCCGCAGACGTGCATCCAGCACGCTTTCCGAAGAACGGCCGAACAGCAGATCGAATATCGTGCGGCGCGCGGGATACATGACGATGGTGACGTTCTCCGCAGCCGGAATGTGCGCCTTCTGCTTCACCAGTTCGAGCGCCCGGTCGATGCCGCCCAACTCGTCCACCAGGCCGCGCGCGGCTGCCTGCGAGCCCAGCCAGACGCGGCCCTGCGCCAGCGGCTCGATCTGGTCGAACGGCCGCCGCCGGGCCTGCGCCACCTTGGCGACGAAATCGTGATAGTTGGCATCGATGCCCTGCTTGAGTTTGGCCAGCTCCACGGGAGTCAGGTCGTGATAGTCCGAGTCGATATCCGCAAAAGTGCCGCGCGAGAGCTGGTCTTTCGTGATGCCCAGCTTGTCATATAGGCCGTGCAGATTCGGTTTGCCGAAGACCACGCCGATCGACCCGGTCAGGGTGCCGGGATAAGCCACGATCGGGTCGCCCGTCATGGCCATGTAATATCCGCCCGAGGCGGCCGTGTCGGACATGGAGATGACCATGGGCTTCCGCTTGCTCGCTAGATTCATCTCCCGCCAGATTTCATCGGAAGCTACTGCGTCGCCGCCCGGAGAGTCGATGCGCACGATCACGCCGGCGAGGCTCGCATCCGCCGAGATGCGCCGCAACAGCTTGATGAATCCGGTGGCGCGGATTCCGTCTTCGGAAACGCCGTCATCATCCGCCGAGCCGCGCGTAATCGAGCCGCCGGCGGCCAGCATGGCAATCTTGCGGCTGCCCGCCAGCCCCAAAGAATCCGGCGTGACCTTCAGATAACCAGAGGTGGTGATTTTGCGCAATACACCGGAATTGACCTTCTGTTGGAGATCCGCGAAAAACTGATCTTCATAACGTAGCTGGTCGACCAGGCCGTCCCGGAGCGCGTCGTTGGCCAGAAACGGCCCCTGATCGATCAGGGAGCGAATCTCATCCGGCGTCTTCTTGCGGCCTTGCGCGATGGTTCCCGCCAGGTTGGCGTACAGATCGTCGAGCACGCTGGTCATCACTTCGCGCGTCTCCGGACTCATAGAGGTGCGCGTGAACATGTCGCCGAAGTCTTTGTACTTGCCATCATGTTCCACCTGCACGCCCACGCCGATCTTATCCAGCGTCTTCTTGAAATACATCAGCTCCACGCGCATGCCCTTCAGGTTGATCCAGTCCGCGGGCGCCAGGTAAATGCGGTCGGCGGCGCAGGCCAGGTAATACTCACGCGCGCCGGGAGTCTTCAGGTAGGCGAATAACGGCTTGCCGGATCGCTTGAAACGTTCCAGGTCCGCGCGGAATTCCTCGAGTTTGCCCCATCCCACACCGAGGGATTGCGGCTCCAGGACCACCGCCTTGATGCGCGGATCCACGGCGGCTTCGCGCAACATCATCCAGATGTTGGTCACCGTCGGGGTGGGCCTTTCGGCCAGCGCACCGAGCGGCACGTCTACCGGCGGGCGCTCCGGTATGTCGCCGGTAAGTTGAAGCTCGAGCACGGAATTCTGGGCGACCACGGGCGGCGCCTCGCGGAACGATCGCGCCAGTGCAAATACGATCAACAGGAACCCGGCCACGCAGATTACTACGCCGGTCATCAAGCCGAACAGGAACTTTGCCATCCTACTCTCGACGGTAGCACGGCGGCTCAGACAGCCGGGTGCTACTTGCCGCTGGGCGGTGGCGGCGCCGGATAGTATCCCTCGCGTGTCTGCACGGCCAGCTTCTTGTTACTCGTCGTCAAACTGATCGTGCGGTAACCGCTCTCGGTCGCGGCCTGGTCGGACACGTAACCGAGGCTGTATTGATTGCGCAGCTCTTCCTGGATCTGGTCGTAGATCTTGTCCACGGGCATTTTCTTGGTGACTTCGAAAAAAGTGCCGCCCGTTTCCTTGGAGATGCGGCGCAGGATCTTCTTGCCGTCAGGACGCTCTTCCTGCGGATAGCGGCCGCGGCCCATGCCGCCGCGGCGCCCCATGCCGGGTCCCCCGAAGCCGCCGAAGCCGCCGGGGGAGCCTTCGTTCGATGCAAAGTAGATCGAATAGACCGCCGTGTCCGAGCGCTGCGCTGCCTCGATGGCTTCCGTCATGGAAACCTTGCTGCCGCGGTCCACGCCATCGGTCAGCACCACGGCAGCTTTGCGGCCTTTCACCTTCTTCATCAAGTCGTTGCCCGACGCCAGGTAGATCGCGTCGTAAAGCGCGGTGCCGCCGCCCCGGGATCTGCCGCCGCCTCCCCGGCCGCCTCCGCCCGGATATCCGCCGCCCGGATATCCACCGCCGCCGCCACCGCCGCCGCGCTGCAGTTGCGGCTCCTCGTGATTCACTTCCAGTTCATGCAGGGCCTTATTCAGCTTCTCGCGCGACGCCGTCAGGTCCTGCAGCAGCTCCACTTCACGGTCGAAGTGCAGCACGAAGGCCTGATCTTTTTGCGGACGCAGAACCTGGTCGAAGAACGTGTAGCTGGCCGCGCGCTCCTGGTCGATCACGTTGCGCTGGCTGCGGCTGGTGTCCACCAGCAGGCCGAGAGTCAGCGGCAGATCGCTTTCCCGCGAAAAGTAACGGATGGTCTCCGGCCGTCCGTCTTCCTGCAAAACAAAATCGTCTTTGGTCAGATTCGAGACGATTTTTCCGTCTTTGTCCCGCACAGTCACAAACAGGTTCACCACGTTGACGTTCGACGTGAAGGTGGCAGTTGGGGACTGGCTCTGCTGAGCCAGCACCAACCTGGCTGCGGGGAAAGCGGGCAGCAAGGCCAGGAGCCGGCGCCGGGAAACCAAGATTTGCATTGTATTGATAATGAGCGATGCGTTCCGGCGGCGTGAGGTTACATCTGGTCTTACAACCTGTAACGCTTAGCCATCCGATCCCACTACTCAGCGCCGGGCTGATTGGGGCCCGGTAATTTCAGACTGAGGTGATTTCGATGCTGATCTGTATCCGTGTCGGCGGTGTGGAACACTGCTACTTTATTCCGATCGTCCTATGGCCGGTGACCCCGGTGAAGCCGGGTCCCGGACCGGTGAACTATCCGCAACTGTTTCAGGACGGTGTCTTAGTGGCGTCCTTCCAGGCGGCCCTGAGCAACGTGGCTGACGAAGGTGTGCGCTCCGCTTTGCAAAGCGGCGTTGCGGCCGCGATGAAGGCGCTGCAAAGCCGGGCGGGCGAGCACGTGACGGTCCGGCCGGCGCAAAACTGAGCGATGCCCGCGGCGTCCGCGGACGGGGTGCTCACGGCGTGGTCGTATCGTGGTCCGTCCGGCCGGCCGGCGGGTTTTCGATGCGCACGCATTCCACGTCCGAGGCGGCGATGACGCCGGTATCCATCATGGCTTCCACTTCGGGTATCAATCGCTCCACGTTTTCCGGCGAATCCACAATGGTGATCACAATCGGCTGATCTTTCCTGGTGAGGCGATGACGGTGGATCTCCGCCGTCTCGCCGTACCCTTCCAGGCCGCGCAACACGGTGGCGCCCGCGATCTTGAGTTCCTTGCACCGGTTCACGATGGCCTCGTACAGCGGCTTCCCCTGGTACTGATCGGCTTCGCCAAAATGCAGGCGCAGGAGCTTGGCCTTCTTAACGGTTCGCATCGCTCGACTCCGGTTCCGGGCGGCTATGCACCAGGCGGATCACGTCCACGTCGGAGAAGACGATGAGGCCGTCCTGCATCATCGCCTCGATTTCGTTCAGCGCTTTGGCCAACTTTGCCTCCGCGTCCACGACGGAAATCATGACCGGCAGATCGCGCGAAAAAGGCATCCGCCCGCCTTTATGCGTGTGGCCCTTGGCGCCGTATCCGAGAATTCCGCGATACACGGTGGCCCCCGCGATCTCCATCAGGCGCAGGCGTTTCACGATGGCCTCGTACAGGGGTTCACCCTGCCAGCGGTCCGACTCGCCCAGGTAGATGCGCATCAGGCGCGCCCGCCCGCGCAACTCCGCATGAGGTCCGGCGGGCGGCGCCGGGCGCTGCTTGTTGGCGATCTTCACAATCTCGGTATCCTGAACCTCGATCACACCGTCGTTGACCATGTCGTAAAGCGCCGGCATCAGTTCATCCACCTTTTCGGCGGATTCGATGAACTCGATGCGAATGGGCAGGTGTTCGCTCAGTACCTCGATCTTCGTCGTGTGCATCACGTGGTGCGCGCCGAAGCCGGCCATCGCCCGCGTAGCGGTCGCGCCGGAGACTCCTTTGTGCAGCAGGAAGCTCAGGATACAATCGCACAGCGAACCCAGATGGTGCTGGGTATCTTCGTTGATGAAAATCGTAACCTTCTTTGCCGCGCCCTTTTGCAGCATTGTTGGCTGCCTCCCGATTGTTTAACGCTGCGCCAGCACCGCCCCGAGCCAGACTGCCATATAACCCAGCGTAATGCTCGAAACCAGGTTGAGCAACCCGGCCCACAGGCCGCCCTCGCGGATCGCGGCGTACGTCTCCCATTCGAAACTGGAAAACGTGGTGTAGCCGCCTAAGAAACCCACCACCAGCAGCAGCCGCCATTTTGGATCGAGCTTCAGCCGCTCGGTCAGCAGCGTCATCAGGAAACCGATCAGAAAGGAACCGCTCACGTTGATCGCCAATGTGCCGAGCGGAAACCTCCCGCCGAAACGGCGCATGATCGCCGACCCTGCCGCGTAACGCACCAGCGATCCCGTGCCCCCTCCAATCAACACCATCAAATACCGGCTCAATCCTCCGCTCCCTCTCGTTGCGCCATCTGAATATCATAAGCGGCCCGCCGCGCCGCTTGAATACCCGCCAGATCTTCCCGCAGCTCCGGCACGCGTTCCGTGGCGCCCCCTTCCAGAAGGCGCTCGACGGTCGCGATCAGTTCGTCCAGGCGCCGGTGGGATTCTTCCTCCACGCTGGCTAGCGCGGCCTGCAGGCTCTCTTCCCACTGCGCCCCGGCGCGGCTGAGATTCTGAAATACCCGATACGGGATGGTGCGCGCGAAATGCCGGTGAACCATTGGCTTGATCAGCCAGACGGGCAACACCGGCGACAGCAGTTCCCAGTTGCGGTCAAAAACTTTGCCGACGCGAATATTGGGAGTGCGCGGCTCGACTACCCGGATTTCCGTCTCGGTCGTGCGTAAAGGCACGCCGAATACTTTCAGCGTGCGCTCGGACAGCCGATCGCGGAACTGCTGCAAGGCGCGGAAGGCTTGTCGTTGCGCCTTCTCGAGTGGCGCGAAGAACTGGTGCCGCTCGCGGCTGGAGGCTTCCATGAGTTCGCCGCGCAATCCCGCGGCGAGCCATTCTTCAAACCAGGAGAGCATCTTCGCGAGGCTGCCCTTCCAAGCCGGAAACTCGCCTTCGAATTTCCGCAGGAGCCGCCGCTCGATTTCGCATTGGTGCGCCTCCAGCCGCGCGCTGATCAGCCAACGCGCTCCCGCGGCGGCCTCGCGGACCGCCAGCCGGATCTGCGATTTCGCATCGTCGATGGCCTCGCGCTCGCCCATCACCTGCCGGCCGAGTGCCTGGCGCTCCGCCTCCTGCATCTCGGCGGACTTGAGGCTCAGCGCCAGATAATCGCCGCATTCCCGCAGCAGCGTATCTATCTTCCTGTCGACGATCGACCGGCGCTCTTCCGCAAAATGCGCAATCGTCCCGTCGAACAACACCGCTTCCAGCGTCTCGCGGAATCGCTCGAAGCCGGGCCGGGCCGAAAAGGGGAACACCGGCGGCGCTTCCGCAAAGTTCCTGGCAAGTTGCGACCGCACAAACTCCAGCACTTCGGCTAGATCGCCTTCGCTCACCAGGTCCGCCTTGGTCAGCAGGACCGCCACCCGCGGCGTGTGCTGGTAGAGGCTCTGCAGCAACTCGATGTCTCGCTGCGAAAGCGGCGGATCGACACTCACCGCCACCAACGCGAGCCCCACGTTTGGCAGCCAGGCCAGGGATGTCCGGCTGTTGTGTGAATGCGCGCTCTCCAGGCCTGGAGTGTCCACAAACTTCAGCCCGCGGAAGCGGCGCATGGCCGGTAATTCGATGGTGATCCGGTCCACGCGTTTGACGTTCTCCGGGTTTTCTTTTTCCGAAATGAAAGCGCCGATCTGATCGAGCGGCGCCTCGCGCGGCGGTGCGTCGAGGAAATGCACCGTGGCTGATTCGCGCGCGCCATAGCCGATCTCCGTCACCACCGAGGTCACCGGGATGACGCCGGCCGGCAGAATGTCCCGCGCGATGAGAACGTTCAGGAAGCTGCTCTTGCCGGCCTTGAATCGGCCCAGCACGGCCACTGGAATTTCGCGCCGCTCGATGGCCGCGCGCGTAGTGGCCAGCAGGCCCGAGAGCGCGGAGATCCCGTAGCGCTCCGCGAGCGCCGTAACTAGTTCAACCGGCCCGGTTGCAGTCACTTTGGGGTAGTCTTGTTCGGTTTCGAGAATCATAGCCCTTACACGTAGGAGCTATCATTCCCGAGGCAGGCTCGAGACGGTTGATGGCGGGCTCCATCACCAACGGTCTTCAATCAATATTATACTGCGTTTGGCCGGCCCTATACGATCGCGGCTACCCCACCCGCCCGCGCCCGCGGCCGCGGTTACGTCAGCCAATACACGGACGCCAACGCCGCCCCTACCGCCACCGCCTGTAGCGCCATCACCCGCGCCGCCTGTCCCGGCGCCTGCGGCAGCCACCGTACCGCGAAGTACCCCAGAATCGGCAACTGCCCCGCCATCAGAAGCTGAAAGATGTGCGCCGCCGCCCCCTCATCGGCCTCGTGCACGATCCTGTATACCGCCGCATGGCCCGCCACCAGCGCCAGACCAGCCAGCGACATCCCGATGGGAAGCCACGCGCTCGGGTGTCTCAGCAACGTCATTTCCATCCGCGCCTCCACTCATCCATCACAATAAAGAGTACTTCACAATGTAAAGAACATCGCCGCGAATGTCAACCCTCGGGCCGCCGGGCAGAGCAGCCTCTCCGCGGATTTCGATGATGTATCATACGTGACATGCTGAAGATCCGGACACAGCACCCTGCGTGACCGTCATGGTACCGTGGTCGAGGCCGTCCAATCCGGCCAGAACTTTCAGCAGCGCCGGCCTGCCCGTGCCGTTGGCTCCGGCAATGCCGGCGCGCTGGTTGGAGGTAACCAGACTATGGCCACATCTCATCGTTCGACCTTTCGTCTTTTCTGTTTGATAACCTCAATCGCTGCGTTTCCCCTATTCTGCCAAAACCAGTTGCCGGTCTGGGGATCGATTCCCAGCCCGAATAACGGAAACCTGCAAAATGAGATCCGCGGCATGGCGCCCGTAACTTCGACCGATGTGTGGGCGGTGGGCGACTACAACTCCGGGGTTGTCCCGACGGTCACCGGACGGCGAACGCTGATCGAGCACTGGGACGGGCACGCCTGGAGCATCATACCCAGCACCCAGTTAGATCTGCCCGGTTTCGATGCGGTGATCCTGGAAGATGCCATCGCGCTGGCGTCCGGCAATGTCTGGGCCGTGGGCCATGCCGACGACTTTGCGAACCTGAACAGTGCCACTGTGATCGCGCACTACGACGGCGCCAACTGGTCGCTTGTGCCGAGCCCGAACCCATCCGGAAACAGCCTGCCCGATACTCTATACGCGATCGCCCGCGCGGGCAACCGGCTGTATGCGGTTGGCGAGACCGGCTTCCCCGGCGGTCCCCTGATCCTGGTGTGGAACGGCTCGAGCTGGCGTCCGGTGACGAATCAGTGCGTGGGCGGGTTGCAAGGCGTGTCGGCCGCATCGCCCTCGGCGGTGTTCGTGGTGGGTCCATACAACGTCTGCCGTTTCGACGGGACATCCTGGAGCGATCTGCCGCTTCCCCCGCTGCAGAGCGGCCAGTTCTATCAACTGCAAAACGTGGCCGCGCTCTCGGCCAGCGATGTATGGGTGGTAGGTTCCATCGCCACGCCGAACGGCGGCGGCGAAGGTGGCGGTTACAACTATGCAAGCGTGGCGCTGCGCTGGGACGGCTCCGCCTGGACAAGCTACAACCGGATTGCGGGGGCAGCCCTGAACGGCGTGCTCGCCCGCTCGTCCACCAGCATCTGGGCCGTGGGCACCCAGAGCGCGGGCGGCATCGTCGTGCACTGGAACGGGCAGCAGTGGGAACAGGAGCCCAGCCCCGCCTACCTGTACGGCACGTTCGCCGACGCGAAGGCGAGCTCGCCCGGAGAGATGTGGGCCGGCGGATCCACGGTGAGTAACCAGCAGCAGGTCACGCTCATCGCCCGGGCGCCTTCCAACAAGGCCGCAGTACAGGGCAACACCGGCGCCTCCGCGGCGGTAGTGACTTGGATTGGTCCAACTACGGGGAGTGTGTCGTGCGATGTTTCCGGACATTATGTG
>Ga0335069_10016797_pt1 | contig 10207 bp, 6 predicted proteins | sample Lox_Sample_11_FD_206714 | JGI IMG/M metagenome (GOLD analysis project Ga0335069, IMG submission 206714) | Soil microbial communities from Loxahatchee National Wildlife Refuge, Florida, United States - Lox_Sample_1.1 | ecosystem: Environmental > Terrestrial > Soil > Wetlands | place: USA: Florida...
GGATACACGTGCAAGCTCGGCGACCGGTCGTCATGCAATCCGTAGGTCCTGGAGCGGTGTACGCAACGGTGGTCAAGGGGCGTCTGAAGCCTCGGGGTCCCCTGTTGCGTACGGGTTATCCGGGAGAGACTGGCAACGGTGGCTGATGGGGATGCCGCCGGCCACGAAGACCGGCGAGCCGTAGGCGAGCTGGGATTCGTGGCCGGCGGGCGCGGCTCGTTCGTACCACCCTTCAACGCCAGATTCCGCGCCCTGGCTTTGGCGCGAATACCAGGAAGCGGATCACCGACGGGCCAGACACCTGCTCTGACGTGGACGCGGTACTCAGCTCGAGAGCTGGCGTCGTTGCTGTTGCCGTTCCAGGGCTGGACCGGACGGAGAACCGTTGAGCAGACTGTCGCTTCGCGACGACCCCAAAGTCGAGCAGCGCGCGAGCCTACTGTCGCGCGAGGTGCATGCGCAGCTCGGCTTCGTCGTCCTTGATCAGTTCCCCGCTGAGGTCGACCGTGACCGTGTGCAGCGTGCCCGTGAATCGGAACGGTGCCTGGTAGTCCGTGGTGATCGGCGAGCCCGGGTTCGCGCCGCAGCTCAGCTGCCCCGGGTTGAACGCGAACGGCGTCGTATAGGGGAAGTCGGCGTCGCCGACGAGCTTGCCGTCAATGTAGAGCTGGAAGCGTCCCGGCATGCCGTGACCCTGCGTGAGGTCAGGCATGCCGTGCGGCTCAAACTCGTAGCGCAGCTCGTGCGCTCCGGGTGTTATCGGCTCGTCGGACTCGACGCGCAGCAGCTCTCGGCCGACCCAGTTGTGCACGTAGCACAGCCTGCTGTCCTTGACGAAGAACGAGTAGCCGCCGGCTGCGGTGCCCTGGCATAGCAGGACGCCCTCGGCCCCGTGCTCGGGGATCTCGACCGCGGCGGTGATGCTGTGCGGCCGGTTGAGGACCCGTGGAGCGGCGAAGAACGGCACGGATTGCGTGTTTGGGAAGTACGTGTAGCTGTCGCGCGGCGCTCCCACCAGCGGCTTCTCGCTGACCATGCGTGCAAGGCCGCTGCCGTCGACGGGGAACACGTCGTACTTGCCTGCCTCGACGTACCAGCGCCCGATCATCTCGATCAACTTCTCGCGATTGTCTGCCGCCACATTGTGATTCTCTGCGTAGTCCTCGGCCACGTGGTAGAGCTCCCAGCCGTGAGCGTCCAGCTCCGTGAGCGTCTCCGCGGAGATCGGCTCGCCGAACGGCTTGCCGGCCTCTTTGAACGACGGGCCCGGCCACGGACAGACCGCGCGCCAGCCGTCGTGGTAGATCGCCCGGTGGCCGAGCATCTCGAAGTACTGCGTGTGATGCTCGCTCGCCGCGCCGGCATCGTCGAGCGTCTGGGCGAAGCTGACCCCCTGAAGGGGTGACTGCGTGACGCCCCTGACAGTGTCCGGCGGCTCGATGCCCACCAGCTCCAGCACCGTCGGGACCATGTCGATGATGTGCCCGTAGTGCGAGCGGACCTCGCCCCTCGCCTTGATTCCGTTCGGCCATTGGACGATGAACGGGTCACACGCGCCGCCGCGGTAGGTCTCGCGCTTCCAGCGGCGAAACGGCGTGTTGCCGGCCCAGGTCCAGCCCCACGGGTAGTGGTTGAAGTGCTTGGGGCCGCCGAGCTCGTCGATCGCCTTCAGGCTGTCCTCGAACGGCTCTTGGGCGTTGTTGAAGAACTGTGCCTCGTTCGTCGTGCCGGTCAGACCGCCCTCGGCGCTGGCGCCGTTGTCGGAGATCACCATCACGAGCGTGTTGTCGAACTGGCCGATCGTCTTGAGGAAGTCGAGTAGGCGCCCGATGTGATGATCGGTGTGCTCCAGGAAGCCGGCGAAGACCTCCATCATGCGGCTGTAGAGCGTGCGCTGATCGGCCGACAGCGAGTCCCACTCGGGCACGTCGGGGTCATGGCGCGAGAGCTCCGCGTCGGCAGGCACGACGCCCAACTCCTTCTGACGCGCGAACACCTTCTCCCGGTAGGCCTCCCAGCCGTCGTCGAAGACGCCCTTGTACTTGTCGGCCCACTCCTTGGCAACGTGGTGCGGCGCGTGCGTCGCGCCGGTGCAGAAGTGTAGGTAGAACGGCTTATCGGGGTCGACCTGCTTGGCGTCAGCGACGAACTGGATCGCCTTGTCGGCGAGGTCGGCCGTGAGGTGATAGCCCTCCTCCGGCGTTGCGGGCGGCTCGACCTGATGGTTGTCATAGATCAGATCGGGATTCCACTGGCTGGTGTCCCCGCCGAGGAACCCGTAGAAGCGCTCGAACCCGCGCCCGAGCGGCCAGCGGTCATACGGCCCCGCGCCGGTCTCCTGGCTGCTGGGAATCAGGTGCCACTTGCCGACCATGTACGTGCTGTAGCCATGATGCAGCAGCATCTCCGACAGGAATCCGTTCTCGAATGGAACGTTGCCGTCGTAGCCGGGGAAGCCCGTCGCAAGCTCGGTGATCGCGGCCATCCCGTTGCTGTGATGGTTACGCCCACTGATGATGCAAGAGCGACTCGGCGAGCAGAGCGCCGTCGTGTGCATGCTGTTGTAGCGCACGCCACCCGCCGCCAGCGCGTCGAGATTCGGAGTGCTGATCGGGCTCCCATAGCAGCCGAGATGCCCGAACCCGGTGTCGTCGAGCACGATGAACAGAACGTTCGGCGCCCCCTCGGATGCCCGCTTCGGCGCCGGCCACGCGGGGCTCGACTCATCCGCCGTCCGGCCGATCACGCCCGGGAAACGCGCGCCCGGCTGATACTCGATCAAAGACACAGCAAACTCCGATCACCTCGACGTTGACGCTGCGAAGAACCATCCGAGACGCGCGAACGAGGCGCATCATCCGGATCGGATGAACAGGCAGAAGACCAGTCCACGCGACCGTCGGACCCGAATCGGGCACTTGTGCCGACCGCTCGTTGATATAGACATTCCCGATGGGTCAGGTCTTCCTGCTCTCGCTGACCGCGGCGTTGAACCCGGTGCTCGTCGGCGCCTTCACGATCATGCTGCTACTGGCGAACCCGAAGCGGCCGATGCTGGGCTTACCTGCTGGGCGCCTACATGACGAGCATCACGCTCGGTCTGGTGATCGTCTTCGCATTGAAGGGCTCAAGCGCGGTCAGCACAACCGAGAACACGATAAGCCCGGCCGTGGACCTGGCCCTGGGCGCGATCATGCTCGTCGCGGCGTTCGTGCTCGGCACCGGACGCGACGCGAGCATCGCTGAGCGGCGGCGAGCGCGCAAAGGCCCCAAGGAGGCAAAGGGCCCGCCACGCTGGCAGCAGGCGCTGAGCAAGGGATCGGCGCGCACCACGTTCCTCGTCGGTGCGCTACTCACCCTTCCCGGCGCCTCGCACCTTGCGGGGCTCGATCAGATCGAGAAGCAGAACCTGAGTACGACCGTCACCGTGCTGGTCGTGATCGGCTTCAACGTGATCATGCTGATGCTGCTCGAGCTCCCGCTGCTCGGCTTCGTCGTCGCCCCTGACTGGACCCCTGGCGCGGTGGAGCGAGCCAAGGCGTGGGTAGGCCGCAACGGGCGCACGGCTGCAATCATCGCGCTCACCGCGATCGGCGCCGCGCTGGTCATCAAGGGCATCATCGGGCTCGTGACCTAACCTCCAGATCCCCCGTCCAAGAGGCATCGGTGTTCACCACCGGCCGAACACGATCGAATTCCTGCCCTAACGGCCGGGGGCGCAGCCGAAACATCTCGCCTAGCCCTCGCCTAGCCCGCGCCTAGCCCCCCACCGTGCCTCGGCGGCGCTGACGCTCGAGAGCAGCTCCAGCAGCCCGAGCGCCGAATGCCGTCGCACCCGCTTTGACAACCCGGCGAGCATCTGGAGGTCGTCGAGAAAAGCCCCCGAATGCGCGGGATCCGCGGCTTGGCGGGCGGCTTCGGCCCCACAGCCGGCGCGCCCGGTCGGGAGGTGCCTCGCTGACCGCACCAAGCAGGGAAGCCATTCCCACGCTCGAGATGCTCGTCGCAGAATCGGAGCAGGGCTGGCACTCAATCCGAGAGCGACGGTCGGCGCTGCTGGATTACGCCTGGAGCGGCAGTCGTGGTGTCGAGGCCGTCATGACCGCTTTGGTGCTTGCAGCTACCGGACCTGCAGCTAGCACCCCGAGCGACGACCGGACCGATCAGCCTCCGGTGCGCACGTGCGCGCCTTTGGCGAATACGAAGACTCGGCTGTGCGGCGGCGAGACACGTGCATCGTTGGGATCGCGGTACTCAGCACCGTCGCGGTCGACGCCGTCGAGTTCGTTCCATCTCGACAGCCCTCACGGTCGAACTCGGGATCTCTCGCCTGAAGAGCAGGCAGCGAGCAAGCCCCTGGCCAACTATGCGAGCCGCCTGTTCCAGGTCCGGCCGCCGCTTGCATGCGATTTTCGCGAGGCACGCGGGGGCGTTGGGCGCAGGGATTCCTGATGCTCAGGCGATCTGCTCCACTTCGTGTTCGATGGCGCGGTCGAGCTCGTGTAGGTGCTGCAGCCGCGGCGGCTCGACGGTGCTACCGGTTACAGCGTGGCCGGCGGGCAGCTCAGGGAGCACGCCGCTCCGAACGCGGTGTTCCACTTCGCCCAGGCCAAAGTTGAGCCGCGAACGGGTCGCCGGTGCTCCGGCGGCTCACGCCCGAACTGTGCGACGCGGTGCTCGACGCTGCAGCAGCTGCTGTCGGTGATTAAGCGCGAGTGGAGAGCGGCCCGGACTGTGGCCGCCTTACCATGAGGCGCTCGTGGGAGTGACACGAGTCGCGTTCATCGAGAGCGACGCCGGCGCGACCCTGGGGCACGCTCGCTGCGCCGTCAGAGCCGCTCGGGCGGACGCTGACGCTGACCTCACCCTCGGCGTCGCCGCGCCCGCGAGCCTGTCGGACGCCCTGTTCTTCCCCGGTGATCTTCGCTCAAGCGTGAAGCGTCGCGCTCCAGGCTGTTGAGCGTCCCGCGGCGCCCGAATGACCGCAACGGTACATCGTGCTCTTGGGTGCTCGCCGCGATTGACGGGAATTTCCGTTCATGGTCTGTTGGATAACCGGTGGTGACAGCCGCCAGAGTGCACCAGGGAGACGGCGATCGGATGCCACCCCGATCGGTGATTTGCCTCCGGCGAGGGCCGCGGCCGCGGACGGGAAATCACCCGGGTGATCGGATAGGCGGCGCTTGACGCCCGCCGCGCACAGGTGCGACTGTAAGGCGATGGGCCGCCGCTACCACCTGTCTCCGCGACGTCTTCAATGGAGCGCCTAGACATGAGGCGCCAACCGGTCCTTCTGTCGGGGCGCGACGGGGACCCCGTTCCAAGGGGTAGACCTGTTTTGTTTGACGTGGCTGCGCATCCCTGCCCGACGCGGAATGGGGCTGAGCGAGTACGGCAGCCCGCCACCGCCTGGGCCGGCTCCGCCCCATGGTCCGAGTCTCCGCTTTTGCACCCAGATCTGATCGCGATCTATCGCAAGCTGAGCGCCACGTCGCGCAGCGAGGGCGGTCGAGCGCGCCGCGGAGATGAGGCTGATCGAATCTGCGGTCGTGCCCCCGAGGCGCGACTTCCACCTATCTGGATGATGCCATGCGCCTCAGGCCGCGCTCAGCTACCAAGCATGGTCGCCCTCGCACAGATGCCGGCACGTGGGCGCGCAGGTGACGACAGGGACGAATCGTGACCAGGATGCGGATCGGGCTCGAGGAGATTTTCACGACGCTTGTCGACGATGATGTCCCGGTGTCGTTTCGGGGGTATGACGGGAGCGCGGCGGAATCTCGGGATCCAATCGCGACGGTTGAGGTGCGCTCCCCGGAGGCCGTGCGGTTCATCGCGACCGCCCCGGGTCAGCTCGGTCTGGCCCGAGCGTATGTAACCGGCGCGGTGGAAGTTCGCGGCGACCTTTACGCGGCGCTCCGCGCGCTGCACGAGCACAGACGCCGTGACATCACTCCCGGCAAGCTGGTGCGGCTGCTATGCGGCTTTGATCCGCGGGTGCTGCGTCGCCCCCCGGTGCCGATGGAGGAGGCGCCGCCCGCGTGGCGGCGCGGGCTGGGTCGTCACACGAGGCGACGGGACGCCGCGGCGATCGCCCACCACTACGACGTCTCGGACCGCTTCTATGAGCTTGTGCTTGGCCGTTCGATGGCGTACTCGTGCGCGGTGTTCCCGACGGCGGACACGTCGCTGGATGACGCGCAGGCAGAGAAGTTCGACCTCGTCTGCCGCAAGCTCGACCTGCGCCCAGGGCAGTGCCTGCTCGACGTCGGCGCCGGCTGGGGCGGCCTGGTCCGACATGCGGCAGCGCACTACGGAGTCAACGCGGTCGGCGTGACCATCTCGCGACGGCAGGTGGAATGGGCGCGGAGAGCCAACGCGCAGGCGGGACTAGCCGGCTCGGTTCAGATGTTCCTGCTCGACTACCGCGATCTCCCCGATCGTAGGTTCGACGCGATCGCGTCGATCGGGGCGATGGAGCACTTCGGCAGCGCCGAGCTCGGCGGCTACTTCGAGTCGATGGCGGCTCGCCTGCGTCCAGGCGGCCGGATGCTCAACCACTGCATCACCCGCCCGTCCAACCGTGAGCGACACCGCACCGGAGCGTTCATCGACCGCTACGTGTTCCCCGATGGCGAGCTGCAGGGACCAGGAACGATCATCGGCGCGATGCACGATCACGGGCTCGAGCTACGGCACGAGGAGAACCTCCGCGAGCACTACGCCCTAACGCTCAGGGAGTGGGGAGCCAACCTCGAGCGTCACTGGCCGCAGGCCGTGGCCGAGGTCGGCGAGCGCCGCGCGCGGGTCTGGCGGCTGTACATGGCTTTCTCACGGGTCGGGTTCGAGCTCGGCCGCATCCAGATCCACCAGATGCTCGGCGTCCGCCTCGACAGTCGCGGTCGCTCTTTCATGCCGTTGCGTCCCAACTGGGAGCAGCAGACGCACGGCCTCGGCACGCGTGCACTTGAGCCGGCGGCCTAGATGGCCGACGACCGTGATGCGACGTACGCCGAGCCGGTGAGCTGGGAGGTGGCGCGACCGCGCTTCCGTCCGCTGCGGCTTGTTCTGGCGCTGCTGGTGGGGGCGGTCGCGGTGGGTGTGTCGGGTCTGATCCTCCCGGGTGTCCACGTCAAGACGTTCCTCGGTGCGCTTGAAGCGGCGGCGCTCATTGCCGTGTTCAACGCGATCCTGCCGCCGCTGGTCGCGGCGCTGCGCTTGCCGTTCATGTTGATCATCGGGTTTCTCGCGGTGCTGATCATCGATGCGCTGATCCTGCTGCTCGTGTCGCATCTGGCGCCCGGCGATTTCAAGGTGGATTCGTTCGGATGGGCGCTGTTGGCGGCGCTGGTGATGGCCGCCGCGAGCATGGTGCTGCAGGTGTTCCTGGGCGTCGACGACGACGACATCTATTCGCTGCGGGTGATCGAGCGGATCGCCAAGCGACAGGGCAAGGCGAGCCGCACGGATGTGCCAGGCATTGTCTTCCTCGAGATCGACGGGCTCGCGGCCCCGGTGCTTCGCCGGGCGGTGCGAGACGGCAACACGCCGGTGCTGGCCCGCTGGCTCGCCGACGGCAGTCACGAGCTGATCGAATGGGAGCCCGACCTGTCGTCGCAGACGGGAGCCAGCCAGGCCGGCATCCTGCTCGGTTCAAACGACGACATCCCGGCGTTTCGCTGGGTCGAGAAGGAAACCGGCAGGTTGATGACATGCTCGGCGCCGGGGGACTGCGCCGAGATCGAGCGTCGCCACGCCAGCGGCGTCGGCCTCCTGACCGGCGGTGGCGCCAGTCGCGGAAATCTGCTCTCCGGCGAGGCCGATGAGGTGATCCTGACCGTCAGCCGGATGGAAGCCGACAAGAAGGCGAACCCCGGCTACCGGGCATTTCTCGCCAACGGGTTCAACGTCACCCGCGAGCTGGTCCTATTCTGCTGGGAGGTGGGGCTCGAATGGTCAGCCGCGGCCCGGCAGCGACGTCGCGATGTGATCCCGCGCGGGCACCGTGGCGGTCGATATCCGTTCCTGAGGGCCGCGCTCTGCGTCGTCGTCCGAGACCTGATCGCGTTCGGGGTCGTGACCGACATGATCCGCGGCCGCCCCGCCATCTACGCGACCTTCTCGAGCTACGACGAGGTCGCCCACCACTCCGGGCTCGAGCGCGCCGACACGCTCGAGGCGCTGCGCAAGCTCGACAAGCAGTTCGGACGAATCGAGAAGTGCCGGCGCTTCGCCCCCAGGCCATACAAGCTGATCGCCCTATCCGATCACGGCCAGACACAGGGAACGACGTTCAAGCAGCGCAACGGCTATGGCCTCGACGACCTCGTCCAGCGCTCGCTCTCCCGCGGCGGCGTGGTGGGAATGAGCGCCGGCGACGAGCACGACACCGCGGTCAGCCAGGCGTTCAGTGAAGCCACCGGCCGCAGCGCCGGCCAAGAGGAGCAGGGGACAAGCGACGAGCGCGCCGTCGTGCTCGGCTCAGGCAACCTCGGCCTCGTCTATCTGATGGAGGAGAAGCGACGGCTGAGCTCCGAGGAGATCCGCGAGCGCCACCCCAACCTGATCCCGGCGCTCACCGCTCACCCCGATATCGGCTTCGTGCTCATGCGCTCGTCCGAACACGGCCCCGTGGCCGTCGGCTCCGGCGGCACGCATTACCTGGCGACCGGCAGGATCGAGGGCGAGGACCCGCTCGCGCTGTTCTCCCCCAACGCACCCGCGCACCTGCGGCGAACGGACGGGTTCGCGCACGTCGCCGACATCATGATCAACAGCTTCTACGACCCCGACCTCGAACAGGGCTGCGCGTTCGAGGAGTTGATCTCGTTCCACGGCGGCCTCGGCGGCCCGCAGACCAGACCGTTCATCCTCTACCCCGTCGAGTTGCCCGTTCCCGAGCAGCCGATCGTCGGCGCGGCCAGCGTGCACGCGCTACTCACCGGTTGGCGCAGCCTGCTCCAGGGTGAACCGGGTGCCGTGGCGCAAACCGCGGGCGATGGGGACAGACTCGATGCGGCGCCACCTGTGCGGGCAGGCGCCGGCGAGGTGCAGCGCAATGGTTTGCCGGCTCAACCGGGTGAGCGACAGTGATGAAGATCGCGTCGCGCCGAAGCGACCGCGGCGTGGCGAGTACGCGCGGCGACGCTCCGTCGTGGGCGCGTTGGAGCGACAGGCTCGAGCGACGGTACACGCTCGGAGTTGAGGAGGAGGTGATGCTCCTCGAGCGCTCTGACTGGTCGCTCGAGCGATGAGGTTCTCGCGCGGCTCTCCGACGAGCTTTCGGCGCACACGTCCCCGGAGACGCACGCGGCGGTGGTCGAGTTGGCGACGGGCATCCACACGGACGTGGTTGGGGTGGCCGGGGAGCTCGCTTGGCTGCGAAACCAGTTCGCGCGCGAGCTGGCTGCAATGGGCCTGACCGCCGCCGTTGCGGGCACCCATCCTCTGACTTTGCGGGAAGAGACCGAGGTCTCCGGCGCGGCGCGTTACCGCGATCTGGACGACTCGATGCGGGTGCTGGCTCGGCGAGAGCCGACGGCCCTGCATGTGCACGTCGGCGTCCCGGCGCCGGAGGACGCGATCCGGCTGCTGAACGGGCTCGGACGCAACGCGCCGGTTCTGCTGGCGCTGTCGGCCAACTCGCCGTTTTGGCAGCGGCGCGATAGCGGGTTCGCGTCCGCGCGCACCCTGATCTTCTAGGTCTAGGCCTTCCCCCGCACAGGCCTGCCGCGTCATTTCGCGGACTACGGTGATTACGTCGAGGCCGTTGATGCGCTGATCGCCTCACGGGCTATATCCGATCCGAGCTTCTTGTGGTGGGACGTGCGGCTACAGCCGGCGCTCGGAACGGTCGAGGTGCGCGTGATGGACGCCCAGTCAACGGTCAGCGACATCGCTCCCCTGGTCGCGCTGATCCAGTCGCTGGCCCGCTCCGAGCTCGAGGGCGATCCCTCGCCGGTCGTTCCGGGCGCGGAGGTGCTTGCGGAGAACCGCTTCCTCGCCGCGCGAGACGGGATGGACGCCCGGCTGATCGACCCGGCGGCTCGGTGCCTGATTCCGGTGCGAGAGGTGCTGGACTCTCTGCTGGCGCAGTGCCGCCCGCACGCGCTCGCGCTCGGGTGCGCCAGCGCGCTCGACCAGGTACACCGGCTCGCGGCCGCGAACGGCGCCGACCGTCAGCGCGCGTTCGTCGCCCGCAACCGGC
>Ga0335069_10016798_pt1 | contig 10207 bp, 9 predicted proteins | sample Lox_Sample_11_FD_206714 | JGI IMG/M metagenome (GOLD analysis project Ga0335069, IMG submission 206714) | Soil microbial communities from Loxahatchee National Wildlife Refuge, Florida, United States - Lox_Sample_1.1 | ecosystem: Environmental > Terrestrial > Soil > Wetlands | place: USA: Florida...
ACGTCCACGACGACAAGGCGAAGGCCCGCCCTCCTTGCCGCTGCGAAGAAGCTCAGGCGCGCCTTCTCCACTTCCGGATGAACAAGACCTTCGAGCCGACGGAGCGCGTCCTTATCGCCAAGCACATGCTTCGCGAGCTTCTCTCGATCGACCCCTTCCTCGCCGAGCACGCCGGGAAACATTGCGTCCACCGCCTGCGCTCGGGGACCCGCATAAATCTCCCGCACCGCAACATCCGCATCGAAAACGGGCGCGCCAAGCGAAGTGAACATCCGTCCGACCGCGCTTTTCCCCATCGCGATCGATCCCGTCAGACCCACGACCAGCATTGTTCTCCCGGAGCGCTGATTCGCGCCCCTCAACTATAGGCCAGCTGATTCGGCGCGCTGCAGCGAGGAGACGAATCCAGGCCCGTTATCCAACGCTTCGCAAATTACCGAAGCGCAAGCAGCCCCTCCCGGCGCAGCCAAGTCAGAAGCTTCAACATCGGCAGGCCGAGGACGGTCGAATGGTCGCCCTCAACCTTCTCGAAGAGATGCATCCCCATCCCTTCAAGCTGATAGGCGCCGACACTTGAAAGGACCCCAGGGCCAACAAAGGCGAGATAGGCCGCGATCTGATCTGGGCCGAGCGGCCGCATTCTGAGGAGCGCGCTGTCCTCGTCGCCGCCAAGCGCACGGCCACCCCGCGCAACCGCAAAAGCCGAAGTCAGGGTATGGCTCCGTCCACCGAGCGCGCTCAGGGTCGAAGCCGCTGCGAGAAAACTGTCCGCTTTGTGCAGTAGACGTCCGTCGACTGTCAGCGTCTGGTCGGCGCCGATGACATAAGCGTCCAGCCTTTTTCCGCTGACCGCTACCGCCTTCGCTTCCGCGAGCACCGCGGCAAGGCTTTCCGGCGATTTGGCCTGCGCCAGATGAAGAGCCTCCAGCTCACGCTCGTCAATCTCGGCGGGCGCTATTTCGATATCCAGGCCCGCCGCCGCCATGAGGGCCTGCCGGCTCGCGCTATTCGAGGCAAGCACCAACGGGGCTTCACCCGCCCAGACCCGCTGCCGCCCGACCATGTGCCTATGCCTGCGCGATAAATTTTAGCCGATGGGCACGATAGAGATCTAGGATCGCCGCCGCTGTCTCCTCGATCGACCGCCGGCTCACGTCGATCATCGGCCAGCTTTTCTCGGCGAAGAGCCGGCGCGACGCGGCGATCTCCTGGGCGACGGCGGCCCGGTCGACATAGTCGGTCTCCGCGTCGGCGTTGAGAGAGAGCAGCCGGTTTTGCCGAATCTGGACGATCCGTTCAGCAGAGGCCACCAGCCCCACGACGAGAGGATGACGCAGCTGAGCCAAGCCGATCGGCAGGGGCACATTCGGAACGATGGGAACATTGGCGGTCTTGAAACCGCGGTTGGCAAGATAAATGCTCGTCGGGGTCTTCGAAGTCCGGCTGATCCCAACGAGAACGATGTCCGCCTGCTCCAACGTCTCGGGCAACTGCCCGTCGTCAGCCATCATCGTGAAGTTCAGAGCGTCGATTCGCTTGAAATAGTCCGTGTTCAGCATGTGCTGAGCGCCCGCCCGAGGCGTCGAGTTCTGTCCCAGATAGGACTGGAAGAGGTTAAGAATTGGGCCCAGGACAGACAGGCAGGGCGAGCCCAGCATTTCGCAGGCTTCTTCGAGCCGCCGCGACAAGACCGAATCAACCAGCGTGAAAAGAACGATGCCTGGAGCGTTCTCAATGTCCGAGATCACCCGCTCGATTTGGTCGGCCGTTCGTACGAGAGGATATACATGCTCAATCGAGGCGACGCCCTGATATTGAGCCGAGGCGGCTCGCGAAGCGGCTATCAGCGTCTCGCCCGTCGAGTCGGACACTAGGTGAAGGTGGAAATAGCTACGTCCCAAGAGGCTTGTCCGGCAAAACGCATCGTCCCGCGATATAGCCTCAGGAGGCCTCCCTGTGGACAGGCGTGGAGATCTTGCTCCTCCCCATAGCCCAAGTTTGCCCGTGCTGGGATCCCGGCGTCAGTACCCCCAGGCCTCACCATGGGGAGAGTTCGGGGGCTCGAGTCGTATTATGTAGTGAATTCCGGGGACAACTCTGACACGCTTACGGGAACTCTCGAAAGCCCTCAGCAAATGCTTAACAAATTGTTAACGCGCGGGACATGCGGTTTCTGGCGCAACCCGGAACGACATAGCCAAGCGCGCGCCCATCTCTGAATCTTTGTGCCTCGGGCCTATTCCACCCCCTAAAAGACTCAAGAGACTCTTTTCAAAGCTTTATTTTCTCTGATTCTCGCTATTCGGGCAGCTTGCCTCCGTTGGGCACCCCTTCTAAGCAAGAGCGCGAATCCCACGAATTGGGAGCGCGGCGAATTGTCCGATGTACCTTTGGATCAAGACTCTCCACATCATCGCGGTGATCGCCTGGATGGCCGGCATGCTGTACCTGCCAAGGCTCTTCGTCTATCACGCGGACACGACGAAGGGCTCGGCAGAATCCGAGATTTTCAAGATTATGGAACGCCGTCTCCTCAAGGCGATCATCAACCCTTCGATGATCGTCGTCCTTTTCACGGGCGGGCTTCTGGCGTATCTGAGCGGCTACTGGCGAACGCCCTGGCTGGAGATGAAGGTTGCGCTCGTTATCGGCCTTGCTGCGCTGCACGGACTCTTCGCCCGCTACGTGCGCCTGTTCGCCGCAGACTGCAATGAGCCCTCGGCACGGTTCTATCGGATCTTGAACGAGGTGCCAACGCTTCTCATGATCCTGATCGTGGCGCTAGTCGTCGTGAAGCCATTTTGACGAATTCTTCCGCGCTCTGCGCCGATTCTGGCGGTTCCCGCTTTCCGTTAGGAACGGCATTGAAAAAAGCGGAAAAGCCGACTAAGGAGAAATCCCACCTCAGAGTTCAGCGGTCGACGATCGACTGATCCGGCACGCTTACGCAGGCCCTGAGGCCGCGCAAGACGCCGGTTTCCCCTCAACTAGACAAACGACCGGATTGCCCTACCGATCCGTAGCGAAGGTCCGCCCATGCGGGAATTGAAGCTTAAAGATTTGAAGCAAAAGTCTCCGACTGAACTGCTTGCGTTCGCGGAGGAAAACGACGTCGAGAACGCCTCGATCATGCGCAAGCAGGAACTCATGTTCGCGATCCTGAAGCAACTCGCGTCGATGGAGGCCCAGATCATCGGCGAGGGCGTCGTCGAGATCCTGCAGGACGGGTTCGCGTTCCTCCGTTCCGCGGACGCGAACTATCTGCCGGGTCCGGATGATATCTATGTCTCGCCTTCCCAGATTCGCCGCCTCGGCCTCCGAACCGGCGATACGGTCGAGGGCGTGATCCGCAGCCCGAAGGAAGGCGAGCGCTATTTCGCCCTCCTCAAGTGCAACGCCATCAACTTCGAGGACCCGGAGAAGACACGGCACAAGGTCCACTTCGACAATCTGACCCCGCTCTATCCGAACGAGCGGCTGAAGCTCGAGGTCGAGGACCCGACGCGCAAGGATCTTTCGTCGCGCGTCATCGATATCGTCTCGCCAATCGGCAAAGGCCAGCGCGCGCTGATCGTCGCCCCGCCGCGCACCGGCAAGACGGTGCTGTTGCAGAACATCGCCCAGTCGATCACCGCGAACCACCCCGAGTGCTATCTGATCGTGCTGCTTATCGACGAGCGGCCCGAGGAAGTCACGGACATGCAGCGTTCGGTCAAGGGCGAAGTCGTATCCTCGACTTTCGACGAGCCAGCCGTGCGGCACGTCCAAGTCGCCGAAATGGTGATCGAGAAGGCGAAGCGCTTGGTGGAGCACGGCCGCGACGTGCTGATCCTGCTCGATTCAATCACGCGCCTCGGCCGCGCCTACAACACGGTCGTGCCTTCCTCCGGCAAAGTGCTCACCGGCGGCGTGGACGCCAATGCGCTCCAGCGGCCAAAGCGCTTCTTCGGCGCCGCCCGCAATATCGAGGAAGGCGGCTCCCTGACCATTATTGCGACCGCGCTCATCGACACCGGCTCCCGCATGGACGAGGTCATCTTCGAGGAGTTCAAGGGCACCGGCAATTCAGAGATCATTCTCGACCGGAAGGTCGCCGACAAACGCACCTTCCCGTCGATGGACATCACGCGCTCGGGCACCCGAAAGGAAGAATTGCTCGTGCCGCCGGACATCCTCAAGAAGATGTACGTGCTGCGACGCATCCTTAACCCGATGGGGACGGTCGACGCGATCGAATTCCTGCTCGGCAAGCTGCGCGACACTAAGAGTAATGCGGGTTTCTTCGAATCGATGAACACCTGACGCCTTGCGGGCGCTGGACGGTTGGGCGACCTATCGTTCCGGCGAGGGGGGAGGGGGGAGTTACGTGACCGAACTGCCGACCTCGTCGCTCGCGGAACTGCGGGTGGAGATCGATCGGATCGATGCGGCGATGCACGCCCTTCTGATGGAGCGCGGCGAGATCATCAGGACACTTATCGATGTCAAGGCGCGCCAAGGCGGCGGGTCCGCCTTCCGCCCCGCCCGCGAGGCGTCGATGATGCGTGCACTGGTCGAACGTCATCACGGCGTGCTGCCGCTCGATACGGTGGAGAGCATCTGGCGCGTCATAATCTCAACCTTCACCTATGTTCAGGCCCCATATTCAGTTCATGTGGACGTGTCTCGCGGAGACTCTGCGATCCGGGATACGGCGCGGTTCCATTTCGGCTTCACCGTTCCGTGCGTGGCACACGGAAGCGCGCAGGAAGTGATCGCCGCGGTCGCCGCCTCAACAGGCGACCTCGGCGTGTTCGCTTTTGAAAACCGGGCCGGCCGCGCCTGGTGGAAGCGGCTTGAAACCGCCGACGCGCCGAAGATCATTGCGCGTCTGCCCTTCGTCGAACGACCGAACCATCCCGCCGGCATGCCGGTCTTTGTGATTTCGAAGCCGCTGGTCGATGGTCTCGCCCGCGATATCGTGGTGGAGTCGATCGTTGTCGACCGCTGGCGACCGGAGTTCACTGGAACTCTCGAGACGGTCGGGGCGGAAATTCTTTGTTCTGCGGGCGACGATCGGGGACTTACGCTTCTCGTCGCCCGGCCCGGCGCATTGGCTCCTCAGGCGGTCGCCGGAGCGCTTCGCTTGGCGGAGGCGGGTGAGGTCCGCAGCGTGGAAGTTGGGGCTCACGCGACCCGATTCGCGCTGGAATCATTGCGCGAGGCTGCTGTTTAGGGCTATCGGACGCGCCATGACCTCCATTAGCCCCGTCCGCCCGCAGCCACGCGCGGAAGTCCTCGAAATCGAAGCTTACGTGCCCGGCAAGAGCCATGTCGCGGGGGTGGCCAAGCCGCATAAGCTTTCGTCCAACGAAACGCCGCTTGGTCCTTCCGCCAAGGCGATCAAAGCATTCCGCGACTGCGCCGGGCATCTCCAGCTCTATCCCGATGGCGCGGCAACGCCGCTGCGTGAGGCCATCGCTCACAAATATGGCCTCGAAGCAAGCCGCGTCCTTTGTGGCAACGGCTCGGACGAGTTGCTGTCCCTTCTGGCTATGGTCTATCTGCATCCAGGCGACGAGGGCCTCTACAGCGAATATGGCTTTCTGACCTATCCGATCTGCATCCGTGCGGCGGGAGCGATCCCGGTCGCGGCGAAGGAGACGGCGCGGACGGCCGATGTGGACGCCCTGCTCGCGAAGGTCGGCCGCCGCACCAAGATCATTTTTGTCGCCAACCCGAACAATCCGACCGGGACCTGCATCCCGTTCTCCGAGGTGAAGCGGCTCCAAGCGAATCTGCCGCCGCATTGCCTGTTGGTGATCGACGCGGCCTATGCCGAATACGTCACGCGGAACGACTATTCGGCGGGGATCGAGCTCGTCTCGACCTGCGAGAACGTCGTGATGACGCGCACCTTCTCGAAGATTCATGGGCTTGCGGGGCTGCGGATAGGCTGGGCCTACGCGCCGCCTCATGTGATCGACGCCCTCAACCGGGTTCGGGGGCCTTTCAATGTCAATGGCCCCGCGATAGCGGCTGGCGTCGCCAGCCTTCGCGACGCCGCGCATATCGAGAGGGCGATCGCTCACAATTCCGAATGGCTGCCCTGGCTGACCGAGAAGATCTCAGGTCTTGGGATCGATGTCACGCCGAGCGTCGGCAACTTTCTCCTTCTAGGGTTCCCGCAGGAACCCGGCCGCACGGCGAAAGACGCGGACGCCTATCTGAGCCGACGGGGCTTCATCCTGCGGGCCGTGGCGGCCTATGGTCTTCCGGATTGTCTACGGATGACGGTCGGTGCGGAGGAAGCCAACCACGGCGTTGTGGCAGCGCTTTCCGAGTTCATGCGCAGCGGCAATGGCTGATAGGCTCGGGCCGCCCCTCGCCGAACCTCTGTTCGACAAGCTGGCGATTATAGGAATCGGACTCATCGGCTCGTCTGTGGCGCAGGCTGCAAATCTTAGACGATGCGCGAAGCGGATCGCACTCGCCGACACGTCTGCCGAGGTGGTGGCGCGAGCCGAGGCTCTAGGCCTTGGCGACGAGGTCACAAGAGACGTGACGACGGCCGTGGAGAACGCCGATTGCGTGATGCTGTGCGCTCCGGTCGGCGCCACGGAGACGATCGGTAGGGCAATTGCGCCCGCTTTGAAACGCGGAGCGATCGTGACCGACGTCGGCTCGGTCAAAAGCGCGGTCGTGTCCGCGCTGACGACTGTGCTGCCAGCGCACGCGAGGCTCGTGCCTGCCCACCCCGTCGCGGGCACCGAATACTCGGGGCCCGATGCTGGCTTTCCGACGCTCTTCGTTAATCGCTGGTGCATCGTCACGCCACCCGGAGAGGCCGATCCGAATGCGGTTGCGGCCGTCCGGGCGCTCTGGGAATCCTTCGGGGCCCATGTGGAGGTCATGAGTCCTGATCATCACGATCTGGTGCTGGCGATCACGAGCCACGTACCCCATCTGATCGCCTACAACATCGTGGGCACGGCCGCTGACCTCGAAGATACGCTCCGTTCGGAAGTCATCAAGTTCTCGGCCGGCGGCTTCCGGGATTTCACCCGCATCGCCGCTTCCGACCCGACGATGTGGCGTGACGTTTTCCTCAATAATCGCGACGCGGTGCTCGAAATGCTCGGGCGCTTCAGCGAGGACCTGACGGCGCTTCAGCGCATGATCCGCCGTGGCGATGGCGACGGTCTTTTTGACCTCTTCACGCGCACGCGCGCCATTCGGCTCGGTATTGTGGCGATGGGCCAGGAGACCTCTGCGCCCGACTTCGGCCGGCGCGCCGCTGAGGAGAACATCAGCGAAGCGCTGTCGCCGCCGCCCACCATTGCGGCTGTTCCTCAAGAATCCTGATCGCACCCAGAGCGGCGGCCTGCGGCTCACTGAACAGCGCAAAACAGGTTGCGCCCGAGCCAGACATTCGAACGAGTCGCGCCTTCGGCAACCGTGCAAGCGCCGCTAGTGTTTCGCCGATTGCCGGCGCGACTTTGCGCGCGGCCGCTTCGAGGTCGTTGTTTGAAGCCTCGACGGCTTCGACCGGAACCAACGCATCCGCGGCGAAGCGCGCTCCGCCTTCCGCCGTCGGCCTCGGATCGGAGTCGTAAGTCTTGAAAACAGCCCCGGTCGGCGCCGCAACCTGGGGATTGGCCAACACTGCAAAGAGCGGGGGCAGGCGAAGTGTAGGTCCCACCACATCGCCGACGCCTGACATTTCCCGCACGCGGGGATTGAGACAGACCGGCACGTCGGCCCCGGTCTCCGCCGCCGCCTCGCCCACGCGCGGATCGTCAGGGGCAAGGCCGTTCGCCTCGGCGAGCCGCCTGAGCGCCGCGGCCGCATCGGCTGACCCACCGCCGAGCCCAGCCGCGGCCGGCAATCGCTTCACAAGGCGAAAACGGCCCAAGGTCAGGCCGGGTGCGCGCGATTCCAGCGCGCGGGCGGCGCGCAAAACAAGGTTGTCACCAAGTGGTCCGGTGTCTTTCGCGTTTGGTCCCTCGACCGTTAGCCCAAGCGGGGAGCCGGGCTCGAAGCCTAGCCAGTCGCAGATTGCACCGAAAGCAACGAGGCTCTCGATCTCATGATAACCATCTGGCCGGACCTGGAGAACACGAAGCGTTAGGTTGAGTTTGGCCGGCGCGCGCCCCCAGCGCATGCTCGAGCCTCAACCGCCCTTGTTCTTCTCCGCCGGCGCGTCAGCCGCGTGAGAAGGCTGCGGGTCCGGGAGACCATATTCGATCTTCTTCAGGATTGCGGGCAAGTCGTCTGGTTCAGGATTGCTGTCGCGCGCATGATTCCACTGGAAGCGCGCTTCATTGCGCCGGTCGACTCGCCAGTAGGCGTCGCCAAGGTGATCGTTGAGCACCGGATCGGAAGGCTTGAGGTTGACCGCCTTCTCAAGCGTATCGGCCGCCTGCTGGTACTGTCCGAGCTTGTAATGCGCCCAGCCGAGGCTGTCGACGATGTAACCATCGTTGGGGCGCAGATCGACAGCGCGCTGCAGCATCTTGAACGCCTGCTCCAAGTTGACTCCCTGGTCGACCCAGGAATAGCCGAGATAGTTAAGAACCTGCGGCTGGTCCGGCCGGAGTTCGAGCGCCTTCTTGAAGTCTGCTTCCGCCTTCGGCCATTGCTTGTCACGTTCGTAGCAGATGCCCCGGAAATAGAAGAGCGGCCAATTCTCCGACTGCGGAATGCCAATGGCCGCAATGGCTTTGTCGTAAAGCGCCGCCGCCTCGGCGTATTTCTTGTCCATCCGCAGAAGACCGGCATAGGCAGTCAGAGCGTCCACATCGTGAGGCTGCTTGGCCACCATCTGGGCGAGGCGCGCTCGCGCCTCCGGCCCTTTGCCGATCGAGTCCAATTCGAGCGCAACCTGGATTTCGGCGTCCGACTTTAGGGGCGAGCTGGCCGGAACGCTCTCATAGGCCGTGACCGCGGCTTCCCCCTGCTTCAGCCTGTCGAGGAGATTGGCCAAAGTTATCGCGGTTAGATCGTCATTCGGGCGCAGAAATTGCGAAAGGCGCAGGTAGATCAGGGACGGGAGCTCCTCCCCGCCCTGACGGGTGCCCTCGCCGCCGAGTCCGTAAAGCACTTCAGCGGCGCCGTCTTTCGCATTGTGAATGAACGGATCGGGCGTCCGTCCGGCGTCGAGATCCGCAACGGCTTGTTCGATCGTCGGGTGATTCGGGACCACGCGCGAGAAATCGGTGTAGACCTGCCGCGCGCTGGCCGCATCACCGTGCGCAGCCAGGAAGCGTCCATAGGCTTCGGCAAAGCGCAGCGTGCTTTTGTTGGAGTCAAACGCGGCCTTGAAACGCCGGTTTGCCTCCCCCTGCGCTCCGAGTTGGTCCGCAATCAATCCTGCATGATAGTCGCGGAAAGGCACCAATGCGGGATCGCGGACCTGATCCAGCATCGCCAGCGCATGTTTAAGATCCGCTTGCCCTTCGTAAGTCCACGCGGCGACGAAAAGCGTGGTGAGATCTCGCGGCCGGATGTTCGGCGCCAGACGGGCGCGGGCGGCGCTATACTGGCCGTTCAATATGAAATGGACGGCTGTCGCGAGCCTCACGACCTTGTTGTTGGGATCGCGCGCGAACAGCCGTTCGCCCAACGAATTAGCGGTCGCCTGATCACCATTCGATAGCGCCGCAAGGAAAGCCCGCTGAAGCAGTTCGAGGTTGTTCGGGTCGGCCTCTAGAGTCTTCCTATAGTAGTCTTCTGCCGAAGCTGTGTCGCTTTCCGCGCTCGCGACCAAAGCGGCGAGATAATTGCCGGGTTGGCTGCCGAGATCCTTTGGGGGCTCGGGCTTGGGGGCGACAGCCGCATAGGCGGGAATCGAAATACAAATTGCTGAAGCCATCAGAGCCGCAGCCAGCGTTCCCTTCTTCAAATAGCTCGTCACCGTCAGGTTCCTCTGGCTTCCGGCGAAGGCGGAGCTGCGCTCGGCTTGTCGACTGCTTCGTCTGGTCGCAGCAGAAAAGGGCGAAATTGCAGTCTGCGCAATCGCAAAAACGACGAAAAGGCGTAACGAAATTCCCCGGTGCCTTCTTACCCGATGCGGACGGCGGTAGAACGGCTGTTCACGACATCCAGGCTGCGCCGAAGACAAGGAAGGACTAGCTAGTGCCGGTCCATAAATGTATGTTTTTGTTAGATGATGCGGGACCGTGGATTGCGCAGAGGACGCGGCGGGCGGCGGTTTCGGTCGATTGTC
>Ga0335069_10016799_pt1 | contig 10207 bp, 9 predicted proteins | sample Lox_Sample_11_FD_206714 | JGI IMG/M metagenome (GOLD analysis project Ga0335069, IMG submission 206714) | Soil microbial communities from Loxahatchee National Wildlife Refuge, Florida, United States - Lox_Sample_1.1 | ecosystem: Environmental > Terrestrial > Soil > Wetlands | place: USA: Florida...
GCGCGAACCCACCGGCTTTGTACCCATCCGGCTGCCACGGTGTTGCGACGTAGGCCCACTCGCTGAAGGCTTCGGGTTGCAGGATCAGATTGGCGCCCTTGGCCTCGTAGCGGTCGTTGACGTCGATCATCCAAGCATCCTTGGAGATGACCGAGCCGAGCCGCCCGACCGGCGTGTCAACGACGTCGAGGTCCTGCACCCGGCCAAAGGTCAGCGGCAGCGTGCCCTGCTCATCCTCGGTGAGATAGGCCTTGTTCAAGCTGCCGCGCAGCACCCCGTCGGTCTCCGCCGGGCTGCGCAGCACTCCGCCTTCCGCCGTCGGCACAAGCACGTTGCCCTGCGGGTCGAAGATGAAGGTGGTGTTGAACACGTCGCCCGACACCGCCATGTAGGCATAGTCACGCGTCTGTGCCTCGTCCGGGTCACGTAGCAGGGCAACCAGATCGGGATCGCTTTGCATGTCGACGCGCCGTGCCGGCGCCGCATTGAACGTCGCGGTGAGGTACACGCCGTAGGTGCGTGCGACGTCGGCGAAGGTCTCGTAGACGGCACGGTAGAACGTGTCGGTCTCCGCCAGCAGCAGATAGTGGACTGGTTGCTGGCCGGGGTAGAGGTTCGTGTAGTAGCGGATCTGCGCATCGTAGCTGCGGATGAGCAGGAAGAACGCCGCTTGCGCGCCCCCGTTGCGGTCGGCGGCGACGCGCGCCAGGCGCCCACGCGAGCCGATCAGCGCCGCCACCAACCCCACGTCTTCAGGGAAGTTGACCAGCGCCAAGTCAGGCGCCGCCGGGTCGGCTGCCGGCAGGTGTCCGGCAACATCATCGACATCGACCTGCACCAACTCACCGCGACGCGGATGGTTCCCGTCGACCAGGGCGAACATCTTGTCGCGAAAGTTCTGATAGGTGTCGGCGTAGCGGACCTCCAGCTTGCTGCCGACGGCGAAGACGCGCACCGTCTTCGCCCAGCCGGGCGCCACTGCCAGCAACACGACCAGCATGGTGACGCAAAGGATGCGAAGCCGGTTGGGCATACCGCAAGTATGATGGCCTACTCGAAACGGCCGTGCCGACCCGCCCCACCGGCGAAGCGCTGCGCCCCCGCGAGCGTCTCGCCGCTGCGGATCACCTCGACGCCGTGGCGGAACTCGTTGCGGATCGCGTCGGCGAGCGGCAGGCCGGCTTGTTCGTACGCCGACAGCCGGTCGGCACGCATGCACAGCGGTGGGAAGCCGGCGATTTGCTCTGCCAAAGCTTCGGCGGCGGCGCGACACTGGCCGTCGTCGACAACACGATCAGCCAGCCCGATGCGCAACGCTTCCTCCGCACCCACCGGCCGGCCGGTGAGGATCATGTCGAGCGCCCGGCCCATGCCGACGATGCGCGGCAGCCGCACCGTGCCGCCGTCGATCAACGGCACCCCCCAACGCCGGCAGAAGACGCCGAACTGGGCGCTGCGCTCCACGACGCGCAGGTCACACCACAACGCCAGCTCCAACCCACCCGCCACCGCGTAGCCGGAGACTGCGGCGATGGTCGGCTTCGGCAGCAACATGCGCGTCGGCCCCATCGGCCCGTCACCATCCTCGCGCGTCACGTTGCCATCCCCAGTGGAGGCGGCCTTCAGATCGGCGCCGGCGCAGAAGGTGCCGCCTTCGCCGAACAGCACGGCGACCGATGCCGTGGCATCCGCGTCGAACTCGCGGAAGGCGTTGGCGAGCGCCTCCGCGGTGCGCCGGTCGACGGCATTGCGCTGCTCCGGGCGTGAGAGAACGACGGTGAACACCGCACCCTTCCGTTCGATTCGCACTGCCATGCCTCGACCTCCGTGCTGCTTGACTAGCACACGGCAAACTTTGATGCTCCACCCCGATCACTATCCGAGGAGACCGCCATGGAAACGATCCGCATTGAGACCACCGATCGCGTCCGCTCACTCATCCTGTGCCGCGCCCGCGAGTACAACACGATCACCCCGCAGCTGCGCGACGAGCTGGCGCAGGCGATCGACGATGCCGACGCCGATCCGCAGGTCAGCGTCATCTTGCTGCGCGCCGACGGCCCGGCCTTCTGCGCCGGCTATGGCTTGGACTGGTCGACCGCGGCGCAAGCGACGGAGCACAACCCCGCGGAGCCGGTAGCGGCTGATGCGCGACGCGTGTGGGACTCGGTGGCCGACCTGCGCATGATGAAGCGCTTCGTCGATACCTACATGAAGCTGTGGTACGCGCAGAAACCCACCATCGCCGCCGTGCAGGGCTGGTGCATCGGCGGGGGGACCGACATGGTGCTGTGCGCCGACATGATCATCGCCGGCGAGGGCGCCAAGTTCGGCTATCCGCCGTCGCGCGTCTGGGGCACGCCGACAACGGCGATGTGGGTGTATCGCATGGGGCTGGAACGCGCCAAGCGATACATGCTCACCGGCGACGAGATCGCCGCCCCGGAAGCGGCACGCATCGGCTTGATCCTCGAAGCGGTGCCCGACGCCGCGCTGCAGGAGCGCGCCATGACACTGGCCCGGCGCATGGCGCAGGTGCCGGTGAATCAGCTCGTCATGCTCAAGCTGCTCGCCAACCAGACGGCGGAGAACATGGGCTTCGCGTCCAGCCGCCTCCTCGGCACGCTGTTCGACGGCATCGCCCGCCACACGCAGGAAGGCCTGGACTTCGTCACCCGAGCCCAGGAAGTCGGCTTCCGCCAAGCCGTGCGCGAGCGGGACGATCCGTTCGAAGACTACGGCAGTAGGAAGAAATAGGGTGTTACGCTGTTAAGGGCTCTTGATCCTCCCTAACACCTAACACCCTGACAGCCTGTTCTTAAGGACCGCCCCTTCACGCATCACCAGCACGACGTTGTTCGCGTCCTGCAGGATCGTGATGTCGTCGAGCGGGTTGCCGTTCACCACGATGAGATCGGCGAGCTTGCCGGGTTCGATGGTGCCGATCTGATCGGCCATGCCGAACAGCTCGGCATTGGTGCGCGTCGCCGAGAGGATTGCCGCGTGCGCGCCGAGCACCTGCGCCTTGAAGCCAAGCTCCAGGCTCTTGAAGGGCTGCATCGACGACAGCACGTCGGAGCCGGAGCAAATCTTCAGGCCGGCGGCGCGCGCAACGTTCAGCGAGTCGAGGCCACGTTCCTTGGCCTTGTTGATCTTGTCGAGCATCCGCTGCGGGATCTTCTCGGCGGCGCCGTAGGCGCTGATCATGAAGTAGGTGGTCAACGTCGGCACGAAGAACGCGCCCGCTTGCTTCATCACAGCTGCCGACTCCTCGTCGAGGAAGTTACCGTGCTCGATACTGCGCACGCCGGCGGCGACCGCGTTTATGATGCCCTCCGGTGTGTACACGTGTGCCAACGCGATCTTGCCGACGGCACGCGCCTCGTAGCAGGCCGCCGCCATCTCCTCGACCGTGAACTGGGTGTGCTCGATCTCGTCGGTGGGCGACATGCAGCCGCCGCCGGCCATCAGCTTGATGCCATGCGCGCCCATGCGCAGCATCTCGCGCGCCGCCCGGCGCATCTCGTCGGGCGTGTCGCAGATGCGCGGCGCGGCCACCAATCCGTGCACGCCGGGGAACGGGTTCTCCTCCATGTACGGCTCGCGCCAATCGCCGTGACCGCCGGTTTGCGACAGGCAGCCACCGACGAAGAGGATGCGCGGACCTTTGACGAAGCCGCGCTCGGAGGCTTGCACGAAACCCCAATCGAGACCGAAGGCGTCGCGCACGGTCGTGAACCCAGCCTGCAACGTCTGCTCGAGCACGTCCTTGACCCGGAAGGCGAACGTCGCCGGCGACTCCTTGCGCGCCTTGCCCATGTCGGTCTCGATGATCGCCGCGTGAATGTGCGCGTCGGTGAGCCCGGGCATCAGCGTGCGGCCGCCACAGTCGATGGTCATGGCATCACGCGGCAGCGCCGGCTGCGTCCCCTTGGCGACGGTGACGATGCGGTCACCGTCGACGACGACGGTCGATCCCCCGACCGGGTCGGCGCCGGTGCAATCAAGCAAGGTACAGTTCTGCAAGACGGTGATGCCCATCATTCGCTCCGTGGTTGCTGCACCGCTGGGCAGGTCAACGTTCCTTCGCCGAAACCTCGAGGGACAAGCCGCGCGTTTCCTCGATGCACAACCCGAAGATCACGGCGCTCGGAATGGTGAGCAAGCCCAGGTAGCCGACGACCACGGAAAGGCCGCCGAGCCGCTCGGCGAGGATGGCGATCACGGCTTGCGACGACACGGCGGCCATGGCACCGACCAGTGCAAACCAGCCGATCAACGTGCCCCGCAAAGCGGTTGGAAAGAGCTCGGTAGCGGCGGCGTTCCCGGCAACGGTCGATCCGTTCACCGCCGTCATGAACCAGGCGAATCCAATGGCGAGCCAGAGCGTCGGCGCCATGCCGCGGGCGGGCGGACCCCAGTAGAAGAACAGCGAACCGGCGGCGATCAACACCCCGAAGGTGACCACGGTCGGGACGCGGCCGAACCGCTCCGCGGTCCACGCACCGAGCGGAAAGCCGAGCATGCTGACGGCGCCGCCGGTCAGCATCATCAGACTCGCCGCCGCGGCCGACAGGCCAACGACCGACACGGCGTGGAAGTAGCCCCAACTGGTTGCCGCCGTGTTGGCGATGCTGCTCAACAGGAAGCACGTCAGAATCGGAATGGCTCGGCGCCGATACCTGCCACGGAAGATGTCGACAAACCGGCTGGCGGCGGTCGCGCCGCTGGCGGCGGCACGTTCCCAGCGCTGACTCTCGGGGACCAGTTGCGCGACGAATGGGACCCAGAGGATGCCCAGGGCGGAGAACGCCAACAGCCAGCGCCACGAGTAGCCGGCCCGATCGAGCGCCGGCATCAGCATCAGGCACAACCCGCCGCCCAGGTTGACCGCCAAGCCGGCGAAGCTCTGGCCGCGTGCCCGCGCCGCAATCGGCAACTCCTCGGCGAGGATGACGACGGCACTCGCGAGCGTCGCCGCGATGAACGCGTAGATGACGATCTCGAAGAGCACAAACGCAACGACGTTGGCCGACAACGCCGCGCCCAGGGCCGCCGGCGGTGTGCCACGCAAGCACCAGCGCAACACCTGCCGCCGGCCGAGCCGATCGGCGAGACGCGACAACACCAGCGCCCCAATCGCCGATACCGAGATCCACGCATACAGCGAGGCGATCCCCGACTCTCCCAACCCGAAGCTCTTGGCGATCCACGGTGCCGCGATGCCGTTGATGGACATCGTGAAGCCTTGAAACCAAAGCAGCGCGCAGAGCACCAACACGGTCCGCCGGGCGCGCCCCGCATCGACGGCGTCGAAATCGACCGGAACGGCGGCGTCGACGATCGGGGCAGCGCGGCTGGCTTGGTCGACCATGTGCGGTGTGGGTACGCCGACCTTGGCAGAATCGCGCTTGCAAGGCTAGCGATCAGGAAAGCGGTCAGCGATCAGCTGTCAGCCATCAGCATGAGCGCATCCGGACACAGCGGGTGAACGCCGCGCGGTCGTGCGCACACACCCCAGCCCGACGCGGCGGTTGAAACCGCGCGCTATCAAAGGCACCCACGCCTGCCTGCGCAGGCTCCCCGCCCCATTCGATGAGGAAAGCTGTCAGCGGTCAGCTGAGCTGGCGCGACGGCTGTAAGGCAAGTTCTGCGGTTCAGATCTCTTGCTGATGGCTGATCTACTTCACCCGCACGCCGAGCGTCGCCGTCAATCGCTGCAAGGCGGGCGAAGTGTCGCTTGGGTCGAGATGCACGTCGAGGATTGAGAAGGTGTCGCTGGCGCGGGCCGTGTCGAGCGCGGCATCGAGCTGTTCCTCCGTGTGCACGTCGAAGCCGGCGCCGACGCCGAGGACGTCGGGGATGCGGCTGAAACGCCACGGCAGGATGTCGTTGAAGGTGCCGTCCTGCATCGGGCGTTCGGTGGCGTAGCCGCCGTTGTTCAACACGACGACGATTGGATTCAACCCGAAGCGCGCCGCGGTGGAGAGCTCCATGCCGGTCATCTGAAAGGCGCCGTCGCCGACCAACACCAGCGGCCGCAACTTCGGGTTCGCCAGCTGCACGCCGATGCTGGCGGGCACGGCGAAACCGAGCGACGTGTAGTACGCCGGCGCCAGGAACTCGGTGCGGCTCTGGATGAACAGGTCGAGGCCGGCGAACATGGCGTCACCGGGGTCGGCGATCACCACGGTGTCGTCGTCGATGAATGCGTTGAGACGTTGGAACAGCCGGCGGATGGTGATCGGCGCGTTATGCTCGGCAACGAAGCGCGCCGGCGCCTCAGGATGAGGAACGTGGTCCGGCGGCCGTCGCTCGATTCCAGCCTCGGTGAGCCCACGGATGAAATCGTCCAGGCGGACCTCGTCGTACCGATGGTAGCGGATCGCCGCCTGCTCGCTGGTCACCGAGATGCTGTATGCCGGGTCGAGGTGCGCCGTGAAGATGCCGAGGTTGATGTCGCTCATGAAACAGCCGAGCAGGATGAGGCAGTCGCTCGACTCGACGTAGGCCCGCACCTCTTCGTGGCCCATGGCCCCTTCGTAGACGCCGAGGTAGAGCGGGTGGCCTTCGGCGATGACCGACTTGCCGAGCATGGTGGCGGCGACCGGAATCTGGGTCCTCTCGATCAGCTGCAGCAAGGCATCTTGCAGGCCGAAGCGGTGCACCTCGACGCCGGCCATGATCACCGGTTGGCGCGCCGCGCCGATCATGTCGACGGCCTCGCGCACCGCTTCACGCAGGGTCTCCGGATTGCTCGGCTCCGGCACCTCCGGCGGCGTGTGGTCGAGCGTCGCGGGCGTGTCGAGCATGTCGCGCGGCAGCTCGATGTACACCGGTCGCCGGTAACGCGCCGCGGCGGCGAGGACCCGATCGATCTCGCGCAGCGCGGTGCGTGGATCATGCAACGCCGTGGCGGCAACGGTGAGCTGCTCGAAGACGCGCAGCTGCGTATCGAACTCGCGGACCTTGTGGTGCAGCAGCGGGTTCTTGACGCGCTCCTTGGTTCCGGGGGCGCCGCTTATGACGACGACGGGCGACTTCTCGGCGAACGCTTCGGCCACCGGGTTGGCGATTTTCAATCCGCCGACGCAGTAGGTCACGCACGCGACGCCGAGGCCGCGGATGCGGGCATAGGCGTCGGCGGCGAAGCCGGCGCCCTGTTCGTCGCAGGTATTGACGATGCGCAACGGGCTCTGCTCGACCTGATGCAGGAACCCGAGCACGTAGTCGCCGGGCACGGAGAACACGTGCTGCACGCCGAGCACAACGAGCCGCTCGATGAGGTACTGGGCGATGCGGGGTTGTTCCATCACGCGTATTGTACCTGGGGCTGGCGCCGCCTGCACTCGGTGCGCGCCGTCATGGCGTGGTGCAGGCTGGTGTCCCCTTGTGATAGGGAGTAGCCATATGAGGCATGCGCTGCAGATGCTCAGGCTCGGTCTGTTGTTCCTCAGCCACGTCGCGGTAGCCTTCACAATAGTAGAGCCCATGACTGTCTGTCACGCAGTGAAGGTCGATGGTACTTATGAGTTCTCATTTGTGTCCCACGACGATCGTCTGAGCGAGAAGCTCCACGCCCGTCCGTTCGGGGCCAGTGTCCAACCGACTCGAGGTATGGCGGCTATCCGGCGCCGCGCCTGGCCTCGTGTGGAGCATCGCGGCGGGCAGCGGACCGGCAGCTCGGATGGTTGAGTATGGCAAGGTTCCCCGTGGATACGCGCAGGAATATCCCACGCAGGGATCCCCTGAGCCGCTGCGCACGGATGAGGAGTACCGTCTGAGCTGCGACACGGGCCTGCTACGCTTCAAGGTTACGCGGCACGGTATCAAATACCTCGATCAAGGCGATCTACATACCTCTCAATGAAATCAGCCACCGCCCCTCACTGTGCGGTGCGTAGAAGCGATCACAGTCGGGCGGTTTCTACGAGCACGACCCACATCCCTCCCCACGATCGTGGGCACCATCTTGCGATATGACCAGGAGCCCGCGTATGGTCGCGACGTGACCGAGCCAACCTTTCCTGGCGTGGTGCCGCCGGAGCGCACCGCTAGCGTCGACTCGCTCGGGGTGCGCCTCAACCTCTTGGAATGGGGCGACCCGAACGCCGTGCCAGTCGTCCTTACGCACGGCATGTGGGATCACGCCCGCAGCTTCGCGGTGTTTGCGCCGCTGCTGGCGCGCCGCTATCGCGTCATCGCGGTCGATGCGCGCGGCCACGGCGACTCCGAGTGGGCGGGTGCCTACACCTGGCTCGTCGATGTGCTCGATATCGTCGCCGTGTTGCGCTGGCTCGCACGCCCGTGCTTCCTCATCGGCCACAGCAAAGGCGGCGGCCAGGCCACTGATGCGGCGCGCGCCGTCCCGGAGCTCGTCACCAAGCTCGTGAACATCGACGGCTTCGGCCCGCCGTCGCAGCCGGATGGCGACAAGCCGCTGCCGCAACGCTGCCTCGAGTTTCTCGACGTGCGCCGGCGCGCCGCCGAGCGGCAGAGCTGGCGCCCATACAAATCGCTCGACGAGCTGGTCGAACGCCGCCGCGCGCAGAACCCGCGCCTGTCACGCGAGTGGCTGCGCTACTTCAGCTTTCACGGCGCCCACGCCGACGCCACCGGCTGGCGCTGGAAGTCCGATCCGTTCATGGCGCACGGCTTCGGGCCGTGGCAGCCGGACTGGATCGCGCCCTCGTACGCCACCCTGCGCGCCCCCATGCTCGCCATCACCGGCTCGGAGGCCGACACCTGGGGACCGCTGCCGGAGCACATCCTCGCCGCCCGTCTCGCCCATGTCCCGCAGCTCGAGCGTCGCACCATTCAGGGCGCCGGCCACTTCGTGCACATCGAGCAGCCGGCGGAAACCGCGACCGTGGTCCTCGACTGGTTGGAGGCATGATGCGCCTGCGCCACGGACGAATCGAGCTCGAGCTGCACCAGCGGGCACGGCGCGACGGCTTGCCGTTGCTCTTGCTGCACGCGCTCTACGGATCGAGCGCGGATTGGGGCGAGGCCGTGGCCGTGTGGCCGGGCTCGATCTACGCCCTCGACTTTTGCGGGCACGGCCACTCCGACTGGCTCACCGGCGGCGGCTACTGTCCCGAGCTGCTGGTCGGCGACGCCGATGCGGCATTGGCGCACATCGGCCGCGCCGCGGTGGCTGGAGCCGGGCTCGGCGCATACGTGGCGCTGCTGCTCGCCGGCACGCGCCCCGCCGACGTGCCCGCGGCATTGCTCCTCCCCGGGGCCGGCCTCGACGGCAGCGGCGCAACGCCTGACTTCTCCCGCAGGTTTCCGACCCATCTCATCGGCGTCGAGCCACCGGCGTCTGCAGCGCGCCACGACCCGTTGGTCTGCGCGAATGAGATGTCGGTCCGCCCGATCGCATACGCGCAGGCGTTCGCCGAGACCGCGCGGCGACTGCTCTTGTTCGAGGACGGGGCGCCACGGCCACCGTGGTGGGATGCGGCGCGGCAGAGCCCGGTCGCTGAGGTCTTCTCGGGAGACCTCGACGCGGCGCTCCGTCGCCTCGCGCTTGCGAGTCGATCGGATGAGTGCGCACCGCCGCCCTTGAGGAGAATGGAACGATGAAGACCTACATCGGGAGTTGCCACTGCGGGCGCGTGCAGTTTCGCGTCACCGCTGACTTGGATCGGGTGAGCCAATGCAACTGCTCGATGTGCACGAAGAAGGGCATCCTGCACCTGATCGTGCCGCCGGCGCAGTTCGAGCTTCTCGCCGGGCGCGACGAGTTGACGACGTACGAGTTCAACACCCGCACCGCGAAGCACACCTTCTGCCGCCACTGCGGCATTCATCCGTTCTACGTGCCGCGCTCCGATCCCGACAAGATCGACGTCAACGTCCGCTGCCTCGACGGCGTCGACCTCGACACGCTGCAGGTCGCGCGCTTCGACGGACAGCACTGGGAAGAGTCGATGCGTGCACCCGTGCCGTGGCGCTGAAGCTCCGACGCCGGGTAGTGTCTCAAGTTGACGACGGTCGCGCGCGAACCTAACCCCCTGGCCCCCTTCCCTACGAGGGAAGTTGGAACAAGAGCCGTCCCTCCCCGCGTCGGGGAGGGATCAAGGGAGGGGTCGCACCCAACCGAGGACGCCGGATCCGAAATTGGGATCACCACCCGACGCCGCGCCGTGCTTGCGACACCCCGGCCGCTTTGATCTAACAGCGCCGGGGTGGCGGGTGTGAG
>Ga0335069_10016800_pt1 | contig 10207 bp, 10 predicted proteins | sample Lox_Sample_11_FD_206714 | JGI IMG/M metagenome (GOLD analysis project Ga0335069, IMG submission 206714) | Soil microbial communities from Loxahatchee National Wildlife Refuge, Florida, United States - Lox_Sample_1.1 | ecosystem: Environmental > Terrestrial > Soil > Wetlands | place: USA...
CAGGAGAGCAAGGAAAAACGCTGGCGGTACGTTCGCCTCGGCCGAGTCCCACGTGGACGACGGGTACGAGGTGGCAATCCGGCAGAGTTCGAGGCTCCAAACCAAGAGAAGAGCCGCCCCGAAGAGCGGCTCGGTTGGAAGCAGTTTGGAAGTTAACGCACGTATTTGCGGCCAATACCGGCGAGGCCAAGCAGCCCTGTTCCCAAAAGGAGCAGACTCGCAGGCTCTGGAACCGTGGGCGTGTCCATCTGGAGAATCGATGGCGAGCCGTTTGCTTCAACGTAGACCAGGTCATAGACATTGTCGCCGCCAGGCATTGTGAAGGGATTGCCTGTGTCACCTGTCCAAGCCCCGCTCTCAAAGATGGGGGAGCAATACGAGAGGGCCCCACAGTTATATAGGCTCGCGCCATCGTCGTGATACACCGTTCCGGAGAATCCAGGCGCGGGGACGTTCAACTCGAAGATGAATTCCATGTAAGTCTGGAGATTTCCTTCTCCGGGGAGACTCATCGTGGACCCGAGTAAGGCATTGAGGTCAGACGGGGATATATTCCAGATGCCTGCAGCATTGGCACCAAAGAAATCCTGGAAGGTGTTGCTGCCGCCATTGGGGTTATTGTTCACAAAATTGATCGGACCGGTGTAGTCGAAGGCCCAATTCGGATTCCCGCTAGGGAGGGCTGCGAGGGTAGCCTGTTGCTGCCCCGGAAGGGGTGCGTTCCAAACTAGTACATAGGCATTCACTCCATCCGCATACGCGGCAGTGAAGGCAGTCGCGACGAAGCAGGCGAGAACCAACAACTTGAGAATCGTACGCATGTAAGAATTCCTTTCGGTTGCCCCGTTTCTTGCCGCGAGGCCCGCAAGTGGGATGAAGGCATCCCTGCTCGCTCAGGTTTAATTGTGCATTTGATATGCCACCAACGTGGCGGAACCTGCGGCCTGCGTATCCATGCGGATGGCCGACTGTCGCCCTTCTTGGATCGACGAGTATCAATATGGGAAATTCACCGCGTGTAGACCATGCAAGTTTCTTCACTTTCCATTGAAGTTGGTTTCTCTCGCACTCTTGGGTTGAATTGTCCGGTGAGGCGTGCGGGGCGGGGGAGAGGCCTGAGTACTTCCCAATTTGGAACCCCGGCGGAGAATCGCCGGGGCTCGGATTCCATAGCTATCTTGCGACGTGGCTCCAGCCGCGCGAGAGGTAGTCGCTCAGGGTGAGCGATAACAGCAGGATCAGGAAGAAGACGCCAGAGACGACGACCATCATCGTCATCTTGGAACTGTAGCGGATTTCCATGAAGAACAGGATGACCAGCAGCGCCTTGATGGTAGCGATGACCAGCGCGACGATCGGGTTGAGTGCTCCGAGTTCGAGATAGGAGACCCCAACGGTGATCGAGGTGAGCACGATGAGAGCTCCCCAGATCAGGAAGTATGTCTTCAGTGATGGCCCGTTATGTGCTTGTTCCGTCATCGTTCTCGTCTCCTACACGTGTTGATGGCTGATCAGGTAGAGCAGCGGGAAAAGATAAATCCACACGACGTCAACAAAGTGCCAGTAGAGCCCGCACATCTCCACGGGAGAGTTGTATTCCGAGGTGAAATCGCCGCGCAGTGCGCGTATGGTGAGCCACGAGAGCAGGCTGACGCCGATGATCATGTGGAAGGCGTGCATTCCCGTCATGGCGAAATAAAGCGAGAAGAAGATCTGCACGTGGCGCGGGTCGTAATTGCCCGTGTGCTCGAAGGCGAAATACTGACCCGGAACCTCGTGGTGAATCCAGTGGTTGTGATACTCCACTGCCTTGACGCCGAGGAAGCCCAGGCCGAGCAGGATGGTGATCAGCAGGAACACGACGACGAGGTTCTTCTTGTTCTCTTTCGCGAAATGGACCGCGAGCACCATGGTGAGCGAACTGCAGATGAGCACGGCGGTGTTGAGCGCCCCGAGTTTGATCTCCATCTGCTGGCTGCCCGCCACCCACGCGTTGTAGTACAGGATGCGGTAGACGAGATAGGCGGCGAACATGCCGCCGAAGAACATGATCTCGGTGACCAGGAAGAGCCACATTCCCAGGGTCACGGTTTCCTTCTGCTGCGCCATGTCGGCGAAGTGGTGCTTGAGCGCGGGGTTGTGGTGTTCGGTCGCCGGGCTAGCTTGCAACGGGAGCCTCCTGCGGTTTCTTGTCGATCTCGTCGTAGTTGTAGGCTTCCCACGTCACCACGGGAGTCTCGTCGAAGTTGTAGGTGGTGGGCGGAGACTGTGTCGTCCACTCGAGGCCGGCGGCGTTCCACGGATTGTTGCCCGCGGCCTTGCCAGAGCGCAGAGACCACACGAAGTAGACCATCGGCAACAGGTAGCCGATGCCGAGGATCGAGGCTCCGGCGGTGGAAAACACGTGCAGCACCTGGAACTCCGGCGGATACGCCTGGTAGCGGCGCGGCATTCCAAGGAACCCGAGCAGGAACTGCGGGAAGAACGTCATGTTGAAGCCGACGAAGACGATCAGTGCGCTGAGCTTCGACCAGAACTCCGGGTACATCTTGCCGGTGATCTTGGGCCACCAGAAGTGCAGCCCGGCCATGTAGGCCATCACCATTCCCCCCACCATCACGTAGTGGAAATGAGCCACCACGAAATACGTATCGGTGAGGTGCACGTCGGTGCCGAGGCAGGCGAGGAACAACCCCGTGAGCCCACCGATGGTGAACAGCCCGATGAAGCCGAGGGCGTAAAGCATCGGAGTGTCGAAACGGATCGAACCCTTATAGAGCGTGGCGGTCCAGTTGAAGACTTTCACCGCCGACGGTATCGCCACGAACATGCTCAGGATGGAGAAGATCATCGCGGCGTAAACGGAGATTCCGGCGACGAACATGTGATGCGCCCACACCAGGAAACCGAGCACCGCGATGGCGATCGAAGAGACGGCGACAAACTCGTATCCGAAGACGCGCTTGCGCGAGAAGCAGGTGACGATTTCGCTGATCACTCCCATGCCGGGCAGGATCATGATGTACACCGCCGGATGCGAGTAGAACCAGAATAAGTGCTGGAAGAGCAGCGGATCGCCGCCCATCGCCGAGTTGAAGATTCCCAGATGGAACACGCGCTCGAGAGCCACCAGCACAATGGTGATGGCGAGCACGGGAGTCCCGAGCACCATGATGACCGAAGCCGCGTAATTGGCCCACAGGAAGAGCGGCAACCTGCGCCAAGTCAAGCCGGGCGCGCGCATTCGGTGGATGGTGACGATGAAATTCAGTCCGGTAAAGATGGACGAGAAGCCGACGACGAATACCCCCAGCGCCGCCAGCACTACGTTGGAATTCGAGTACGTGGTGGAATACGGCGTGTAGAAGGTCCAACCCGTCTCGACGCCTCCGGTGAGGATGGCGTAGAGGGTGAGCGCCCCGCCCACCATGAAGATATACCAGCTCGCGAGGTTGATCTTCGGGAAGGCCAGATCCTTGGCTCCAATCATCATCGGCACAAGGAAATTGCCGAGCACGGCGGGGACGGACGGAATCAGGAAGAAGAACACCATGACAATTCCGTGCATGGTGAAGAGCTTGTTGTAGGTGTCCGCCTGCACCAGGTCGCCGGCCGGAGTGAGCAGTTCCAGGCGGACCATCATGGCGAAGAAGCCGCCGAGGAAGAAGAACGCGGTGATGGAGATCAGGTAGAGAAGCGCAATGCGCTTGTGGTCGGTTGTGAGCAACCACGACTTGATTCCGTAATTGGCGTTCAGATAGTTCGTCTTGCTTTCCGTGGCCATGATCGTTCCCCTACTGCCTGGCAGCCGGAGGCTGCGTCTGTTTCGTGGCGGGTGGTGGCGTTACGTTGTCTGGCTTGGCGACCGTACCCTCGTCTTTGGGCGTGACCGGGTAAACTCCCTTATCCGGATTGGAAACCGGCGGCGGCGGATTGGCATCGCCGCTGCCCAGCGCCTTGACGTATGCGACCAGTCCGATCAGCTCTTCTTCGCTGATCTGCCCCTGGAATGTCGGCATGATGTTCTTGAATCCCGAGGCGATCTTGGAGCCCGGATTCAGCACGCTCTCGCGGATGTAACTCTCGTCGGCAACGACGGTGCGCCCGTCGTCGAGAAGCACTGGCTTGCCGAAGAGGCCCACGAGGTTTGGACCTCGCCCCCCGCTCCGGTGGCACATAGCGCAGCCGTAATGTTGAAACGACTTCTCGCCGGAGCTGCCGAGCGAACCATCTACGCTGAGAGCGGCCCAGCGGTCGTAGTCTGCAGGTTCCATCACGACGATCTCGCCGATCATGCCGGAGTGCTGCGTGCCGCAGTATTCGGCGCAGAACAGGTGGTAGCGGCCGGGCGTGGTTGCGCGGAACCAGGTCGAGGTGTAACGGTCCGGCAGCACATCGGCCTTGATACGGAACGCGGGCACGAAGAAATCGTGAATGACGTCCTGTGAGGTCATGATCATGCGAACGTCGCGTCCGGCGGGCACGTGCAGTTCGTTGATCTCGCGTTGCCCCTCGACGTGCTCGAACTTCCACATCCACTGCTTGCCGACGGCATAGACCTCCATGGCTCCGCGAGGTGGTCGGCTCTCCATGAAGTAGATAGCCGCGCCCCAGACGAAGATGATCATGGTGATGCCGAGCGGGATGATGGTCCAGGTGAGTTCCAGAACCGTGGAGCCGTGAATCTGCTGGGCCTGCGGATTGTTTTCCTTCCGGTAGCGCAGAGCGAACACCACGATGAGCGTGGCGATCAGCAACGTGAAAAACGCCGTCACCGCCACGAGGAAGAAGAACAACGCGTCAACATGACCCGCCAGGGTCGAGGCTCGCGTGGGAATCAATGGGAGGTTCTGCCACATATCGATCTAAGCCCGTCCTTGCGTATGGTCGTGCGCGGACCTCTCACGACGGAACATGATTACAAGAAAACCGCCGAGCGCCAGGACCGTGGTCAATCCCGCAAGGCGCACAATGTTGGCGATCGCCGCTCCGTACCTGCCGGTGCGCGGGTCGTAATGGAAGCAGTAAAGCGTGACCGCATCGGCGAGCGAGCCGATCTTGTTCTGCGAGGCCTCGATGATGCCGAGGCGCATGTCGCGTGCCGAGTACTCCACGCCGTAGTAGTACTGCGAGACGCGGCCTTCAGGCGTGATCAACACCACTCCGGCGGCGTGCGCGAACTGGTCGGTCTTGTCGTCGTACTGGTAGTGCCACCCGATGGCTTCGGCGAGCGCATCGATCTCCGGTTTCTGTCCAGTGAGGAAATGCCAACCCGCGGCAGCGTCCGGACGCCCAACCTTCTTGATGTAGGTCTGCTTCTTCGCCAGTGCCAGGTCAGGAGTCTCACGCGGATCCACGCTGAGCGTGACCACCTCGAACTCCTTCCCCGGCGTGAACTTGAGGACCTTGAGCGCCGCGGACAAACCGTTGAGCACTTCTCCGCACAGCATTGGGCACCGGTAATAGACCAGATTGATCACCACGGGCTTGCCGTGATTAAAGTAGTCGCCCAACTTGACGGTGTTTCCCTGTTCGTCCTTGAACTGAAGATCGAGCGGCACCTGCTCGTCGAGGCGCTGGTCGATACCGACATTCTCGAGACCCGGCGGCTTGGTGTGCTTGGTGTCGGGTCCGCCGATGATCTGGGCCGCAGCCGACGCGCAGAGGAGTGCGGCGGTGGCGAGCACCAACGACAAGCGGCGACTTCTTCTTGAGCTTTCCATTTTCTATCCAGTCAGGATTCCCTGTTCGTGCGTTATTAAGCGTGCCTCCGAATCAGCTACTGCTTTTCTGCCGGCTTGGATTCAGATTGCGCAGACTCTGGAACCTCCACGCTGGCCTTTGCCAGTTCGTGCAGTCCGGGGAAGCCCGCGCCCGTGGGCACGACTGCTGCGTTGTATTTCGATGGATCGACACCGTTCGCGCGCGCGGGCAATCCACGCTGCACGACCAACTGCATCGCGGTCTCTATCGGAATGTGAACCACGCCGTCCTTCTCCCACGCACCGGCGTGGAGGTAGGCCTCTTCCTGCTGGCGTATCGCGTTCATGTCGGCGACTTCGCCGCTCTGCAAACGCGGCACGCCGAACTTGTCGAGATTGACCATCGGAGTGTTCATCAAAACTCCGGTCTGGGCCGCGGGACCCTTGTCAGCCATGGGGTGCGGAGCGACTTCGACCGAGCGCGCATAGCTTTCGAGGCCGGTATACATCACCCAGATCACCAGGTGAATGATGACAGTGGCGGCGAGCAGAAATCCGAAAAAGACGAGGATGCCGCGATAGCCGAGGTCCTGCTTCTCGTATCCGACTCCCGGATTCGCGTTTGCCTCGGGTTTGTGATCAGTGGCCATGGCTCTTCTCCCAGAGACGCGGCAGTTGCGGATCGTTGCGCACCAGCAGAGGCTGGCGCGACAGGTTGCGCGCAAAGGCCGCGAGCCAGATTCCCATGATGGCGAGCGGCGTAAAGATGTAGGCCGGATGCAGCGACAACTGTACGGCCTCGTGTTCGTGGCCGGGCATGGGATTCGGCGCGATCAACCAGAAGAGGTCGACCAGGCGCATCGCCATGACCAGTATCGCAAGCGGAAACAACTTGTTGCGGTCGCGCTTGAGGTCGCGCGAGAGCAGTAGCGCAAACGGCAGCGCGAATTGCAGGAAAACCAACCCGAGCGCGACGGCTCCCCACGTTCCCCTGATGCGCGCCAGGTACCAGGTGATCTCTTCGGGAAGGTTGCCGTTCCAGATGATGAGCCACTGCGAAAATTCGAAGTAGGCCCACACCATCGTCATGGCCAGCATGAGTTTGCCCATGTCGTGGAGGCGGTCCGCATGCAGCACTTCGTTGATCACGTCATCCTTGGCGAGCCACACCAGCATTACGGTGCAGAACGCGAAGGTGGAGAGCAACTGGCCCGCACGAACCATGAATCCGGAAATCGTCGAATACCAGTGCGGGTCGAGCGACATCATCCAGTCGACCGAGGCAAGGGTCAGAGTGAGCGCGTAGATCAGGATTCCCGGCGCGGACCATGCCTTGAGCTTCTGCCACACCGCGGGACTCGCGTCGGTGTCCTGCTGCAGCGAGCCGGAGTTCAGTTTCCACGCGAAGAGCAGCCAGAGGGCGAAGTAGATCACGGCGCGAACTTGCCATCCCGAGGGATTGAGATACCCGTGCTTGGCGGCGAGCACGGAGTCTTTCGCGAGCGTGGCAGCGTCGGCGCTCGCCCACGTGTAGATCGTCTTCAGGTTGAGGGCGATGGGGATGAACAGAAGCACAAGCAGCGGCAGAGTTCGCGTGGCGGCTTCCATGATGCGGCGGCTGAGCATGAACCAGTTGCCGCCGGAGAGGTGTCCCATCATCACGAGGGCCATCGAGCCCAGGGCGATTCCCAGGCACCACATGAAACCCATCAGGTATCCGCGGAAGAACTCCGCGGGCGAATGGATGGACACCGCAGCGGCGATCACGGCGCAGATCACGCCGAAGATGAGGGCGCGATTCTGCAACGCGGCCACAAACGCGGGCGGTGCGAGGTTGCGGGTAGCGAGATCGGGCTGAGTGCTCATTCTGTCGGTTTCCCTCCCCGCCGAGCTTCGGATTCCTTCGTTCCCTTCGCGTCGCCGCTCGCCGCTTCCGGCATAAGCGAGAGATCGGGAGGATGGCTGCTGACCGTCATGCCCGCGGGCACGTCGGCGCGCGAGGCGTTCTGGCTCAACTGCAGCACGCGAATGTAGGCCGCGATGGCCCAGCGGTCGCGCGCGGGAACCTGCGAAGCGTATTCCGCCATGGAGCCCATGCCGTTGGTTTCCACGTCGAAGAAGTAGCCAATCGGCTTCTGGCGAAGGCGATCGCTGTGATACGTGGGCGGGCGCTTGAATCCGCGCTGCACGATCATGCCGTTGCCATCTCCCAGGCGCGAGTGGCAGGGCGAGCAATAGACGTTGAAGCGTTCGCGGCCGCGCTCAAGTACCGGAGCCGTAATCGGGAACGGAAACTCGGCGACGTACTGTCCGTTCACCTTGCCGGTGTAAAAGGCCGAATCTTCCTTGAGTTGTCCGCGGGCGACCGTACCTTCAACAACGGGGCGCGATCCTCGACGGTCGGCGTAAAAGTCGTTCTCGCGAAGCGGCTTCATCTTGGGCTGGTCGTGCATGTCGATACGTGTGACGCACCCCACGGCAAGCAGCGACGCGGCTATCGCAGCAGCGACAGCGACGACGCGCAGAAACTTGGAGGCGCGGATTCCGAGGGTCGGGGTCATTCCATCACCTCGGTTACATCGCGCGCGTTGAGCGTGTTCATGAACTTTCCTGTCGACTCGAGGTCGAACTTCGGATCGGAGGCTTCGATGCAAAGGAAGAAGCGGTCACGCGTTGCCATGGCGAACCGGGGATTGTTGAAGACCGGGTTGTAAGGCTGCGGCAATCCGTTGAGCCCGAGCATTCCGACGACGGCGGTGATGCCGGCGAACAGGATCGTCATCTCGAACGTCACGATGATGAACGAAGGCCAGGAGTGCAGCGGCTTTCCGCCGACGTTGAGCGGATATTCGATGAGGTTGACCCAGTATTGGAGTCCGTAGCCGGAGAGTCCACCGAGAATGCCGCCGATCAAAACCAGCAGCGGCACGCGCGTCTTGTGGAAGCCGATGGCGTCGGCGATCTCCTCGACCGGATAGGGCGTGTAGGCATCCATCTGGCGATAGCCGGAGCTATACGCCTGCCTGCACGCATTCAGCAGAGCGTCGGCGCTGTCGAACTCAGCCATGATTCCGTGGAGGGTGGGGATTTCCGAATGGCCGTTAGTCATGGGCGGCCACCTCCTCCTTCACCCCGGCTTCCGGCAGCAGCAGTTTCATCTCGAAGATGGTGATCATGGGCATCACGCGCACGAACAAGAGCATGGCGGTAAAGAAGAATCCTAGAGTGCCGAGGTATGTCATGTAGTCCCAGCGCGTGGCGGTGTAGCTGCCCCACGAACTCGGCAGGAAGTCGCGATGCAGTGAGGTCACCACAATCACGAAGCGCTCGAGCCACATTCCCAACAGCACTACCAGAGAAGTGAGGAAAAGCTTGGGCGGACTGACGCGCACCTTGCGCGACCACAGAACCTGCGGGATGAGGATGTTGAAGAGGATCAGGCACCAGTAAGACCAGGCCATCGGTCCCATAGTGCGGTTCTTGAACATGAATATCTCGTAGGGGCTTCCGCTGTAGTAGGCGAAGAAGGCTTCCATCAGGTAGCCGTAGGCCACGATCAATCCGGTGCCGAGCATGATCTTGGCGGCGTTGTCGAGGTGGCGCTCGGTGATCATGTCCTTGACGCCATAGAAGGCGCGGATGGGAATCGCCAGCACCAGCACCATCGCGAAGCCCGAGTAAATGGCTCCGGCAACAAAGTAGGGTGGAAACACGGTGGTGTGCCAGCCCGGCACGATCGACACGGCGAAATCGAAACTCACGACCGTATGCACGGAAAGCACGAGCGGCGTGGCGAGTCCCGCCAGCAACAGATAGGCGCTCTCGTAGCGCTTCCAGTGGCGCACGGAACCGGTCCAACCCATGGCGAGCAGGCCGTAAACCATCCGCGCGAAGGGATTCTTGGCGGTATCGCGGAAGGTCGCGAGATCGGGAATCAATCCCACGAACCAGAACAGTGCCGATATCGTCGCGTAGGTCGAGACCGCAAAGACGTCCCACACAAGCGGGCTGCGGAACTGCGGCCACACTCCCATCGTGTTGGGATATGGGAACAGCCAGTAGGCCACCCACGGACGACCGGTGTGGATCAGCGGAAAGACTCCGGCGCATGCCACCGCGAAGAGCGTCATGGCTTCGGCGAATCGGTTGATCGAGTTGCGCCAGTTCTGCTTGAGCAGCAGGAGAATGGCAGAGATCAGCGTTCCGGCGTGACCGATGCCCACCCACCACACGAAGTTGATGATCGCAAAGCCCCAGCCTACCGGCTGGTTGATTCCCCAGATTCCGGTACCGCGAAAGATCAGGTAACCGATCGCCATCATCATCATGTTTAGGAACGTAAATGCGATGAGTATTCCGCCCAGCCAGCCCAGGGTGATGGGACGACGCAGCACGATGGAGGTGATCTTGTCCGTGACCGTTCCAAACGAATGCCCCGGGGCGAGCACGGGAACCTGGTTCGGCAGGAGCCGTTCGATGGGAGGTGCAGTCGATTCTGGCGATGT
>Ga0335069_10016801_pt1 | contig 10206 bp, 5 predicted proteins | sample Lox_Sample_11_FD_206714 | JGI IMG/M metagenome (GOLD analysis project Ga0335069, IMG submission 206714) | Soil microbial communities from Loxahatchee National Wildlife Refuge, Florida, United States - Lox_Sample_1.1 | ecosystem: Environmental > Terrestrial > Soil > Wetlands | place: USA: Florida...
CGCCGGGCGACCTCGGTGAAGCGCGTGGGTGTGTTCGTATTCTTCACGTCGGGCATGAAATTCAGCATCAGGAAATTGGCGTGCTGGATCTCGTCGTAGCCAAGTTCGACGCACTGCGTAGCTGTCATCTCCGCCGGAATATGCCCGCTGACGCGCAGGCCGTGCTTGTGGGCTTCGTCGATAATAGCCGGGACTAACTCGGGTTTCACCGAGCTGTAGATCTTGATCTGGACGTATCCCAGGCGCAGGTAGTTATCGACCGCCGCGCGCGCTTCCTGTTCCGTGGAAACCAGCACCTTCGTCGGCCCCTGGTAGGGGCCGGGCCCATCGATCACGCCGGCCAGCACGATCCGCGTGCCGACTTCCTTGCCTTCGTCAATGCGCTTGCGGCGGGCCAGCAGCGAATCAGTATCGTTTGCCAGGTCGCGGACAGTCGTGACGCCGGCAGCCAGGTTCAGCAAGCCGTCATTTTCGCCAACGTGGGCGTGCATGTCCCAGAGGCCGGGCAACAGGGTCTTGCCCGCACCCTCGACAACTAATGCTCCCTCGGGAATGGCAACCTGGCCGGCTGGTCCGACGCTGCGGATGCGGTTGCCGGTCACGACTAGGCTTTGGTCCTTGACGATTTCGGCCCTCGCGCTATCGAAGAGGCTGACGTGCGTGAATACGATGCCATTTGGATAGCGATGCGCCAGCTTGCCGGCGAGCGCAGCGGAACGTGCATCGGCGGCCTCGTTCTGGGCGGCCTGCAATCGCTTGGTGCTCGCCTGCCATGCCTCGGGTATTACCGTGCTCCACGGGTTTGCAAGTGCGAAGAACGAGAGGCGGTCATCCAGCCAGACATAGGTTGGCGAAAAGTCCAATCCAATCAGGGCATACAACGTGACATGCTTCTTCTGGCCGGAGGACTCGAGCGTCAAGTCGCTGATTCGTTCCGCCTTGGTTTCGCCCTCCGGAAGCAGTGCGACCGTGCCGCCATGTCGAAGCGCTACCCGCGCGAGGATTGCCAGTTCGGCCGGGGCGGCATTGACCGCGACGTAGACGGCCGGCGCAGTCAGCCTCTTCTTGCCGTCCTCGTAATTGCTGTTCCATGTGGCTGTGCCCGATTGCAGCTCGTAGCTCTCGTGCACCGCTGATTTGTGGTAGTCGTTTCCCTCGACGGTTTCCGCCGCGGGAACACCTTCTGCGTTCAGCCGGAGCATGCTGGTGGTTTTCGGCCCGCGACCGCGGTCGTTGAATTGAAAGAAGATGTGAAGCAGCCCGTCTGGAGCGGTCCACACCGCCTGCTGGCCGGCAAGATTTCCCATGATCAGGACGGAATAGCGCTCGGCAGTACTGGGAATGTCCGCCGGCAGTTCGGGCACGGCGCTCTTCGACTGTTCGGGCTTCTGCGCCCAGCAGTTGATGGCAAGTAAAGCCGGCAGCGCGGCCTGTGCGAACCTGTGGCGACGAAATAGCACTCGGGGAAGCCTCATGCGGTAAAGAAACATCCTACGCTGTTCCCCAGATTTCACCCAGGACGCGCTGGAAATTCGCCCCCAGCACTTTTTCGATCACGGAGGCAGGCTGGCCGCTGCGTGCCAGCTCCGCCGCGATGGTTCGCATGTGGTCCGGACCGTTCAAGTCGGGCACATAGGGATATCGGTCCTCGCCGGGAGCGCCGATCCCGAGTTTCTTGCGGCGTGCAATGTCTTCGTCCATCATGGCCTTTTGCGCGGGAGTGAGGGCGATTGGCTCGATCGAGTTATCGGAACCGATCCCGACGTGGTCGGCTCCGCAAACATTGATAGCGTGCAGCAGGTGATCGAGCACGTGCTGGCGCGTCGGAATCGTGGGCGAGGAGACCAGATAGGGCATCAGGTAGACGCCAAAATACCCGCCGCGGTCGGCCAGCGACTTGAGAATCTCGTCCGGCTTGTTGCGCGGGTGCGCATAGATGGCGGCGCAGCCCGCGTGTGAAATCAGAACCGGCTTCGAGGAGGTTGCGATCGCCTCCGCCGTCGTGCGATATCCGCTGTGGCTCAGGTCGACGGCGACGCCGATCTCGTTCATCTTCCTGACCGCCGCGATTCCGGCGGTGCTCAATCCGGCGTTGCCCGGCTCGAGACAGCCGTCGCCGAACACGCTGCGATTGTTGTAGGTGATCTGCATGATGCGCACGCCCAGATTGCGGAACATGGCGATGCGGTCGGGATTCTCCTCGAAAAATGCCGTGTACTGGAAACCTGGAATCAGGCCAATCTGCCGGGCCCGCTTGGCACGGGCGATATCCGAGTATCTGCGAACAACCGCGAACGTGTCGGGATAATTCTCACCCAGAGCTTGGAGCGCGCCGAGGTTCCTGAGCGTGCCATCCAGGTCCCGGTCGGAGACCGTGCAATTGATGGCGGTGATTCCTGATTGCCGGATTTCCGCCAGCATTTCCTGAGTGGGCGGCTTGTCCGCATCGACAAACGGACTGCAAAGTGAATCTATTACGATTGCGTTCAGGTAGAGCTCGGCGATGTCGGGTGATCGGGCCGGACGTTGGGCTGCGAACAGGCGCTGGCCAAGCAGCGCCGCACCTGAAAGCTTGGCAGCAAAGATGGAAAATTCGCGGCGATTCAGCGCGGAGGTCCCCCCAAGTGCAGTCGGACGCGAGATTATATAACGGAGCGCAGCCAGGGCTGACTCTTGCCGCCCGGAGTGCCTTGCACTATGGCGATGCGCTACCTGCTCCTGCTATCGGTATTGGGGGCGGTCGCGGTTTTCCCGCCCAGCCGCCCGCGGAACCCACGCCGGCGGCGGCGGAGCACATGGAGAACTGACGGCGGAACAACGAGCCGGATGGTGGCCAACAGACCACGGATCACACGGATCATCACTGACCGTGATGATCCGTGCCAATCCGCAGCTTTCTTAAGCCGTTACGTACTTCCCCGCCTCGATCACGCGCTGCGCGATCTGCTGGCGCAGGGCGATGGTGTTGAAGGGCTCGTACTTTGAAAGCCGTTTCAGGATCGCCAGTTGCGTGCGCAGCATGTCGCCATCGGCAACGGCGGTGATCACCTTGCGCGCCGAAGTCTCGATCTTCTCCAGCGCATGCTGCAGGTAGACGCGAGCCATGGCAGCGGGCAGCTCAGCGGCGGATTCGCCCTGGCGCTCGATCATTTTCTGTGCCCGCAGCAGAGCTGATTCTGCGGCGTAGGTCTCGATGACGATGTCGGCCAGCGCGCCCATGATCTCCTGCTGGTCGACAAGCTGCTGCATGTACTTCTGCGAGGCCGCGCCGGAAGCGAACAATGCAATTTTCTTCGCGTTGGCAACCATCGCGCGCTCCGCGGCCAGTGTGCCTTCCGGACCTTCGCCCATCGACGGGCCGGAGAGCACTTCGTCCATCAGCTTCTTGATGGCCGGCATGAGCGGGATCTGGCCGCTCATGGCGCGCTTCAGCAGCCAGCCGGTGATGATCAGCCGGTTGATCTCGTTGGTGCCCTCGAAGATGCGGTTCACGCGGGCGTCGCGGTAGGCGCGCTCGGCCGGATACTCCTCAACAAAGCCGTAGCCGCCGAAGATCTGCACCGTCTCGTCCACCACCATGTCCACCATCTCCGAGCCCCACACCTTGATGATCGAGCACTCGACCGCGTATTCCTCGATGGCCTTGCGGACTTCGGTCGTGGCATTGGCGCTGGACTTATCGATCTCCGCGAGCGCCACGTCGATCATGCCGATGGTGCGGTACACCATGGACTCGCCGGTGAACACGCCAATTGCCATGTCAGCCAGCTTCTCGCGAACCAGCCCGAAGTCGGCAATGACTTTGCCGAAGGCCTTGCGCTGTTTGGCATACTCGATCGCCGCCTGCAGCGAGTTGCGCGCGCCGCCCACGCAACTGGCGCCCAGCTTGAAGCGGCCCACATTCAGAATGTTGAAGGCGATGATGTGACCCTTGCCGACTTCGCCGAGCAGGTTCCCGACCGGCACCTTGCAGTCGGTGAGGATCAGCGGACAGGTGGAAGAGCCGCGGATGCCCATCTTGTGCTCTTCCGCGCCCACGGCGAAGCCGGGAAAATCCTTCTCAATCAGGAATGCTGTGAACTTTTCGCCATCGACTTTGGCGAAAACGGTGAACAGGTCGGCGAAGCCGGCGTTGGTGATCCACATCTTTTCGCCGTTCAGGATGTAGTGCTTGCCGTCAGGCGAGAGTTGCGCGCGGGCGCGGCAATTGAGCGCGTCCGAGCCGGAGGAGGATTCGGACAGCGCATATGCGCCGACCATCTCGCCCGCGGCCAGCCGCGGCAGATATCTCTTCTTCTGGTCTTCGGTGCCGAAGTAGACGATGGGTAGCGTGCCGATGCCGACGTGTGCACCCCAGGTGGTGGCGAAGCCGGCGTACTTGGAAATCTTGTCGGCGATGATGCAGGACGTGACCTTGTCCATGTCGGTGCCGCCGTAGGCTTCGGGGATGTCCACCGAGCTCAGACCCAGGTCGCTGGCCGTCTTGAGCAGACTGCGTGCGATCGCCCAGTCTTTGTGCTCGAGCTTGTCGGCGGCGGGGACGATCTCGTTCATCGCGAACTCTTCCGCCGTCTTGGCGATCTGCAGATGTTCTTCGCTGAAGTCTTCCAGCGTGAAGACGTCGTTGGGGTTGCGTTCTTCCAGCAGAAAACTGCCGCCGGTAATTCTGACTTTCGGAATTGCTACGGTAGCCATAAATCCTCTCTTCTAGAACAAATTCAGCACGCAGACACCGAGAATATCAGACAGAATCGCTCCGTGTCTCCGCGGCTCAATTTCACCGAATGTTCTCGAAAATGCCGGCCGCGCCCATGCCGCCGCCCACGCACATGGTCACCAGTCCGTAACGTGCGCTGCGGCGCTTGAGCTCACGCAAGATGGTTGCTGTCAGTTTGGCGCCGGTGCAGCCCAGGGGATGTCCGAGGGCGACAGCGCCGCCGTTGGGGTTGATTTTGGCCGGATCGAGGCCGGCCTCCTTGATGACCGCGAGCGATTGCGCGGCAAAGGCTTCGTTCAGCTCGATCACGGCCATGTCTTCAAGCTTCAGGCCAGCCATCTTCAGCGCCTTGGGAATGGCATACACCGGGCCGACTCCCATCTCTTCGGGCTTGTAGCCGGCCGTTGCGAAGGCGACAAAACGCGCCAGAGGCTTGATGCCCAGGGCCTTTGCCCGATCGGCCGACATGACTACGGCCGCCGCTGCGCCGTCCGACATCTGTGAGGAGTTGCCGGCGGTCACGGTGCCGTGGGCGTGGAATGCGGGCTTCAGCGCCAGGAGGGCTTCGAGCGTGGTGTCGGCGCGCGGGCCTTCGTCTACCTTGAACACAATGTCGGTGCGCTTGGGCTTCGAGCCGTTCGGCGTGGTGAAGCTGACGGGCACGGGCACGATCTCGTCCTCGAACTTGCCTGCCTGAATCGCAGCGATGGCCTTCTGATGGGACTGCAGGGAGAACTCGTCGGCCTGCTCGCGACTGATGCCGTAGCGCTTCGCCAGCCTCTCGGCGGTGAGCCCCATAGAAAGATAGGCGTCGGGATAGTGGTCCACCAGCCAGGGATTGGCCGAGACCTTGTGTCCGCCCATGGGGATCATGGTCATGGATTCGGTGCCGCCGGCGACCGCCACGTCGTAGGCGCCCGCGGCAACGCGGTCAGCCACGAGGGCTATAGCCTGCAACCCCGAGGAGCAGAAACGGTTGATGGTCATCGCCGAGATCTCGACCGGCAAGCCGGCGCGCAGCGAGGCAATGCGGGCCACGTTCATCCCCTGCTCGGCCTCGGGCATGGCGCAGCCCAGAACCACGTCTTCGATCTCTTTTGTGTTGAGTTGCGGCACGCGTTCGAGCGCGCCCTTGATGGCAACGGCCGCAAGATCATCGGGCCGGGTGGCGCGCAGAGTGCCTTTGTAAGCTTTGCCGACGGCGGTGCGGACGGAGGATGCAATTACGACTTCTTTCATATCAATTTTTCCATTTTTCCCAGTTGTTTAGTTCCTGTTGCCAGCAGTCAGTTGCGAGTTATCGGTTGAGAGCGTCAAAGCCGCGGCGGCGGAATTTGTTCTAACCCGGCGTGTCAACGCCGGGGTTAGGAGCCAATATCGACCTCAGCGGCCTTGGTGTGTTGACGATGAATCAGTTCCGCAACGGCTTTCCCGTCTTCAGCGTGTGCTGGATCCTCTCCTGCGTTTTGCGCTCGCCGGCTAGCGATTTGAACGCCTCGCGCTCCAGATCCAGGATGTATTGTTCGCTCACCGGCGTGCCGGGCGAAACGCAGCCGCCGCAGAGCACCTCCGCGACCTTGTTGCCGATCTTCACCTCGTGATCGGTGATGTACTCGCCCTGCCGCATTAGATGAATGCCCAGCTTGAGCGTCGCCAGGATGTTTTCTCCGGGCGCCGGGATCGTGCGCGGCACGGGCGGCTTGTAGCCGGAGCGGACCATCTCCAGGGCACGCGCCTTGGCGTCGGCGAGCACGCGTTCACGGTTCATCACGACTTCGTCACCCTCGGAGAGGAAGCCAAGATGTCGCGCTTCGCTGGCCGAGGTCGAGACCTTGGCCATGCCGATGGTTTCGAAGGTCCGTTTCATGGCTTCCATCATCTCGACCGATTCACCGCGCCCGTCCTGCCGGACAGAGGTGGCAGCATCGACGGCACGCAGCAGCATCTCCTTGCAACCGCCAGCGCCGGGCAGCAGTCCGACCCCGACTTCCACCAATCCCATGTAAAGTTCGGCATGGGGAGCACGCGCGGCCGCGTGCAGAGAGATTTCGCAGCCGCCGCCCAGGGTCATGCCGAAGGGCGCGGCCACTACGGGTTTCGGCGAGAACTTGATGGCCTGGGTCATGGCCTGGAACTGGCGGATGGCCATGTCCACCTCGTCCCATTCTTCTTCCTGCGCCCACATCAGCAGCATCATGATGTTCGCGCCCACAGAGAAATTGTGCGCGTCGTTGGTGATGACGAAGGCGTCAAAGCCGTCGCCGGGGCCGCCCGGCTTGAGCGTCTGCGAGATCAGTTGCACGATGTCGCCGCCGAGCGAATTGGCCTTGGAGTGAAATTCGAGGCAGGCGACGCCGTCGCCCAGATCCACGAGCGAACACCCGGCATTCTTCTTCACCACGCCGCTGGCTTTCTTTGCCACTTCCACCGACCAGACGCCGGCCGGCACCTGCACGGGACGGTCACTATCGTTGCAAAGATCGAAATAAGCGCGGCCCGAGGGCGCAGAAGGCGCGTCCTCGTACCAGGACTTCTGGCCGGAGGCGAGCAGCTTTTCAACGTTGGCCGCAACCGGACGGCCTTCCTTTTTCATGCGTGCGACCGTGGGTTCGACGCCGGCCGCGTCCCACAGCTCGAACGGGCCCAGCTCCCAGTTGAAGCCGAGGCGCATGGCGCGGTCGATCTCGACGATCGAATCTGAAATCTCGGGGATGCGGTTGGCGGAATACGTCCAAAGGTCGGTTAGGGCTTTCCAAATGAAAGCCGCGGCTTTGTCTTTCTTGGCGTCGCCGGCGAGCAGCATGCGCAGTCGCTCGTGCGTGTCCTCCACTTGCTTGGCCATTTCGAGCGCCGCGAATTTCGCCTTTTGCCGCGGACGGTATTCGAGCGTCTTCCAATCGAGGCCGAGGCGTTCTTCCTTTCCATCGTGCCTGGCCTTTTTGTAGAAGCCGCCGTGGGTTTTGTCGCCGAGCCACTTGCGCTCCAGCATCTGGTGGACGAACGACGGCACTTCCAGCTCGGAACGCTCGTCGCGCACATTGCGCAGGAAATTCGAGGCCACGCTGGTGAGGATGTCGAGCCCGACCAGGTCAATGGTGCGAAAAGTGGCGGATTTGGGCCAGCCCACGGCTGAGCCGGTGAGCACGTCCACTTCTTCGATGGAGAAATCGAACTCCTGCATCAGGCGCATGGCGTTCAGCACCGAGAAGGTGCCGATGCGGTTGGCGATGAAGTTGGGCGTGTCCTTGGCATAGACCACGCCCTTGCCCAGGCGCAGGTCGGCAAAGCGCACGATGGCGTCGATGGCGGCGCGGTCGGTCTCCGGTGTAGGAATGATCTCCAGCAGGCGCATGTAGCGCGGCGGATTGAAAAAATGCGTTCCGAACCACGAGCGGCGGAAGTCTTCCGAGAACCCCTCGGCGATCTTCGCCACCGGCAGGCCGCTGGTGTTGGTAGTGGTGATGGCGCCGGGGCGCCGCGCCGCTTCCACTTTCTTCAGCAAGGAGCGCTTGATCTCCAGGTTCTCGGCGACGACCTCGATGATCCAGTCGGCCTCGGCCACCCAGCCCAGGTTGTCCTCGAAGTTGCCAATGGTGATAAGCCGCGCCAGCGACGGCTCAAAGAAGGCCGCCGGCTTCGACTTGATGGCGGCGTCCAGTCCGGCCTGCGCGAACTTGTTACGGGCTTTGCCATCGGCATCGGGGGGAACGATGTCGAGCAGGAATGACGGCACACCGGCGTTGGCCATGTGGGCAGCGATGCGCGACCCCATGGTCCCGGCACCCAGGACAGCAACCTTTTGAATGCGTCTTAGCATAATCTCAACATGATAATTCAGGCTGAGCACCGCTGTCCGCTCGCGCAAATTTTCGGTAGTGGTGTAATTACTGCACCACTGCCAAGGTTTTTTAGAGGCTAGCTGGAAAGGGGAGGCACAGGAAAATTTACCCCAAAAAAACGAACGCGCGTCGAAGTGGATGTGGGGGTGAGGATGGCAACGACGCGCGCCCTATTAAGTTGTCTTGAGTCTAGGCGCGAAGTCTTTCACACGTCAAGAAAAATCTTCGAGTAAGTCATTTCTTTTGAATGAGATAACGTCACATCGAGATGTGACGCAGATCACAGACTTCCTGGTCGAAGTAGAACCGGGGAGGACGCCCAAGTGAGTTATACAAACCTCCGAGTCCTCTGCGTCCTCTGTGTTTTCAATTCTCCAATGGCTTCAGTTCAGGATTGCGGGTGACGTATTCAAGCGCCTTCGCGGCCATCTCGCGCTCGCCTTTGTACGCCAGCCGCCGGGGTGCATCTTCCAGCGGGATCCATTCGGCGCAGCGGACTTCGATGCGCATTTCGGGCGCAATCTCTCCCACCTCGCCGGACTTATATCGCAGGAGGTAAAAGCTGACCACCTTGAACACGCGTTCGCCGCCCGCCCAGCTCCGCGTGTAGACGTACTTGATGTCTCCCAGTTTGCCGACCAGCGCAGCCTCCACGCCGGTCTCTTCCCGAACTTCGCGCAGGGCAGTTTGTTCGGGGCCCTCACCGGGATCCACCAGTCCCTTGGGAAGCGCCAGCACGGCCTTCTTGCCGGATTCAGAGCGGCCGGCGGGCTCGATGGCAGCCAGCCACCAGCGGCCGCGCATCTGTCGCACCACCACGCCTCCCGCCGAGAATTCGCGCGTCATAATGCGATTACCTTTGTAACCGGTCTGGCGCACCCGGGGAACCTTGTTCCGCGCCGCCGGTGGGGTATGCTGCATCATATCGAGGGTAATCTGCATCTCAGCTAACCAGGTCCGGAAATCCCCACCGGACGGGGGGTGAGAACGGGATTGGGGACTCTATCCAAGCTGGTACGAACGCTCCGGGCCTTCCATCGTGAATTGAAGCGTATTACCCCTGTGTCGGAGCCCGCCAACCAGGGCTCCAGCATCGGACTAGCCCTGGGCGGAGGCTTTGCCCGCGGCGTGGCACACATCGGCGTGCTTAAGGTTCTCGAAGAAGAAAAGATCCCCATCAATTTTATCGCTGGCACCAGCGTGGGCGCGCTGATCGCCGCCGTCTACGCCAGCGGCGTCGGTCCAGCGGAAATGGCGGAGTTTGCCGCGCAGGTGCGCTTCCGCGATTTCGCCCGCTGGACGGTGTCGCGCCTGGGTTTCGCCAGCAATGACCGCATGACCGGCATGCTGGAGCGCTGCCTCAAAGTAAAGACCTTCGAGGAGCTGCGCGTACCGCTGGCGGTGATCGCGACAGATTTCGTGACGGGGGACCCAGTGGTGTTCCGCTCCGGCGAACTGATCGGGCCGGTGCGCGCCAGTTGCGCCTATCCTGGAATATTCCTGCCTGTGAACCTGAACGGACACACGCTGGTGGACGGCATGCTGGCGTACTCGGTGCCAACCACGCCGCTGCGCCGGATGGGCGCCGAGCGCGTGTTGGCGATTTACCTCAAGTCGCACTGGGTGACCTCGGGTCGGCCGCGCAGCGTG
>Ga0335069_10016802_pt1 | contig 10205 bp, 9 predicted proteins | sample Lox_Sample_11_FD_206714 | JGI IMG/M metagenome (GOLD analysis project Ga0335069, IMG submission 206714) | Soil microbial communities from Loxahatchee National Wildlife Refuge, Florida, United States - Lox_Sample_1.1 | ecosystem: Environmental > Terrestrial > Soil > Wetlands | place: USA: Florida...
CTTTCAACGAGAGATTGTCGGTGATGTGAATCGACGGCACCAGGAAACCCAGCGTCTGCGCCAGATTCTTGCGTAGCGACTTCACGCGCGACAACAGCTGACCACCCTGTTTCGCATCCACCAGCGGCACCAGACCGACCCCAACCTCGAGCATCAGCTCGTCGAGCTTCAGTACTGCATCGAGCGGGTCGATCGCCGGCGCACCCGGCTTGTCGGCCTTCGTGGCCGTCGCAGCCTTGGCGCCCGGCGCTGCTTCTGCCGTGCCCGCTGGCTTCATCTTCCACGCGAAATACATCGTGGCCCCGCCTAGAAGAATGAATGAAATCTTCGGCATGCCGGGGATCAGCGCGAGAGAAAGAAGGGTTCCGCTCACGATCCACAGCGGCCGCGACGTACGGAACATCTGTTTGCCGATGTCCGCGCCAAGTGAATAGTCCGACGCCGCACGGGTGACTACGATGCCGCCCGCAACCGAAACCAACAGCGAGGGAATAATCGCCACCAGTCCGTCGCCGACAGTGAGGATGGTGTAGGTCTTGAGCGCCTGCTGGAAGGGCACGCCCTGCTGCAAGACTCCGATCAGGAATCCCGCAATAATGTTGATCGCTGTAATGAGAATTGTTGCCAGCGAATCGCGCTGGCTAAAACGCGCCGCACCGTCCATCGATCCGCAGAACTCTGCTTCCCGCGCTACGGCTTCACGGCGCTGACGCGCCTGGTCGGCATTGATCAGACCCGTGTTCAGGTCCGAGTCGATCGCCATCTGTTTGCCGGGCATGGCATCGAGTGTGAAGCGCGCGGTAACTTCGGCGGTGCGGACAGCGCCGTGGCTCACCACCAGGTATTGGATCGCGATCAATGCAAGGAAGATCACGAAGCCGACGATATAGTTGCCCCCGACGACAAACTGTCCAAACGCCTCGATCACCCGGCCTGCGGCGGACGACCCTTCGCTGCCGTGCAGCAGGATGCGCCGCGTCGCCGCCAGGTCGAGCGAGAGCCGCATCAACGTGAGCAGGAGAATAAGGCTCGGGAACACGGAGAACTCGACAGGACGAAGAACCTGGATCGCGGTCAGCAGCACCAGAACCGACGCCGTGATGTTCAAAGTCAGCAGCAGGTCAAGCACCATGCTCGGCAACGGCACAAGCATCACAAAAACGAGCGCGACGGCGCCTGTGGGAATAATCCACTCGGAGTACTTGCGAAGCATTGCCATCATTCCGGGTTGCTTGTTCACCGCGTCCTCACAGTCGTCTTCGGTGTTGCCGATGCGTTGCTTCTCTGCGCCTGGCGCTTCTTCACCTCGGCCTGTGCCTTGTAGATCAGGACGAGGATTTCGGCAACGGCATGGTAGAGTGCCGATGGAATTGGATCGCCGATTTCGACGCTCTTATAGAGAGCCTGGGCGAGAGGCCTGTTCTCCATCACCGGAATATCGAACTTCCAGGCGATCTCCTTGATCTTTGCGGCCAGGTTATCGAGGCCTTTAGCGACGACAATCGGGGCGCTCATATTGGCCTCATAACGCAGCGCAACCGCATAGTGCGTCGGGTTGGTAATCACCACCGTCGCCGTCTCGGCGGCCTTCAGCATCTGCTTGCGCCGCGACTGACGCTGGATCCGCCGGATCCTCGCTTTGCTCTGCTGATTGCCTTCGGTCTGCTTCAGCTCGTCTTTCAGATCCTGGCGGCTCATCTTCAGGTCGCCTTCGTTCTTCCACCACAGGAACAGATAGTCCACACCAGCCCAGATGAGAAGAACGAGTCCGGACTTCCAGACGATCTGGAGGAGAATGCTGGCGATGAGGCTGGCGAACCGCCGTCCATCGACATACGAGCTGCCGAGAATAGCCGTCCAGTTCTCGCGAATCGATGCCGCGCCAATCCACACGATTGCCGTAAACGGCAATAGCGACTTGAGGATGTTGCTCAGACCGGCGAGGGAAAACAACTGACGCAGCCGGTCCGGCGGGCTGATACGAACAAAATTGAATGCCAGAGATTCCGGCGCAAACACGAAGCCGCCTTGCGCCAATCCGGCAAAGAGCGACACGGCCAGCCCGGCCAGCACGACCGGGAAGACCCAGCGCATAGCCTCGATGCTTGTCCAGAAAAGAATCGGGCCGTTCGGCGTAATTGAATCGGTTACGGCGAGGTCGAGCGTGGTGCGGAAAAAGTGCGTCCAGTGCGGGACTGCCTGTCGACCCATCAGATAGACCACACCGGCTACAGCAGACATCGAGAGCGCACCGCTCAGCTCGCGCGAGCGGGTCACTTGTCCCCGATTCCTCGCGTTCTGCCGCTGCCGCGGTGTTGCCTTTTCTGTTTTACTCGAATCTGCCATCGTTCCTTAACCTGCCAAATGGAAAAGATGCTCTCCGCTCGCGACCGCGTCGGTGAACAAGCGGCGGAAGAGATCCGGCCAATATTTCAGAGTTGCAATCAAAACCGTGATGCCCAGAAGGCTCTTCACCGCCGGGCCCAGCAACATCAAGGGCATTTGTGCTGACGCCTTGCCCAGCAGGCCGAGAATCACATCGGCTGCCAGCGTAGCCGCAAGCACCGGCGCGGCGATTTGGATTCCCAGGCTAAAGATCTCGCCCACCGTTTGCACAATCGACGTAGTAAATAGGCTGCTCAGATGCGCTGTGCCCGGCGGAAGATAGCGAAAGCTGTTAACTACCGCCCTTAAAAGCCAGAAGTGCACGTTCATCTGCAAGAAGAGCAGCATCACGATGCTCTGGTAGAACGTGGCCATCACCGTGGTATCGACTTGCGTCTGCGGGTCGAGAATATTGATCAGCGAGTACCCCATCTGCACTCCAAGCACCTGCCCGCTGAGCTGGATAGCCTCGAACACGATGTTGGTGGCGATGCCCATCCCCGCGCCGACCAGAAACTCGGTAATGATCAGCATCGGCCAGTTCGAAAGCACTCTGGGATCGATCTGCTGTCCGACACTCGGATACAGCAGTAAGGTCATCGCAAAAACGAGAATCGCCTTGATCCGCGCGGGAATCACCACGCTGCCGAAGAATGGCGCGAACAACATCAGCCCTGACATGCGCACGCCAATCGTGAGCAGACTCGTGATGACCGTCATCAAGGGGATCTCGATCATTTCAAATACCCGTGAAAGTCCGAAAGCGTCGTCGTTGTGAATGTGGCCAGATGCCGCCACATCCAGGGCATGGTGAAGAAGAGCGCGCCGCCAGTGGCGACCAAGCGAGCGACTGTTGACACCGTCGTGTCCTGCAGCGACATCAAAACCTGGACGATGTTCACCACAAGGCTCACAACAATGGCGACTACCAGCGCCGGCCCGGCAAGAATGATTACCTCCTGCAGCATCAAACGTCCCAGCTGTACGACCTGATCTACGTCCATAGCTCTAGCTAAAACTCCTCATTAATGAACCGATCAACAGATGCCAGCCATCCACCATCAGAAAGAGCAGCAACTTGAGCGGGGTCGAAATCACAACCGGCGGCAACTGCAGCATGCCGACGGAAGTTGTAATCGAGGCAACAACCATATCCACAATCAAGAAGGGCAAAAACAGCACCGTGCCGATCTGAAATCCGGCCTTCAACTCCGACAGAATGTAGGCGGGAAGCAGCACGCGCATCGAGAGATCATCGGGCGAATGCGGTGCCGGTTCCTTGGCCAGTTCCACAAACAGCGCCACGTCCTTGTCGCGCACGTAATGCTCCATGAACTTGCGCATCGGGACCTCACCGCGGCTCAATGCCTCCATCGCCGTAATCTGCCCGGCTTGCATGGGCAGAACCGAGGCCTCGTAAATCTGCGCGCCGATCGGTTGCATCAGAAAGAACGTCAGGATCAGCGACAGCCCGATGAGTGTCTGGTTCGACGGTGTGGTCTGCAGACCGAGTGCCTGGCGCAGGAAGTGAAATACGATGAGCAGCCGCGCAAACGGCGTAATGCAGAGCAGAAGCGTCGGGATCAGCGTCAAACCGGTCAGCAGAATGACGATCGACCACGGCACCGTTTCGCCTGGAAGTCCTTGAATGCGGAGGCCGCTCGCACCGGAACCTGGAACAGTCACCGGCGAGTTGACCACTACGTTCGAGACGGAATCGTTTGGACCGACAAAAGGAATCGGCGGATTCGCGGCGTTGCTCGACGCCCCGGTCGCAGCCGGATTGGCAGCCGCGGGAGCAGAAGCCGCTGCAGCCGCAGCGGGTGCCTGCGCCCGAAGGGCCGAAACAAAGCAGAGCGAGAGCGCCAGCAGCATTGCAGCTCGCCTCATCGCCCGCCCGCCCTTCATTGTCAAAGCTCCATCTGCCCGCAAAATATCCAAGATCCCCAATATCTATGCTGGTTCGTCCAGTTGTGTCAGCAGGTTCACGCCATCTGTGCCGCCGCCAATCAGAAACTTGCGGCCTTCGACGTGGATAATCGCCACAAAGCGCTTCTCGCCGAGCTGAACTGTCTCGGCAAGGCGCAGTTCCTTCGAAGAGCCCGTTCCTACGTGTGTCCGAAACCACGAAAACAAGCGGCTCAACAAACCGCCCTGCGCCACGGACTGCAGCTTCGCCGCGAAATCGGGCTGCATCGTGGACTGCACCGCGGTCTTGCGGCGCAACCCATGAGTGGCCGGCTTCCGGATATGCTTCTTCAGAGCCGGCGCAAACAAGATCGAACTGGTCGGCGCCTCGACGGGTATCGATTCCTTAACTGTGTTCCGAGTTCCGCGGCGCCTGGAGACTCCCCCCAGCGCTGTCTTCGTGCTCATATTTGCTCCGTAATGCGAACCGCAAGGCGGTCGCCGACTGCTTCGAACTCAGTCCAGCCAATCAGAAGTTGGTTAACCCGAAGCGGTACATCGCTGGTGTGATGGCAGGCCGTCTCCACAATCGAGCCCTCTTTCAGCGCGAGCAGGTCGGCAATGGTGAAGTTCACGACAGGCAATTCGAGCGTCAGCGTGCAGGGCAGCCAGGGGATGCTGTCCAGTAGGTCCGTTTGATGCGGTTGCACCGGCTCAGCCACGAATGGCTTCGCTTGATTCACATCGAGGTTCTGCGCAGCGGTACTCATGGGTCCTCTCGCGCGCTCCACAGCTTCGAGGGCAAATACCGATCGACCCGGCGACGGGTCCAGCCTGCGAATAGATGGAGCGGTGCGAAGAGGTAAAAGCAATCGGTGTGCCGGAATGCGGGGCCGGCACAGGCAATCGAGGATCAGCACCGCGATGACCCGCAGATGCTTGGATCAAAACAGCTTATATAGAAATAGACGTGGCGCCTTCGGCCCCCATGCCAGTGAGACAGGCATGAGAGCCGGAGCGCGGCAACTTCGCTCTGCGTTCGCGCGACGATTTCTCAACAGTTGCTCTAATCGTTCCTTAATAACTCAGGTAGACGCTTTTCCTGTTAGCTGATCACCTGCAACGTTGCCTGGGACACCTGGTCCAGAGTGGTCAAGACCTTGGCATTGGCCTCATAACCTTGCTGCGCCACGATCATGTTGGCGAACTCGGTCGAGAGGTTCACGTTCGATCCTTCAACAGCGCCGCCTGTGATGGTTCCATTGCCTCCCACACCGGCCACTCCGACCACTGCCGCGCCCGACGCGAATGTTGACTGGTAATTCCCCCCACCGACCTGCGTCAGTCCTTGGTTGTTGGCGAAGGAGGCGACAGCCACCTGTCCTAGAGTCAGTGTCTGGTTGTTGGAGAACTGCCCCTGCACGGTGCCATCCGAGAGAATCGAGTAGCCGGTGAGTGAGCCTGCCGAGTAGCCATCCTGTGTTGACGCGGTGGTGGCGCTGCTTGCGGCTTCCTGTGTAATCGTCGGCGTTCCACTGGTTCCGTTCAGGTTCCAGGTGAGGTTCATGTTGGCTGCGCCATCCGCAAGGCCTGCGATCGCGACAGCGACGGTCCCGACCGGTGCCGTGAGTTGGCCGTTGGTCCCGAAGGTCATGTTTCCGGTGGCTAGCGTTACGGGCGCCCCGGCTCCGCCCTCGTCCGCAGCCGGAATCGTGACCGTATACGTCCAGGTGTTCGCGGCTGTGTTCGTATAATTGATGGTGAGGTTGTGCGCGTTGCCGAGCGAATCGTACACCGTCATCGGCGCGCTGTAGACCGTGCCAACCGGGGAGTTCGCGTTCAGATTTGTCGTCATCTGGAACTTGGTGGTGGCGTTGGCCGGAAAGACACTGGCGTCAGTCACGGTGATCGGCGCCAGGACCGAACTGGTCTGAACCACGCCATTGACTGCGGGGAAACCCATGACGAGTTGGCCGTTAGCAGTGGTGAGCTGGCCCTGTGAGTTTACGGTGAAGGTGCCATTGCGCGTGTACTCTGTTCCGCCGGTGCCCTGCACCACGAAAAATCCATTCCCCTGCAGAGCCATATTCGATGAAATGCCTGTCGAAGTGGGCGTGCCGTTGGAGAAATTGGAAACGGTGCTCTGGGTCTCCACGCCATTGCCAATCTGAATTGGGTCACCGTTGCCCGACGTTCCTTGCAGCCCATTGAAAATGCTGCCGAAATCGAGCGACTCCGACTTGTATCCATCGGTGTTCAGGTTGGCCAGATTGTTGGCGATCACATTCAAAGAGGACGAACTTGCAGCAAGGCCTGAAAGAGGAATCGAAAATGCAGACATTTACTTTACTCCTGTATAGGTTGGATATGTGGTCGACGCCGGCACAGCGTAGCTGCCGTACAGATTCATAAGACCCGAGTTGTTGGTCGCATTCGCCGGCAGCGCGGGCAGTTGAGCAGCGGCTGACGGAAGCGCGCTCGCTGTGCTGGCCGCCGTTTTCGTGCTTGAGTGGCTCGAACCCGAGGTTCCCGAGCTGCCTGACGTGCCCGAAGTTCCGGAAGTCCCTGAAGTAGTCGAAGTTCCCGCCATGTTGCTCAGTGTCTGGTTGATCGAAATCAACTGATCGAGCTGGTTCAACGAAACCATCTGCCCGACCATCTGCGTGGGATCGACCGGCGATGTCGGATCCTGGTTCTGCAACTCCGTCACCAGCAGGTTCAGGAACGTCTGCTGCAGGCTCGATGAAGATGTGCTCGACGAGCCACTCGAACCGGAGGAACCCGACGTTCCGCTCGTGCTGGCCATCGGCCGCGCAGAGTTCGCGCTCTGTCCCGCTACCGGTGCGGTCACTGTCGGGATGAAACCTTGAATGTTCATCGACTGCTCCTTTCCAATCCCTACGCCCTGATATCCAGCCGCGATCCTTCCGCGATCGCCGCTGCAGCGACCACAGATCTCGTGGTCACTCTGTCTGTCTCCGTTGAGGACGCACTAAGATCCATCTGCGTGAACGGTGTAGACGGCTTGTACTCTCTTTGCGAAGACTGCTCCTGATTGCCCGCGAAAGAGGCGCCCCCCTGGCTGACTTCAATCGACGCGTGCAGCCCGTAGTCGGCTCCGAGCTTCGCCTGCACCGCGGGAATGTGCGCCGTTAATGCACTGACGAGTTCGCTGTGATCCACCGAGATCTGTGTCTGCATCTGCTGCTGCGTCACCATCGTCCGAATCGAGATATCTCCGAACTCGGTGGATCGCATGCCTACGCGCATCTCCGTCTCGTTCATGCTCTGGATGACACGGGCCGAGTTGATGGCAGAAGAGCCAGCCGCGAGAGCCGCGTTGGCCGCCTCCGAAGGAACGTTCCTCGATGCGCTCGTGCGAGCCGGGGCTTCATCGGACGCCACGGATGTAGATGTGGTCTGTGCCGCTGCATGCGCGGCGGCGAAGGTGCCCAGGGCTGCCGATTGACTTACGCCGCCATCCGCAGTCCGAACAACAGCAGCCGCTTGGGTATTCGCATTCGTGTTGCCCTGGTTGTCGCGCGAGGAATTCGATGCATCCTGCGAGCCGCTCTTCGATGCGGTAGTTGCCGACATGCTAACGCCGGCTCCGGTCCCATCGGAAGACGCCGGCGCAGTAGCCGACGCGTTCGAGTTCGGCCCTGCGTTTGTTGCAGACTTAAGCGGAACCGCCTTGGCCGTCGATTGATTCGGAACAGCGTCGTTTTGCTGAAGAGCCGCAGCGGCAAGCGCGCTCCCTGCAATTGGATCGAACGGCGCCGCCGGCTTCTGACTGTTGACTTGTGAAGCACTGTTGGTAGCGACTGTCAAACCGATGTCGCTGCTGCTCTTGGCAAGCGTGGCAGCGCCTGCGAACAAGTCGCGCTTCAATTGCGGGGTCGCCGCTTGGATCGATGCGGTGGACCCGCCCTGCTGCTGCCCTTGACCAGACTCCTGACTGCTTGCCGCCGGTTGTGCCTGGTCGGTCGGGGTCTGGGCTGCCACCTCGCCTGCCAGTGCCGCAGTAGACGCAATCTGCAATCCCGCATTCGTGGCGGTCGTCGTTGTCGAAACATGTTGTGAAACGTCGGTCGCGCCTGTTGCCCGGTATCCAGTACTCGAGGTTGTCGTTGCCGCCACAACGATCTGGGGCAGAGGATCGGCAACAGCCACAGGCACCGTGAGCGCTGCCGCAAGCTGCTGCGAGCTTGTGCCCGAATCGGCCCCTTTTGCTGCGTCCTGCTTACCCTGCACGGTCTTGGTTGTGCCGGTTTGTTTTCCCGAAGGCAGCACCTGGTCAACCGTAGTCGTTGTGGTCTGCTGGGCTGCTGGCGATGCCGCTGCCGCATTGTTGCTTGCGGTTGCAAGATCCATTAACGCCAGAAGGTCACTGAGACTCTGCGTCGAATTGTTCCGGCCCGTTCCCGCGGTGCCCTGCGTCGTTCCAGTTGCGGTCGCCCCGCTTTGCTGGCTATTGTTCGCCGTGGTCGTCTGAGTTGAGGGCGTCTGAGTTGAGGGCGGCTGCGGTGGGACGTCGGTTGTGCTGGCGCTGGATATGGTCTGCGAGGAAGGATCCTTCGACTGGGAGTCGTCGGAACTGTTTTGACTGGAGGAGCGCGCGTCGGATTGCGTCTGCGAGCCGTAACCTTTGGCCGGCTGCACTGCATCCTGCGTCCCTTGAATGAGGATATCGAGGAAGGACCCGCCGGAGGATTTAGAGGTACTGCTGGTCTCCGCCGTCGACGGGTTGTTCGTTACGGGCTTGGGCGCAATTCGCACGTGCCGGTAGTTGCAAACCGGCTACCACCTGCAGCCGCCCCCTTACTCGCGTGCGAGAGAAGCTAAACAACTGATTCTGTTCAGAACCTGGAAACGCGCCTTCAGTCAGCGATTCGACAGCGGTAGGCAAAAGGGCAAGGCTTGCCGGGATGCTAGGCAAACTCTGCCCAGTGCGCACAACCGACGCCGTCACCGAGCCTTCAAACCCAGCGCCTCGACTGTGTCGGGATCCACTACCGACTTCCCTTCCTTGTCCTTCACAGCCACACCGAATCCTTCGTGGTAATCCCACATCGCCCAGCCGATTCCGTCGCCCTCGAGTGCCGTACGCACATCCCGTAACCAGGCCAACCGCGAAGCCGGAGGGGCAAACTCCCGATACACACCGAATTCGTTGCAGATCAGCGGCACGCTATTCGTCTTTCCCCAAGCGGCGGCCTCCTCCATCAGCAGCCGAATGCGGTGGGCATCCCAATGGTCGAGCCAGTACTCCTCCAGCCGGTAGCGATCGGCGGCATCGGGCACCTGCTTCACCAACTCGGCCATCGAGCTCTCCGTCGGTGGATAGGGAATGCCGTGCTCATAGATCCAGAACGGCGCGCCCCAGCTCGCGCCCTGGTGCGTGAATTCATGGGGATCGTAGAAATGGAAGTTGTAGATCACGTTGCCGTCCGGCAGTGGATGCTGTGTGAGCAGGTCGACGATGTCGGAGTAGTTTGGCCCGGTGGCAATGATCGTGTGATGCGGCGCCACCTCGCGAATCGCTGCGGCCACGCGTGCCTGGATCCCGGCCCAGCGATACGGATCGCTCACCTCCGGCTCGTTCATGATCTCGAAGAAGACACGTTCCGGATCGCGATTGGCATAGTGCGCAGCGAGCTTCCGCCAGAGCTGCACCATCCGGTCGACCGAGTCATTACTGCTGCGAATGCCCTGCTTGTATGGGTCCTCGGGATGCAAATCCACCTGCACCGCCATGCCGTGGTCGAGAATCGAGTCCAGCGCGCGATCCAGCCGCGCCATGAATTCGGCACTCAATCCGTCGGAGCCCTCAGGCCCCTCCTCCAGCGGCGTCGCATCGATGCTCAGCCGCACATTGTCGAAGCCCAGCTTCGCAATGGTGGCGATATCGT
>Ga0335069_10016803_pt1 | contig 10205 bp, 6 predicted proteins | sample Lox_Sample_11_FD_206714 | JGI IMG/M metagenome (GOLD analysis project Ga0335069, IMG submission 206714) | Soil microbial communities from Loxahatchee National Wildlife Refuge, Florida, United States - Lox_Sample_1.1 | ecosystem: Environmental > Terrestrial > Soil > Wetlands | place: USA: Florida...
CGCCCGACTTCGCGCCGACGCGCTGCCACTCGAAGAGGAAGCGCGCGTAGTCGCGCGGCTCGACCGGCTCGATCTCGCGGCGCAGCCGGCGCAGCGTATAGCGATGGATGCGCGCCAGGAGATGTCGTTCGCACCACTCCTCGTCTGGCGTTGCGGGCGTGTAGCGGCCGCGCAGCACACCGCCTTCGGCCTGCAGCGCCACCAGCGCGACCTCGACCTCCGGGGTCTGGAGGCCGAGCGGTGCTGCGAGCGAGGCGATCGTGACCGGTCCCAGCGCGCCGAGGCGGGACCGCACCAGCTCGCGCACCGCAGCGGCTCGGGACGCGGCGTCCGGGACCGCGGGGTCCTGGCACGCCGGGCCGACGGCCGCGAGCCGCTCGGTCGCGATCCAGAGATGGCGAACGTTCGATCCCGGCACCGCCACGCGCTGCGCGCGGCCGGCCGATGCGAGCGCGTCGACCCATTCCTGCCAGCCCTGGGTGCGCGCCGCCTCTTCAGCGGTGATCGCCCCCATCGACACGAGCGCCTCGTGCATCTCGTCTGCATGGCGCGGCGCGGGCCATGCTTCCGCGCGCACCGCATCGATCGCCTCGGCGTCGAGCTGGCCCATGTCGTCGGCCTGCTCGGGATCGCCATAGCGGCGGTTGTGCACGGCCTGCGTGCGACGCTCCTCGACCGGTGCGTCGTCCAGGTAGGCGTAGGGTCGCGCGGTCAGCGCCTCGGCCGCGAGCGGCGACGGCGCGGGCAGATCCCGTGCCACGACCTCGATCTCACCGGACTCGATGCGCTTCAGCAGCGCGAGCCAGCCGCGCGCATCCATCCCCTCCTCGAGGCAGTCGCGCAGCGTCTGCGCCACGAGCGGGTGGTCGGGAATCTCGCGCGCGCCCGCGAGGTTCTCGGCGCACGCCACCTGGTCGGGGAACACGGCGGCGAGCAGGTCCTCCGCGCGCATGCGCTGCAGCTGCGGCGGCACCTTCTTGCCGCCCATGAAGCGCGGCAAGGCGAGCGCCGTCGTCGCGTTCCAGCGCCAGCGCGCGCCGAACATCGGCGCATCGAGGAGCGCCTGCACGAGCACGTCGAGGGCCGTCGCCGAATGCAGATAGCGCGCGACCTCGTCGAGTGCGAAGCTGTGGCTCGTCGAGAGCGAGAGCACGATCGCGTCCTCGGTCGCCGCGGCCTGCAGCTCGAAGTTGAAGGTCCGGCAGAAGCGCTTGCGCAGCGCGAGGCCCCATGCGCGGTTCAGGCGGCTGCCGAACGGCGTGTGGATGACGAGCTGCATGCCGCCCGAGGCATCGAAGAAGCGCTCGAGCACGATGCGCCGGTGCGTCGGCAGCGCCCCGAGCGCGGCGCGCGCGTGCGCGAGGTATTCGGCGATCTGGCGCGCGGACTCGGGATCGAGCCCGAAGTCGTGCACGAGCACGTCGACCGCGGACCCGACGCCCCCTTCGGCGAGCGCGCGGTCGGCCGCCTCCCGCAGGCGCGACACGGCAAACGAGAGCTCGTCGCTGCGGCCGGGTGCTTCGCCGAGCCAGAACGGGATCGTCGGCGGCTGGCCGTGCGCATCCTCGACGCGCACGCGGCCGGGCTCCACCCGGATGATGCGGTAGCTCGTGTTGCCGAGCTGGAAGACGTCGCCCGCGAGGCTCTCGACGGCGAAGTCCTCGTTCACGGTGCCCACGTGCATCGCCTCGGGCTCGAGCAGCACGTTGTAGTCGCCGGTCTCGGGGATCGTGCCACCCGACGTGAGCGCGGTCAGGCGCGCGCCGCGGCGCTCGCGCAGCCGGTGGTGGACGGCGTCACGGTGCACGTACGCGCCGCGGTGGCCATGGCGCGTCGTATAGCCCTCGCTCACCATGCGCACGACGGCGTCGTGGTCGTTGCGCTCGAGCGCGGCATAGGGCCACGCCCGGCGCACGAGTTCGAACAGCGCGTCCTCGTCCCATTCCCGGCACGCCGTCTCGGCCACGATCTGCTGCGCGAGCACGTCGAGCGGCTGCGGCACGAGGTGCAAGGCGTCGAGCTCGCCGCGTCGCACCGCATCGAGCAGCGCGGCGCACTCCACGAGCTCGTCGAGCGACGTGGGAAAGAGCCGTGCCTTCGGCACGCCGCCCACTGAGTGCCCCGAGCGCCCGGCGCGCTGCAGGAAGGTGGCGATCGCGCGCGGCGACGCGATCTGGCAGACGAGGTCGACGTCGCCGATGTCCAGGCCCAGCTCGAGCGATGCGGTCGCGACGAGCACCTGCAGCTCGCCGCGCTTCAGGCGCTGCTCGGCGTCGAGGCGCGCCTCCTTGGCGAGGCTGCCGTGGTGCGCGGCGACCGCCTCGTGGCCCAGCCGCTCGGCGAGGTGGCGCGCGGCACGCTCGGCGGTGCGGCGCGTGTTCACGAACACGAGCGTCGTGCGATGCGACCGCACGAGCTCGGCCACGCGGCCGTAGAGCTGCTCCCACTGGTCGTTGGAGATCACCGCCGCGAGCGGCGTGGGCGGGAGCTCGAGCGCGAGGTCGCGGCGTTTGGCGTAGCCGATGTCGACGATCACGCAGTCGGCCACGCCGTCGCGCACGGCGCCCGAGCCCACCAGGAATCGTGCGACTTCGTCGATCGGCTTCTGCGTCGCCGAGAGCCCGATGCGCGTGAGCCGCCTGCCGCACAGCGACTCGAGCCGCTCGATCGTGAGGGCGAGGTGGCTGCCGCGCTTGGTCGCGGCGACGGCGTGGATCTCGTCGACGATCACCGTGCGCACCGTCTGCAGCATCGCGCGGCCCGAGACCGAGCCCAGCAGCACGTAGAGCGACTCGGGCGTCGTCACGAAGACGTGCGGCGGTCGCTTCGCGACCTGCTGGCGCTCGCGCGCCGGCGTGTCGCCCGTCCGCACCGACGTGCGGATCTCGACGTCGGGCAACCCGAGCGCGGCGAGCTCGGCACGGATCCCCGCAAGCGGCGCCTCGAGGTTGAGCCGGATGTCGTTCGACAGCGCCTTCAGCGGCGACACGTAGACGACGGCGGTCTCGTCCGGCAGGCCGCCCGGCTCGAGGCCGCGGTGCACGAGGTCGTCGATGGCGGCGAGGAACGCCGTCAGCGTCTTGCCCGAGCCCGTCGGTGCGGCCACGAGCGTGTGCCGGCCGGCACGGATCGCCGGCCAGGCGGCGAGCTGCGCCGCGGTGGGCTCGGCGAACGTGCGCCGGAACCAGCGGGCCGTGGCGGGATGGAAATCGTCGAGTGGCATGGGCACGCTGCATCCGCGGAAGCGTTCGCCGGATTCTCCGGCAGAACGCCGCACGGGGTCTTCGGCGAACCCACCTGTCAGGACAGCGCGCGGCCGGGTCGCCGCGCGCGCCCGTCGATCGCAGATGGGGCTCAGCCCTTCGGTTTCCAGAGCGCGAACGTCGCGCCCGTCGGGTCCTCGAGGATGCTGAGCGAGCCGACGCCCATGACCTCCATGACGTCTTGCTTGACCTTGGCGCCCAGCGACTTCGCCTTGCGCGTCGAAGCCTCGATGTCGTCGACCAGCACGTAGGCGAGCCACATCGACGGGGCACCCGGCATCGGATGCTTGACGATGCCGCCGCCGGTGCCGTCGCCGACCTTGATCATCGTGTAGGTGCCGTTCGGCATCGGCACGTCTTCGAGGTGCCAGTCGAACAGCTGGCCGTAGAACGTCTTGGCGGCTGCCGTGTCGGTGGTGTTGAGCTCGACGTGGACGAAGGGATTTGCCATGGTGAATGCTCCGGTGGTGAGAGCGCGCCCGCCTCGGCGAAGCGGGGCCTCCGGCTGCACGACGCAGGGCGCGCCGCTTTTCGACAATCGGCCCGGCACTTGCGCACCCGGGTCGCGGATCGAGCGTACGCCGAGCCCCGCGGCGCGATGATGACGCGCGATCGCCCACGCGACCGACAGGGTGTCCGGCTTGCGTCACGCTGCGAGCCATGATCGAACGCATCGCCTGCGCCGGACTCGTCGCCGACATCGCGCCCGCCATCGGCGGATCGCTGGTTTCGTTCTTCCGCGAGGCCGCCGGGCACGCGCCCCGCCGCGACTGGCTACGCGACGGCAGCGCGGCGGCGGCGCGCGGCGGCGATGCGTTCGAGATGGCGAGCTTTCCGCTCGTGCCCTGGTGCAACCGCATCCGCGACGGTCGCTTCACCTGGAACGGCCGCACCGTGCAACTGCCGCCGAACCGCCCGAACTCGCGCCACCCCCTGCACGGCATCGGGTGGCAGCGCGCATGGCGCGTCACGGCGCGTGGCGACGGGCACGTCGACATCGCCTTCGAGGACGATGGTCGCGGTCCATGGCCGTACCCCTTCGCGGCGCGGCAACGCTACGCGATCGATCCGGCCGGTCTCGACATCACGCTGGCGGTGACGAACACCGGAGCGCAGACCATGCCGGCGGGGCTCGCCCACCATCCGTACATCCGGCACCGGCGTGAAGGGACGGGCACCCTCGTGCGCACCGACGTCGCCGCGGTGTGGCTGGCCGATCGCGACGTGCTGCCGACCGCGCTCTCGACCACCCACCCGGCCATCGAGGCGCTGCGACGCGGCATGCGCCTCGCCGACTTCGACCTCGACAACAACTTCACCGGCTTCTCGCACCGTGTCGACGTGACGTGGCCCGACGGCTCGGGCCTGCGGCTCCTCGGCGGCCCGCCCCTCGACTTCTTCGTGCTGTACTGCCCGACCGACAAGGACATCGCGGCCATCGAGGCGGTCTCGAACACCACCGACTGGGTGAACCTGCGCGACTCGCAGCCACGCGAGACGATCGGCGGCGCGGCGCTGGCGCCGGGCGAGACGCTTGAGGTGCGCACGCGCTTCGAGCCGGACACGGCCGGAGACGACTGACCCGCCGCCACCGGGGCGGCGGCGTGCCCCGCACCTATCATGCGGCCCCATGGTCGCCCTCGCCGGCCCGCCGTCCGCGACGAGCCTCGCCGCTATGCTCAAGCACCGCGTCTTCGCATGGTGGCGGGTGACGCACTTCGGTGCCGCGCTGCTCGCGCTCGCGCTGTCGCCGTCCACCTATTCGAAGCGCCATCGCGCCGCGGTGGCACGCCACCTCGTGCTCGACACCGCGCCCAACCTCGCGTGGTTCACGGTGCTCTCGACGCTCATCAGCCTGGTGCTGATCCGCATCGTGGTCGTCACGGCGGCCAGCTACGGCCTCTCGCAATTCGCGGTGCAGATGGTCGTGCGCGTGCTCGTGCTCGAGCTGATCCCGACCACCGGCGCCCTGTTCGTGGCGCTTCGGTGCACGATCCCGCGAGGCGCGGAGCTCGCCGAGTGGCGCGTGGCCCGCCACCGCATGATCGCGGCGGCTGGACACACGGTCCTCGACGACCCGGTGCGCGACGAAGTCGTGCCGCGCGCGGTCGCGGGGATCTTCGCGGTCTGGACGCTCGTGGCGGTGAGCGGCGTCGTCGCGCTCGTCGTCGCCTATCTCGTCGTGTACGGGTTCGCGAGCGGCGGTCTCGTCGACTACACGCGCACGGTCGGGCAGGTCTTCGAGCCCGACCTCTCGCTGCTGTTCGTGCTGAAGACGCTGTTCCTCAGCCTCGGGGTCGGCATCATCCCGATGGCGTGGGCGTGGGGCGGCCCGCCGACGCGACGCTCGGCCGCGGGCCGCGAGCTGCAGGTCCTGGTGCGCCTCTTCGTCGTGATTCTGCTGATCGAGGTCGCATCGCTCATGGGGAGCTACTACGGCTGAGCCCGCACCCTCGAGCGGCGACCCGGTCGCGGACGACGGCCCGTCGCCGCTGCCCGCTGTCCCGTACCTCGGGCTCAAGGCGACGGCCCTCGTCGTCCTGACCCTCGCCCTCGTGGCGGGCACGGCGATCTACGTGATGGTGGCGCGCGGCGTGTTCGAGCCGACGCAGCAGCTGGTGCTCGTGACGGAGGACTCGGAGGGCGTCGTCACCGGCATGGACCTCACGTTCGCCGGCTTTCCGATCGGCCGCGTGCGCCGCACCGAGCTCGGCGCGGATGGCAACGTGCGCATCCTCGTGGACGTGCCTCGCCGCGACGCGCACTGGCTGCGCACGACGAGCGTGTTCACGCTCGTGCGCAGCCTCGTCGGCGGCACGACGCTGCGCGCCTACAGCGGCGTGCTCACCGATCCCCCGCTCGACGACGGCGCCGTGCGACCCGTGCTGCGCGGCGACGCCACGGCGGAGATCCCGCAGGTGGTGGCGGCGGCGAAGGAGCTGGTCGGAAACCTGGTGACGATGACCGCCAGCAACTCGCCGCTGAACGAAAGCCTGGCGAGCGTGCAGGGCCTCGCCAAGCGTCTGGAAGGTCCCGGCGGCGCGCTCGGCGTCGTGCTGGGCAACGATGCGGAGCGGCAGAAGATCTTCACGGCGCTCGATCGCACCAACGCGCTGCTCGCGCGCCTCGACGCGCTGGCTGGCAAGGCCGACAGCCAGGTGTTCGGCGCATCGGGCGTGATGCCCGAGGTGCGGGCGACGGTGGCCGAGCTGCGGGGGCTGCTCGTCGACGCGCGGGCAAGCCTCAAGCGTGTCGATGCGGTGCTGCAGGACGCGCAGGCGATCAGCGCCAACGCCAAGAGCGCGACGGCCGACCTCGGCGTGCTCCGTGCCGAGGTCGACGCGAGCCTGCGCAAGGTCGAGGCGCTCATCGACCAGGTCAATCGCAAGTGGCCGTTCGCACGCGACACCGAGGTCAAGCTGCCGTGAGCGTGCGAGGCATCGCGGCCTCGGGCCTCGCCGCACTCCTCGCGGCCTGTGCCGACCATCCGCCGCCGCCCGACTGGCAGGTCAACGCCAAGGCGTCGCTCGATCGCGCGGTCGTCGCGTACTTCGCGGGCGATGCGCGCGCCGAGGAAGAGGAGACGGTGCTCGCGCGCGCGGCGATGGCGAGCACCGGCAAGCCCGCGCTCGTCGCACGCGCCGAGCTCGTGCGCTGCGCGGCGCGCACGGCAAGCCTCGTGTTCGAACCCTGCGCCGGATACGAGGCCGTCGCCGTCGACGCCGATGCGACCGAACGCGCCTACGCGCGCTACCTGGGCGGCGGGGTGGATGCGGGCGAGATCGCCCAGCTGCCGGCGCAGCATCGCGCCGCCGCCGCGGCGCGCAACGCGACCGAAGGCGATGCCGCGGTCGCGTCGATCGAGGACCCGCTCGCGCGGCTCGTCGCCGCGTCGGTGCTGCTGCAACGGGGACAGGCCGACGCGAACGTCGTCGCGCGGGCGGTCGACACGGCGTCGGCACAGGGCTGGCGTCGGCCGCTCCTCGCGTGGCTCGGGGTGCAGCAGCGCCTGGCGCAGCAGTCGGGCGACGCGGACGCTGCCGCGCGCATCGGGCGCCGCGCGGCCCTCGTCGCGGCGAGCCCTCGCAGCGCACCGGCTTCGGCCCCGCCGTAGCATCCGGCATGGACGTCGCGATCGTCGGCGCCGGCATCGGCGGTCTCACGCTCGCGCTCATGCTCGAGCGCCGTGGCATCCGCGCGCAGGTGTACGAATCCTCGCCGGAGATTCGCCCGCTCGGCGTGGGCATCAACGTGCTGCCGCACGCGAGCCGCGAGCTGGGCGAGCTGGGACTCGAGGACGCACTCACCGCGCATGCGGTGCTGACCGAGGAAGCCGCGTTCTTCAACCGCTTCGGTCAGCTCATCTACCGGGAGCCGCTCGGCCGGTTCGCCGGCTACGCCGCGCCGCAGTATTCGATCCACCGCGGCGACCTGCAGCGCGTGCTGCTCGAGGCGTGGATCGAGCGCGCGGGCGCTCAGCACGTGTCCACGGGCTGGCGCTGCACGGGCTGCACGCAGGACGAGACCGGTGTGGTCCTCGCCTTCGACGATCCGCAGGGCGGGCGGGCGCGGCCGGCGCAGCGCGCCGACGTCGCGATCGCGTGCGACGGCCTGCACTCGGCGATCCGCAAGCAGCTGCACCCGCACGAAGGCGCGCCGCGCTACAGCGGCGTCAACATGTGGCGCGGCACGACGCGATGGGATCCGATCCTCGGCGGCGCGACGATGATCCGCGCCGGCTGGTTCACGCACGGCAAGATGGTGATCTACCCGATCCGGCCGGCGATCGACGATGCCGGGCACCAGCTCGTCAACTGGGTGGCCGAGATCGAGACGCCGCAGCATCGCCAGCGCGACTGGAACCGGCCCGGCCGCCTCGAGGATTTCATCGGTGCGTTCGAATCGTGGCACTTCGACTGGCTGGACGTGCCGGACCTGATCCGCAGCGCCGACGCCGTGCTCGAGTTCCCCATGGTCGACCAGGATCCGCTGCCGTGGTGGACGCACGGGCGCGTCACGCTGCTGGGCGACGCCGCCCATCCGATGGTGCCGCGCGGCTCGAACGGCGCGGGACAGGCGATCCTCGATGCCCGCTGCCTCGCCGATCTCCTCGCCGCCGGCGGCGACGCGCGCGCGGCGCTGGCGGCCTACGAAGCCGAGCGGCTGCCGGCGACGACGCAGGTCGTGCTCGAGAACCGGCAGAACCCGCCCGATGCCATCATCCGCGAGGTCGTGCGACGCAGCGGCGACCGGCCGTTCGAGCGCATCGAGGACGTGATCAGCCGCGACGAGCTCGAGCGCATGTCGGAGCGCTACAAGCGCGTCGCGGGTTTCGACAAGGCCTCGCTCGCGCGCGCCTCGGCGGGCCCTCCCCCCACCCGACCCGCTCACGCGCATGACGCTTCGACGCCGCACCCTCCTTCGCACCTGGCCGCTGCTCGGCGCCGGCCTCCCGTCCTTGACGCGCGCACAGGATGGCTATCCCGCGGCCGGGCGCCAGCTGCGCATCCTGGTGCCGTTCTCGCCGGCGACCGGCATCGACATCCTCGCGCGCACGCTCGGCCAGAAGATGGGCGAGCGCTGGAAGGTCGGCGTCGTCGTCGACAACCGGGTCGGCGCGAGCGGCAACATCGGCACGGAGGCCGCGGCGAAGTCGCCGCCCGACGGCTACACGCTGCTCATGACGGCGAACACGATCGTGCTCAATCGGAGCCTCTACAAGAAGATCCCGTACGACCCGGTCAAGGATTTCGCGCCGGTCGCGCCCCTCGCGGTCGCGAGCCTCGCGCTCGTCGTGCATCCTGCGGTCAAGGCGAAGACCGCCACGGAGTTCATCGCGCTGGCCAAGGCAAACCCGGGTCGGATCAACTACGGCTCGCCCGGCAACGGGACGCCGCATCACCTCGCGATGGAGCTCTTCAAGCACGAGACCGGCATCGAGGTCACCCACGTGCCGTACCGCGGCACCGGACCCGCCGTCACCGACCTGCTGTCGGGGCAGATCGCCGCCATGTTCCTGCCCGTGCACGTCGCGCTCCCGCACGTGCAGGCCGGCAAGCTCGTGATGCTCGCGGCCGGTGGCAACGAGCGCACGCCGGTGACGCCCGACGTGCCGTCGCTCGCGGAAGCGACCGGCGTCAAGTCGATCGACGTCGACATCTGGTACGCGGCCTACGTGCCGGCGGCGACGCCGGCCGACATCGTGGCGAAGCTGAACGCCGAGCTCAACGCGGAGCTGCGCCTGCCCGACGTGCGCGAGACGCTCGCCCGGCAAGGACTGCAACCGACCGGCGGCAGCCCCGATCAGCTCGCGCAGCTGACGCGCACCGACCTCGATCGCTGGGCCAGGGTCGTGCAGGCCGCCCACATCGAGGCCGATTGAGCCGTACGACAGGAGCTGCGATGGACACACCGCTCGCGACCGCGGCCCGCACCGCGTCGATCGACCCCGTGCCCGCCGACGTGCGGGCGGCGCGCCGCCGTTTCTACGACGAGATCGCGCGCCTGCACCTCACGCCGCTCTGGGAGGTGCTGCACGCGCTCGTGCCGAAGGAGCCGGCGACGCCGTGCGCGCCCGCCCACTGGCGCTACGCCGACGTGCGTCCGCACCTGATGCGCGCGGGGGAGCTGATCAGCGCGGAAGAGGCCGTGCGGCGCGTCCTGATCCTCGAGAACCCGGCCCTGCGAGGACAGTCGTGCATCACGCAGTCGCTGTACGCGGGCCTCCAGCTCATCCTGCCCGGCGAGATCGCGCCGAGCCATCGCCACACGCAGTCCGCCCTGCGCTTCATCGTCGAAGGTCACGGTGCGTACACGGCCGTCGACGGCGAGCGCACGACGATGCATCCGGGCGACTTCATCATCACGCCGAGCTGGACGTGGCACGACCACGGGCACGACGCCGAAGGCCCGGTGGTGTGGCTCGACGGCCTCGACATTCCC
>Ga0335069_10016804_pt1 | contig 10205 bp, 6 predicted proteins | sample Lox_Sample_11_FD_206714 | JGI IMG/M metagenome (GOLD analysis project Ga0335069, IMG submission 206714) | Soil microbial communities from Loxahatchee National Wildlife Refuge, Florida, United States - Lox_Sample_1.1 | ecosystem: Environmental > Terrestrial > Soil > Wetlands | place: USA: Florida...
CGCTGATGGAAGCGGTGGCCACGCAACCGTGGGACCCAAGCATTAAGGCGCTAACCGAGTTTCCCACGGTGCTGGCGGTAATGGCGTCGAATCTTGCCTGGACTTCGCAGCTGGGCGAGTCCTATCACAACCAGCAGGCCGAGCTGATGAGCGCGATCCAGTCTTTGCGCGCGAAAGCCATGGCGGCCGGCCATCTCCAGTCCGGGCCGCAGCTGCGCGTCAATCAGCCGACGCCTGACATCTTCGCCATCCAGCCGGGGAATCCGCAAGTCCTGTACCTGCCGCTCTACAATCCCGAGCTGATTTACGGCGTCAAGCTGGAGACGCCGGGTTACAGCTCACCGGACACCCCCAAGGACGCGTCGCTGACATTTGGCGCCGGGATCGCCGCCGGTGCTTTGACCGCCGGCGGCTGCTGCGACTGGGGCTCCAGCGCCTGGAACTGCAACTGGTATCACGGCGTCGCTTATTTCCACGATTATCCTTATAACGGCAACAACGCCTGGCACGGCAGTTATTACGGCGGATACAACTACTACGGCAATCACACCTACCATACGAACTACGACTACAACCATCCCTACACTGCATTTCAGGCTTCGGCGGCCAGCCGCGCCAGCGGAACCACTCCCAGCGACATTGCGCCGGACAAACGTGACCCGGCAACCGATGCCCTCGACATCACCGCCGGAGGCTGGGCGGGCACTCCCGAGCTTCGCGGCTGGGCCGAGAGCGGCGGCGGCCCGACCACGGTCTTCAGCAGCTGGGCCGAACACTCCAAGACGTCCACCTTCGGTATCCTCGGCTGGGGCGAACGGCCGGCGAGCTTCCGCGGCTGGCTGATTCATGGCGGCAGCGGCGGCGGCTGGGGCACGGGAGGCCGTCTGGAAGGGCGTCACTAAAAGCGGCAACTAGCAGCTAGCAACTAGCACTTAGCACTTAGCAATTGGCTAAAACAAACCACTGGAAAGGCAGCAACGAACTGCAACGCATGTTCATAAAACCTACCGTCGTGCACCAAGTGCCATGTGCTCGTCGCTGACAGCTGACAGCTGACTGCTGAGTGCTGACTGCTAATTGCTAACTGCTAATAAGGAGCTTTGCTGGATGAGGGTCGGGTTGGGATTGCGGAAGTGCGGCTTCATTGCCTTGGTCATGCTGGCGGTGGCGATGACGAGCTGCCACGGGAAGAAATCCAACGCGGGCGAGGCCGCCGCCGGCCAGCAGACCTTCGCGTCACCCGCGGAAGCCGGCAAAGCGCTGGTGGACGCCGCCCGCAGCGACAACCAGCAACAGATGCTGGCTATTTTCGGGCCGAATTCCAAAGACATTCTCTATTCCGCCGATGCGGCCCAGGACAAGGCCGACATGGCGAACTTCGCCGCCGCGTACGATCGCATGAATCGCTGGCGCAAGCTGGACAACGGCAACCAGCTTTTGCTGGTCGGCGCGACCAACACGGCGTTCGCCGTTCCCCTCAGGATCGATCGCAAGAACCAGTGGTACTTCGATACTCCGGAGGGCGCCACCGAGCTGATGGTCCGCCGTATCGGCCGCAACGAGCTGGCGGTCATCGACATCATGGCGTCGCTGGCGGATGCCCAGGAGGAGTATTACACCCAGGCGCACGGCGGCGAAAAGCAGTTCGCGCGCCACTTCATCAGCGACCCGGGCAAAGAGAATGGACTGTACTGGCCAGCGGAGGCCGGCAAGCCGAGGAGCCCGGTGGGGCCGCTGATTGCCTACGCCTCGGAACAGGGATCGAAGCTGCAGCCCAGCCTCCACAAGCCGTTCCACGGTTATTACTATGGGATCCTCGACACCCAGGGTTTCTTCGCCAACGGCGGGCTTAAGGATTATGTGCGGCAGGGCGTGATGAATCGCGGCTTCGGCTTCATCGCCTGGCCCGCCGAGTATGGCAAGACCGGCGTGATGACCTTCATCGTCAACCGCGACCGGCTGATCTATCAGAGAGACATGGGCCAGACCACCAAGGACCAGGCGCCGTTCATGACTAAGTTCGACCCCGAGGGAGGCTGGCTGCAGGTCGAGCAGTAAGTCGCTGGCCGTAGTGTTACCCTAATTCCTACAGCAGCAAAAAAGGGGAGCTTGCGCTCCCCAAAGCGACAGAGGCGATATCAGTCATTTAGGATTCCGGAGCAACCGCCCAGGTTGCACCTGACGCCATGGCCCAGCCGACGCAAATCTCAGCCGTGCCCGCGATTGCCCAAGTCCGCGGGGCCGAGGAGCGATGGATCACCATCGACGGCGTGAATTGGCGTTATCTGTTTGCCGGTTCCGGCCCTCCGCTGCTGCTGATTCACGGTTTCATGGGCTATTCGTATTCCTGGCGCTTCAACCTGGAGGCGCTGGCCCAGCACTTTTCCGTCTATGCTCCCGACCTGCCGGGCTGCGGATTCTCCGAGCGGCCGCTCGCCGATGAGTGCTCGCTGCGTGGTGACGCCGACCGCATGCTGCAATTCATGCAACTGCTGGGCATCGAGGATGCCGACATTGTGGGATCATCCCGCGGCGGCGGACTGGCCATGGTCATGGCGGCCAGTGCCGCACGAAATGGCCATTTGCATCGCATCCGCCGCCTGGTGCTGATCTCCCCCATCAATCCCTGGTCCAGTCACGGCAAAGTTCTGACGCGCCTGCTGGCGACGACGCTGGGTGGAATCTATGTGGTGCACGTGCAGCCGCGCATGAAGGTCGTTTCCAAGCGCTATTTCACCGCCCTCTACGGCGACCCGAAGCGCATCGTGCCCGGCACCTTCGAAGCCTACGCTGCGGGCATGGACCCTGCCGGCAGCTTCGAACACCTGGTGCGCATCCTGCGCTCCTGGCGCGACGATCTGGCCGCCATCGGCGACTCGCTGCGCGAGATCAGCAGCCTGCCCACACTGCTGCTGTGGGGATCGCGTGATCGCGCCGTCTATCCGTCTTCGATCCATCAGTTGCAGCGGCAGTTGAAAAACAGCGCGCTGGTCATGTTTCATGGTGCGGGCCACATGCCCTACGAAGAGGTGCCGGAGGAGTTCAACCGCGTGCTCTGCGATTTCCTGCTGCACGATGCGCCGCGCACACCCTTCGAGATCGAAGATGATGCTCCGTCCAAGGTCCCGCCTCCCGCTTCCGATCGCGGAGAAAAACGCTCGCGAGCGTAAGTGAAGTGAAAAACGGTGCCCCACGTTCGCCCACCCTTTGGGCTAACGTGGGCCCAGGTTAGCGTCCAAAAGACGGACGCGAACCTGGGGCACCGAGCTTCTGGAGTACTTCCTGCACGCCAAATATCGATTGTCATCCCGACCAAGGGCTTCAGCCCGCGTGGAGGGACCTGCTGTCCGCCCACGGTGGCAAGAATGCCTGGAGCGCTCACAGGCGACCTCCTGCAACGCCCCCGTTTCCGGGCGCTATAATCTACCTTGTCTGGGGGCTCATCATGAGTGGAAGCAACGGCAGCAATGGCGCGACGCCCAAGCCGCGCGCCGAGTGGATCACCAAACGCCGCGAAGAAGCGGCGCGCACCGGCGACACCAACATGTCGCAAATGCACTTTGCCCGCAAGGGAATGCTCACCGAAGAGATGCTGTTTGTCGCCGAGCGCGAGCAACTCTCGCCCGCCGTGGTGCGCGACGAAGTGGCTGCCGGCCACATGATCATCCCGGCCAACGTCAATCATCCTGAGCTGGAGCCGATGTGCATCGGCGTGGCCTCAAAGTGCAAGATCAACTCCAACATTGGCAACTCATCGGTCACCAGCAACGTCGATGAGGAGCTGAAGAAGCTGCACACGTCGGTGCATTGCGGCGCCGACACCGTGATGGACCTCTCGACCGGCGGCGGCATCCACGAAATTCGCGAAGCCATCCTGCGCCATTCGCCCGTGCCCATCGGGACGGTGCCGATTTACGAAGCGGTCGCGCGCGTGAAGCGCATCGAGGACCTCAACGCCGACATCATGCTCGAGGTCATCGAAGAGCAGGCCGAGCAGGGCGTGGACTACATGACCATCCATGCCGGCGTCCTGATCCAGTATCTGCCGCTCATCACCAAGCGCATCACCGGCATCGTCAGCCGCGGCGGCGCGATCCTGGCGCAGTGGATGGCGCACCATCACAAGCAGAACTTCCTCTACGAGCGCTTCGACGACATCACGAAGATCCTCGCCAAGCACGACGTGAGCTATTCGCTGGGCGACGGCTTGCGCCCCGGCTCCATCGCCGACGCCAGCGACGAGGCACAATTTGCCGAACTGAAGACGCTGGGCGAGCTCACGAAGAAAGCCTGGGAGCGCGACGTGCAGGTGATGATCGAAGGCCCCGGCCACGTGCCGCTCGACAAGATCAAAGAGCAGGTCGAGAAGGAAGTCGAGCTGTGCTACGGCGCGCCGTTCTATACGCTGGGCCCGCTGGTGATCGACATCGCACCCGGCTACGACCACATCACGTCGGCGATTGGCGCGGCGATGATCGGCTGGTACGGCGCGGCGATGCTCTGCTACGTCACGCCGAAGGAGCACCTCGGCCTGCCCAATGACAAGGACGTGAAGGACGGCATCATCGCCTACAAGATCGCGGCGCATGCCGCCGACGTGGCGCGCCACCGGCCCGGCGCGCAGGACCGCGACGACGCCATCAGCTACGCGCGTTACACCTTCGATTGGGACAAACAGTTCGCGCTCTCGCTCGACCCTGAAACCGCGCGCTCCATGCACGACGAGACGCTGCCCGATGCGTACTACAAAGAGGCGGCCTTCTGCTCCATGTGCGGTCCGAAGTTCTGCTCGATGAATTATTCGGCCAAGGTGGACGAGTACAACCGCCAGGTGCATGGCGTGGAGAAGAAAGACTATTCGGAGCTGATGAACAAGCTGGTGGCGATAAAGTAAGGCAGCAATTAGCATTTAGCATTTAGCAGTTAGCGATTAGCAATTAGTGATTAGCAATTAGCGAGGCCGCGCGAGAGCGCGGCCTTTTTACATGTGACTGCATAATCCTGGGCTGTTGTCGTGGAAGGGTGTTGTCAGGGGCGCAACACCAGCCGCAACGCGGCGGGATGGTTCTAGGCGGGGGCGGAAGCCCCCGCACAAGGTGCCAACGTGAGGGAGCCGCAGAGCGGCGGGATGCTCAAGCGGAAGCGGGAAAGATTCTGTCGCGGCCTGGAACACTTTGCGTGGCGGAGCAGACAGCGCGAGTTACGAGGGTACAGCCGCAACGCGGCGGGATGAGGTTAGGCGGGGGCGGAAGCCCCCGTTACGCATAATGAAGATGCGCGAGCCGCAGAGCGGCGGCACCAGCCGCGCAGCGGCGAGCCCGACCGAAGCCTCAGTCACACACAGGAAAACCTGCGAGCCGCAAAGCGGCGGTACCCCGATGGCGCAGAGCGCCTTGCCCCTCCCTTTGGGGCGCACCGGCCTCCAACCCCCTCCCGCCGCTCTGCGGCTTGTGTCGCCGCTGCGCGGCTCGGCTCGCGCTGGAACTCGATACGGGGGCTTCCGCCCCCGCCTAAATTCATCCCTCCGCGTTGCGGCTGGTTTGTGGGTCACGCGTCAACCTGCGACCCCCGAGCGGACATTCATGGCTGGCCTGCGACCCCGAGCGGACATTCATGGCTGGCCTGCGACCCCGCGCGGAGATTCATGGCTGGCAGCATTATCCAAACGTATACTCCGCCGAACGCTGTACGCCGGATTTGTCCAGAATCGTCACGTACTCGCTTTCGAAGCTCCACTTCGCGTGATGCGCCTCCTGGCCCTCGATATACAGGCGCACCGTATCGACCTGCGAGGGGCTGACGCTGATGGCCGCGTATCCGTCCTGCCACGCGAATCCGCGTTGCCTCTCATTCAGATGCCGGGAGGAATTGGCTTTGAGATCTCGCATGAGTTCGGCGATCGTCAATCGGGACGGAAGGCTGAGGAGCATATGAACGTGGTTCGCGGTGCCACCGATGGCGAGAGTGTCCACTCCACGATTGCGCGCAATTCCGCGCAGGTATGACCAGAGCCGATCGGGCTCGGAGATTTGTGGCGTCCGGTTCTTGGTGCTGAATACGCAGTGAACGAGAATTTTGGTATAGGTGTCGGCCATGCGCGCAGGATACGCAACCGGGAGTTGCGGGTCGGTGAGTTTCGTCACCGCAGACGGTATCGCCGCCGCGCGGTTCAATCCACAACGTGCGCTCCTCGATCCGCCAAACGCAACACGCCAGCCGCAGAGCGGCGGGATGGGTTTAGGCGGGGGCGGAAGCCCCCGTACCAGTGGCGCCACGATCCTGAGCCGCAGGGCGGCGGCACCAGCCGCGGAGCGGCCGAAGGGGGGAAGCCCCGTTACGCGAAGGAAAATATGCCAGCCGCAGAGCGGCGACACTCCGTTGGGCGCGTGGCGCCCTGCCTTTCTTCGGGCCGTATCGCCACCCCAAACCCATCTCGCCGCCCTGCGGCTTGTGCCGCCGCCCTGCGGCTTGTGCCGCCGCCCTGCGGCTTAGGATCTTGGCCGCACGTGAACGGGGGCTTCCGCCCCCGCCTAGAATCATCCCGCCGCGTTGCGGCTGGTTTATTCCACCTCCCGAAGACGACGCACAAACCAAATGGCCGGTTGTCGGTTTTCGCGCAATCTCCTGTAATCAACTCGTAATCTTCCTCGCACATCTCCCTTTGCTACACTCGCTTAAGTGAGACGCATCCGCCCGAGAGCCTGGATTTTTGCCTGCACCTCGGGCGTTTTGCAGGTCCTGATCTTCCCCAACTTCTCCATCTACCTTCTCAGTTGGGTCGCGCTGGCGCCGCTCATTTACGCCATCCTGAAAGCCCGCGAGCAGGACGTGACCATGGTGCTCGCCGACGGCGGCCAATTTCTTGCGCCCGCCACCGCGTGGCAAGGCTTCCTGCTGGGCTATGTCAGCGGCGTCATCTGGTACCTGGGCAGCTGCTACTGGGTCTACCACGTCATGAATTCGTATGGCGGCCTAAGCGCGCCCACCTCCGCCGTGCTGCTCTTCGCCTTCGCGCTCTACCTCGCGCTGTATCACGGGCTCTTCGGCCTGCTGCTGGCGCTGGTTGCCGCGCGCCGCAACGGATTCAGCCTGCGCGCGCTGGTGTTCACGCCCTTCATCTGGGTGGCCGTCGAACTGGCGCGTGCCTACATCACCAGCTTCCCCTGGGACCTGCTGGGCACCACGCAGATCGACAACATCCCGCTCTCGCGCATTGCGACCGTCACCGGCGTTTATGGACTCTCGTTCGAGATCGCCCTGGTAAACACCGCATTCGCTGCCGCGTTCCTCGTACCGTACGCGCGACGCAAGGTGCTGTTGACGGCGGCAGTGGCGGCGGCCATCGCACTGCACGCCGGCAAGCTGGTGACCCCGCCGGCGCTGTCCAGTTCGCAGGGCGCGACGCTGGCGCAGGTGGACATCCCCATTCTGGAGAGCGACTGGTCGCTGAATTATCTGCTCGAGACGCTGCAGTCGCTGGCCGCGCTCAGCGTGCGCCCGCAGAATGCCACGGCAGGCACACCCGGGCTGATCATCTGGCCCGAGTCGCCCGCGCCGTTTTGGGCGACGGATCTGCACTTGCGCGCGACACTTGCCGACGTGGCGCGCGCGACCGATTCTTACATCATCGCCGGCTCGATCGGCATCGAGCACACCGGTCTGATGAATCGCCGCCCCGACATCTACAACTCGGCCTCGGTGATTTCGCCCACTGGCGCGTGGATCGCGCGCTACGACAAGATTCATCTCGTGCCCTTCGGCGAATACGTGCCGTTCCAGGAGCTGATCGGCTTTGCCAAAGCGCTGACGCACGAGGTGGGAACGTTCTCGCGCGGCAACCGGCGCGAGCCGCTCACCCTGGGCGACAAAAAGGTCGGGACGTTCATCTGCTACGAATCAATTTTTCCGAATGAAGTGCGGCAGTTTGCCAAGAACGGCGGCGAGGTCTTCGTCAACATCTCCAACGACGAGTGGTTCGGCGATACCGGCGCGCCCCGCCAGCATCTGAACATGGCGAGGATGCGCGCGGTGGAGAACGATCGCTGGCTGCTGCGCGACACCAATAGCGGCATCACGGCGGTCGTCGATCCCTATGGCCGCATCGTCGCCGAGGCGCCACGCAATCGGCGCGTGGCTTTGCAGGCGTCGTACTCGCTGGAGCAATCGACCACGTTCTACACCCGCCACGGCGATTGGTTCCCGATTCTGTGTGCGATAATCACCGTGATAGGGCTGCTGTTGCACTACTTCGGGCGAGCCCGAGCGCCGCAGCCCGCATGAAAAATCGAATTCACCACGGAAGCACGGAATACACGGAATTTTTGAAATCAGAGGCACAATTTAATTTAAGCTGCGGTCGGTAGCGCAGTTGGTAACGACGCTCTTAACGCTACTAACAGACTTTAAAAATTCGGTGTATTCCGTGCTTCCGTGGTGAAAAAGGGTTTGCAATGGTTGAAGAGTTAGAACAGGAATATTCCGCTCTCCGCGACAAGGTCCACGACCTCCAGGAGTATCTTTGACGCGCCCCGGCTGCGCGAAAAATTAAGCGAGATCGAAAAGCAAGCTGCCGACCCGACGCTCTGGTCGAATCCCGAAAAATCTCAGCACGTGATGCGCGAGAAGAAGCGGCTGGAGAGCGCGCTCGCCACGTACGACGAGCTCACGCGCCGCACCGGCGACATCAACGCCTACTTCGATCTGGCGCATGAAGGTGAGGACGTCTCCGCCGATCTGCGGCGCGAGGTCGACGATCTGCGCGCGCTGGTGGACAAGCTCGAGACCGAGACGCTGCTCTCGGGCGAGAACGACGACCGCAACGCCATCGTCACCATTCATCCCGGCGCCGGCGGCACCGAGTCGCAGGACTGGGCCGAGATGCTGATGCGTATGTATCTCAGATGGGCCGAGCGCCAGGGCTTCTCGACGTCGCTGTACGAATATCAGCCGGGTGACGAAGCGGGCATCAAGTCGGCGACCTTTGGCGTCAACGGCGAGCACGCCTACGGCCTGCTGACCAGCGAGATCGGCGTGCATCGGCTGGTGCGTATCTCGCCTTTCGATCAGGCCAAGCGGCGGCACACGTCGTTCGCCAGCGTTTTCGTCTCGCCGGAGATCGACGAGAGCATTCAGATCGACATCAAGCCGGAAGACATTCGCACCGATACCTATCGGTCGGGCGGCAAGGGCGGGCAGCACGTCAACACGACTGATTCCGCAGTGCGCATCACGCACATGCCGACGGGCATTGTGGTCGCGTGCCAGAACGAGCGCTCGCAGCACAAGAACCGCGACAAGGCCATGAGCATCCTGCGCTCGCGGCTGTACGAGTACGAACTGGAGAAGAAGCGAGCCGAGACCAAGCAGATCGAGGACTCCAAGCTCGACATCGACTTCGGCTCGCAGATCCGGTCGTACGTCCTGCAGCCCTATCGCATGGTGAAAGACCTGCGCACGCGGGTGGAGATCGGCGACGTGGATCGCGTGCTCGACGGCGATTTGAACGAGCTGATCCGCGGGTATTTGCTGATGCGGCGGAAGGAGCAGCAGGGGTAGAGAAGGGTTCGTAAGAGCCGCCATGCGGGGGTATAAGTGCGCGCCAGTCGGTTTGTGCTGTCCGTTGCTTGTGCGCGAAACCGCTACGAAGTCCGATACGCCAGCCGCAACGCGGCGGGATGAATTTAGGCGGGGGCGGAAGCCCCCGCAATGACCTGCGCTCAGGGCAGGCCCTCCGGTCGTGCCGAATGCGAGTTTTTATGCTGAACGGGCTTTAGCCCCTGCGCGCCGGCTGGAGCCGTATCGCCGCTGACGCGGTTCGCATCACTTGCTCGGCGTGTCCGGGGGTTTCCGCCCCCGTCTAAACCCATCCCGCCGCGTTGCGGCTGGCTTGGTGGCCGATTCAGGCGGCAAGTCGGCGGCGAGCCGAGTGGGATGACTTGCGGACGTCCAGCGAGAGGCCCAGCCGGTCGGCATAGATCAATAGCTTCTCAATACTCATCTGCGTGATTTTTCCGCGCAGCAGATTGCCTACTACCGGCTGGTGTTCGTCGAGTACATTGACCAACTGTGATTGACGGTACTTCTTGCGTTTCACTTCATCGAGAATGACGCCAAGAATCTTCGCTTTGAATTTCAAGACCGAGGCTTCTTCCGGCGAGAAACCCAAATCAAGCCAGACATTTTCTCGGGTTATGTGAGCAGGCACG
>Ga0335069_10016805_pt1 | contig 10205 bp, 1 predicted proteins | sample Lox_Sample_11_FD_206714 | JGI IMG/M metagenome (GOLD analysis project Ga0335069, IMG submission 206714) | Soil microbial communities from Loxahatchee National Wildlife Refuge, Florida, United States - Lox_Sample_1.1 | ecosystem: Environmental > Terrestrial > Soil > Wetlands | place: USA: Florida...
GATCGAGGTGATGCACGAGCTGTCGGATGCGGAAGCGCAAGCCGTGCTCAAGACCATGGTGAAGCAATACCAGGATGCGCTGAACGATTTCCAGAATGCGGGTCGCATGGACCTGGTCGAGAAACAGCAAAAGGAGATCGACGCGATCAGCATCTACCTTCCCGCAAAAATGGCGCCCGAAGAACTCGAGAAGATTGTCGCGGCCGCGGTCAGTGGCATGGGAAAGGGTGATATGGGCAAGGCTATGGGCGTGGCCATGAAGGCTGTGGATGGACGCGCGGATGGAAACGAAGTCCGCGCGATTGTGCAACGTCTCTTGGCGGGGTAGAATGCCGGGAGCATGCGCCCCAAGGGTTCCTTGTTCGGCATCGTCGTCCTTCTTGTCCTGGTTGCCGGCGTCGCCGTCTCGTCGCCTGCGCTCGCTCAGAGCGTGGGAGCGGGCTTAAACGCGGTCGGAAATGCCGCGGGTATTGCCGGCGGAAATAACGACATCTACACCATCATCGGGCGCATCATTAATATCGCGCTCGGGTTTCTTGGCGTCATCCTGCTCGGCTTGCTGATGTACAGCGGCTACGAGTGGATGACGTCCGGCGGCGATCCGAAAAAAGTGGACACGGCCAAGACGCGCATCCGCAACGCGGTCATCGGTCTGGTCGTGATCATGTCCGCGTTCGCTATCACCAATTTTATTTTGAACGCTTTGCTCGAAGCCACCGGCGGATCCGGCGGCGGGATTTTCGGGGCGGGTCCCGGCGGATCGGGAGGCGGTTTTCCGGGATCATCGGGTTCGCTCGGCGGCGGCATCATCGAAAGCCACATCCCGGCGCGCGATGCCACCGGCGTTCCGCGGAATACGGCCATCGTGATCACGTTCAAGGAGCCGATCAAGATCTCCTCTATTATTAAGGACGACGACCATGGCACGCCGTCGGATTTGACCGACGACGCGACCTCGAACACGACCATCGGACTTAACAGCGACGCGGTGAAGGTTTATGTCACGGGCCAGCGCGACCATGCGCTTACGACGGTGCAGGCGCGCGTGCGTTTCACGCCGGATCGCAAAACCTTCGTCATCAAACCCGTCGATTATCTCGGTTCGCCTACGGAAAACACCAATTATACCGTCGAATTCCTGGGCGGCAGTTCCTCCGGTTCCTCGATCTTGCGCGAGGACGGGACGCCGGCGTTCAGTGGCGCCTTCGCTTCCGGATACAAATGGCAATTTGAAGTTTCAACCATCGTCGATCTCACGCCTCCGCATGTGACGACCGTTGTGCCGCGCGCAGGCGGCAGCTTTGCGCCCAATATCGTGGTGCAGGTCAATTTCTCCGAACCCATCGACCCGACATCGGCGGCCGGCATCTGGCATGACGGCCACGGCTTCACCAACCTTCAGCTGGCGGCAACGCCCTCGGCCGGGGGAGCGGCCACGCGTCCGAACGGGGAATTCAAGATTTCCAATAACTATCAAACCGTCGAATTCGTGTCCGACTTGGCCTGCGGCACCAATTCCTGCGGTCGCACCGTGTACTGCCTGCCGACGGATAATTCCGTGGCCGTGGAAGTCCTGTCTCCCACCTTGTCCGATACGCCGCCCCAGGCCGCATTGACGGCCTCCGGCTATGACGGCGTTGTGGACATGGCGGGGAACGCGCTGGACACGAACAATGACGGTACGGTGAACGCCTCGGATAACCGCTATGGCTGGACGTTCGGCACAACCGGCGCTCCGAATCTGACGCCGCCGACCATCAAGAGCACCAGCCCGTCCGCCGGCAACCTGTCCGAGTCGAGTAATCTGGCCGTGGACCGCAAGCCGACCGCGACCTTCGACAGCCTGCTGCAATCCTCGACGGTCAATACCGACAATGTTCAGATGAGCACCAACGAGAGCGCGAGCATGGCCGATACGTTCTGGTGGAGCGTATCGCAAGATCCGTTGAATGCCTCGGGCGCCCTTGCCGACATCGGGGATGATGTCGTGGCGGGCCGCATCGATGTGGATCACCGCATATTCCTTCCGGCAAGTTCGACCGGCGCGGTGCCCGTATATCAGACATCGTTCAAATCCGGCCTGCAAAACGTCTATCAGAACTGTTTCAATCCCGCCGGTTCCGATGCCTGTCGCGCCGACGCTTCCAACCCCAACTGTTGCGATGGCCGCGTCCAGCCGGGCGGATGTGCGGCTCCGCATTCTCCATAACATGAAGCTTTTCCGCTCTTTGGCCCTGACGGCCCTGACCATCCTCTCGCTTGCGGGAGGACTTCCGCTTTCCGTATCCGTCGCGCATGCGCAAACCACGGGCGGGGTGGCCGAAGGCTTGAATGCGGTCGGTTCCCAGACGGGGCTGACGACGGAAGATCCGCGCCGGATTGCCGCGCGCGTCATCAACGTCTTCTTGAGCGTGTTGGGCGTGGTCTTTTTCGTCTTGATTTTGTACGCGGGCTTCCTGTGGATGACCTCCGGCGGCAATGAAGAACAGGTCGGGCGCGCCAAGACCATGATCCGCAACGCGGTCATCGGGTTGATCATCATCCTGATGTCGTATGCGCTTACGACGTTCGTCATCAACGCCTTGATCGGCGCGACGGGTGGTGGCGGGGGAGGCGGCGGTGGTGGTGGCGGGGGAGGCGGCGGCCCGGGTTTGCCGGGCGGGGGCGGCACCACGTCGTTCCAGCTGCGCTCGATCACGCCTTCGGGCACGGTGCCGATCCGCAACATCGAGGTGCGTTTCATTTTCTCGCGCGACGTGAATGCGGCCACGGCTTCGAGCTCGATCCATATCGTGAAGGCCGCCGATAGCTCCGAGGTTCCGGGCACCGTTTCCGTCGCCGGTTCGGTGGTGACCTTCGTGCCCTCCGCGGCCTGTCCGGCACCGAACGGCGACCGCCATTGTTTTGACGCGGACACCGACTATATCGCGCGCGTCTCCACGAGCCTCCGTTCCACGGGTGACTTGTCTCTGGTCTGCGGCGGTTTTGCGCCCGCCTGCCAGGGGGCGTTCCATTCAGGGAGCAGCGTGGACACAGCGCCACCGACGGTCGGCATCACCTCGCCCTTCGACGGCCAGAGCGTTCCCGCAGACGACGTCATCCATGTGCAGTCGCATGCCACGGACGATGCGGGTGTCTCGTATATCGAGACCGATGTCGGCGGCATGAGCATCGGCACCCAAGCGGCCTCCGGAACCCAGCCGAATTTCGATGCAACGGTTGACTGGGATACGACGGGCGTATCGACGGGACCGAAACAGCTTCAGTCCACGGCGCATGATATCGACTCGAACGACGCGCAAAGTTCGGTGATTACCGTGCAGGTTCGTCCGCGCACGTGCTTTGACGGCACCCAAGACGGGGATGAGACCGGTCTTGATTGCGGAGGCTCTTGCGGCGCTTGTTCCGGCGGCGCCTGTACCAGCGGTTCGATGTGCGCGAGCGGCGTCTGCGCCGGCGGCGTGTGCGTGGAACAGCCGGTGATCACCGCGGTTTCGCCCGATGACGGTCGTCCCGGCACGCTCGTTTCTATCCAGGGCGTGAATTTCGGCACCACGCCGGGCACGGTAACCTTTTCTTCCGGTGTCACTGCTTCGGCGCCTGCGGCTTGTGCCGGCACGGGCTCGCCGACCTGGTCGCCGACCTTGGTAATCGTGACGGTTCCGGACGGTGCGGTAGACGGTCCGATCACGCTTCGCAATAGCGCGGGGTTGTCCGACGCCACTAATGACACGCGCGGGCCCGCGATCGACAATTTCGACGTAAATACGTCCACGCACCCGGGTCTGTGCGCGGCGGTGCCGAATGCGGGCGTGGCCGGCGATCGCATCGAATTACGCGGCGCGGGACTCGGCACCTCTTCTGATCAGGTTTTCTTCAATGATCGTCAAATCTCTTCCTTCCTGTCCTGGAGCGATACGAGCATCAGTTTGAATGCGCCGGTCTATTCGCCCGCGACCTATGCGGTCACGGCCAAGGTCGGCGGCGTTTCCTCGAACGCGGTTTCGTTCTCCCTGAACGCGCCGACCACCACCGAGGGCCCGATCATCGACGCGGTCAGTCCGGGCACGGGACCGATCGGCGAATACGTCACGTTGCAGGGCCGCCATTTCGGCAACGGCGTGGGCCGCGTGGTCTTCAAGCTCGGCGACGGTTCGGGCAATGCGGACACTAGTTTTCCCTCCGAATGTTCGACCGCCTTCTGGACCGACGGTTCGGTCACCGTCAAAGTTCCCGCGACCTACCATGTGGGCTTGGGCGATACGGCCGTTTCCCCGGGTGCCTGGACGATCGAACTCCAGCGCCAGGACGGCGCGACGAGTAATGACATTCCGTTCACCGTCTCCACCGGTTCCGCGCATCCCGGCATTTGCGCGATCCGTCCGATCGCGGGTCCCGTGGGCACGAATGTCGAAATCGTCGGCGAACGTTTCGGGAGCGGCTCGAGCGGCCAGGCGAATTTCACGGCCTCCGGAGGCAGTCATGTTCCGATGTCCGTCGCTTCGTCCGATTGGACGGACAACTCGATCAAGGGACGCGTCCCGACGGGAGCCCAAACCGGGGCCGTCACCGTGAGCCAGGGCTCGACGCAATCGAACTCCGTGAATTTCGCCGTGCGCAACTGCAATGAGGACGCCTCGATTTGCGGCGGGGGAGAAACCTGCTGCCGCAACGGCGCCTGTTCGGTCGGCGGCGTGTGCGAACCGAGCATCCCGAATGCGGAATTCGCGTGGAATGTTTCCACCGGCATCCTGCCGATCAATCCGGCCGTCATCGAAGAATGCTCGCCCGACCGTCCGGCTTCTCCGTCCCCGTGGTCCGGCCGTTCCGGCGGCGATCGCGCCTGCGTAAATACGGATATCTTCATCCGTTTCACCACGCCGATCGATCCGGCGACCATTTCCGTTTCCGGTGCCACGCCGAGCCTGATCGTTCGCAAGTGTACGGGCCCGTCGGACAATCCGTGCTCGAGCGCAGGTTCGCCGGTCACGCCCGCCTCGGGGTATCCGCGCATCGGTACCGACGGCGATCCGTCCACCGGCACCGGCTTCGTGATTTTCCGTCCCGGCACCCTTTGGGACGGCAATGCGACCTATCAGGTGATTCTGACCACCGCGATTCAGAGCAACACGCATGTTCCGATGCTCGAACGCAGCTCCTGCGGAGCCGGCAACAGTTATTGCTTTACGTTCGGAACGCGTGCTGCCACCGATACCTGCCGCATCGGCACGGTCAGCAACGTTCCGTCCACGGTCGATCTCGACGGGCTCGGCAACACGGCCGGTGTTTCAGCCATGCCCCGTTCCGCGGATGATATCTGTCTGAACTTGCGCGCCGACGCGTATGACTGGACCTGGAATGCCGCCGACAGCCGCGTCGATGTTTCCCATGACCGTGAAACCCGCCCGGACGGAACGACGCGCGGATTGGAAAATCAGACCGTGACTGCCCGTGCCGAAACCGGAGCGACGCCGACGATCGTCAATTCGTCGGTTACCCAGGGCACCGAAACAATCAGCGGCCGCTCCGACGTGTACGTCCGCCTTCAGCCGCCGCAGGTCGTGTCCTTTGGTCCGAATTGCGACCAGGCATGTCTGAATGCCGCGGCCTGGGCCCAGTTCAATGTGCCCATGGATCCGGCATCGGCGATCCCTTCGAATGTCACGCTTCAGCGTTGCGTGAACGAAAATTGCGTTGCCTACGATTTAAACGTGGATTTGTCCGGCGCTCGCGTGCACTTGACCCCCGCGCCCGGCTCGTCGAGCGGCGACAACACCTATTTCATTCTTGAACCCACGCGACCCGCGGCCGGTGGCGGTGTCGAGAGTTTGTTGGAGGTCGGCCGCTTCTACCGCATTACGCTCAAAGGCGGCACGAGCTCGGGCTTCCGCTCGCTTACGGGTCTGCCTTTGGTCGGATTGAATGCGGCGGACGGCTTCTCGTGGACGTTCCGTGTGCGCGAAGGCGACAATGCGCGTTGCGCGGTCGCCAATGTGAGCGTGACGCCGGGTGAGAAATACGAAACCGCCGTCGGCAACCGTCAGCTTTTTACGGCAACTCCCGTTTCCGCGCCGGATGCCTGCAGTTCCGCGGGCTCTCCGCTCGTGTCGGACCGAAGTTATGCCTGGACCATCGATCAGACGAGCAACGTGTCCCGCTATGTGAATGGCGGCACGGGTTCGGCCGTCGGCGCGGGGCTTGTGGATACGGGTGCGTCGCTGCCCGCGGGTTGTTCCGACCGTTGTACGCCGGTCGGCGCGGGCGGCGTGGCCGGCCATGTCGCGTCCTGCGGAAATGGCATCGTGGAAACCACTGATACGCGCTATTGCCGCGGCGGCCATACGCCGTTCGGCGACCCTTGCACCCTGCTTCCGGCGGGATCGAAGGGCGGGGAAGAATGCGACGACGCCACCTCCGCATGCGATACGAATACCTGCTTGTGGAAACCAATGGTCGGCGGCACCTGCGGCAACGGCCATCTTGATCGTGGCGAACAGTGCGACGAGGGTCCGACCGGCGGACCGGGCTGCAGCACGACGTGTCAGTTGCTCGGCGCGCGCGCGGGCGGCTCGACCTGTGGCAATGACGACGTAGCCGAAGGCGAGGCATGCGATGACGGCAACACGCGCCCGGGCGACGGTTGTAGCGCCGAATGTTTGCATGAAGGATCGTCACGCGTCGTGGCCGTGTGCGGCAATGGCCGCCTTGAACCGGGTGAAACCTGCGAATCCGCGGGCGGCGTATTCCCGGCGACCTGTGATCCGACGACCTGTTTGAACAAGGGGACCAATGCCCCGACATGCGGCAATGGAACGGTCGATGCGGGCGAGGATTGCGACGACGGCAACACGTTGAATGGCGACGGATGCAGTTCGCATTGCTTGGCGGAGGGTTCTTCCGCCGGGTATGGCGTCCCGTCCTTCTGTGGGGACGGCGTTCGCGGTCGCGGGGAAGTCTGCGAGGCATCCACGCCGGGGGATGGTCAGCCGGATGCGACGCAATTGGCCGAGATCGTGGGTGAAGGCACGCCCGCCGCCGACGGACGCCTGTCTTCCACGGTTCACACCACCTACGACACCAAAGACGGAACCGCGACGTATGGATTGCAGTGCGGCTACACGCAGGAATCATCCTGTCCTGCGGGTACGGGCTTGGACGCCGCCGGCTGCTGTGCGCCGCGTCCGAGCGTCCTGTCCCAGCTTCCGACCGCGGGAGCTACGGGCGTCTGCCGCAATGCCCTTATCAGCGGCACGTTCAATGTCCAAATGGACGAGGGGAGCGTGCAGGCCAACTTTATTATCGCCACCGATTTGACCGGCGCGACTTGTCCCGCAGGCACGACCCTTCTCTCACGCATCGAGGATTTTGATAACACGCCCGGGATCGCCGGATTCTTCCACAGGCTGTGGACGCGTTTCCTTTCGTGGGTTACGCCGCATCCGGCCGAGGCCGCCTTGTGCGTGGGTGCCGTGACCGGTCACCTGACATTCGTGCCGGAAGGCGACGGAACGCGCGCAAGTTTCACCCTCGACCATGCCTTGGCCGCCAGCACGCATTATCAGGTGCTGTTCCGTGGCGACGCGAACCTGTCCGACAACGCCGACGTGGCCAATCGCGCGGGCGTGAAGTCCAAGCGCGGCGTCGTCGCCGACCATAATTTCCTGTGGGATTTCACGACCGGCAGCCGCGTATGCGCCGTGACCGCCATCACGGTCCGTGACACGAATGTGGACAGTCCGAACTTGTTCACGCATGCGGGCGAATCCCACCTGTATTCCGCGCAAGCCATTGCGCTGTCCGATAGCGGTGCATCGGTTTCGCTGTCGCCGGTCGCCGAGTATTCATGGGATTGGCAGCCGTGGGTCGCCTCCAATCTGGATGCCCTGTCGGCGGCTTCGGGTACCGCGAGCGGCGCCGTCAGCCAGTCGGATGTGAGCGTCGCCGATCCGCCGAAAAACGGTTCGTCGTTCGTGGAAGCGGGCATCAAGATCACGCGCGACGATGCCAATGTGCCCAGCACGACCGGACGCATCATCAAAGGCACGCAGCCCGCGGAGGTACTGCTATGCGAAAATCCGTGGCCGGATCGCGGTCATGCGCCGTTCGCCGAAGTCGCCGGCAACACTTCGCTGTCCCTGCTCGCTCCGTCGCCGTCCACCACCCAGATCCAGACCACCGGCCCGTATTTCAACTTCTCGACCATGTACTGTCGCGACGCCGGCGAAGCGGGCGTTTCGGATGACCTTCCGGCGATGAATATCCAGCCGGTGCCAGTTTCGAATGCGGATGCGATTCTGGGCATCCTGCGCCAGTACCTGCTCACCTTCGATGTGCCCGCGCTTCGCAGCGACGGTATCGGTATCCGCGTGGCGACCAATCCGCTGCACCTGACGCCGTCGGGCTGGTATGCCTCGCGTGGCTTCAGTGGCAAGCCCGAAGCGACGACCGTGGACGGCTATGAAGCCGTGAAGGACGGCACCACCTGGTATGTGGGTGCCGTCAACACCGCCGACGCGACGGGCGCTCCGGTCTATTCGCAGATGTACATCGTCTCCTTCAATCCGGATGCGAAGCCCGAAACCATCAATATCGCCAACCAGTTGGTCAAGAACTTCGCGCTGAATGCCAATATCCAAAGTGGCGCCGCGAATGCGTGCGAATATGCGGTGGCGGACGCGACCCATTCGGCGGGCGAGCTCTATCGCGATTCCAACGGCTCCTTGGTGCGTTGTACGGCCGACTGGGAATGCGTTGCGAACAATCCGAACCTGCTATGCGCGAGCTTCAAGGCCAAATTGCAGCGCGATTCGAAGCGCATCGTGGACTTCCAATTCATGAGCCAGGCACTGGAAACCGCCAAGGATCGCACGGGTTCCTATCCGAAACTGAATTCCGGATCGTTCGTGCCGACGCTTTCGACCTCGCGCTGGCCGTCCTGGTCGCAGGAGCTGCAGAGCGAAACCGGCGTGTCGTTCCCGAATGATCCGGTCAACCGTTTCCTCACCTGCGGCGTCTGTTCAGACACGGGTGCGCCATGCCAGAGCGACAGTGAATGCAACAAGAACGCGACCTGCCAAGCTCCTGCTTCGGATGCCGGCGTCGAGCCCTCGACATGCTGGAACGCGACGGCCAGCCGCTATATCTGTCCGCGCCTCAATCCGGCCGTGCCGGAAAGCGCTTCGCGTTTGTATCAGTACCGCGCCGTGAACGGCGGCCAGCGTTACGAATTGTCCACGGAACTTGAAGGCGCGGTCTCGACGCGTTATGTCCCGCCGCTCTTGAGCGAGATCAAGCGTTGTTCAAACGTGGATTCCGCCTGTCGCGTCGATTCGGATTGCGACGTGCATTCCGGCCCCATCACGACGCACGGAACATGCAACGGCACGGGCGGCATCTGGCGCTATGCGGATGTGTGCGATAGCTCGATGGTATACGGCTCCGGCGGCGGCGTATGCGGCGACGGCGTGATCGGTTCGGGCGAATTGTGCGAACTGGGCGGAACGAACGCCGTTTCCTGCACCACCGCTTCGGGGGCCGCGGGAACCAAGCTTCAAATCTGTAACGATTGCCACAGCTGGATCGACGGCCCGGCCACGACCTGCGTGGCGAATGTGCAATGTGGAAACGGCCGCGTCGATGCGGGCGAATCCTGCGATGACGGCGCTTTGAACGGCACCTATGGGCACTGCAACCGCACATGTTCCGGTTATGACGCGTTTTGCGGAGACGGACGTCTGTCGCCGGGTGAGCGCTGCGACAACGGCACGTCGGGCGCCAATGCGAACGGAACCTGGTGCCAGGGTCCCGGTTGCGATGCTTCGACATCGTGCAACCTTTCGTGTTCCGGTCCGGGTCCGCGTTGTGGCGATTCGAATGTCGATGCGCCGCAGGAAGCCTGTGATGGCAATAGCCAGCAGACGCCGAGCGCGATTTGCGACGGTGGCACTAACGCGGGTAACGCCTGTACATCCGACGCGGATTGTCCCGGCAGCACCTGCGGTGGAACGCCTTCGACGGCGAGCTGTGCCGGTGTCACGGCCCGCCGCTGTTCCAATGCGCATGATACGGCGTGTGCCACCGATTCGGATTGTCCTGCGGCGACGGGTACGAACCCGGCCGGCCGCTGTATCGTGTATCCGACGGCTCGTACGCGCGCCTGCAACAACTATGGCAGTGCGGTTCCGTCCACGCAGTGGTGCCAGTGG
>Ga0335069_10016806_pt1 | contig 10204 bp, 7 predicted proteins | sample Lox_Sample_11_FD_206714 | JGI IMG/M metagenome (GOLD analysis project Ga0335069, IMG submission 206714) | Soil microbial communities from Loxahatchee National Wildlife Refuge, Florida, United States - Lox_Sample_1.1 | ecosystem: Environmental > Terrestrial > Soil > Wetlands | place: USA: Florida...
AAATCGCGTACGGCGAGACCGTCGTCTTCCGCGTGATTGACCATTGGACCCTGAGCGGTCCGGTTCTATCGCTGCACAGAACGGTGGAAGTGACCGGGAGCGCGCCGGGCGGCTTCGGCTCATCCGTAATACTCACTGTCGATCCGGCGGTGGGCTGGTCCGACATGAACTACATGGCCCCGGCGGCGCTATACGGCGATCCCACCTACGATGGCGACCGCGCGCCGGGCGGCAAGCTCAATTACGACGCCCGGCGTATCGAAATACGCGAGGACGTCCTTCCGGCGCCTCTGTTCGCCCTTTCCTTTAACAACGGCAACTCGGTTGCCGTGCTCGATCCGGCTCCGCGCGGCGACACGACCGTGGAAGAGACACCGGCCAAGGCGACGATGACCGATGCGCGCTTTCAATTCGGCGCGCTGGGCGCCCGGCAGCCGGAAGGCGGCCCTATCGAGTTCGGCTTCTGGTTTCCCGGTTCCACCACGGGCTATGGAGGCGGCCGTGGGGCGCCGCCGGCGTTGAGATCCGTGCGGCGATATCACCCGATCGCTTCGGGCGTGGCCCACAGCCACGAGGTGAGGTTTCGTTTCGGACAGAACGAGTCCTTCCGCGATGTCACGCGCGACTCGTGGCGCTGGGCGTGGAATACTCTAAAGCCACCGGTTTACTACATCGACGTCGAACAGATGCGCCGCGTATTGTTGGACCACCTGGAGGCCCAGGCCCGCACGGTCGACGGGCGGACTGCCATTCCATTCGTTCTCAACACCATGTCCGACGAGCTGCAATGGAACTGGTCGATGGTCGCGATGGGTTTCGTGGGCAAAAACATCGAGTGCGCGGACGAGTTGCTCCGCGAAGGCGATCGCGACACCACCGCGCGCGGTCAGAAGATGCGGCAAACAGGCCTGGCGATTATCTCATCGTTGATCCAGGCCCTACCCACCGTGCCGCTTCAAGGGACCGGCTACGACCTCAAGACCGGGAAACCGTGGGAGCCGGAGCACGACTGGCTGGCTCCCTGGCTGCGAAATGCCACCGAAGACATGCGCGTGCTCATGCGCGCCTGGCGGCGCGAGCGCGCGCACGGACGCGAGCATCCCGATTGGTTCAACTGGGTGAAGCAGTACGTAGATTGGCTGATTCAACAACAGAGGGCCGACGGCTCATTTCCGCGCCGGTGGAAGCGCGGAAGCAACGAGGTTGCCGAGGCATCCGGAACCACCAGTTACAATCCCGTGCCTCTGCTCGTCTGGATGAGCGAAGAGACCGGCGACCTGAAGTATAAGCAGTCGGCAATCCGCGCAGCCGAATACGTCTGGTCGAATTGGGGGACACGGGGAGTCTTTATCGGAGGCGCCATCGACAACCCGAATATCACCGATAAAGAGGCCGGGATGCTCAGTATGGAAGCTTACCTGAGCCTCTATGAGGCTACCCGCGAGCCCAAGTGGCTGGAGCGCGCCAAGGCAGCGGCGGACTTTGGCGAAAGCTGGATCTGGATCTGGAACGTACCGATGCCGCTGGATGCCGACGACACGAAGCTCCACTACAAAAGAGGCGTACCGACCGTCGGGGTTCAGGGAATCACGGCCGCGGTTTCCGGTGGCGTCGATGAGTATCTGGATTGGGCCGTGCCCTCCTACGCCAAGCTGTACAACTTGACGAAGGACCAGCATTACCTCGACGTGGCGCGCGTCCTGCTGCACGACACGAAATCCATGGTCGCCCTGCCGGGGCGCCAGTACGACGTAAAAGGTATCGGCTGGCAGCAAGAAGGCTGGCGCATGGGGTCCGGCTCGTCCCGCGGCGTGGGAGGCCACCGCTTCTGGCTGCCATGGATTACCGCAAACCACCTCTATGGAATTGTAGGGCTGGAGGAATACGATCCCGCGTTGTACCGGCAGCTATCCAAGCCGGTCGCGGCGAAATAGGTCTTTTTCAGAATGTAAAAGGGAGATTGCAACTTATGAGACGACCACTGATCTTCGCTTCGTTCGCGGCCATATTGGCCGTTGCATCCTGCGCTGCTCAGCAGCCACCCGCCGCCGGCACACCGCCGCAACAAGCGGCCGGTAGAGGTGCGGGCAGAGGCGGATTCGGCGGTCCGATCGAGTTGGGTCCGGACGACAAGCCCGCTTTCCCCGATCCTCCGGCCGGGTTCAACCTCAAGCGCGACAACATTCCTCATGGCGAGTTGACGGCCGTCGAGTACGACTCCAAGTCGCTCGGAACGCGCCGCCGGATGCGTGTCTACACGCCGCCCGGCTATTCGGCCAGCCGCAAGTATCCGGTGCTCTATCTGCTACACGGTATCGGCGGCACGGACACCGAATGGACGCAATCGTGCCACGCGAACAATGTCATCGACAACCTGCTGACCGAGGGCAAGGTTGAGCCGATGGTGATCGTCTTCCCTGATGGCAATTCCTCCCGAACGGTGGCGGATCTCGAGGCCGCTGCCGCAGCTCGAGCGGCACGCGGGGCGGGCGCGGCCGGCGGTCAGCCCGCACCTGGTCGCGGCGCGACCCCTGCCGGAGCTCCCGGCGCGGTAGCCGGACGCGGTCGGGGGATGAACATGGATGCCTGGCTGACGCCCTTCGAGAACGACCTGCTCAAAGACATCATTCCCTACATCGACTCTCACTACTCGGTTTATACCGACCGCGATCATCGCGCGCTGGCCGGACTATCCATGGGCGGCGGCCAGACGTTGAACATCGGGCTGGTTCACCCCGAGACGTTTGCCTGGGTGGGCGGCTTCTCCTCGGCCCCGGACACGCGGCAGCCGCCGTCCGCACTCGTGCCCGATCCGTCGGTTCCCAAACAGTTGAAATTGATCTGGCTGGGATGCGGCAACAGGGACGGCCTGATCCGCATCAGCCAGGCGGTTCATCAGTACCTCAAGGAGAACGGCGTGCCGCACGTATGGCACGTGGACGGGAACGCTCACGACACTACCGAGTGGGACAACAACCTCTACCTGTTCAGCCAGCACATTTTTAGAACGGGCGTCACGGCGCTCGTGCAGGCGCCCCAGGGGCCTGCGGGAGCGGCTGGCCGCGGCGCGCGGCCGCCGGTTGAGATCGATAAGACTCCGCCCGTGGAGGATTTCAAGCCCTCCGAGTTGAACGCGATGGTCAACGGGCGGCAGAGCCAGTATCCCGAGGTCAATTCCCAGCGCCGCATTCGCACGCGCCTGCGGGCGCCCAACGCCCAGAGCGTCCAGCTCGATATCGGCGGCGTGCGGTATCCCATGACCAAAGGCGACGACGGCTTTTGGACCGGCGTTTCGAACGCCCAGGATGAAGGCTTCCACTATTACCAGCTCAACGTCGACGGCGCCAACGTCCCGGACCCCGGGACCCTGATGTTCTACGGCGCGAGCCGCTGGGGCAGCGGGGTGGAAGTCCCGGCCCACGATGAGGACTTCTATGCCTTGAAGAACGTGCCGCACGGCAACTTGCGCGAACTACACTTCTTCTCGAAGATTGCCAATGCCTCTCTGCAGTGTTTCGTCTACACGCCGCCGGACTATGAGAAGGGGTCAAAACGCTATCCGGTGCTGTATATTCAACACGGCGCCGGAGAAGATGAACACGGATGGGGCGGTCAGGGCCATGCAGGCCTGATTCTGGATAACCTGATCGCGGAAGGCAAAGCCAAGCCCTTTATCATGGTGATCGGCAACAGCTACATCCCCGGCACTGGCGGAGGACGCGGCGCAGGTCCTGGCGCTCCGGCGGGTCGTGGCCCTGTTCCTGCGGGCCAACCCGGAGCGGCACCTCCGGCAGGAACTCCCGGGCACGGCGGACCAGGCGGACGCGGATTCGTGATGACCAACACGCCCTTCGAGCACGTGCTCAGCGAAGAGATGATTCCCTTCATCGACGCCAACTACCGTACCCTCACCGATCAGCCGCACCGCGCCATGGCGGGCCTCTCCATGGGCGGCGCGCTGACCCATGGAATCACTCTCGCCCACCTCGACAAGTTCGCCTACATCGGCATGTTCAGCGGCGGCAGCATCGCCGCTTCGGAGATCAAGGACATGGACGACTTCAAGAAGAAGGTCAAGCTGGTGTTTGTCGGATACGGAAGCCGCGAAAACGGCGCCACCGGCAAGGCGAATGTGGACGAACTGAAGAATGCCGGCATCAACGCCGTATTTTATGAATCTCCGCTGACCGCTCACGAATGGCTCAGTTGGCGGCGCGACCTGCACGAATTCGCGCCGCTGCTGTTTCAGAGGTGATGGAGGTAGAGATTCATGAGACGGCCGATCGCTCGCAGTTCCACGATCTTGTTATTGGCTGCATTCGTCATTGGCTGCTACGTCGTTGTCGCGCAGAGCCAGAGCAGGGAACAGAAGCTTGACCCGGCCGTCCTCGCTGGCGCGCCGGTTGTGCCGCAGATGGTAGTAGACTCCGATGGCACACTGCACTTTGGCCCGCGTACGGTTCCTCCGCCGGCGCTGGAGAGTCCGGAAGCGCGCCGCTCCTATACGCGACAGATGCTGCAGCGGGGGCAGGCGTCTGCTGCGCGGGGCGGCTTGGCATCGGTGCGAATCGTAGAAGGACACGCCGCGCCGGCCGCGGCGGCCGGGAGCAAGCAAGCCGCGCTTCAGATCTATCCGGTCGTGGAGGAAAGTAGCAAGATCGGGGGCGTCGGCGTCACCATTTACGCGCCTAAGACCATCCCTCCGAAGAACCGCAACAAAGTTCTGATGGAATTCGAGATGGACGCAGAGGCAATCGCTGTCGCCAGCTTGGGCCAGTTGAAAGTAGTCAAAGTCAACTATCGCGGCGGAGGGCCTTCCATCCCCGGCAATGAGGATATCGTCGCGGTGTACCGGGAATTGCTGAAGACACACAGGCCCCGGAGCATCGGCTTGTTCGGCGCATCGGGCGGCTGCACGCTGGCGCAGACCACCATCCTGTGGCTACCGGAGCAGAAGCTGCCCCTTCCGGGCGCCGTCGGGCTGGGCACCTGTTCCGGCGGATCGAATCCCGGCGATGCGCGCTACACGATGAACGGGCTGGACGCTGGGCTCTCGACGGCGTTTTCCGGGCGGCCTCCGTTTGGCGGGCGTCCTGCGGCGCCGCGAAAACCCGGCGAACCTCCAGCCACGGCGCTCGACGGCGATATCCCCAAAGGCTATCCGCCGGCTTTTCTGCTTTCCGGCACGCGTGACATGTGCCTCAGCCAATCCGTCCTGCTGCATCGCAAGCTGCGCAATGCGGGTGTGGAAGCCGATCTGAACGTGTTTGAGGGCATGTGGCACTTTTTCTGGGAAGACCCGAGCCTGCCGGAGTCGCGCGAGGCTATGACCGCGCTGGCAAATTTCTTCAACCGGCATCTGCAATGAACTCCACTGGGCAAGGAAGTGTGTGGGTATGACGATTCCGCGTGCGATTCATTTCGTTGTTCTGGTCTCGGCTCTTTCTCTGATTTCCGGATACGCTCAGTACCCGGAGCCGGCGCCTGCCCCGAAGGTGTCAGCCACGATTGCGGCGAAGAAACCGGTGTTCGCCGGCGCGTGCAAGGCTTGCCCCTGGGGCATTCTGGCCAAGGTGACGGCTGACGCGCTCAGCTTTTATGGCTACCAGACCACCATCTGCTGGGTCTGTTGGTCGAGCTTCGGACCGCGCGAGATGGGCGACAAAACCAAGCCGGTTGCGCCTCCAGGGGCGCTGGACAATCCGGAGTACGTGGAACCCCCTCCCGACGCCGTGCCGGACATCAGCGCCACCAGCGAGTCCAACCTGATTGATGCGTGGAACGGCACGGGACCATACGCGAGCGACGGCAAACCACGACGCAATTACCGGGTGGTCGCGGTGGTTCGGACTTCCACGTATATGCTGGCCGCGGCGAGCAAGAAATCCGGGATTACCAGTCTGAGGCAGATCAAGGACCGGACGGAGCCAACTTGGATCGTGGGGAACAACCAGATCATCTTCGATTACTACGGCATCAAAGTCGCGGATCTAAGGGCGAAGGGCGGCGGCATCATGCCGTCCAACGCGTCGCGCGAGAAACGGGCTGCGGGCGACGTTTTCATCGGGACCGGCCTGCTGGCGAACACGCCGGAGCAACGATTGTGGTACGAGGCCAGCCAACTGAACGATCTCGTGTTTCTGGATTTCGAGGAGCCGCTCATCGCCAGGTTGGCCCAGGCGCCGGGGTATCAACGGGCTACCGTGCCTTTGGCGCTATTCCGCGGAGTGAACCGTCCCATTCCCACCGTGATGCGGCCGAATCACTTGATCTACGTTCGCGACGAAGCACCGGATTCTTTTGCCTACGATGTGGCGAAGGCTCTCGATGAGCACCGCGACCTGTTCCAGATGCAGCTCGAGCCATGGTATTACGACCCGCAGACCGTGGCCGCGAGCAAGGTGATCCCGATGCACCCTGGAGCGACGAAATACTATAAGGAGCGCGGATACGTCAAGTAGACACGGACGAAGTCCTGCTTCGGTTCGGGACCGGGGCATGATTGCCTGAGGCTCGCCGCTTTTCGCACCGGTAGTGAAGCAGTTGGTGTTGGCCCGGGGTATCGAATATCGTGCGCGCGAATTCCTGGACTATTCCCACACAGGATGGAGCGAAAAGCGGTAGATTGATTTCCATCCGCTGAGCCCTGATTCGCTCATCGACAACGCGAAGCGCGTACTCTCGAAGTACCCGCCGCTCCTTGCCATCGATGGCTGGTCCGATCGCTGCGGAGAAGCATGGTCGCCATCGGGATGTTGTCGCTCTGCTGGTTTCCGCCGGCGAAAAGGTCTGCGGCGGTCCACCATCATCGGCTTTACCCCTGAATCTGGTTCCACACATAGCTCTCATCAGGTCGAGGTTCGCCTTCTCGGCGGCCGGTCGGGCGCCAAGATAATCGGCGGCTCCCGAATAGCTGTCTACTGAGGTCTGAGGAATCTCGAAAAGAGACGTCATGTCGCTCACGCCCCAGCTGGCCGATAATCGCCCGACACTGAATCCTGAACTTCGGACGGCCAAATCTCTCCTGGCCGCGTATTAGTTACCAATTTCCTCCGTATGGTCGATTCACGCCTTCAGCTTCTTCTGCATATCTTCAAGCGTGACGCACTTGGTTTCCGGGTAGATGGTGGCGACGACAATGAATTGCAGCACCATCATGGCGGCGAAGAAGACGAACGGAATCGAGCGCGACTTGGCCGCCAATAGAGGGAAGGTGCCGGAGATCGCTGCGTTCATGATCCAATGGGTGAAACTGCCGAGACTCTGTCCCTTGGCCCGAACCAGGTTGGGAAAGACCTCGCTGATGTAAACCCAAATCACGGATCCCTGCGAAAATGCGAAGAAGGCGATGTAGCCCACGAGAACCCACACGAGCGTCTTCTCGCCGCGGCCCGTCGCAAAGATGACCGCCACGCCGGCAAGGCACAATGCCGTACCCACCGAGCCGATGAGCAGAAGCTTCTTCCGGCCCATTCTATCGATGACCGACATCGCGATCAGCGTGAAGATCAGGTTCGCCAGTCCGATGGCCACGCTCTGCAGATCGCTCGATACTTTGTTGAAGCCGGCCCGTTCAAAAATATCGCTCAGGTAATAGAGGATGGCGTTGATGCCAGCCAGTTGGTTGAACATGCCGATAGAAATCGCGAGGAAGACGGGCAGCCGGTACTTGTGTTGGAACAGCGGTTCGCTGCCGCGATTGGATTCGACGTGGACCGTAGCCATGATTTCGCCCAGTTCCGATTCGACATCGCGTTCACCAATCGCGATCAGTACCTGGCGTGCTTCCGCTGCGCGGCCCATTCGCGCCAACCATCGCGGACTTTGCGGGATGCCGAAGAGCGCGAGAAAGAAGCCCGCCGCCGGCACCGCCGCAACTCCAAGCTTCCATCGCCATTCGGTTGCCTCCAGGCTCAGCAGGCCGACAAGGTAATTGGAAAGATAAGCCACAAGTAATGCCAAGGACCACGCTGAACTGAAACATGCCCACGAGTCGGCCGCGTTTGTCAGCCGGCGAGATCTCGGCGATATACATAGGGCCGATCACTGATGATCCCCCGATAGCCAGACCACCAAGCGCGCGGAAGGACACGAGTGCATACCAGTTCCAGGCAAAGGCGCAACCCAGCGCCGTAACCACGTAAAGCACCCCCAGGGCGCGAAGACAAGCCACTCGCCCGTGCTTGTCGCTCGGCGCGGCCGCGAAGATCGATCCCAACACCGTGCCCCAAAGCGCACTGGAAACCGTGAACCCGAGAAGCGCCGGGGTGAGTTGAAAAGCGGCCGTTAGGGCTTGCGTCGTGCCCGCGATCACTGCGGCGTCAAACCCGAAAAGCAGCCCTCCGAGTGCGGCTACCAGTGCGCTCCGGAGCAGGTACGCGTTGAGTGGTCCCGTCGCGCTATCTTTTCCCGTCATCATGGAAGGCGCCCGGCTACTGCGCCGTTAAGCGTTTTTGGTTTTCGATAAACAGATCACAAACCTGGCGCCGCAGCCCTTCTTTGGCCACCGGGCCGGAATCCGTGAAATCGAGGTATGCGCGAGCGGTCGGATCGAACTTCGGCCAATTCACGAGGCTGCCGCCGTTGGGGTCGCCGGTCTTGGCGAAATTGGTCCAGTATTGCTGCATCAGCCCTGCATATTTTTGATCCGACTCATCGTAATGCCGCATGTTCTGCCACACCCGAAGCGTGCCGAATACAAATGGGATTTCGGAAGCGTGAGCCGCTCCCTTCTGTTCCTGTCCGTGGACGGTGCGCGAGAACTGATACTCGTAGCCAGTATTTCCCGCGGCGGCATGCCACACCAGTTCCTGCACCGTGCCACATCGGAACGCCGAATCGGTTGTCCACTGCGTCAGCACGGTTCCATTCTCAGGGTCGGGCGGGGGATCGGTATCGCCGTTCAGCCCATATGCTGCCAAGATGCGATCGGCGAGAGGCCCGAATCGTTGCGAAATCAGCGGGCGGAGATCGGCGGTCGAAGACGCTCCCCTACCGCCTTGCATTTCTTGTGAATTGTTGCCGATCATCAGCGCCACCCTTTGCTGACGGCCGTCGGCGTACGTCTTTGTGGGAGCTTCCGGCAGCACCCAGCCGTCTACGACGATTGCCTGCATGGGTCCGCTGGGCGCCGCTCCTGGAGCCCCGGGAGCTGCAGGTACGCCTGGTGTTCCGCGTCCTCCTCTTCCCTGTCCGACCTTGCCTATCAACTCCGTGTCGGCGATGGCGCGCAGTTTTGCCAGGGCCTGGTCACCGGTGATGCCCAACGAGGCGGTCCACTCTACATTTCGTTTTTCCGCATCGGCCCGTGGAGTTTGAGCGCTGATCGGACCACTCTGCGCAATCACCCGCACGAACAACCCCTTGGTCAAAGGCGAAGCAATCAGCGCGTTGACGTCGGCAGCGCCCGCGGATTCGCCGAAGATCGTGACATTCGCGGGATCGCCTCCGAACCTCGCTATGTTTCCCTGCACCCAGCGCAAGGCCTGAATCTGATCGAGCAGCCCATAGTTTCCGGAGGCATGGCGGGCAGACTCCTGGGTGAGTTCCGGATGAGAGAAGAAGCCGAAAATGCCCAGCCGGTAATTGGTAGTAACCAGCACGACACCGTGGCGGGCGAGGGTTTCTCCGTTAAAAAGAGCTTCGACCCCCGATCCGGCGGTGTTCCCCCCGCCGTGGAACCAGACCATGACAGGCACACGCGATCTCATCGGCCAGGTTGGCGCCCACACATTCAGCTGCAGGCAATCTTCGCTGTGGGGCAATTGGGGGTTATCATTTTGATGGCACATCGGCCCAAAGGCAGTCGCATCGCGGACACCGGTCCAGGGCTTCGCCGCAACTGGCTCGCGCCAACGCAGGTCGCCCACCGGCGGCTGTGCAAACGGAATATTCTTGAAAACGGCTACACCGTCAGCAGTCAGGCCGCCGCGAAGCTGGCCGGCGCGGATCGAAACAACGGGATTTGACGGCGCGGACTTTGTCTGCGTCTGCGCGCAGATCGATGGCGTCCATGCTTGTCCCAAGCACAGGGTGCAAGCCAATGTGCCACATATTCTCACGGAATACATGTCCACTCCTTACAGATTGCTGAATCGTCTCCGGCTAGCGGAACAACATCGAACCGAAGTCACCCAGGAATACTCGCCAGATTAGATAGTAGTGGGCTCCTGGCGTCTCATGCCATGACGTATTCAACCCGGCT
>Ga0335069_10016808_pt1 | contig 10203 bp, 8 predicted proteins | sample Lox_Sample_11_FD_206714 | JGI IMG/M metagenome (GOLD analysis project Ga0335069, IMG submission 206714) | Soil microbial communities from Loxahatchee National Wildlife Refuge, Florida, United States - Lox_Sample_1.1 | ecosystem: Environmental > Terrestrial > Soil > Wetlands | place: USA: Florida...
TCGGGCACGCGACCCTGTACCGACATATGAACGGTCAGCCGGCCAACGTCTCGCACCGCGCCATCGCTGGCTTCTGCTGCCCGACGCATACGCCGAATGAACAGCTCGGCGAGCCCGGTGGTGTCGAGGGAACGCTCGCCGGCTCGCAACTGCGCAACCGCCGGTCTCTTCGCCCGTGCGTACGCTTCCAACTCCTCGAAGAAGCGACTCCCATCCGGCGGCGGAGCGCATCGCACAACGCCGTCTTCCGGCGTCCAGTAGTCTCGGCTTTGCATCAAGACCGGCGTCACACCTTCCAACGGGTGCGCCTCCAAGTAGGCGAGAAACTCAGCCGGGTGAACACGACAGAGGCGATTGATCCACACGTCTTCGGGCGCCAACCACGACAGATCATTCGCAAACGGCACGAACAGCCGCGGTCGCAGCGCTTCGACGTAATAGCGGGCCTTGGGAAAAAAGTGCTCATACTTCCGCCGCCGCGCCTCGCGCACGCGCACATCGTCGGGGAGGTCGGCAACCGCCGGGTAGCCGATGCTGGCGCCGCAAAACATGAGGCCGAGGTCAATGGTAGGGAATCTAGAGGCGAGGTCGGCGCAGACGCGATCGCCCAAATAGTTGTCGTTCTGCACGAAGACCGTTCGGCCACCGGTCTGGACTACCAGTGAGCTGTCCGGATCGAGGGTGGCGGCCGGGACCATCACCGCCCACACCTCCGGCGCAAGCTCGAGCGTTTCCCACGCGCGCAGCATGTGAACCGTCTTGAACCCGAGACGGCGCACGCTGCGATGAAAGCGTTCCCGCTGCATTGGGGCATTCAACGGCGCCCATCCCTCGTCGAGCGCGGGAACGATCAACGCCGCCGACTTGTCGAACTGCGCCAACGAGGCCGGATCAAAGTGATCGGCGTGGTGATGCGAGATGTAGATGAAATCGAGCGGCGGGAGGTCGGCGATGCCGACCGCGAGCGGCGGGTAGTGCCAGAGGGTGTTGCAGTACAGCGGTTCGGAAAAGACGGGGTCAGTGATCAGGCGGACGCCGCCGGCTTCGATCAGCGCGGTGGCGTGACCAATGTAAGTGACTCGCATGCCGCACCAGCCCCCAGCCCAGTGTAGCCTGCGGTCGGTTGCCAAGCCATTGGCAGGCGAAGCCGCGTCCGACAGGCTCAGGGCCGGCGACCGACAACGGGGGGCACGCTTCCCCGTTCCCGTGCGCCATGATCCGCTCGTGCGCCTTGGTTCGCGCCGTCGACGGGCTGTCCCGTGAGAATCGCAAGGCTCTCCGGACCGTGATTGAAGAGCAGATCGATCACCGAGAGATGCGAGACGAACGGTCCGAACAGTTGCCGATAGGTCGGATGCGCATAATGTTGATAGCAGAGAGCCATTCCGTACGTGCGCAGGAGGGACTCATCGAGATACGCCGCCCCGCTTTCACCGCTCAGATATTCGGTAGCGCCAACGGCACGACAGATTTCGACCAGACGCTGGGTTGCCGACCCGGCCCCGCCAATCTCCGAGGCGAGTCGCCTTGGCCGGTCCAGTCCGAGCCACGCGAGCAGCACGTCGATTACGGCGAGGTCGAGATCGATTAGGAACTGCCACGGGCGCTGAACGATGCGCTCAAACTCCGGATAGTAGCAGTCGAAGTACGCGGCGCGGGCGTAGCACGCCCGGACGCTGCCGAGATGTTTGCGCTGCCACGGACGCGCGGTGTCGATTCGGGTTTCGCGAATCGTCTGCGTGAACCGTCCCTTCGACTGCACCGGTACGGTGAGCCACTGGGCGCCGGTCCGGCATTTGATTCGGTTGCGATGTCGCCACCCACGCCGATCGAATTGGACGTCGTCGAAGAAGACAAACAAGTCGCACTGGTAAAACTGGTCGAAGAACCCGAGCCACGGCAGATAGCCGGGCTGCAAGATGACCACGCGCATTGCGTGCTCAGCCGGCGATGCGGAACTCGGTCACCAGTGCGTCGCGGTCGAACCCGATGCGTTCGGCCACATCGTACTGCGACGCGCTCGCTTGCGCTTCGCGACGGACGGCATGCAGCGCTTGGATGACGTTGAGCACGAACCGCAGGCGCCGGCGTGGGCCGTACTTGGTGGCGCCGGCGTAACGCGGCCCGTGAGGGACGGTCACGACCCCCATGCTTCGGGCGTGTTGCGCCAACAGCACTTCGAGTTGGATGGGGCTCCCGCGGAATTGAACGATGCGATCGACGAGCGATCGGCGCAGTGCTCGAAATGGGCTGAAGTGCACACCGCGCGGCACGCCGAGCGCGCGTTCTATCAGCGTGTGTCCGAGCGCGGAGGTCATCCGCTGATGCCACGGATGATGGCGCGCGGCAAAGACGCCGAACACCACATCAAACCCGTCGCCAAGCTTGGCGAGCAGCGCGGGAATTTCGCTGGGCGGCGTTTGCATGTCGGCATCCAGTGTCACCACGATCGCTCCTCGGGCATGCCGCAAACCCGCCATCAACGCGGCGTGCTGGCCGCAGTTCTCCTTCAGCCGCACGACGCGGACGCGCGGGTCGCCGTCTGCGAGTTGCCGCAACGCCTGCGGCGTGGCGTCGGTACTGCCGTCGTCGACAAAGACGATCTCGAACCACTGCCGAAGGTTCGAGAGCGCTGCGGAGGCGCGCCGATGCACCTCCCGCACGTTCTCCGCCTCGTTCAGCATCGGGATGACCAGCGAGACGTCGGTCGCGCCAGTCGTGTCTGTCAACGTAGATGCGTGCGGTGACATCACCCGACTCCAGTCACTCGGGCAGTACGATGATACACCGGTACGCGCGCCGGAGCGGGCCCGCGCAACGCGCCATCGACAACGATCAACCATGCGGCCAACAATGCGGCGCCGTTTGCAGACGTCACCACCCGCCATGACAAGCCGGTGATACCGAGCGCGTTGATCACGCCGGCCGACGCGACATAGTTGACCGCCGGCAGCGCGAACAGCGCCAACAACGTCCAGCGGATCGGCCACGCATCGAGGTTTCTGGGGCTCAGGACGAGTCCCGTCAACGGCACCGCCAACAGCAAGACATCGTACACCTGATGATACGAACAAATCAGAACCGTCAGACAGATCACGCTGTCCGACAACCACTGCGTCCTGACGTCACGAACGATCGACAGCTTATGCACAGCTAGTCCGCCGAGACCGAGCACGAGCACGCAAATGGCGATGGTAGCGGTAGTTCCGGGCACGTGTCCGGCGAGGCGAGCCAGGAGAGCGATGGCGTCCACCCGCGCCCACGCCGAGTTCAAATTCACCGCCGCATTCGCCTCAGTCGCCGCGTTGGTTGCGGACATTGATGCGAGCAGCGGCTGCAGCCCTCCGGCTTCAAATGCGAGGCGCGCCGTGGCGACGCCCGTGAGCACCCCGGCAACTGCAACGCCGATGATCACCGCGCGCCAGTCACGGCGGCAGGCCAGCAGGAGCGCCAAAGGGACCCCCAACGTTGGCTTGAACGTCGTCAGCGCCAAGGCCATGCCGGCCAACCATGGTCGCGTGCGCGCACAATGAAGCGCGACGCAGGCGGCGACAACAGTCTCGATCGCCGACTGCCCAAGTACAAGCGTCATGTGGCCGGGTCGGCTCAGCAGCAGGAGCGCGCCGATACCGAACAACTCTGCCGCACCGGCGTCGCGACCATTCATGTGCAAGAGCAGCAGGGCCAGCAGGAACATCAAGCTCACGTTCAAACCGAAATACACCAGGCTCGACGTCTCAACCGGCAACAAGCCGAGAGGCATGTGCACCAACAACGTCAGCGGCGAATACATGGGAAAGAAGTCAGTGGGATAGACGTGCGTGTAGGTGCCGATGTCATATGGATTGACGCCGTCAAGAAAGGCGGCCGCCGGATAGTAGATCGACTGCCTGAACCCGTGAAATCGCTGAGCTCCGCGCAACACGTCGAGGCCGGCCAGCTCCGTCACGCGCAGCGTCACGAGTCCAAGCGCGAAGATCAACAGCCCCGCCGCCAACACGGTCCGCCCGACTCGGGTATGGCGCGGCACGCAAACCACTTGTGGGACCCGCGTGAACATGCGAGGCAGCGAAATAGGGACAACCTTTGGAGCGATCAATCAGCGACCACCGACCGCGGAGCGCTCGAGGACTTCGCCCACACCGCATCGTTTTGCGTCGTGGTTTGCTCGACGATGAATAGCGGTCGCCGCCTGGTCTCATCGAGCGCGCGCCAGAGATACTCCCCCAGTACGCCCATCATGAGCATTTGCATCCCGCCGAGGATGAGCACGATGACGATCAGCGACGTCCATCCGGCAACCGGATGCCCAACGAGCGCGTTGAGCAGCACGACGATGGAATAAACGAAGCCGACCAGGGCCACAACGCCGCCCAGATACGACATGAATCGAATCGGCGTGTAGCTGAAGGCGGTGACCGAATCGACCAGCAACTTTAGTTTCTTCTTCAGCGTCCATCCCGATTGCCCATGGAGACGCGCGCGCTTGACGTAGGTGATGCTGGTCTGGCGGAAACCCATCCACGTGATAAGCGCCATCAGACTCACGTTGCTTTCACTGAACTCGCGTAGTGCGTCGAGCACCCGTCGATCGAGCAAAAAGAAGTCGGCTCCCATCGCCGACATGCTGTCCAAACCGACCACCTTTCGCATCAACCAGTAGTAGACGCGCGCGAACCCCTTGGTGGCGGCGGTTTCGCCTTCGCGTTCGGCGCGCGCCGCCCACACCACATGCGCACCGTTCCGCCAGGCGTCGAGGAGTTGCGGCACAACCTCCGGAGGATCCTGGAGGTCCGCTGCCAAGGCGATTGCACAGTCTCCCCGGGCAGCGTGGAGTCCACAACTCAGGGCGATGTGGGCGCCGCTGTTTCTGGCGAGCCTGATGCCTCGCACACGCGCGTCGGCCGCAGCGGTGGCGTGGATTACGTCGAATGTGGCGTCGGGAGAATGATCGTCGATCACAACCCATTCCCAATCGATTTCCAACCCATCGAGGGCATCACGGAGACGTTGATACAGTGTCGGAAGATTCTCCGCCTCGCGATACGCAGGCGTCACGACCGACAGGCGGACTCGTGCCGGAGACCGATCTTCCAAATCCGGATCGTCGTGGTCATGCAGCGCAGGCATCGTTTCAAGCCTCTGGCCTACGTCCCTCGCCGGCGCAAACGCGATCTTCGAGGACCGCAGGAACTGTGTCACGGTCGCCACACTACCGTCGAGTAAGACTGCGGCACCAGCATGCGCGGCGAGCCCGCGCCGTCCGCATCGATCACCCAGGTCGTCATCTCCGCGGAACCGCTCTCTGCATTCGGCAGGGCGTACATGATTCGCGCGTCATCGAGCCAGGCCGCTTGATCATCAACGCTCCGGGTCTCGCTCAGCGGTCGGTCTTCAAGCGTTGGGACATCAAGAACGGAAAGCCGCCAGCGAACCGGTCCGATGCCCTGCGTAGTGCGCTGCTTGAACGCGACTCGCGTGTTGTCGGGCGACAGCGAAGGACATTCGACACCATCGCGAAGGAGTTTGGCGCTGTGAGCGCCGACGCTGCCTTCGACGAGATACGTCTGGCCGCCGCTGCCGACGGTTGCGTAGAACGTGTCGGGCTGATTGCGAAAGGTTACACCCCAGAAGTTACGATCGGCCGCCTCGAAGCGTTCCGTGCCCTTCCACACGGTCAAGCGCTCAAAGTCCGGCACCACGTACTCACCGCGCTGCAGGTCGATGATCGATGTGACCGTGGAGAAGTCGGCAACATAGTCGTGCCCGCTGACGAAGACCGTGACGCCGGCGTACGCGCCGTCGGCAGAGACCCGAACCCGACTAGGAGCACCGGCCAGCGCCAGGGTGAACAGCGTCCGGAACTCCTGGTCGAAGACGATCGCCGAATACTTCGTGAATACCCCACGCGCCGCGGCCAGACACACGCCGCGACCGTGCGCGTAGTCAACGCGCTCGCACGACAGCGATGCAATCACACGGCGATCGCGGACATGGTTGAGGGGCGCGAGCACCAGCTTGCCGTAGGAATTGTCGAGCGCGGTGCTGCGAAACAGGAGCATCGTGCCCGACGTATCCCCCACCGCGCCACCGTCGGCTTCGGGCGGTTGGCTGACCGATGTCGGTCGCGAGCGTTGCATCGCGTGGTACACGTAGGTTCCGGCACCAACGGCGCACGCCACGCAGAGCACGGCGAACGCCAGCGCACGCCCGCGTCTCATGCCGGTGCGCGCAGCGCCGTCGCGGCAATCCCGAGAGCCACCGCCAAACCGCAGAGGAACAACCGGACGGCACCCTCCGGACCGTACCAACTCCACGCCGCACCGAACAGCGTTGAGCCAAATAGTCGAGTCAGAACGGTGCCGGTTGTCAGCAGCGCCAATCCGCCGGTCAGCAACTCGGAGGGCAACGTGCGGCTCGCCATCGCCATCAGCACGCCATCGGTTGCGGCGTAATATGCACCGAGAAGGACGAGGCTCGCCAGTAACGGAGCGGGGCCGGCATTCGCCCACGCGAGCGGCACGTAGGCCGCAGCGAGCGCACCGTAGCCCGCGAGCAGGACCCGCGCGCGCCCGAAACGATCTGCCAGTCGACCCACCGGCACCGCAAGCACGAGGTAGGTCAACGACATCGCAACCGGCAGGAGTGGAAACAGATGCGGGGCCAGATTCGCGCGCCGTTGAACCACCAAATAGACGAACGCATCACTGATCGTGGCCACGCCGAGCACGCAACCGGCGAGCACCACACTCCGGAATGCGGGAACCTTGAGCAGCCCGATGGTTGTACGCCAGCTCGCTACGCCGACGGCTGCCGTGTCCACGCCGGCGCGCCGGTTCTCGACAAAAAGCACCAGCACGCCCACTCCGGCCACGGCAAACGCGAAGCTGACGACGAAGATCGCATCGAATGCCGCGGGCGCCCGCGCGAGAAGCGCGAAGGCCAGTAGCGGTCCAATCAGCGCTCCAGCCGTATCCATGGCGCGGTGCACGCCGAACGCTTCGGCCACGTGTTCGCGCGAGCTGCTCAACGCAATCAGCGCATCCCGCGGCGGCGTGCGCACACCCTTGCCGAGCCGATCCACCATCAAGCAAATGCTGGTAGGAACCCAGAGCGCGCCGGACACTACGAGGCCGAGCTTGCACAACGCGGAAGTTGCGTAGCCAGCGGCGGCAACCTCTTTGTGTCGTCGCCGCCGATCCGCAATCAGACCACCCCAAATTCGCACGAGGCCGGAAACGCCCTGGTACAGACCGTCGAACACCCCGAATGCAAACGGACTGAACCGCAAGACACTGGTGAGGTACAGCGGCAGCACCGCGGTCACCATCTCCGACGAGACGTCGGTCAACAAACTGGTGAGACCGAGGAAGACGACGTTCGCTCCGATCGACGCCAACCATCCGGTCGCGGGGCGAACGTTCAAGGCTTCGTCGTGGGTAAGTGGAGGACAGTTCTGCACCTCAGACCTCATCCGAGACGCCGAGTTCAGTCAGATAGGATCGATCGACGCGAGCTCGCGGATTCCGCGAACGCCACAGAATCTCTGCGACCTTCAGGCCGCCAGCCTGTAACCGGACCGTCGGCTCCGGCCCAACTGCGGCGGGCAGTATCGCCATATGGCCGAGAGCGGGCGCTGCTGGCGGCCAATAACGCACGCCGGCGGTATCCAATGCGGAGCGGTCGATGTCTCCCCAATATTGCGCCACGACGGCGCCCGGCGATCGCTCGCGGATGAGCGCTGCCTCCGTGGGTCCGATGACCACGTGCGCCTGCGGTCGCAGTGCGACCAGCAAAGCATCGAACTCATCCGACAGCGACGCCGCGACCAGCGCACCGACGCATTCAACCTCCGCGCCGGCTTGCCGCAGTCCCCGACGGAGGTACGGTTCGAACGGGTTGTCACAGCACACGAGGATTTTGCATCCATAGACGGCGATCCCAGCGTCGAGCAGCAGCTTGACCGCCATGATGCCCAGATAGGAGAAGACGTCCACCGATGGATGGCGCTCGTTGGTACCGGCGACTCGAATGCCGCGGCGTTTACAGGCCTCCAGATCAACATCGCCGTCGCGGAACTCCCACGCTTCGTACATGAGCGGAATCACTGCGGATGGCTTCATCCATCCAACCATTTCGGCATCGACGGGACGGACGTGGCCGCTGTTGGTGACGATGTCAGCTTGGCCGATATCTGTCTGGGTCCTTTCCGTGGTGATCCGAATCCGCTCGGACACGCCGGCGGCGCGAGCCAGGGAGTTGGTGGTGTCCGCAACCTGTTCGACAGTGCCATGACGGGTCGGGCGAGCGATCGCCGTGACGTTCGCTCCAGCGAGCGCAGCCAATACCGGGGTCACCACATAGGCGCCGGTGGCCGCCTCGGTGAACACAACCGCATCGGACAAATCCAGATCACAGCGTTTCACCGCCGCGTGCATGAGCGTCAGGAGCCGCGTCTGATTGAAGCCTGGCAAGGCCTCGGCCATGACACGAACGGACTTCAGGGAACCGGCTTTTCGAGGATCCACAGCACGTTCGAACCGAAACCGGGCAACATCGGCGCGTGCATTTGCAGGTCGCGGGCCAAGTTGTTGATCGGTGCATCGAACCGCGGCGACTCCGGGGCGACTAGCAACGGATGTAGAACTCTCGCAATCAAGAAGAATGTGGAGAACCCCATCTTCGAGCGTAACACGTACCCCAACTCGGTCGTCGCAATTCGCTCGATGGCCTGATCGTCGAAGCGAATGGCCGAAACGTTCTCCGGACTCGTCGACGGGATGCGTTTGAGTCCCATCTGCTCGCGAATGTCATTGAGGGCTTCGAACCCGTCGTTGGATCCCTCGCACATGAGCAGCAGGCCGCCGGGTCGCAGGATGCGACGGATCTGGCGCAGCACGTCGACCTGTACCGCCTCGGTCGGCATGTTCTGGATGAAGCGCTCGGTCAACACATAGTCCAGGGACGCGTCGGGCATGTCAGCAAGGTAAACAAGGGCGTCGCGCTCGAGAAACTGCGGGACACTCTTCAGCCTCGCGCGCCGTTCCGCCAGCAATTGATTAGCGCCGGCAATGAGGTTCGGGGCGAAATCGATGCCCTGGAAGTCCCAACCTGCGAGCGCTTCACCCAGTGAAATCAGCGTGTACCCGTTGCCGCAGCCGAGATCGAGGAGTTTGCCCGGCGTCCCGAGGCCGGCTCGAATCGCGGCGATCTCGAGTTCGCGTGCGTTGTAGTCGCGCGAGGTGGCGTAGGGGTCGGCGGCGTTGCGTTGCTCATATTCGCGGCGGACGAAGTCCTGCTTTTCCTGCTCCGTCATCGTCCGGTAGCGGTGATACGCGTCCTCCGAGTGGATCGTGACGCGGCCCGCGTCGCTGGCGCGGGAGTGCTCGGGGCTGGACATCGACACCTCCTCGAACGTTGGCAATGACCTTACGCCGCGGAACACGCCCGCCTCAGCGCGTCGGCAACTTGTTCCTGTTCCTGCGGCGTCATTTGCGGATAGAGAGGCAGAATGATGCAGCGATCCTGTGCGGCTTCCGAATGCGGCAAGTGATGCCTGCCGTGGTAGACGGGCTCGCGATGGCTGCACATCACGCCGCGACGGGTTGCGACTCCATCGTCGAGTATTCGCTGCATGACCGTGCGTTGATCGCAGTGCTCGGGCAGGCGCACACAGTAGCTCTGCCAGTTACTTCGAGCCCACGACGGCTCGACCGGCAATCCCAATCCCGCAATGTCGGACAACAACGCCCGGTAGCACTCCGCCAACTGACGGCGGGTGCGAATGATCTCGGGGAGTCGTTGGAGCTGCTCCCGACCCACCGCCGCTTGAATGTCGGTCATACGGTAGTTGTATCCCAACGCCACGTGCGACTCGAAGATGATCTGGTTGGCGCCGTGCCGGACCGTGTCGGGAACACTCATCCCGTGCTGGCGGAGCAGGCGACAGCGTGCATCCCATTGGGAGTTGGCGGTGGTGATCATACCGCCGTCGCCGGTGCTGACCACCTTGCGCGGATGAAAGGAAAAACACGCGATGTCGGCGTGCGGCCGGCCGATTCGTTCCCACCGCCCGCTCCAATGCGCTTCGCTGCCGATCGCGCAGGCCGCGTCCTCAATCACCGGTAGCGAATGCGCGCGCGCGACGGAGAGGATTTGCGTGAGATCACACGGCATCCCCATCTGATGGACGCACAAGACGGC
>Ga0335069_10016809_pt1 | contig 10203 bp, 10 predicted proteins | sample Lox_Sample_11_FD_206714 | JGI IMG/M metagenome (GOLD analysis project Ga0335069, IMG submission 206714) | Soil microbial communities from Loxahatchee National Wildlife Refuge, Florida, United States - Lox_Sample_1.1 | ecosystem: Environmental > Terrestrial > Soil > Wetlands | place: USA...
CCACCCTGTGTCAGCTTTTCCAGGACGCCCAGCCGACGCAGGATGTGCTCAGGTGGAATGGAAGCGCCCAGGCGGGTTCCGTGGGTATCCAGAAGGCTGGTCCCGGTGAGACCGGCGCGCTTCAGTCCGGTCGCCACGGCGAGGACGACATTCGGGTCGGTCGTGACCGGATAAGGCTGCGACGCAACGTAGTTGCCGCGAAAGATCGCCTCGCGACCTAGCCTCGCGAGCGGCTCAAGGCCGCCCAGGGCCTCGATTCCTGCATGCAGCATCGCGTCCACATCTTCGCCTTGCACAACGACGAGCAGAGGCTTACCGGCGACGACAAAGGGATTGGGGGGCACCACCCTGCAGGTGCGCGATGTGAGAGCGCATCCACTCACGAATTCTGCCCCTGCTGTCGCCAGCACGCCGGCGCTCATGCGAAGAAAACCGCGGCGATTCAGCGGCCCGAAGACTGATGAAGTGCTCATAACACGCCTCCTGGCGCGCGAATCGCATCCAGCCAGCGACCGGCGAGCGCGGCTCCAGTCAGCAAAAGAAGTCCAAACCCGACCGCGCCGCCAAGCATCGTCTCCGCGGACACGCGCGAATCGTTCAGTCCCGCCGCGATCAGAAAGGTGGCCACCATTCCGGCGAAGACGCCGACGGAACCTAAGATGGGCCCAGCGACAATGAAGATGATCCTGGCACGACGCCGACGATACGCTAACGCGCCAAGCACGCCGATAGCCAGCCCGGCCACAGGCCATGCGAGCAATGGCGAGAAGAAGGACTCACCAATCCAGACGGCAGCCAGGCCGACCATCGCCACGGCCACTGCACCCATGAGCCCCGCGCCCGGCCGCCGATTCAACCAACCCAGGGCGAGTGCTGTGGCGCCCGCCGCACAGGCCGTGCGTGGTGCCCATGAACCCAAGTATCCGCCTGCAATCCAGCCGAGCGCCGAGAAGACGAGACCGGCAACAATCCACTGCAGCAACCGATAGCCTCGATACTGCAGCTGCGCTCCGTCCCCGTGGAGTTGAGGGGGAAAGAGGAAATTCCACACACGTGCCCACCAAGCACCTCGCACGGATCGATCCATACATCCTCCGGCCAATTGTGCTTTTGCATCATCCGATCATACTCCCGCACGTGTGTGGAAGTTCTCTTATGGGACCAGCAGCATTTGAATCTCGACCGCTAGATTCGCTTAGTGAGCTACATCACGGCAACCCCCGAACGGCGACCTTGCGTTCGCGGCGTTCTGTCGAGCGATAAGGGCTGTTGGCAGCAGTTCAAGCGACTCGGACGTTCCTGGAGTCCGCTACTTTCGCACCCAGATTTTCACCCAGCGATTCTTTTTTCGGGCTGAACATCGAGTACCGGTTTGAAGTCACGATCATCACCATCGTTAGGACCACGCTGATTGTTTCCGGGATTCTCCTCAGCTTCTACTTTCAAGATCCCTCGCAACGTGGAGCTAACTGACTGATCCAGCGGGACGTCCGTGCGGACGATGGGCAATGGTGAATGAGGTTTGGTTCGCTCACTGCGTTGATTAAGGGGGCGGCAGCGTACAATTTCGATCATGATCGAGACTCTTTACAAGACGGATCGTCCGGAAAAGGGAAAGTCGGAATGCTACGTCCTGGTGCTCACAACCAGGCCAGGTAGCGGTGACCGGGTCTACTCCTTCATGGAAGAGCATGGTAGATGGGATGGCGCCGTGGGGCGGTTTCTCTACGAGGTCAACCAGATCGTTACCGAAGAAGAACTGACGTACGAAAACGCTTTGGCTCTGTACAACGCTGCAAAGCGGAATCGTTTGAACCAAGGCTTTGTGCACTCTTTTGCTGCGGGCTGTTTCCGTAAGAAGCCAGACGGCAACAGGCCCTTTGAGTTCGAGTTGGCCACCGCCTAGAGGAACTGGGGAACCGCATCCGCTCCTCCCCTAGAGGGAAAGAGTCTTGGTGTGTGCCGTTTGGGAATCGACGGCTAGCAGATATGTTGATTGTCGCGCCTCAAGATCCCATGCAAATCCAGAACAGACCGAGATCAGAAATAGAGCAAGCGCGAGTGCGAGAATGTTCCAGCAAATGTGCAGTAGTTGTGTCTGATCGTTGACCCGAGGAACGTATCCAAAGACGGCAATCTCCAACGCGGCAAGAAAGAGCACAACTGATGCAGTGAGGGTCCAGGGCCAAACGACGCCAAGAGCGTGACGCTGGCTCTTTGGAATCAGCCCTTCCCAGAACACCAGGGAGGCATGGATCCTCGTAGCCACACCCCATCCGATCGTGAAAAGGGCAACTTGCGCCACTCCGCCGCCGGTGAAGAATGACGTTACTCCAAGGAGCAGGAAAACCAAAGGTCCGCGGCGTGACTCAATGAATCGGAGGGACCACGCGATCATCACCAGACCGAGCGAGGTCGCCATGATTCCACTCAAGAGGTAGTTCGGAATCAATGTGAGCGCGCCTTCACCACCTTGTTTCCAAGCCGTCCAACGATATCCGGAGCCCAGCGCATTCACGATCAGACCGGGCGTCGGTCGAAATCCTTGGAGGCATTCTAGGAGTCCATGGTCGATGGATCCGATGCCGACAAGTACTCCCAGGGTAGCAGCGACCGTGCGCGTCGCCGTATTGGTGGGGCCATGCGTTACAGAAGATCCGACAGCCTTAGCCATGCTGCAATCACCAATCGTTCCTAATCGTGTCGATGGAAGCGGAGCCCACATCTGCGGCTTCTAGATCTCGCGCAAAGCCAGCTACGATGGCCAACAGAACTGCGGCAATGATCGCGGCAGCCAAGCGCCAGAGAATTCGCGCTAAAGCCTGTGTATCGTGGGGAAGTCCAGGGAAATAGCCGAACGTAGCGATCTCGAGGGCGGCCAAAAACATCAGCGCAGCGGAAATGAGCGCGGGGCGCCACACGCGAGCAAGAATCCTTCGCAGATTCGCCGGAATGAGCGCCTGCCAGAGTCGCAGCGGGCCGTGAATGCACGTCGCAGCCGCCCAGCTGAACGTGAAAAGCAATACTTGTGCTAGTCCGCCACCCGTAAGGAATGATGCAATCGAAATCAGCAGGAAGACTGCTGCGCCTCCTCTCCGTTCAATGAAGCGCAGCGACCAGACAATGAGCAAAACTCCCATCGCTGTGGCGAGCGTTCCAGTCAGCAGGAAGTTGGGAACGAGGGTAAAAGCCGGTTCACTGCCCTGAGTCCACAATGTCCATGAATGTCCCCTCCCGAGAGCCTTCACAAGGAATCCTGGCGTGGGCGCATCGCCCTGCATCATCTCAAGGACGCCATGGCTGATCGAACTGATTCCAAGGAGAACGCCAAGGGACGACACGACTGTGCGCGTAGCCGCGTTGTAAACGTACGCCGATGTCAAGCCTTGCCGTCTCGACACCATGGTTTGGCCGCTCAGCAATCGCGATGAGCTCGAAAGAGATTATAGGCCTGCCTTCGCTGGCGGGCGACTACTACAGACTCGGCGAAGCCGTAGCAAGCTCAGCCAGAAGCGGGGATGCGCTACACGTGTGAAGATGTGCACAGATACTCTTAGAGATTTGCGGATCTCTTCGGCGCAGGTCAGACGAGACGGACAGCCACCCAATAGATGACTGCTTTACAGGATGCCACCTGGTTTGAGGGCGGGTGAATGGGACGCTCCGAGTGCTAAATGCTTGTCAGCTCCAGTGTTCTTTGCATCAGGGTCTGATGAGTTCCCGCGGATTCAGGTCCATTGAACTCAGATGGCGTCAGTTGTGAATATCTGCCCTGAGCGTCGAGCTCCCACGCCTGCCTGCGATCGCGGAGACAAACATCTAATACGCCCCACAACTTCGTCTTTGCGTGCGCGGCCCGCACAGGGACTATCACCTCAACGCGCTTGGAGAGATTTCGGTACATCCAGTCGGCTGAGCCGATGAAGAAGTCTCCTTCCAAAGGATCCTGGCTTCCATTCGCGAAATAAAACACGCGCGAGTGTTCCAGGAATCGGCCGACGATGGAACGCACACGTATGTTCTCAGTCCTGCCCGGAACGCCTGGCCGAACACAACAGAATCCGCGCACGATTAGATCGATTGAAACTCCCGCGGTCGAGGCCTGACACAGCAATCGAATCAGGCCGGGATCTTCGAGTTGATTCATCTTAGCGATGATGCGTGCCGGCTTCCCCGCCTTGCGGTTTTCCATCTCACGTTCCACAAGGGCGTGGAAACGATGGCGCATCGTATACGGCGCAACGAGCAGAGCAGAGCAGTCAGGCGCCTGCGCGTGGCCCGTGAGACAGTGGAAGAGATTCACCACATCACGTGTAATCTCCGGATCGCAAGTGAGCAGGCCGAAGTCCTCATAAAGGCGGGCGGTCTTCACGTGGTAGTTTCCGGTTCCCACGTGGACGTAGCTGCGAATTCTTCCTCCCTCTTTGCGCACCACCAGAGCCGTCTTGGCGTGTGTCTTCAAACCGCTGACTCCGAACGTGACGTGCGCGCCGGCTCTCTCCAACTCTGCCGCCCAATGCAGATTGCGCTCTTCGTCGAATCGCGCTTTGATCTCCATGGCGCACGCCACCTGCTTGCCTTCTTCCGCAGCTCTGATCAGCGACCGGACAAACGGCGTATCGTCTCCGATCCGATAGGCCGTCATCTTGATCGCCACGGTATTCGGATCATCGGCTGCCGCGCAGATGAAGTTCTCGACAGTGGCGTCGAAGCTCTCGTAGGGATGATGCACGAGAATGTCGCCCTCTTGGATCGCCTGGAAGATCGGACGCCCAGCGAGGGATGGCTTGACGAGTGGGGTCCACGGCGAATCGCGAAGCTCTGGCATGGGGAGGGAGGCAATCTCGAAGAGCGTCGTGTAATCCACTTCGCCGCTCAGTTCGTAGACATCCGCGGAAGTCAATTCGAAACGCTCGCGCAACATGTCCCGAATGCCCTTATCGAGACGCGCGCCGAACTCGAGCCGCACGACCGGTTCAAACCGTCTCAACCGGATCTGTTCCTGAACCTGAAGCCTGGCTTCGGCATCCGCGGATTCACCCAGTTCAACATCAGTATCGCGTGTGATCCGCACCAACGTCATTCCCGAAACGATCATCCCCCGATAGAGTTTGTGGATATTGCCGCGGATCAACTCGGGTAGAGAGAGAAATACCTGCTCTCCGGCTTCAACGTCGGCAGTCAGGAGAACCCATTGTTTCAAGGTGGCCGGAATCTTCAGCCGCGCCACCATTTGTTCTGAGCGTGCGGGATCATACAATCGAAAGGCCCAGGAGGTCGAAAGGTTGGAAAGGAACGGAAATGGCCTGTCCGGATGGATGATCAGCGGTGTGAGGGCCGCAGAGATGTCCTCGTCGAAATGGGACGAGGCCTCCTCGCGCTGCGCCGTGGTCAGATCGTCCCAGCCGCGTAGAAAGACTCCGTGACGCGCGAGTCCCGGGACGATAGCGAGCCTGTAACAGTCCGCCTGCTTCTGCAGCAGCGAGAGCAGTCTCTGGCGGAGCTGGACAAACTGGGCAAACTGCTCGGTGGTTTCACCGTCGCGCAAGGCGGAGACGCGCTTCATGAAAAACTCATCGAGGTTCGCAGTGAAGATGGCCAGAAACTTGGCGCGCTCGAGAAGGGGAGTGCGCGAATCGGCCGCCTCCGCCAGCACCCGCTCGTTGAAGGCGATCCAACTGAGATCGCGATCTATCCAGACATCCGTTAGTTCAGGCTTGAACCTCTTGCTCAGGGCCTTGTGGTCTCCATTGAACACGAGGGCGGATTTCGCTGTCGAGGTTGCCATTCGCCAATTCTTTCTTTTTGAGGGGATCGGAGAGCATGCGCCTGACCTTCGGATGGGCGCAACGTTCTGGCTGCAATCAGCATAGACCAGGGCGCGCGTGCAGACAGCAGTCTACAGCGAGGGGGTATCTCAAAAGAGACTTCTCGTGTCGCCAGCCAGAATCCCCTGCTGAATTAAGCGTACGCGCGAGCTTCTCCACGAAGTCTGGAACCGCTCCGCCACTTCGTGGATCAATGTAGCTCCATCCAGCGACCGTTCCGACAAGGCGGCGTGATCCAGATCCCGGTCGTGGCGAAATTGCCGCACCAGTGCGAGCAGGGGGCCGATCGGCATCAGCAGCGCTCCGCAAGCATAACCAGCCTGCCACTCCATCCAATCCTCATCTTTGAGAGGGGCAATGGCGTCGCGATGGCAGCGGTGGATCCTAAGGCTCGATCCTGGATAATCGTCAAAAAAACTCAGCCACGATCCTTCCTCCGTCTGAAAGAGAAAGTCGTGAAGACGCACATGGCCATATGCGTGCGCAAGTGCCGCGCGAAGCCTGTTCTCGAGGTTCGCTTCTTGCACCAAACCTGGCGTGATTCTCACGACGGGCCTGTGCCCATGGCGAAACTCGGCCAGCAACTCTGTTTCGCCACTTTCATTGGAAAGATCGGCGCAGAGATCGAGACTCTCGGTCTCAGTTTCCAGCAACTCTCGCAGATCGTCCGTCCGCAGCGGAAAGACAACATCGCCATATTTCTTGCGCGAGCAATTGCAGACAATCGTCTCGCATTGCTGGTTGATTTCTTCGGCCGAGTAGTCCGGTCTCATACGAAAACGGTGCGTGTGATCCCAAACCCATCTCATCTCTTTCAGCGTCTCATGGACGGCGGGATTAGACTGCACCCTGTTGCGGAAATCTGCTCTCAGCAAGCGGAGAGCTTGCGGTACCGCTTCGACAGCCGCCACGTCCGTCTCATGTGCCAAAACGTGCTCGAGGTAGTCCGCGCAACCTGCATGTTTGGGTTATTCATCTTCCGTCGGATGCTTGACCACCAGGCTCACCTGTCATCGAAATTTCCATCTCCTGGAGGACGAGCTCAATTGCACCGAGTAAGGCCTCGATCTCCACGGTTGTGATACTGCCAATGGTTCCGATGCGGAAGCAGGCATGTTGGGAGAGCTTGCCAGGATAGATCGCGAAGCCGCGGCGCCAGAGCCGCTCGTAAAACTCGGTGAATTGAAACTTTGGATCCGATGGATAGTCGAACGAGGTGATGATGAAGCTCTGATCCTCAGGGGCAAGAAAGACCCTGAAACCAAGCGACGTCATCCCCCGGCAAAGCGTCTCATGGTTTGAACGATATCGCTCACCGCGCGCTTCGATTCCGCCTTCTTCGTCCAGTTCGTTTAGCGCCTGCTCGAAAGCCAGAAGCACCTGAATCGGCGGCGTGAATCGAAAATGCCCATCCGCTTCCATGCCATCCCATTGATCGTAAAAATCCAAGCTGAGCGTGCGCGCATTACCTTTTGCGGCATGCAGCGCACGACGGTTTATCACGATGAAGCCGAACCCTGGCACACCCTCGATGCATTTGTTAGCAGACGCGATCAGAAATCCAATATTTGCCCCGATCATGTCGATGGGAATGGCCCCAAAGCTGCTGATCGCATCAACGATGTAACCGCATCCCACATCGCGAACGACACGGCCAATCGCCTCCACCTCGTTCAGTATCCCGCTTGTTGTCTCGCAGTGGACGACCGCAACGTGAGTGATACCCTGAACCTGCCTTAGCCTCTCACGCACCAGATCGGCCGTGAACCTTCGATTCTCCGGGAGTTCGAAGAGATCCACGTCGATGCCGTGAATCCGCGCGATCTGGGCTATGCGTCGCCCATAGGCTCCGTTGACCAGCACCATCAGCCTGCCGCCACGGGGGATCGCCGTTGAAATGACAGACTCGACCACGAAGGTCCCGCTGCCTTGCATCAAGATGCATTCATAGTCCTCATATGGATAGGGACCAAGCGCCAGCAGACGCAGCCGAATCGCGCGTATCCGGGCGAGAAACTCTTCATCCAGAGACCCCAAATCGCGAAGCATCGCTCGTTTCACAGTGGCGCTGGTTGTCAGAGGACCGGGAGTGAAGAGAAGTTTGTCGGGAGCGGACTGTTCCATGGGATATCTTTCTGGCTCGGTGGCTGCTCGCCGAGCGCTGATCAAAGCAGCTTGGCAAGTAAATGTGAGGCTAAGGTCCGGCACATGCCGAGCTACGGGGCTATGAAGCACTGCGGGAGGAAATCAGCCACGGCGAGTGCCGGCGAAAAGATCCGCATCAGTGACCGTTGCTGGCCCAGGCCATGCCGGCTTTCCGATTCTCTTCCCGTAGACGGTTATCGATTTCCGCGAGGATGTCGTCGCAGCCAGCAACATCTTCGGCGACGTAGTCCGCTCCCGCTGCGAACAGCGTCTTTGCCGCTGCACCGAGCCGCGCCTGTCTTTCAGTCGCGGACAATTGCTTCCACGTGGCTGCATCGAGTCCTATCAGGTTTCCGGTGCGCGTAATGCCGATGGTCCACATCCCTGCGTTTCTGCCCTCTTCTATGTCGCTCACTGTGTCGCCGATCTTCACACAAGCCACGGGAGGATACACATCCAGCATCTGCGCGTTGCGCTGCAGCATCCAGGGTGCGGGACGGCCTCCACCCACATCATCGGGACAGACTGCGGCATCCGGCCTGTAGCCCTGTTGCGCCGCCTGGACCGCGATCGGCAACAACATCTCCCGCGTATAGCCCGTACTGCTACCCACGCGAAGACCCTGTGCCTGCCACCTCGATACGGTTTCGGCTACACCTTCGATGACTTGTGAATGAGCGGCCAAGATGCCTGGTTGCAGCGATCGAAAATCTTCAAAGAGAGAATCGATGTCCTCGGCCACTGGGGCGCGGCCAGTCACGGTCGACCATCGATTCCGTATGCTCGGCGTTTCGAGCAAGGTCCGAATGTGATCTCGTTTGAGCAGCCCCATGTCTCGCCGAGCTTCCTCCGCAGTCAACTCGACCTTCCGTCCGGCGAAGAGCTTTTGGAGCACCACCACCGGCGCGACGGACCCATGATCCACTGTCGTCCCGGCCCAATCCAACATGACTGCGCGGATTCCACTGAAATAGCTCATACCACTCTCGATCTTCTGAATCGTCGTAGCCTGCAACGTGAGATCCGGGATGCTCGGGAGCCAGAATCCCGACAGGACAACGCTACGACGATGTTTCAGAGACTCACGAGATCAGCTTAGACCTCAACCCCGACGAACTCATGGGTTGAACGGTTAGCTCTCGGTGCTTAACGGGTTTGTCATCGCGTCCGAGTAGGCAGATGACGCCCGACAGGACCGCGAACAGCACAAATACGTCGAAAAGGCGCGCCCACCCGTAGTGAGCCACGAAGAGTGTCGCCAGAAGTGGAGAGATTGCCTGACCAACCGAACCGATGCCGTTCACAAACCCCACCGCTCGGCCATGCACCGGCGATGGAGCCGAATCGAGGACTGCCATACCCGACACGAGAAGATCCGCACCATGCACGAGCATGCCCATCAGCGACACCGACACGACCAGGCCCAGGAGACCAGAACCAGCCAGAAGAGGATGCAGCAAACAGGCGAAGGCCAAGCCAAACAGTATCGTGGCGCCCATTTGCATGGAACTCCCCGATACCCAACGTTTCAACGCGCAGGCGACTGCAATCGGTCCGACGATTCCAAACAGTTCAAAGCACGACGCGATGCGCGCCGCCGACCAGGTTGTGCATCCCGCACTGGAAATTAAGTAGTGTGGCAGCCAGAAGAGCAGCGTGTACCGCGTCATCTTGAGGAAGAAATATCCCACTGAAAGAAATCGAATCCGGCGGTTGCGCAGCACCCACGACCAGCCCTCGCCGGACCGACCATCAGTCCGGCTCTGTTCAGTTCTGCCTTGCGGCACAGCAGGAAGGCCGCGCGTCATCTGAATACACACCAGCACCACAATCAGCAGAACCGCTGCGACCACCAGGTATGCCGGCTGAATGTCCTGTCGATCCGCAAAGACTTGGGCGTCAATCGCAAACCGCCAACGCATCAATGGAATTGAAGACTCATGCCGTTCGTCGACGGAGCGAACTCTCGCTCGAGAGGGCCTCCTTGATCCAAGCGCTCGCGACGCAGAGCCTTTTATATGAAACCGAGGAAGCAGGAGATTGAACGAACAACGTGGGCACAAGCGCCACACGAGTGAAGATTGTCACCGAATTCGACAATCATCATATGCTCCAGGGAATTTTGGGGTGGCCCTCGGCACTAATACCTAAGTGATATACAGCCCGCGCTTTAGTGATATTCAGAAAATCGGGGGACTGCCTCACGATGAACATATAAGAAATGCGAGGA